>Ga0070706_100001544_pt1 | contig 24104 bp, 22 predicted proteins | sample KBSK5501metaG_FD_65476 | JGI IMG/M metagenome (GOLD analysis project Ga0070706, IMG submission 65476) | Corn, switchgrass and miscanthus rhizosphere microbial communities from Kellogg Biological Station, Michigan, USA - KBS K5-50-1 metaG | ecosystem: Host-associated > Plants > Roots >... | reverse complement strand
TAAGTCCCGATCATCGAAAAAAGAAGGACGTACCACGAGGGCATGCTCGCGAAATAGTTGGGAAAGCTCCAGGCGACCGCGACGAGCGTCAGAAGCCCCGCCGGCCACGGGGACAAGAGGCGCCGGGCGATCCCAAAAAACGGCGGGACGAAAAAAAGGAAGAAACCGAAGAGGGCCAGCCGCAGCGACAGAAGCCGCACGCCGAACAACCGGAAGGCCAGGGCGTGCATCTGCGTCAGAGCTCCCGTATAGCTCTCATCGAAGTCGCGGTGTGGCAGCTCCCCGCGCAGAGCGCGCTCTGCGTTTTGCGCGAGCATCCCCTCGTCGTGAGGAACCCATCCCCGATCGACGAAAGACCTGACATAGAGAAGAGAAAGGACCCAGACCAACGTGAGGATTGCCGCGCAGCGGGCAGGCCTGAGACCGATCCACGCCGGCCGGGTCACTGTCGTGCCTTTCTCAAGCCCAACAGAAATCGCGAGTGAGATCGCGATGGTCCGCCGGGCGCTCGGAAGGGTCGAACCAGGTACTCCGCATCGATCCAGGCGCGGATGCCGACGCCATAGTCGGTGCCGAACATTCCGGGCCCGTACTCGCTCGTCGGGCGGCGCCACAGGACGATGGCCGAGGGACGCGCGTCTTGCAGCTCTCGAAGAACGTCGGCTTCGTTTTGGCGCGTCAAGTAACCCGGCAGATAGAGCTTGTGACGGATCGGATTGTCCCGTTCGGAAAGAAAATTGAGCAACTCTCCTTCCGGAAAAACAACCAGCGTTCCCCCTCCGGGGGTTTGGGCTCGAACCTCGACGGCAAGCTCTTCGATCTCAGCAGCTATCTCCTTACGAGCGGTGAGAAGGCCTCCCGTACCTCGAATCGGAACAGCTTCCCAGCGAGCGTAGCCCTGCAGGCGCGCCACGAAGGCGCCGGCGACCAGCACGACGATCGCCAGGGCAAACGCCGAGCGGACACGGCGCCGACCGGCCCGAAGGCGGATCCGCGCAACCCGCAGCCGCAGGATTCCGGCGGCCGACGCAAAGGCGAAGAGCAGGGGCGGTCCCACATACGCCGAGTCACCGATGTGAAACGGGCGGCGATAAGAGAGGACGAGGCCGAGCAGCCCCAACGCGGCGAGCGCCCGGCCGCGGGGGCGGCGCAAACGGATCGCGCCGAGCAAAAGGGCGGCGGCGGAAACGGCTGGCCCCGCGCTCCAAATGACGGCTCCTCCCGCGCCGCCGGCGATCGCCGCGATCACGAGAAGAGAGCCGATAGCGCAAAGCCAGCGGATGTAGAAACGGCGCGCCTCCGGTTGCTTTCCTCCGAGACCGAGCATTTCCACGAGCAAGAAGAACCCGGTCCACATGGCCGCGGAATAAAGGAGCTCCACGATTCCATGTCGCCAATCGCGCACCCCGGAAAAAGCGACCAGAAATGTGCGAGTCTCTTCCGGAAGCCGCGAGAAAAGCAGGTGCCCTTCTTCGAGGACTGCCCGGGGTCCCGCCGCCAGGACGAAAAACCCGATGACCGCGCCAAACACCATAACGAAGCCCGCCAATGCGGCTCCCGCGCCGATCAGTTTGGCAGCGGGCCTCTTGCCAGATTTAAACGCCACGAGGACGACTGCCGCCGCGGTGGCCAGCCCCCACTCCGTCCGGCACAGAGCCGAGAGTCCGGAGAGCGCTCCGGCGGCGGCGAAAGCGGCGGGCCGCGCCGACGGTCGGGTGCCGAGGAAAACCGCAAGCAAAGCGAACGCGGCGGCGTGCCAGATGCGGAAACCCATCCCGAGGAGCGCGCCTCCCGCGTTGGGCATGAAGACCAGGGCCGGAACCGCGAGCGCGCACCAGAGAAGAGCCTCCCGACGAGGCCCGACGCGCCCGAGCGCCAGCGATAAGGCGGCAAGCGTGCCAACCGCCGCGACGGCTCCGGCGAAGACCAGGCTGCCGAAGTTGGACCCGAAGAGACTCAAAAAGGCCGCCTGAAAATAGGGAGTGAACGGACCGAACCAGTAAACGACATCCCGGTACAGCAACTCGCCTCGCGCGAGCGCGTCCGGCACGATCCATTCGCGACCAGAATCGATCAGCGGATCGGACCATTTTCCTCTCGACACGACGAAGAGCAACGCCGTCCCGCCCGCAACGAGAAGGAGGCCCCCGACCTGCCGGGCCCGGCTCACGTCACGATGGCCGGCCGACCCTGCCAGCGCCTCCAGGATCCGGATTCTCGGATCTCGTCGATCGCCTCGAAGCAACTTTCCAGCTCGGCGTCCGCCGTATAGAAGTGCGGAGCCAGACGGATTCCGACGCCAGGCCGATAGTCGACGACGACGTCCCGCTCGTTCAACTCGCGCGCAACCTCCCGGGCGTTCTCGAAATCGACCGCCGCGGTGCCGCCGCGTCGGACGTACTCCCGCGGGGTCGCGCTCGGGAGCCCGCGCTCCTGCGCGAGTGCGAGCAGACGCGAGGTCTGGCGCAAGGACTTCTCGCGCACCGCCTCGATTCCGGCTTCGGCTACGATCTTCGGACCTTCCCGCGCCGCGTAGAGGGCCGGAATCGCGGGCGTGCCGATGAGGAAACGGAAAGCGTCTTCCCGCTGCCGCATGGGCGGCGGCTCGAATCCGAAGGGGACGGGGTGGGCCATCCAGCCGGTCAGGGCCGGGCGCAGGCTCTGTCGCAGCTCCGGCCGGACGTAGAGGAAGGCTGCCCCCGGTCCGCCGCAGAGCCACTTGAGCACGCCTCCGAGCAGGATGTCCGCGCCGAGATCCCCAACCGAAACAGGCAAGGTCCCGACCGATTGATAGGCGTCGAGCGCCAGCAGGGAGCCAACCTTGCGGCATTTCTCGGCAATCGGCCGAACGTCGACCACGAAGGCGCTCTTGAAAAGCACGTGCGAGATCGCGACGAGGGCCGTTCGCTCGTCAATGGCGGCGGCGACCCGTTCTTCGTCCACGGCCAGTCCGTCTCCTGCCGGCGAAGGCACGACGACGACCTCTGCCCCCAGTCGCTTCGCCAGCGAGTCGTAGACGTACTGGATCGAAGGAAACTCGCCGTCGATCATGACAATTCGGTTGCGCTGAGAGCTGTAATCGAGGGCCGAAATCAGAACCGCCGAGGCCGTCGTGACGTTGGGCAGCATCGAGACGCTGCCGGCCGGAGCTCCGATCAAGGGCGCGATCTCATCGCCGACGGTCGCGGACATTTCCCACCACGAGTCCGACCAGGCCCGCACGCCCCGGCTCGCCCACGTCTCCGCGTACTCCGCCAGCGCGGCGGATGCTGCGCGCGGCATCGCGCCGAGCGAGTTGGAAATCAGATAGGTCGATTTCTCGAGAATCGGGAACTCGGGGCGAAAGCGGAGCAACGGGTCGGGCATCAGGGGTTTGTGGTCCTGCCGATGACCGGGCCGACCCTCTGGCCGTTCTTATAGGTCTCCAGAATCCGTCGGACGTTTTTCACATCCGCGATGGGGTCGGCGTACAGAATCAGGAAATCGGCGCGCTTGCCGGGCTCGAGGGTTCCGCGGTCCCCCTCGATTCCGAGCGATCGAGCCGCTGTCTGCGTCGCGGCCCGGATCGTTTCGAGAGCGCTTATGTCAGACTTGATATAGAGGTTCATCTCGATCGATACGCCAAGGCCCGGGAACGCCCACATGTCCGTGCCGAGCGCGATCGGGACGCCCGCTCGGTGGAGAGCTCGCAGGTTTTGACGCAAACCGGCCAGACGTTTCTTCACGTTCTCAAAGTTCGGATACCGCTGGCGGTACCCCTCCGCATAGGCCGGGGACCGATACCGCGTGACGAGGTCCTCGGGTAATCCCACCATCCGCTGCGTCACGATCGGATCCGCCAGCACCGAATCGACAAACGCGCGCGTATCGGCAAGAAACTCGAAGATGTCCATCGTCGGGATGTAAAAGACCGGACGCTGCTTCATCACCTCGATCGTTTTCTCGTCGATCGGTTCCAGCACTCCGTGGGCGAGCGCGGTCGCGCCATCGGCAATCGCCTCCTTCGCGTCGGCGAGGTTGGGCGCGTGCAGGGAAGCCCGCAGTCCCGAAGAACGGGCCTGTTCGATCAGCGCCTTCGCGATCTCCGGTGACAGACGCGGCAGCGCGGGCCTCGGCGCGCGGCACCAAGCCATGTCGTCGAGCATCAGTTTGATCTCCCGGGAGCCGAGATCCCGCGCTCGCTGGACGGATCGGCGCGCCTCCTCCGGAGTCGCCGGGAACCGGTTGAGGCTGCGATCGGGCGGCTGACCCTGGTCCCACCAACCTCCTCGGGTCGTAAAGATCGGCGCCGCCGGAAAGACCTGGGGTGTATCGGCGCGCGTCCGGGACTCCGCCTCGAGGCTGGCCGCCGCGGCCACATCCTCCGCCATCAACCGCACGGAGGTCACGCCCCACCGCAACATCGTCTTCAGGTCATCGTCGGACTCCGCGTGGACGTGCGCGTCGATGAGGCCGGGGATAATCCATTTGCCCGAGACGTTTCGGATCTGGGTGCCGACAGGCAGGTTGCGAACCGCCTCCGGAGTCGCCGCTCCCACGGCGACGATCCTCCCGTCGGAGACGACGAGCAGAGAGTCGGCGCACGCCGCGGAGCCCGTCCCGTCGATGAGTGTCGCTCCGCGAAAGGCAATCGTCGTCGCGAGCAAGAGAGCGCGCACTTGTGCGAAGTTCTAAGTTCGAAATTCTAAGTGGGGCTTCATCGAGAAGCGCCCGGACTTAGGACATCGCACTTCGCGCTTTCATCGCGCGATCGCGCCCTCTTTCTCCCGCTCCTCTTCGGGCACCTCGATCGGGTACTCGCCGGTGAAACAGGCCAGGCATGTGGACTGCGCCGGGCGGCCGAAGGCCTCGAGCATCCCTTCCGCGGAGAGGTACCCCAGGCTGTCCGCCTCGATGTACCCCCGAATCTCCTCGACCGACTGCCTCGAGGCGATGAGCTCGCGGCGCGTGGGGGTATCGATGCCGTAGTGGCAGGAAGCCATGGTCGGCGGAGAGGAGATTCGGACGTGGACCTCGCTCGCTCCGGCCTCGCGCAGCATCCGGACGATCTTTCGTGAGGTTGTGCCGCGCACGATCGAGTCGTCGACCAGAACGATCCTCTTTCCGGTGACGACCTCCCGGACGGGATTGAGCTTGACCTTGACACCGAAGTGGCGGATCGACTGCTTGGGCTCGATGAAGGTCCGCCCGACGTAGTGGTTTCGCACCAGCCCCAGAGCAAACGGAAGCCGCGACTCGCGCGCGTAGCCGAGTCCCGCGTACATGCCCGAGTCGGGCACCGGCACGACCACGTCCGCCGGGGCGGGGTGTTCCCGCGCCAGACGCGCTCCAAAGGCCTCGCGGGTGGCCGCCACGCTCTTTCCGAACACGAGCGAATCGGGGCGGGCGAAGTAGACATGTTCGAAGACGCACGGGGTGAATCGAGGAAACGCGAAACGCTGCGAGGAGAACCCCTCGCGCGAGAGCCGGACGATCTCCCCCGGCTCGACGTCGCGCTCGTAGCGCGCCTCGATCAGGTCGAACGCGCACGTCTCCGAGGCCACCACCGGCGACCCCTCGCGGATCCCGAGGGAGAGCGGGCGGATCCCGTTCGGATCGCGCGCCGCGAAGATCCCCTCCCGGGAGAGGATCAGCAGCGAGTAAGCGCCGCTGACCTCCTGGAGCGCCTCGGCGATCGCCCCCACGAGAGTCGGCGCCTTGGACCGAGCGATCAGGTGCAGGATGACCTCGGAGTCCGAGGTAGTCGTGAAGAGAGCGCCGGACTTTTCGAGGCCCTCGCGGATCTTCCGGGCGTTGACGAGGTTTCCGTTGTGCGCGAGCGCCAGCGGGCCGCGGCCAGTGGCGAAGACGATCGGCTGGGCGTTGATCAAGAGAGACGCTCCGGCCGTCGAGTACCGGACATGGCCGATGGCGGTGCGGCCGGGCAGCCGCGACAGCCGAGCCTCGTCGAACACGTCGGCGACGTAGCCCATCTCCCGTTCGACGAGAATGCGTCCCTCCTCCAGCGTGGCGATCCCCGCCGACTCCTGCCCGCGGTGCTGGAGGGCGTAGAGCCCGAGGTACGCGAGGTTGGCGGCATCCTGAGAGTCGCAGACGCCGAAAACGCCGCACTCATCGTGAAACCCGCCGGAAAATTCCATCCGGTCAGCATTTTATCAAAGTAATCCGAGTCGCTTCGCGGTTCGTCTAACTGTCGAGGTGAAGATGAGACTCCGGACACCTTGGGTGCTGTCGGCGACTGCAATCGCCGTCGGCTTCGGAACACTGGCTCTCGCGGCTTCCCCGCCGCAGGAGAAGGCGCCATTGACGGCGCGGGAAAAGGCGATCCACGTCCTGAACCGGCTGGGCTTCGGCCCGAGGCCCGGCGAAGTAGAGAAAGTGCTCGGGATGGGGGTTCATTCCTGGATCGAGCAACAGCTTCATCCCGAACGAATCCCCGATCCGATCATGCAAGGGAAGCTGCGCGACCTGTCGACCCTCTCGATGTCGACGGCGGATCTTTTCGAGAAGTTCGAGCGCCCGCTGAGAGAGGCCCGGCGGGAGCGGCAACTCCAGTCCGGCAAGGACCGCAGCGCGAAAGGGGGCGAAGCCGCCGACTTGGATTTCGAGAAGATGCGCGATCAGATTCCTCCTGAAAAACGGCCGCGGAGGATCATCGAAGAACTCACCGCGTCTCGCCTGATCGCGGCGGCCTATTCGGAGCGCCAGTTGAACGAGGTGATGGTCGACTTCTGGATGAACCACTTCAACGTGTTCGCGGCCAAGGGGCTCGACCGGATCTTCATCACGTCCTTCGAGCGCGACGCGATCCGGCCGAAGATCTGGGGCCGGTTCGAAGACTTGCTGATGGCGACCGCGAAATCTCCGGCGATGCTCTTTTACCTGGACAACGCGCAATCGACCGCCGACGAAGCCAACCGGCCGCACAGGCGGGCGTTTGCCGCCGGGCGCTGGGCGCTGCTCGCGGAAATGCGAGGCCAGCAGAGGAAGGCCGGCGGCTTGAACGAGAACTACGCCCGCGAGCTGATGGAGCTGCACACGCTCGGGGTGGATGGCGGATACACACAAAAGGATGTCACGGAGCTGGCACGCGTGCTCACCGGCTGGTCGATCGACCGTCGGGGCGGGCAGCCGGGAGCGTTTGTCTTTAGGCCGGCGGTACACGATGTCGGGACCAAGACCGTGCTCGGCAACCGGTTTTCCGGCGGCGGGATGGAGGAGGGAGAGGAGATGATTCACTTCCTCGCCCGCCATCCCTCGACCGCCCACCACATCGCCTTCCAGCTATGCCAGCGGCTGGTCGCAGACGATCCGCCGAAAGAACTGGTCGAGCGGGTCGCGAAGAAGTTTCTCGCGACCGACGGAGATCTGCGGCAGACAGTGAAGGCGATCGTCGAGAGCCCCGAGTTCTTCGACCCGCAGTTCTACCGGGCCAAGGTCAAATCTCCGTTCGAGTACGTCGTCTCCGCCGTTCGGGCTGTGGGGGGCGACACCGACGGGCGCATGCCGATCGTGCGCGCGATCGCGCAGATGGGCGAGCCGCTCTACCTCTGCCAGCCTCCTACCGGCTACTCGGACGTTGCCTCCGCGTGGGTCAACACCGGCGCGCTCGTGGCTCGACTGAACTTCGCGCTGGCGCTCGCGGCCAACCGCATGCCGGGTACCGAGATCGACCTGGCGCGGCTCGTGAAGCCCGAGGAGGCGGCGGACCCAAAGAAGTCCGTGGAGGCCCTTTCCCGGGCACTGACGGGCGGAGAGCTCACGCCCGATACCCGCCAGACGATCGAGAAGCGCCTCGAGAATCGCACCGTCTCCGCCGACGATCCCTCCGCCAACACGCAGCTGCCGTTGGTGGCGGGATTGATTCTTGGGAGTCCCGAGTTTCAAAGGCAATGAAGAAGAATCGGATGATCGGGTCATTGGGTCATCGGGTGATTTGCCCCGGGGAAATCTCTTCTTCGCCGAAATCACCAGATCACCCGATCACCGGATCACCCGATTGCTGATGAAGGAACCGAAGATGATCAATCGTAGGCTGTTTCTCAAGTCGAGTGGCCTTGCGCTGGTCGCCGGAGGCCTCCTGCCCAACGTCTTCGTCCGAATGGCCAAGGCGGGAACGCCGGCGGGCAAGCGGGTCCTGGTCGCGATCTTCCAGCGCGGCGCCGTGGATGGCTTGAACGTCGTCGTGCCCTATGCCGAGAAGGTCTATTACGACGCGCGCCCATCGATCGCCGTGCCGCGGCCGGGCTCCGGTGAGGGGGCGGCCCTGGACCTCGACGGATTCTTTGGGCTGCACCCGTCTCTCGCACCCGTGCTCCCCTACTTCAAGGACGGCTCGGCGGCGTTCGTTCACGCGGTCGGAAGCCCCGACTCGACCCGCTCTCACTTCGACGCCCAGGACTTCATGGAGTCGGGCACACCGGGAGTGAAGTCCACGACCGACGGGTTCCTCTCTCGCGCCGTCGCGGAGAAAAAATCCGACAAGCCCTCCCCCCTTCGAGCGGTCGCCCTCTCCCCCGCCCTGCCGCGGATCCTCGCCGGCTCGGCCGGTGCCGTCGCCATGAGCAACATCTCCCAGTTCGGAATCCGCGCCGGAGAATCCTCGGCAGTCCTGTCGGAATCCTTCGAGTCCATGTATGGGGAAGCCGTGGCCGGCACGCTCGGCGGCACGGCGAAGGAGTCCTTCGACGTGGTGCGGATCTTGAAGGCGGCCGACCCGGACAAAATCGCGCCCGAGAACGGAGCGGAATATCCGAAGGGCCCGTTCGGCAACGCGTTGAAGCAGATCGCGCAGCTGATCAAGGCCAACGTCGGCCTCGAAGTCGCCTTCACCGACGTCGGCGGCTGGGACACCCACGCCGGCGAGGGAGGCGCGCAGGGACAACTCGGCAACCGCCTGCGCGACTACGGTCAGGCCATCGCGGCCTTCGCCAAGGACCTGGGCTCGCGCATGGCCGACGTGACCCTCGTCACCATGTCGGAGTTCGGCCGTACGGTCCGCGAGAACGGTAACCGCGGCACGGACCACGGCCACGCCAACTTCATGCTCTTGATGGGGGGCGGCGTCAGAGGAGGCAAGGTCTACGGCAAGTGGCCTGGACTCGACTCCTCGCACTTGTACGAGAACCGCGACCTCGCCGTGACCACTGACTTCCGCGACGTCTTCGCCGAGATCCTCGCCAAGCGGATGGCGATCGTCGATCTGAAGCCCGTCTTCCCGGGCTACCTCCTCGAGGAAAAGCGGCGACTCGGCATCATTGCGGCTTAGCTTCACGAAGGGCCACGAGCTGCCGCTCGTGGAGGCGGGATAGGGTCAGCTGCGACGTGAGCGCGCCGATGAGCGCCCAGAGCATGTCCCACTGCGTGTCCCAGGGATCTCCCTGCGTGCCGAGGAAGGCGTCCGCCTTGGATCCTGTCGCGACCGCCATTGCCCACTCGAAGAGCTCGTAACAGGCGGAAATCGCCAGACACACGCAGGTCACCAGAAAAAAGAGCCAGCCGCCGGGGCGAAGACCAACCTTCCTTCGCAGAATCTCCCGCGCGACGATAGCCGGAACGAAGCCTTGCGCGAAATGTCCGATCCGGTCGTAGTGGTTGCGGGCGAAGCCGAAGGCGTTCTTCATCCAGAAACCCAGAGGGACCTCGGCGTAGGTGTAATGCCCGCCCACGATCAGGATCAGCGAATGGAGGAACAGAAGCCGGTACGCGAGCGGCGTCAACGGGAATCGCCGGTATGTCGCAATCAGAATCGGCACGCCGATCAAGACCGGGACCACCTCGAGAAACCAAGTGAAGCGGTCGCGAGGCTCAAGGCCCGAAAGCACGAGGGCGACTGCGAGGAGCGCCAGCAGGACCGCCGGCTCTCTGCGCCTCATGCGGGAATCTTAACGGAGGCGTTTTGCTAGCTCCGCTGGATCGCCCGGCCGCGGGACGGCGGGTTCCGCGGCCGGCAGGCGCTTGACGAACTCCGCGACGATCGAGCTGAAGGCTGTCGGCACCTCTTCCTGTGGAAGGTGGCCGGAGTCGGGCAGGATCACCAGGCGCGCGCCGGGCATCTCCGATGCGAGGCGCATTCCATCGGAAGCGGGAAGGAGACGGTCCTCATTTCCCCAGACGATCAGCGTCGGAACTCGGATCTTCGGAAGGAGCCCTTCGTAGCCCGCTGTGCGGGATCGGACGAACCCGAGCGCCGCGCGCCGCGTGCCGGGAACGGGGATCGGGTCCCACCAGTCCGAGATCGCCTCTTCCGTGACATTCTCCGCGCGGGCGTAGAGCCGGTGGCGAAGTCCGAATTCGACGACCGGCCGGACGAGAAACTCGATCTGTAGCTCACCTAAGGCCGGCGTTCGAAGCGTGCGAAAGCTCCAGGGAATCGTCACGCCGGGAAAGGCCGCGTCAACGAGGACCAGCCCCGCCACGCGTTCGGGGCGCGCCGCCGCGGCGATGAGCGAAACCGCCCCTCCCAGAGAGCTTCCGACCAGAACGGCGCGGTCGATTTTTCGCGTGTCGAGGAAATCCAGGAGCGCCAGAGCCTGCGACGGCGCCGAGTAATCGTAGGGCCACGGGCGATCCGAGAATCCCGCGCCGGGGAGGTCCACGGCGATGGCGGTGTGCCCGGATGCGGAGGAGGCGAGGACCTTCTTCCAGGTTTTCGAAGAAGAGAGAAAGCCGTGCACGAAGACGACGGGAGGAGCGGTCTCCCCGCCGACTTCCCGCGACCTCCATCGGACGCCGCGCACGAGGGTGTCTTTCTCTCCAAAGACAGGCAGAGGAATCGCCGCCGGTTTTTCCATCAACCGCCGGGCGGCGATGGCCAGAGCGAGGAAGAGAACGAAGAACCCAACCAGACGCAAGAGACAACCCAGCGCAGCCTCCCCTTTTGATTCCCCTCGAGGGATTGTAAGCCGCTGTCGAGCTAAGGTTTTCCCGATTGGCACGACGCATGCTGATGAGCCTCGGTGAGGGAGAGGAAGCAGAAGAAACCAAGAAAAGGGAGGAATCGGATCATGAACTCTCGTCGTCAATCCATTCTCGGTCTCGTAGCCCTCGCCGTCGCCCTGACGATCGCGGGAGCATCCTGCGTCAAGACCACGACGTCCGCCGGCCGCCAGGTCGACGACGCGGCGATCAAAGCCGCGGTCAAGGCGAAGCTCGCCGCCGATGTAAAGCTCTCCACGCTCACCAACATCGACGTCAACTCCACCAACGGAGTCGTCACGTTGGCCGGCCAGGTACGCGACGAGTCCGACCGCATCGCCGCCGTTGCAGTTGCCCGTTCTGTCGACGGCGTGGTTCGGGTCAACAACAACCTGCAGATCGAGAAAAAGTACTAGCCGGGAATCGGAAGTGGGCAAACGGGAAACGTAGGCCGCCAGCGGACTTCGTTTCCCGTTTTTCGTTTCCCGTTTTCCGATACCTTCTCCGGGTGCCGACCTGGAAACTGACGCTCGAATACGACGGAACGCGCTACCGCGGCTGGCAGTCTCAGAAGAACACCGAACGGACCGTTCAGGGAGCGCTGACGACCGCGGCTCACGAGCTGCTCGGAGCCGACGCCTCGTTGGGGGGCGCCGGACGCACGGACGCGGGAGTCCACGCGCTCGCGCAGGTCTCTCACCTGAAGGCGCGCCGGAATCTCTCCGAAGCCGATCTGGTCTGGGGGTTGAACGAACGGCTCCCGCACGACGTCAACGTGCTCGCGGCCGAAAAAGCGCCGCCTGCCTTTCACGCGCGTCACGACGCCGTCTCTCGGACCTATCTGTACCGGATCTCCCGGCGCCGCACCGCCTTCGACAAGCGCTTCGTCTGGTGGGTGCGTGACCGGCTCGACTTCTCGGCGATGCGTCGAGCGGCGAAGCTCTTCGAGGGCCGCCACGACTTCGCTTCCTTCTGCGAGAACCCGGAGGGTCAGGACTCCACGGTGGTGGTCGTGAACAAGAGCGACCTGCTCGACTGGGAGCACGAAATCCACTATCGGGTCGAGGCTTCCCACTTTCTGTGGAAGATGGTGCGGCGCCTGGTCGGCACCCTTGTCGAGTTCGGCCGCGGCAACCTCACCGACGCGGACTTGCGGCAGCTGCTCGCGAAACGATCGCCGGAACCGGCGAAGTGGACCGCGCCGCCATCCGGTCTCTTCCTCGAGAAGGTCTCGTACTGACGTTCCGGGCGACTCCTACCGCGGCAGGTCGATCAGGACGACGTCGGCGTTCTCGCGGTAGCGGTCGAAGAGGATCGTCTTGCCGTCGGGCGAGACGTCGAAGCTCTTCTCGATGAAGCCGGGCTGCAGGCCCGTCAGCTTTCGGATGCGGCCCGTGGCCAGATCCGGCAGATGGTATACGGGCGCAGGCTGAGCCGCCTGCCCCAGTTGGCCAAGGAACATCACCACGGACTTTCCGTCCGGCATGAAGCGATAGCGGTTTCCGGCGTAGGGCACGGCGATCTCAGGCATTGGAACCGCCTGCTTGTCTGGAGTGACGCCTCGAAGCAGGACGCCGCCGCCGAAGCCCTCAGAATAGAGGATCAGGCGGCCGTCGGGCGACCAGACCGGGTCGGAGTTGTTTCCTTCCACCAGACGCACCGGAAGTCCCCCGTCAACCGGCACCTTGAGCAAGGGTCTTTCTCTGCCCTCCTTCTCCCGCGCGACGACCGCGATCCATTTGCCGTCCGGCGAGAAGGACGGCACGTCCGCAACGTCGAGCGGCTCCGCGATGCGGCGCGTGTTCGTCCCGTCCGACGACATCAAGTGGAGATGGTGGCTACCCCCGACGAGGGCTACGAAGGCGATCTGAGATCCGTCGGCCGAGACCGCCGGCGCAAACGGGACGAGACCGTCGCTTCCCTTCCACAGCTCCGTTTCGGAGCCGTCCTTCAGCTTCCAGAGCCCCTGCGCGCCGCGCTTCGAAGAGAGATACAGAATGTAGTCGGGCCCGAACCGGGGCGCGGAGGCGCGTACGGTCGGTAGGTCGAAGCGCGCCGTGCCGGATTCGTCCACGACGTGGTCGGTGATCGGCGCTGTCCAGAGATTCCGGACCGGGTTGGCCACTGTCGCGGCCAGTCGCCGGCCATCGGCGCTCGCCGACACGGAGGTGTACTCCTCCAGGCCCGAGGTCACGGCATGGGGGATGCGCCTCTCGACATCCAAGGCCTAGAGGCCCCAGCCCCCGTCCTCGCGACGAGCGCAATAGACGAGCGTGCGCGCGTCGAGAAGCGCCGGGCAGCAGACGCGCCCGTGGCGACTCGTCATGCGCTCGGGCTCTCCGCCCGAGGGGCGGATCCGAAAGACGTCCATGTCGTTCGGGGGCACGCCGCGGACGGCACCTGGAGCCAGACATGGGCCCCGTCGCCTGAAAAAGCGCGGTCACCGCTGGTTCTCGAACGCTCGTCACAGTGGAGCCGGGTGCCTCGAGCAGGCGGACCAGGAGCCGCACCGAGCCGATCCGGATCGTGTCGCCGTCGGAAAGCGGCGCGGCGAGCCGGACTCCGGCATCACCAAGAAATGTTCCGTTCTTGCTGCCGAGATCCTCGAGTGTGACGCCCTCGTCCGAGACGACGATCCTCGCATGCCGCCTCGAGATGCTCGGGTCGTCGAGGACGACAGCGGCCGCGGGGTCGCGCCCGATGATCGATTCGCTTGCTTCGAGCGGAATGCGCCGCTCACCGCTCACCAGCCATACGGCGGGTCCGCCTTTGGACTGCCCACCCGGCCGATTCCGGACCTCCTGGGCGGCTCCGAAGAACGCGTAGCCCACGCGATGCGCCGTCCGGACGAAACGGGGCTCGCGCGCGTCGTCGCCGATCGCGTCGCGAATCTCCGCGAGCAAGCTCGTCAATGTCCCGTCGGAGACGAACGTCCCCGGCCAGAGTTTCTCGTGGATCTCGCCCTTCGGGACGACGCGGGGACGGTTCTGGATCAGGAGCTCGAGAAACTGGAAGGCTTTCGGCTGAAGGTGAACAGCGGCTCCGCTCACGAAGATTTGCCTGGTCTCCGTGTCGAGGACGCACTCCTCAAACCGAATTCGCACCGCCTTGGAACCGTGGAACCGATTATTGCACGGCCCGACCGTGGCTCGGAAAACGCGATCCGGGAGGTCCGTGAACCGATTGTCCGGCGACGCTGTGGAGCCGGCACACTGGCGGCGCGCGACAGTCGGACAGCGACCTTGGCTACAGAACGTCTGCCGACTCGATCGCGCGGGCGAAGGCGGTTGACCAGAGATCGCGCAGGACAGAGACCAGCTCGTCGACGAGAGCGCGGCCGTTTACTCGAATCTTCAAACGCTCACCGCCAACCCGGCCAATCGTCTGAAGAGCGACGCCGCGCTGCTCAGCAGCGGCCCGCACCGCGGACTCATCCTTCGAAGAAAAGGTCACGACGGCCCGCCCCGTCGACTCGCCGAAGAGAACCGCCGATGGCCGCACCGCGGAATCGAGCGCGATCTCGGCTCCGAAGCCGCTCTTCATCGCGCATTCCGCCAAGGCCACCGCGAGACCGCCGTCGGAGACGTCGTGGGCCGACGCGAGCTTGCGGTGAGTCGCCAGGGCCACGAGCATGTCCACCAGGCGCCGCTCGGTGGTGAGATCGACCTGGGGGCACGGACCTTCGTCGCGCCCTCGAATCGTCCGGAGAAACTCGCTTCCGCCGAGCTCGTCGCGCGTCTCCCCCAACAGAGCCACGACGTCGCCGGCAGCCGAAAACGTCATCCGCACGCGCTTCTTCACGTCTTCCAGCAGCCCGACCATGCCGATCGTCGGGGTCGGCGGGATCGCTCGGCCGTCCGTCTCGTTGTAGAAAGAGACATTGCCCGAGACGACCGGGATCGAGAGCGCGCGACACGCGTCGGAGACTCCGCTGACGGCGCGCTCGAACTGCCACATGACCTCGGGCTTCTCCGGGTTACCGAAGTTCAGGCAATCGGTGACGGCAAGCGGGTGCGCCCCTGCGGCCGCAATCGCGCGGGCCGCCTCGGCCACCGCGATCGCCCCGCCGCGATACGGATCCAGCGCGCAGAAAAAAGGGTTGACGTCGGTCTTCAACGCCAGCGCCCGATTCGTCCCCTTCACGCGCACGACCGCGGCGTCCGCCCCGGGCCGCACGACCGTGTTGGTGCCGACCATGTGGTCGTACTGGGTCCAGATCCAGGACTTCTCCGACACGTTGGGCGAGGCGAGGAGCCGCCGGAGGCTCTCGCCGTAGTCGGAGGGCTCGGCCTCGTCGGGCCAGAGAGGAGGGGGCGCCGGCCGCGGCTCCCGGCGCGGACGGTCGTAGAGGGGGGCCTCCTCCGCGAGCGGCGCCGCCGGCAGGTCCGCCACAATCTCGCCGCCAAAGAAGAGCACGACTCGGCCGGAGCCTGTCACCCGACCGATCTCGACGGCATCGAGCTCCCACTTGTGAAAGACGCCGAGGACTTCCTCGAGACGGTCGCGCCGGCAGACGAGGAGCATGCGCTCCTGCGACTCCGACAGCACGATTTCGTAGGGTGTCATCCCGGTTTCGCGTACCGGCACCTTGGAAAGGTCGAGCTCCACCCCCGTGCCGGCTCGCCCCGCCATCTCGAACGAGGACGAGGTCAGCCCCGCGGCGCCCATGTCCTGGATTCCGACGATCGCGTCGGTTTCAAAGAGCTCGAGACAGGCTTCCATCAGCAGCTTCTCGGTGAAGGGATCTCCCACCTGGACGTTCGGCCGCTTCTGCTTGGTCTCGTCTCCGGCGAACTCCTCGGAAGCCATCGTCGCGCCGTGAATCCCGTCGCGCCCGGTCTTGGAGCCGACGTAGACGACAGGATTTCCCGGGCCTTCGGCGCGCCCCCGGAAGATCCTGTCGTGACGGACGATCCCGACGTTCATGACGTTGACGAGGATGTTGCCGTTGTAGGCGCGGTGGAATGTGGTCTCGCCGCCGACGGTGGGAATGCCGATACAGTTGCCGTAACCCGCGATGCCGCGCACGACTCCGTCGACCAAGTGCTTCATGCGCGGCGCGGAAAGCTCCCCGAACCGCAGCGAGTCGAGCGAAGCGATCGGCCGCGCCCCCATCGTGAAAATGTCGCGCAGGATGCCTCCCACGCCTGTCGCTGCTCCCTGGTACGGCTCGATGAAGGACGGATGGTTGTGCGACTCCATCTTGAAGGCGACCGCGAGACCGTCGCCGATGTCGACGATTCCCGCGTTCTCGCCCGGGCCCTGAATCACGCGCGGCCCCTTCGTGGGCAGCTTTTTCAAATGGACGCGCGAGGACTTGTAGGAGCAGTGCTCGCTCCACATCGCCGAGAAGATGCCGAGTTCGACGTAATTGGGCTCGCGTCCGAGAATCTGAAGGATTCGGTCGTACTCCTCTTGAGAGAGGTTGTGTTCGGCGATCAGCTCAGGCGAGATGGGCATGCCGCGAGCAGATGCTATCCGAACTGCAGCTCAGGTACGCGGCGCAGGTTGCGCGAAGTAGATCCTCGCTGCGATTAGGCCAAGAGCCCTCTTGATTCGCCGACCCGGGAACAGTCCGGGTCGCGGCGCGCGTAGTCTCCCAGAGGGGAGGAGGCGCGCGCCGCGGGAGCGTGAGCGCGCGAGGGACCAGGCTCGCGGTCGAGGCCAGTGGCCGAGCCGCGAGCCGGTGCGCCCAAAGGCGCAGGTCCCGAGTAAGCGGAAGCGACGAGCTAAGCGCGACTCGTGACGGTCGTGATGAGGTCGCCGACGGTGCGGACCTCGCGCAGGTCCTCGCCGGAGAGGCGAATCCCGAACTCCTCCTGCAGATCGATCACGAGCTGGACCAGGACGAAAGACTCCGTGACGAGGTCCGTGAGAACCGCGCCATCCACGGCCTTCCCGGGCTGGAGACGCAAAAACGTCGCGATCCGTCCCCTCACCGCCTCGGGGTCGATCATCGCTTCTCTCGGTTGCGGCGCTGCGCGATGAGCGCCTCGAGCCGGCCGGAGTGCTCGTCGAGTGTCTTCTCGTAGACTTTTCGATCGGCGGCCGCGCAGCGCTCGATGGTCTTGGCGATGTGCTCTTTCCCGTACTCGGACTCCAGCGAAACGAGCGCGTCCCCGACCCATTGGATGTGCCATTTCTCGTCCTGCATGATCCGTTGCAGAGTCGCTTCCACTTCTGGCGGAAGACCCGGAAGCGCGCGGTGCAGGGCGTACTGGCCGATGACGCGTTTCTCGAACACCTGCGTGATCGCCAATATTTCCATGATGTTGCCGGGCAGCCCGGCGGCTTCGATGTATTGATCCTGGTAGGAGTGATCGAGCGCAATCGGCTTGCTGCCGAGCTTCTCGATGCAATCGGTCCAGTACCAGGCATGCAGAGACTCGTCGGAGAAATGTTTCGTGAGGTCGCGCTGGATCGGCCCGGCGCGTACCGTCTGCGCGAGCCGGCCGAAGAAGAGGGCCCCGCTGATCTCCGAGCGGCGGTAGAAGCTCAGAATCCAGAGCTCGTTTTCGTGGATCACGGGTTCCTCCCCTCGACACGGATCCCCCACCCGGCCGGATCAAGCGGCACGGGGATCTCCCTGCCGTCCGAACCGCGTTCGCAACAGCGTCCGACACGTCTCTCGCGCCAGCGCCGCCGCATCGCCTGCCGGGTCCCTTCCCAGGAGAGAAACAAGGTTTTCGTTGCGCACGTCCTTGTCGATGAACAGCTGCCCCGCAAAAGGCGCGACGCTCCCGATCGCCTGGTTCACCGCGCCACCGGCAAAGCCCGAGAGTGCGTCTCGCAGCAGGTCGAAGGAACCCCGGTCCACATAGAGGGGCTTGATCGCGCTCTTGCGCCGGAACTGCGGATCCTCCTGAAACGTCTCGAAGGCGAGGTCGACCAGCTCGCCCAGGCGCAGCGACTGGTCGCGCCGGTGGGCGACGTGATAGACGCGGCGCGGCTCTCCTCTGTCGAGCGACGCCAAGATCGAGTCGACGACGAAGTCGCCCGTCACGAGGTAAACGGGCGTCGCGGGAGATCCGGGCAGCGTCGAGATGAAGCCGTAGTAGAGCAGCTGCAGCGTGTTGTGGACGGCGTTGTGCTGCGTGACCTCGCCGGCAGGATTGTCGGCGAGGACGGTCGCAACCCGCAGCGTGAGCCAGGGCAGCCGGTCGAAGCCGCGGACCAACTCCGCCTCCGCCTTCCACTTGGAACGCTCGTACTCGTTCGCGAACCCTGCCTCCGGCAGCGGAGCTTCTGGGATTACGCCGGCCGCAAGGCCCGAAGCGTAGACGGTGGAGAGGAGAAGCAGCCGCTCGAGATTTTCGCAGCGCTCGGCGAACCGGAAGAGCTTGACGGCGCCTTCCACGTTGACCGATTGGGCAGTGGCGGAATCGACGTTGAACCGGGTGACGGCGGCTCCGTGCACGATCGCGGAGATCGAGGAAGGTTCGACGCCATCGAACGGCGAATCGTGCGAAAGATCGCCGAAACGCATTTCGACTTCCGGGATGGCCAAGCCCAGCCTGGCGGAGAGAGCCGCTGTCTTGCGCGCGCGCTCTTCCTCGGCCGAGGCCCGGACCCAGAGGCACAGGGGCGTTCCGCGGCTGAGCAGGCGTGCGGCCAGGCGAGATCCCAGGTAGCCATCCGCGCCGGTCACGAGGACGCGCGTTTTCAAGCCGCCTCCCAGAGCGCGGCCGGCCACCTCTCGGGGTCGGGACCGAACCGGGCAAGCAAGGCATAGAGCCATCGTTCGAGGCCGAATGCCACGCAGCCGGAGAAGGCCGGCGAGTCGCCGCGCGTGATCCCAAAGGTCTCGCCGAAGAAGCTCCGATGCGAGTTGATCGACCCGATCGCGAGCTCGCTGGAGAAAACCATCTCGGTCTTGACGGGATCGACCATCTGGGCGATGAACTTGGGGTTCGCTGCGCCGCCAAAAAAGGGGTCGGCCGCCTCCTGCCATGCCACCGGCAGCTCGGCAGCAGTGAAGTACCCGGTGAGAAGCTCGCGGAAGGACGAGAGGAAGCTCGCCACCTCCTCGAGAGTTCCGATACAAACCACTTCGCGCATCGTGAAGTTCCATTGCCGGAAGAGGGGCCGGTAGAACTTCTCCCGGCGGAAACAGGAAGCGACCGTCGTCAGATGGCGCGCCTGGTCGAGCCGCGCGCCGGCGAGCTCGACGTAGAAGTGGTAGCAGGCGGCGGGTGTCAGGACGTCGCGGACCGGGGCGGTCGCCGGCAGCCTGACGGCGCCGTCGTCTCCGAGCGCGGGGCCCGACACCAGACGCGCGAGGTTCTCCGGTGCGTCGTCGAGCACGACCGGGAACGTGACGAGGTGCGGGAACGACCGGAAATAGTCGAGTCGGTCGAGCTGCGAGGCCGGCAGGACCGCGGGGAAGCGCCACTCCTCGGCATTCCACCGCGCCGACCATTTGGCGAAAAGCCCGTCGACCCGTCGCGACGCGGCCAGAAGCGGGCCCGACAGCACCGCATGGCCGTCGTCTCGCGTGCGGAGCCCCGCGACAGCCTCCGAGCCGGGGTTCATGAGCTGGGCCCGCCGAAAAAGTTGCGATAGATCGTGTCGATGTCCTTGAAGACCCCCGGCTTCAACCGCGAGACGTCGATCGACCTGCCGGACAGCTGTTCGATCTCCAGGATCAGGTCCATCACCTGAACGGAGGTGATCAACCGCCGCTCGAGGATGGGAGTGTTGCCGGAGATCTCCTCCGCCTGGACGCTCCGCGAGCGCTCCGCCACCCAGCGAGCGAGATGCGTGCGGACCTCGGGCTCGCTCTTCACAGAGACGGCTCCTGCTCCAGAACGCCGGCCGACACCAGAAAACGCAGGGCCGGTCCGCTCACATCGCGGCGGCGCGCGCGAGCCGCATCGGAGGCGAACGCCTCCCGCGCGACGTCGTGAGGGCCAAGCATCCCGGCGTCGCGATAGACGTCCGGGTTGAAGTACTCCTTCCAGGTGGCGAGCACGTACTCCGGCAGGGACCGCCGCACCTCGCCGAGCACTTCCGCCGGCCAGCCCGGGGCGTGGCGCTCGAAAAGCTCCGCGACGATGCGCCGGCCGAACGCAAGGTGACGCGCTTCGTCCCGGTGGTGCATCCTGTTGATCTCGCGCACGACGGCGTGCAGGCGCTCATCGAGCGCCATGCGCCGGTTGTAGACGTCCACGAGCTCCTCGAAGAGAAGGACCCTCGCGAAGAAGAGAAAGTCCTCCTCCCCTTCCGCGTAGTCTCGAGGTAGGGCCATCTTCCGATCCGGGTAGATCTTCCCGGCGTATCGAAGGCAGTAGGTGCCGAAGTAGACCATATGCTTGTTCTCTTCGTCCAAGAAGTGGTGAAGGTAGGGCGTGTACAGATCATCGCGGTACAGTCGGGCAGCGAGTCCTTCGAGCAGCGCCCGCTCGCCATGGATGTTGAGACTGAAGAAATTGACTGCTTCGAAGAAGCTCAACCGCCGGGTCTCCTCCGGTGAAAGCCTTTCCCCGGCAGGGGTCCCTGCTGTCGAGAGGAGCTCTGGCGAGAAGTGCCACGCGTCTTCCGGCAGCCGATCGGGCCACGCGAACTCGTAGGGCGAGCCGAAGTCTCCTTGCGAAGCGATACACAGCTTCTCGACGAGGCGGGCGGTGTCCTCCTTCATGTCTTCTCCAGAATCGCACACTGCCAGTTCAGGCCGTAGCCCGCCATGGCCATCAGAACCTTCTGCCCTTTCTGGATCGCGCCCCGCTCGGTCAGGCACTTCAAGTTGATCAGGTTGTCGCCGCTGATCACGTGGCCGATCTCGGGTAGCGTGGGCGCGACGATGCGCGCCGGATCGAGCGGGAGGAGCCGGGCCAGGATCTCGAGAGCCTTGTGGTTCATGTTCTGCGCGACGAACCAGTCCACGTCGCCGATCGCGAGCCCGGCCTTGGCGAGGGTTTCGTGGATCAGCCGGTGCGTGTGGGCGAAGTACGTTCCAGCCACTTCTTCATCGGCGGCGCGAGCCAGCGCCCCGCTCGTTCTCGCGTGGGAGGCGAGGAGCCGGTAGTCCCCGCCGGAACGGGAGAGGATGCAGGCCGCCGCGCCGTCGGAGATCAGGTTGTAGGACTGCGAATACAGCGCGCCCTCGGGAAATCGGTCCGCCGTCAGGCAGAGAGCTCGCTCCGTCTCCGGCTCCGCCGCCATCAGCGCGCGGCCGATTCGCAGGGCTCCCAGCAAACCGGTGCACGCCTGCTGATTCAGACCGATGACGGAGGCCGACTCCAGACCGAGGTCCGCCTGCAGATGGCTCCCGGGAAAATCCATGATCGTCTTGACGTCGCGCGTCCGCTGAAAATCCTCATCGCTGCCGAGGTTGCCGTTGCAGGGAAGGCAAGTCGCGTAGAGAACGACGTCGATCTCGCGCGTGCCCTCGGGGATGGCGCGCGCGGCGCGCAGGGCCAGGTCGTACGCCGTCGTGCGTGGAGCACTGCGATGGTGGAAGCGGAACCCGGCCTCGGAGAGTGCGGCGGCCTCGCAGCTCAGAAGACCAGCCGCGGCCGCTTCCTCGAGCGTCTCCCGGATCTCTCCCAGAGCGAAGCCGATCCCCGCCAGGAAGACGTCCGTCATCTGGGGCTCCGGCGAAACGCAGGGAAGAACCGCCCGGATCGCGCCATGTACTTCCCGTATTCCTCCCCGAACGGCGAAGCGCGCAGTCTTCGCTCCTCACCGGCCGCCGTCCAATGGAGCACGGCGAGCTCGTAGAGGGAGAGCGCCACGACGAACGGATGCGGGAAGAAGAGGTCGGCCGCGGCAAAGGCCACCAGGAACGACGTGTAGAACGGATGGCGGATGTAACGGTAGGCGCCGGATGTCACGACACCCGCGGGCGCGTCGTTGGACTGGTGCCAGAGCGAGATCCGGGTGTGGTGAGTCCCCAGAGTGAGGAAGATCAGAGCGATCGAGCCGATCGCGAACGGGATCGGCGCGATCTGCTGTCCGGGATAGACCGCCGCGAACGCATAGGAAAGAGGGAGGACGCCGAAAAAACCGGCGACCAGCAGGGCCGGGCAAAGGAAAAACGGGAAAGCGGTCGCCCACCACTTGAGGTTCAAGCTTCCGTCGCGGCGGAAGAAAAGAATCGGCAACGCTCCGATGCACGCAAAGTCGAGGAGCAGAACCAGGAGCGTGGCCGGATTCACGAGGCCGGCCCTCCCGCTCCGGCCAACCAACCGGAAAGCTCCGCGCGTCGGACCTTGCGCGTGGTCGAGTACGGCAAAGGCCCGGGGTGGAGTACCACCCGAGTCGGGCGCTTGTGCGGCGCGAGGTCCGCCGCTCTCCGCTCGACCTCTTGCGCGATTTCGGCATGGCTGGCCGCGCGATCGGCGGGGACGATGACGACGCAGACTTCTTCGGACCCCGCCCGCAGCCCATCGCGCGCAATGGCTCCGAGAACGCACAGGTCCGCGAAGAGCGGGCTCCCGGCGAGCGCCGTTTCGACTTCCTCCGGCTGCACTTTCAAACCGCTGCCGAGAACGATCACGTTCTTGAGCCGGCCCGTGATCGAAAGGAACCCGTCGGCGTCGATCTGGCCGAGATCGCCCGTTTTTAACCAACCTTCTTCGTCGATCATCGCGCGGGTGGCCTCCTCGTCGCCGAGATAGCCCTTCATGACGTGAGGTCCGCGCGTCCAGATCTCACCGGCGCCGTTCGAACCGCCGGCGATGCGCACCTCCACACCCGGAAGCGGACGGCCGACCGTTGCCCGGCGGCGGCCCAGGATCGAATTGACGGCGACGACCGGGCTGCACTCCGTCAGGCCGTAGCCCTGGAAAACCTCGATGCCGGCCGCCTCGAAGAAGTCTTCGAGGCTTGGATCCAAAGTGGAGCCTCCGACGACCAGTCGGCGAATGAGCCAGGAGGGAGCCAGCGCTCCCCGCTCCGCCTCCGCTTTCAGCAGCTTCAGAAAGAGAGGCACCGTCACGAGCTGGGTCACCCTGCGCTCGGCGGCGATCCGGGCGAGCTCCTCCGGGAGGAGAGTCTGTCCGTAGCAGACCTGTCCGCCGCGGAACAGAACACAGAGCAATCCCCCGGTCAACTCGAGCAGATGAGAGAGCGGAAGCATCGAGAGGAAGACGTCGTCCGGAGCGACCGGGACGAGCTCCGAAAGAGTCCCGACTTCGAAGACGAGGCTGGAGAAGCGAATCATCGCGCCGCGAGGCCGGCCCGTGGTGCCCGAGGTGTAGACGATGAGCGCGACCTCTTCCGGCCGGCGCTCGGCCGCCTCCTGGGCGGGAGCCTCCGGAAGCTCGTCCACGCAGAGGGCGCGGCTGCCGGGAGGCAACGCGCCGGAGACGTAGACCTCCTCGACCGAGGGAGTCGCGGCCGCCGCGACTTCTGCCACGGGCGCGAGCATCGGGGATGTGAACAGCACGCGGATCTCCGCGTCCGACATCAGGCGCGCGAGCTCCGCGGGGGGAAGCTTGAGATCGAGAGGGACGATCACCGCTCCCGCGCGAATCGCCGCCAGGAACGCGATCGCCCACTCCGGCCGGCCTTCCGAAAAGATCGCAAGGCGGTATCCGGCAGGCCGGCCGCGCGAGAGCAAGTGATCCGACAACGCTCTCGCGCGGGCGTTCAGCTCTCCGTAGGACACTTCCCGATAACGGCCCTGCTCTCGCACCGACAATGCGACGCGATCGGCGAAGAGATTCGCGCGAGCGAGCATCAGCCCGAGAATCCCGTCGTTCACTGTTTGGCTCAGATCTTCCAACGGATTCTCGCGCATTTTTCTTCCGGACTCACGGGCGTGGAAATCTTTTAAAGGATTCCTCCTGCCGCGATTGAAAAGTTTTCAGGAATGCGCTCTCAAGCCTCAGACCAACGGCAGGATGCTCTCTTGGACCGGAAGCTCGCAGCGTGAAGATTTTACCGGGCTGCCATCGCGTGCACCGCGGATTCGAACATCTTTCTCCCGGCCTCGTTGCCGAGAAGGGTTTCGGAGCAGCGGTCCGGGTGAGGCATCAAGCCGACGACGTTGCCCTCGCGATTGGAAACGCCCGCGATCCCGCGATCGGCGCCGTTCGGGTTGGCGGCGTCGGTGACGTTTCCAGAGGGATCGCAGTAGCGGAAGACGACGCGATTCTCGCCTTCGAGCGCATCGAGCTCCGCGGCGGGCGCGGTGTAGTTACCCTCCATGTGTCCGATCGGCATTTTCACGACGCTCCCCCTCT
>Ga0070706_100001542_pt1 | contig 24114 bp, 24 predicted proteins | sample KBSK5501metaG_FD_65476 | JGI IMG/M metagenome (GOLD analysis project Ga0070706, IMG submission 65476) | Corn, switchgrass and miscanthus rhizosphere microbial communities from Kellogg Biological Station, Michigan, USA - KBS K5-50-1 metaG | ecosystem: Host-associated > Plants > Roots >... | reverse complement strand
GTTACTGAGCCGTAAAGGCAAGCGAGTGGAGTCGCTTAGCATTTAAGAGCAGTGATAGGTGATAAGTCACGAGTGACAGGTTTTTGTTTTTGCTCGTCACTTATCACTTGTCACTTATCACTGATTTCCAATGATTCAATTATTCCATGACGTAAACATCGACTGGCTGGGTAAGCGCCGATTTTTCATCGGCATCTCGATTGTACTGTTGCTGGCCGGCATGGGCGCCGCCTTGTACCGGCATAAATTTCATCCGAATGGCACGGACGCATTCAATCTCGGGGTCGACTTCAAGGGCGGCACGGTCGTTACCGTCAGATTCAAACAGGCGCCTTCGGTCGAGGACATCCGCGTCGCCATCGATGAAGCAGGAATTAAAGATGCCGTGATTCAACCGGTGCTGGACCGTCCCGGAGAGTTCCTGATTAGGCTGCCGCAGCAAGCCGCGACTCAATCTGCCGATCAGACTCAAGCTGGAGTTGATATAGGACGTGCGGTCGTTCATCGTGCGCTCAGCAAATTTGGTTCCGAGGCGCAGGGCGATTTGAACTCCGACGCGCAAGCCGCATACAAGATAGAAGGCACGGACGCAGTCAGCGCAGTGGCCAGCAAGCAATTGCGTAATCAGGCCATCGCCGTCACGATCGCCGCGCTGGTCGGCATGCTGATTTTCATCGCCTTTCGTTTTGAGTGGACTTACGGCGCCGCAGCCGTGATCGCGGTCTTCCACACGGTTCTGGTAACCCTGGGGTTGTTTTCAATCTTCCAGTGGGAGATCAATCTGACGGTGATCGCCGCTTTGCTGACGTTGGTAGGTTTTGACGTCAATGATTCCATCGTCGTGTTCGATCGCATTCGCGAGAACCGCAAGCTCTATCGACGCATGAGCCTGTATGATGTAACGAACCTTTCGATCAACCAGACGCTCTCTCGCACGGTCATTACGTCGGGCCTCGTTTTTCTCTCAGTGGTCGCGTTGGTTTTGTTGGGCGGCGAGACGCTGCGGCCTTTTTCGCTGGCCCTGCTGATGGGCATTCTCTTCGGTACTTACGATTCAATTGCGGTGGCTAGCCCGATCATGGTTTGGTGGGAGAGAAGACTGGAAGCCGCCAATAAACAACCCGCTGCCACGTCGCGCGAAAGTGGAATTCAGTCAAAGGGTCGCGGCGAAGCGGCGCGCAAGGAATTGGGGACACCTTCGCGCGCCGCGCGGGTTTAATCGGGAACCTCTGCCCGCGTACTGGGGTCTAATAGTCGCGTTTGCTGTACAGCAAGCTCCGCAGTCAAAGCCATCAGAAGCACTGGCCTGTTCCGGTGATTTGGTCTTGACTTTACAAGGGATTGCGGCATAGACTGCGAACGTTGCTGGCCAATTAAATACGTTTTGTAATCGTGCCCTGTTGAACTTGCAGAGCTTGGGAAGCACGGTGGTATGCACGTTGAGATGGCCAGTATATTTATGTCTCGCATAGTGGCTGGGCTCAGCGTTGCGGCGCATTGACGTGCCCGGCCATCCGCGGTCTCCTTTCTTCATAGTCAAGCGGGTTCGACCGAATGGATTTGCGTGTAATGAGTTAATAGTCCCCATGGGATTCCAGCCGTGACCCTTTTGGCACCGATTAGGAGGACAGAAGGATGTTCGAAAACCTTGTTGAGTCTGGATCGCATAGAGAAGATGTTGCGCGAAAAGGCTCGTTCATTCTCGTAACCCTGGGCGTTTATCTTGTACTCATCGTGGCAGGCGGAATCGCGGGCATTATGCTGGCCACCGCTAACATTGACCAGCAAACCCTCGAGCTAACCACACTAATCGCCCCGGTTCCGGTACAGCAGCAACAACAGCAGAAAGAGCAGCCCAAGCCTGAGAAGGTTGAAATCAGCAAGAATGTTGACGTTCGCAAGGAACTAATTGCTGATGTTTCGCGAGCTGATCTGGTGCCCAAAACAATCTCGGCCAAAGCCAGCGACGTGCCGCCGGTACGCAAGGGCGTGGTGACAATGGTGGGCACAAGTAACACGAATGCGATCGCCCCGATTGCTCCGGGATCTGGCACGGGCAATATCATTTCTGCTCCTGCTAAGGTTGACATTGGGGGCGAGCCACCACCGCCGCCGCCACCAAAGCCGCATGCGCCGATCTCCGGAGGCGTGCTGAACGGCAAGGCTGTGCATCTGGTAACGCCGCCTTATCCGGCCATCGCTCGATCCGCGCACGCTTCAGGCCAGGTCAATGTACAGGTTTTGATTGACGAGAACGGCAACGTGGTTGCAGCGCATGCCACTAACGGACATCCGCTGTTGCAGGCGGCGGCCGTCGCCGCAGCGCGCGCTTCGAAGTTCTCGCCGACAAAGCTGTCCGGCCAACCGGTGAAGGTCAACGGCGTGATCATTTATAACTTTGTAGCGCAATAGAGTGTTTGCGCCGGCGGGTTTCGGGAAAATCGCAACTGCCGGCGCTCGTCTTAAATGCCGATCAGCAATCAAGTGTAATCAAACTTTGGAGGAGTTACCGTGACTATTCTAACTAGCATTCTCGGAACAAAAACCCTCGGCTTTCTGCTCTTGCTCTTGCAGTCTCCGAGTCCCGCTGCCAGCCAGGCGGCCGCCAATGAGTTCACGATCACCGAAATGGTCAAGAACATGGGCAGTGTAGCGATCACGGTTGTGATCATTTTGCTGATCATGTCCGTGTATTCGATCGCTATCATGGTCGAGCGCTACCTGACTTACACGGCGGCGAAAAAGCAATCGCGCGAGTTTGCTCCGCGCGTAGCCCAGGCGCTGAAGAACAACCGCATCGAAGAGGCCATCAATATCAGCGACAAGCACCGTAAGTCGCATCTGGCCATGGTTGTGAACAGCGGATTGCAGGAGTTTCGCGCCCACGAGCAGTCGAGTGATATTTCGGGTGACGAGATCGAAGCTTCGAAGCGAGCGCTGCAACGGGCCATCGCCATCAAGACGGCTGAATTTCGCCGCGGCCTTTCCGGCCTGGCGACAATCGGCTCGACCGCGCCGTTCGTGGGTCTATTCGGAACCGTGTTCGGCATCATCAACGCGTTCCGCGGAATGAAGAATGCCGAAACGGCCGGTATTGCGGCAGTCGCCGGCGGAATTTCCGAAGCGCTGTTCACTACCGCGCTTGGCCTGGTGGTGGCCGTGCCGGCGGTGTGGCTCTTTAATTATTTTACGGGCAAAGTTGATGGCTTCGTGGTTGAGATGGACAACTCGGCTTCCGAGTTGGTGGACTATTTCATCAAGAATCGCACGAAGCAACTGAATCCGTAGCGCGCACGTTTGGCAGGCAAGATCGGCGCCGGGGAATCGGCGCTTGTGAGCCCGCGTATTTCTACCTGGTGCGGAAAAGGAGATTGGGTTATGGGAATGCAGGCTGGCGGTGGTGGCGGTTTACAGTCTGAGATCAACGTCACGCCAATGGTGGACGTTATGCTAGTACTGCTGATCATCTTTATGGTGGTCACGCCGTTTCTACAGCAGGGTGTCACGGTCGCGATTCCACGCGGGATGAAAAACCCTGATGAGGATCAGGGCATTAATAAAGAGAGTTCGATAATCATTTCAGTCCCGAAGGATGGCCAGTATTACCTGGGCAAAAAGCAGGTCAACCTGGACGATCTCAAGAGTCAGGTTGAGAAAGCACTGGCGAACAAGAAGGAAGAAGACAAGATCGTCTACATCAAGAGCGGCGTCGAAGTTAGTTACGGCGAAGTGGTAAAAATCATCAACGCTGTTCGCGAAAAGGGCGTTGATAAAATCGGGCTGGTTGCCGACAAGCTGAAGAAGGGCGCGGCAGCGGCTCCGGCAAGCTAGCCAGGAATCTCGGAACAACGATCGCAATCTTCTAGCGCTCGTTGTCCTTACAGAGGGTAAGTTTATGGCAATAAATCGCGCTGTCCCTTACATTAACGTCACACCGCTGATCGACGTCCTGTTGGTGGTGCTGATCATCTTCATGGTGGTCACGCCGCTGAAGCCCAGCCGCTACAAAGCTGACATTCCGACGCAGCGAGATCCGAATGAAGACGTGAGTAAGCTGAAACCGAATCCGCTCACGCTGGTGGTTTCGATCTCAACTGATTTGCAGTTGAAGCTGAACCAGGATCCGATGGGTTCGGTGAACGACCCCAGCGCGCTCGCGGCCAAATTGCAACAGACCTTCCAACAGCGACGCGAACAACATGCCTACAAGGTCGGCATGGAAACAGCTACGAACGTTCCGGAAGACCAGCGTACCGAAAAGACCGTGTTTGTTAAGGCGCCTCGGGCCCTGCGTTACGGCGATGTGGTGAAAGTGATCGACGCCATCAAAGGCGCCGGCGCGAGTCCCGTCGGATTGCAGGTTGATGATCTGCCATAGTTAGAATTTGTGACGATAACCGCCGGCAATTCCGCCAGGATCGTTTTCTCGCTTGAGGAAAAGGGCGGCGTCATCTTCACTTCAAAACGGAGCTAAGCGAAATGAGATTCTCTCGTTCCAGGATCGGTTCGACAGCGATCCTGGTTTTGTTTGTACTAGTCAGCGGCGGCTGCTCGCTCGTCAACAAAATAAGAGCAAAAAATGAGCTTAACGAGACGGCCCGCTCTTACAGAGAAGGGCATTTCGAGGAAGCTGAGCAGCACGCCAAGCGCGCGCTGTACCTTGACCCCGACAACAAAACGGCTCCCATCTTCATCGCTCGCGTCATTCACCAACAATACAAGCCCGGCGTCGATCAGCCTGACAACATCATGAAGGCTCGCGAGGCCATCGATGCTTACAAACAGGTTCTGGCTAAGGATCCCAACAACGAAGAAGCTTACAAAGCCATCTCTGTACTGCTGGCGGCGATTAAGGATGACACGAAATTACGCGAATGGATTTCAGCGCGAGCTAATGATTCGAACCTCCCGAGCGAAAAGCGCTCCGAGGCGTATGCGATTCTGGCCGGCAAGGATTGGGATTGCTCCTTCAGGGTTACGGAACAACCCGACATCAAGATCACTTCGACGGAAGGCGGCAATGCCAAGGTAACTTACAAAAAGCCCAAAGAACAGAAGGACTTCGATAACATCCAGCGCTGCGTCGCGCGCGGACTTGAAGAAGCCGAGACTGCCATCAAATACGATCCCAACAACGAATCGGCCTGGTCTTACAAGACGAACCTGCTGCTGGAAGCTGCCAAGTTTGCCGACATGAACGGCGATGCAGCTCACAAAACTGAGCTCGAAAGGCAGGCCGACGTGGCCGGCAAACGAGCCACGGCTTTGGCTGATGAGAGACGGAAGAAAGAGGAAGCAGCCGAAAAGGCCGCTTCTTCGCCCACTCCCTGAGCAATCGCGCGATTCTTCTTCACAATAAGTTCCCAAGCAATCAATAGCTGACGCAGACCTTCGGGTCGACGTCACCTATTGCTATAATTATAGTGGTCAGTTGTCAGTGGTCAGTGATCAGTCGTTCGGCGACTGCCGAGAAAGCTCAAGACTAGCCACCAGCCACCGATCACTGACCACTGTTTTTCTATGGTTCGAATCGAAGAAATTTGCGAGAAAGTCAGACGCAACCATCCGCAGGCTGACCTGAATCTGCTTCGGCGGGCTTATCTTTTTTCCGCGCGCGAGCATAAGGGCCAGAAGCGCGCCTCAGGCGAATCCTACCTGGTGCATCCGCTGGAAGTCGCGAATATTCTCGCCGACATGCGACTGGATGCCGTCTCTGTTTCTACCGGTCTGCTTCACGACGTAGTCGAAGACACTCTGGCGGACGCTGATACGATTCGCCACTATTTCGGCGAAGAAGTCGCGCACCTGGTCGAAGGTCTCACAAAGATTGCACACATCAGCAACGTCTCGCGCGAGGAACAGCAGGCCGAGAACGTCCGCAAGATGTTGTTGGCAATGGTCGATGACGTACGCGTCGTGTTGGTGAAGCTCGCTGACCGCTTGCACAACATGCGTACGCTGGAATACCTCAGTCCGGAAAAGCGCCAACGCATCGCGCAAGAGACGATGGATATCTACGCGCCGATCGCCCACCGTCTGGGAATGGGTAAGCTGCGCGGGGAATTGGAAGACCTCGCTTTCAAGAATCTCCATCCGGAAGACTATCGTGAGCTAACGATGCAACTGGAGAAGCGCCGTGCTGCCAACGAAGCGTTTCTCAACGACGTGACGAGTACGATTGAGGAAAAGATGAACGAGGCAGACGTGCCTTTCGTGCGCATTGAAGGTCGCGTCAAGCGTCTGTACTCGATCTGGAAAAAGCTGGGGCGGCAGGAAATCGATCTGGACCAGGTTTATGATCTGGTCGCTGCGCGTCTTATCACGCCAAATGAAATTCGTCACTGTTACGGCGCGCTGGGCGTAATTCACAACGCGTGGAAACCTGTCCCCGGACGTTTTAAAGACTGGATCGCCACGCCGCGCGACAATCTTTATCAGTCCCTGCACACCTCGGTAATTGGGTCGAAAGGTCAGCCGTTCGAGGTGCAAATTCGCACCGAGCAGATGCATCTGGTAGCCGAAGAAGGCGTGGCCGCGCACTGGAAATACAAGGAAGGAAAACGCGGCCCGCGCGACGACGACGAGGCACTGAAGGTATTGCGCTCGCTGGTCGAATGGACGCAGGAAGTGAAGGATTCGCGCGAGTTTATCGATGCTCTGAAACTCGATCTCTACCCGAAGGACGTTTATGCTTTCACGCCGATGGGCAAAGTCATTCAGCTGCCGCGTGGTGCAACGCCGGTCGATTTTGCATACATGATTCACTCGGAAGTCGGCAACACGTGCACCGGCGCGAGAGTTAACGGCCGCATGGTGCCGCTTCGCACGCTGATTCAAAACGGTGACGTGGTCGAGATTCTCACTAATCCCAACGCCCACCCGTCGCGCGACTGGTTGAACTTCGTGGCCACGTCACGGGCGCGCAATCGCGTGCGACACTGGGTTGCCAACCAGCAGCGCACCGAATCGATCGAAATCGGACGGAAACTTTTCGAGAAAGAGGCCGGCCGCTTTCAGCTTTCGCTCAAGAAGATGCTGGGCGATGGCAATGAAGATATGAAACGCATCGCGGGCGAATACGGTTACGGACGGACTGACGATCTGCTGGCGGCAATTGGATACGGCAAGATCATTCCGCGGAACGTGATCGCGAAATACCTCGGACCGGAAAAGTTCGAAGCTCTCGACAAACAGAAAGAATCCCGTCTCCGTACCGGCGTACGCGCGGTGAAGCGCTTGATTACCGGTGACGACGCCATCGTGGTTCGTGGCGTGGAAGATTTAATGGTGAACCGCGCGCGTTGCTGCAATCCTTTGCACGGCGAGGAAATCATCGGTTACATCACACGTGGCAAGGGCGTCGCGGTGCATACCGCGCGCTGCAAGAATGTGAAGCAGTTGATGGTTAATCACGAACGAATTGTAACGGTCGAGTGGGCTTCACGGCCGGAAAAAACTGCCTACGCCGTTAAGCTTTTGGCAATTACTGAGAACCGTACGGGAATGATCGCCGGCATCACGGGCGCGATTTCGGACATGAAGACGGGTATTCGCGATGCCCGAGCCTCAATCGCTTCCGATCAGAAAGGTCGGATCGAGGTTACTGTAGAGGTTTTCGATGTGAAGCATCTTGATAAGGTAATCAGCTCCATTAAGAACGTCTCTGGCGTGCTGGATGTCGAGCGTTTGCAAGGTGCGGCGTAAAAAGTGAGCGATGGGCAGTGAGCAGAAAGCAAAGAGCCCGTACAAGCTGGGCAGCCGAGAGTAGATTATCGAGATAGCAAGTAGTAGGTTTACTGCTTACTGCCTACTGCCTTCTCTCTTCCTTCTGTATCGTAAACTTTGATCTCTGACGAGTATGGCTTCACCTGCTCGCTCACTTCCGATGCGTCGCCTACGATCACGATCGCAGCGCGCTCCAGCGTTACGTACTGTTGGGCGACGCGCTGAATCTGGTCGCCAGTAACCTCGTTAACACGGTCGCGATACGTTTGAAGATAATCGTCCGGTAGGCCGAGCATTTTAATGCTCACAAGCTGATCGATTAGTCCGTCCTGGGTTTCGATCCGAATCGGAAAGACACCGGTGAGATAAGATTTGGCGTTATTAAGCTCTTCCGCGGACACAGGCTCGTTGCGAATCCGCTCAAGCTCATAAAAAAACTCACGCAGCGACGGACCCGTTACTGATGTTCGCACTTCGGCCGTCGCTCGCACCGTGCCCGCCAAACGGCGCGCATCCAGATTTGAGTACGCGCCGTAGGTGTAGCCTTTACGCTCTCGCAGATTCATGAACAGCCGCGAGGAAGCGTTTGCTCCCAGAATCGTATGCATTAACAGCATCGGAAAATAGTCTGGGCTGGTGCGCGTGATTCCTTCCGTTGCTATCACGATGTTCGACTGTGCCGAGCCTGGGCGATCGACCAGGTAGGCCCGGCGCGCGACACGTTTTGGGGGCGCCGCAAAGTCCGACTGCGGCAACGCGCCCTTTTCCCAGTTGCCAAATAGCTGTTCGACGTTCGTGGTGATCGTGTCGCGATCGATATCACCCACAACGATCATTACGGCATTGTTAGGGACAAATGTTGATCGACGAAATCCGAGTAAGCCGTCACGCGTCATGGCGTCGAGTGATTCCGGCGTAGGCGAAACTCGTGCATAGGGATGCTCGCCAAACATTACCTGCGCCATCCGCTCTGAAGCAAGAAATGTCGGCTGGGCCCGCTGTTGAATCAGAAGTTGTTTAGTGTTCTCACGGGCGAGATCGATCTCGTTCTGAGGAAACGTTGATCTCAAGGTCACGTCAGCCAGGAGTTCCAAAATCTCGTCGGTGTAAACGGAAAGGGCGGAACCCGCCACGGTCGTGAAGTCGGAACTCGATCCGACGGTTAGCGTCGTACCCAGGCGCTCGACTTGTTCGGCAATCTGGCGACTGCTGCGTGTCTCGGTGCCTTCGGTCAACAGATGCGTCATCATGTCGCTGAGACCCGGAAGATTTGCCGGATCATTCGCGTCACCGCTGCGAAACGAAAGGCGAATACTTACCAGCGGCAGCCGCGTGTCTTCCACGACGACAATCTGTAGTCCGTTGGAAAGGGTCGTCTCAAAGGGATCTGGAAGATTGAGAGGCCGCGGCTCGAGCGGCGGCGGCATTTGTCGGCGAAAAGCTTCAGTCTCAGTCATGCGCAGGTCTGACTCCGTTCATTCGATTTCGCAAGCGTCATTCTTTGTGCGCCGTCACGATGACTCGTGTGCGCGTTCCGTCGATGGCGGTGCGGGCAATGGCCCACTGGGGGTGGATTCCGGCGGAGGTGGCACTTGCGGTAGGGGCGCCGTCGGTTGTTTCGGCTCGCCCGGGGGTAAGGGCGTAGCCGGCGCGGCTGCTTCGGGCGCGGGCAGAATGTCGAGCAGCACACGGTTGTCCGTATTGAGACAGCGTCCGATTGCGTCGCGAATTTGCGCGGCCGTTACGTTCAGATAATTTTGCAGATCACTATTGAATAATTCGGGATCGCCGTCGTAAAGCGCGAACTCGGCAAGCTGTTGTGCGCGAAACAGCGACGACTGGCGGCTGCGCGCGGCGCCGTTGAATAGGTTGTTGCGCAACTTTTCCATCTCTTCAGAGCCCGGGCCGGCATCGGCGAGATCTCTGACTTCGCCTAGAATCGCCTCACGAATCTGCCCGCCGTCGCGGTCAGGTTTGGGAATCACCACGATGAACAAACCGGAAGGTCCGCGGCGCTCGTCGATTCCGCCCTGAATTTGGACCACCGATTCTTCGCCTTTCACGAGCTTTTGATAAAGCCGCGCGCTCTCTCCCTCGAACAACAGATGACTCGCCAGTGAGAGAGCATAAAAATCGGGCGTCCGTCGCGGCGGAATTTTCCAGCCCAGGGCGAAAGCCGGCACCGGCGCCAGCTTGTCGAGAAATGTATCCTCACGTTCCGCGACTTCGTCCGGCTCGCTCACATCCACCGCGGGCGGCGGCGGCTGTTTCGGTATCGTGGCAAAGTATTTTTCGACCAGCCCGCGCGTTTCCGTCTGATCGAAATCTCCGGCAATTGAAAGCACTGCGTTGTTCGGCGCGTAATAAATGCGAAAGAACTCACGCACGTCTTCGACAGTCGCCGCATCGAGATCTTCCATCGATCCTATGGTTGAATGCGCGTTCGCGTGATTGCGAAAACTCATCTCGAACAGTCGCAGGAACCCGTTCACGTACGGTTGGTTGTCATAACGCAAACGCTTTTCTTCTTTTACGGCTTCCCGCTGATTGTCGAGGTTTTCCTGCGTCACGTTCAGCGAACGCATGCGATCGCTTTCCAGCCAAAGCGCCAGCGGCAACTGGTTAGCGGGCAGCGTTTCGAAATAATTAGTACGTTCGCTGGAAGTGGTGCCGTTCATCGTCCCGCCGGCGTTCGAGATGTACTGAAAGTGGGCCGACTTGGGCACGTTCTCGGAACCCTGAAACATCATGTGTTCAAACAAGTGAGCGAAACCGGTGCGGCCTTCGCGTTCGTTGCGCGAGCCAACGTCGTAATAGACGGCGACCGACACAACCGGCACTGAGTGGTCTTCGTTCAGCACAACCCGCAAGCCGTTATCGAGTGTAAATTGTTCGATTGCTGTGTGTGGAACCTGGAAAGACTTCTGCACTTGATGGCTCGAATCCAAACCCGCGTGCGCGGTTAACTTTGAAGATGTAGAGCTGACACTTAAGAGTTTACCGCGTAAGCTTGCGATTAACAAAGACGCTCCATTCTGCAATCTTAGTTTGATTGCAGAACGGAGCGACGGTCATTAAACTCGATCGCGATTGTCTTTCTGACTACCGGCGGACTTCAGACTTTGGCTCGCCAACCAGGCCGCGCAACTCAGCGCGCAGCCGCTCGATCTCGGCCAGCTTTACCTCGACGCGCTCGAACAACGGTCCCTGCGACTTAATTCCTTCGTCGATCAGGAACGCGGCTGCCTCGGCGCGCGTGCCGAAGACGCCGGCCTGGACCAATTGGCCAAGTTTTATCTGCGCGTCATGCGAAACCTTTACCGCCAGCATGTAATCGTCTTTTGCCGAAATGGCGCGCTCAATCGTCCGACTGATATCGCGGCCAATGGCCGAAAGCTGCTCGGGAATGCGGGCGGCCATTTCTCGGACTGAAGTACCCACTTTCGAACGCTCGTCTTCCTGCTCAGGTTCGGTATGGTGCACAACCAGCTCGTCGTCTGTTTCCGAACGATCAGGCTGCGGTTGATATGGACTGCTCATAAGACAGTGCTCCTTAACTTTGGTAAAACTCTTGTACGTCGATTTGGGGTTGCAAGTTCATTCTAAGAAGCCGTCAGACGAGCGTCAAGCAGGCGAGGATTTGCCCATCAAGATTTACGCAGCTTTCCTTAGGCAGCTTTCAATTCCGCGCAGCAGCCGGAACAACGGGTAGCGGCCACCGGAATGGCGGTGAAACAATGTGGGCAGTCTTTCGTTGATGGATCCTTGCGTCTCATTCTGTTCACAATTTTCACGAGCAGGAAGATTACCAACGCGATGATCAGGAAATTGACGATGTCGTTGATAAACGCTCCGTAGGCTAGGACGGGGATGCCTTTGGCTTTCGCGTCAGCGAGGGAAATGGGCTGGCCTTTCGAATGATCCAGCACAACAAACAAGCTGGCGAAATCGATTCTTCCGAGTACCAGCCCGACTGGCGGCATGATGATTCCTTCTACCAGCGAAGCAACTATTTTCCCGAATGCCGCCCCGATTACCACGGCGACTGCGAGGTCAACTACGTTTCCGCGCGCGATGAATTCCTTGAATTCTTTGAGCATCACTTTCCTCCGCGAAGAGCAAGAATCGTCGAGCGGGAGGGGAATTGACTCCCCAGTGAAGTGACTTTTATAACGGCTGGCGCGGACTGTCAAATGAAAGGGGCTGCTGCCTTTTTTGATCCAGTCGTCTGGGGGCCCTTGCTTACGCGCGGGCTAATGCCCCGGGTTGCTCATTGGCAGTCCTTGGCGAGTTTGTATCCGACCTTTTCGGCTTCTTCTTTATCCTTGAAGGTTACACGATTCGATTCGGCAACGCTTCGCAGAACGTCGCAATCGGATGGGTAATAGAATTTTGTGCGTTTGTCACCAATCACAGTCAGTTCTGCAGCTTCAGCGGCCGCCGCTGCTTCTTCACGGCGCGCGGTAATTGTTCCTTGCGCTGCTTCGTCCGTGATCCGAATGCCGGGGCTGCGCGCAATCGCTGACACGAACACTGAGAAACCGTCACAGGTTAACTGTTTGCCGTCTCGTTTCGGCGTCCACGCGGCCGGAAGCTTCAAAGACTTGCCGATCCCATCGATAAAGTCGTTGACAGCTTGCCACTTAAAAGTATCGTCATAGCCGATCCACAAAGTGATCAGTCGCCCGTCGAGGAAATCCAGGGAAATCGTGCGCACTCCGGCAAACGCGGCTTGATCAAATCGCGGATCGAAAGACGGATTGATCGTCGTTTTCAAAACACCAAATTGATCGGCGCGGCCAAGTCTAATCGGAGGGACTTTCGCCTTGACCTCTTCAGAAGTCATGCCCATCTGGAAGCCGTGCAACTCCGGCGTGTCGGGCAGCTGATCAAGCCTGAGGTTACAGGTCGGTTGCTGAGCCGCCGCGAAAGTAAATCCGCACAAAGTTAGCGCGACAAGACAGAGCAGCTCGTTAAGTCGGGAATTTCGTCGGCGAAGCATGGAAAGGGAAGTTATGATGCTGCAAGTAACGACTTGATTAATTCTCTTAGCGCGTCAGGCTCGAAAGGCGTCGAGACATATTCCGTGCATCCGGCCTCGAGAGCGATAGCGCGATACTCGTCTGCGCCATAAGCAGATACGGCGACGATCGGCGTCTGACGCAGCGCCTGATACTGGCGTATTCGCCGAGTAGCGTCAAGGCCATTAATTCCCGGCATCATCATGTCCATGATGATTAGATCAGGCAGTTCGCGTTGAGCAAACGAGACGGCTTCCTCCCCGTTTTCGGCCTCGATAACGCGATAGCCGCTCCGCGCCAGCCAGAGCTTCATCATCAGACGGGTATCGTCAAAATCCTCGACAAGCAAGATCGTCGGCCGCAAGTCTCGGCCATTTTCTTTAATACCTGGGCTGTCCATGGCGATACGTTGGAGGACGGGCAAGACTTTGGTACCCGCGGCAGGGGTCGAACCTGCGACCTTTCGCTCCGGAGGCGAACGCTCTAATCCACTGAGCTACGCGGGCACGGGGCAGTGATCAAACGATAGCATAGCCGAAACAGTCAGGGCTAGGGATGAAAAAAACAGAAGGCAGTAAGCAGTAAGCAGAACGCAGGAAACCTAGACTGACTACTGACTACTCTTCTACTTACTTGCAAATTGGTTGGCTACTCGTATATCAAGGTGGCTGCATGACTGACAAATCCGATTACTCACTAGTCGTCGACTTGCTTCGCGCAGAAGCTGAAGCGATTGGAAAGGCCGCGGCGCGTCTGCAACCGCAAGACATTGATCGCGCCATAGGAATCCTCGCGAAATGCAAAGGAAAAATCGTTCTGCTCGGAGTTGGCAAATCAGGCATCATCGCGCAAAAAGTTGCCGCTACAATGACCAGTAGCGGCACTGCCGCAATCTATCTTCATCCTTCGGATGCTCTGCATGGGGGCCTCGGCATATTGACGCCTGACGATGTCGTCGTAATGCTGAGCAACAGCGGCGAAACGGACGAGCTGCTTCAACTCATGCCCTACGTGAAAAGGCGTAACGTGCCGCTGGTGGTCATCGTTGGAAATATAAAGTCAACGCTGGCCCAACGCGCGGACGCGGTCCTCGACACCTCGGTAGATGAAGAAGCGTGCCCGCTTAATCTGGCCCCCACGACCAGTACGACAGTCGCGTTGGCAATGGGTGACGCGCTGGCAATGACGCTGATGCGCGCGAAAGGATTAACAGAAGACGACTTTGCTTCGAATCATCCGGCGGGTCAGCTCGGCAAGCGCCTGACTTTGCGCGTAGCGGATTTGATGCACGGCGGTTCTCAAAATCCCACGATTGCGACCGACGCAGCCTGGATGGAAATCATTTCGACAATCACACATTACGGTCTGGGCGCCGTCAATGTTGTCGACAACGAAGGCCGCTTGGCCGGCATCATCACCGATGGCGATCTGCGCCGTTCGCTGCAGCGAATCAATTCTTCTGACCTCGCGTTCGCAAACATCAAATGCGACGATTTGATGACCCGCAATCCGGTCGTTACGAATCCCGAGATGCTGGCTTACGACGCGCTACGTTTGATGGAAGACCGGCCGTCGCAAATCAATGTGCTTCCCGTCGTAGATGGCGATCGCTTATGCGTTGGCCTGATTCGCTTGCACGACATTGTGCGCAGCGGACTTTAAGTTCTGGAGCAGACGAGAGGGAGATGTTCGATGGCGAGTTTTGTGATTGTAATGAAACGCACATTTGTCTCATGTTTTACGATCGTGGTGATTCTTGCGACTGCTCAGGCTCAAGAGCCAACCGCCACTCGCGGTCGGCGAGCAACCAATTCGCCGGCAGCAGAAGCGACGGTGACTGTCAACGAACAGTTTCTCAACTCTTTTCTCACCGCCATCTTCGACAATTTGAAAGAGCCTTCGATGCCATTGACGATTGGTGGAGCTTCATCCGGCGGAGAATATGGCTGCGCCAGCGAGATCAGACTGAAGCGCGAAGTGGGCGGCGTTCGCACGGCCGTTCATTTTGAGAACGGTCGTATTCTTGGTCCACTGGCTTTTGCCGGCGCATACAGCTCGACGTTGATGGGCTGCATCGAGTTTTCGGGTTGGGCGGACTCAGAAGTCACTTTGGATTTCGACAACGCGCGGCGGGCGCTCATGGCTCGCTTTCACTTGCGTGAAATTCATCTTGCCAACACTCCCGCCGTCCTTAACGGTCCGTTACTGAACATGGTTCAGGGTACGATCGATCGGCGCTACAATCCGGTTGCTCTGTTCACGCTGGAACAACTCTCGACGCGAGTAAACGTGCAACCGGCGGGTGGCGGTCTGCAATTACGCGCGACTGAAGTGCGACCTGAGATAACTCCATCCGCTCTTACCTTGCACATCACGTATGAGTTCGCACGCTGATAGCGATGATAAGCCAAGATTTGCGAATTGGTTCTTGCGGTTCGAAGCGCACGGTTACGCCGGTCGCGAAACGCTGCTGCATATTGCTACGTGACACCGCTGTTTCTCGCGGAACGGATCAGCTGGTTCGACAAAGACCTCAAGAAGGCGACGCCGCGAACGAAGAACAGACATTAGCTAATTGACACAGCTCTTAGGTCCGGTTCTGAGGGGTGACCATGAGGCATGTGTGCATTCGCTGCTGCCATTGGCTGCGCGCGCCTTCAACATCCTCGATCTGCGCCATCACATCATTCAGCGTCTCGCCGCCGAACTGTCGCATCTTCAAGTACAGCAGCGCCGGCACGATCGATAACAATGGCAGCACGAAGATGTTTACCAGCGAGGCGAACTGTGACGTGACCTTGATTCTCACCTTGTGCGACTCAACACCGCTGCTGCCGATCGCTGCGCCAATCAAACCCCCAATAATCGAGGGGACCAAAAACTGGACGAGCATCGCGACGATAATCGTGCGCCATGATCGCGCTGCCAGCGCGCGCGCTCGTTTCAGCGCGGCCTTCTTTTCAAGATTTTCCATCAAGACTACTGGCGCCCACAGCAGGTAACGCGCACTGATTACAATTCCGGGAATGAAGAACAGAATGAAACCCACAATGATCCGAATTGTGATGCGAATTCCGGTGCTGAGGAACGGGCGCCACCGTCTGCGAAAGATTCTGAAAGCGGAGTGGAGTTCTACTGGCTTCAGTGGCGCCACGGCCAATTGGGTCACGATGATTGCAGTAACTCCGGAAATGATCGAAGCGGTGACAAAGCTGGCGGCGATTTGCAGCAAGGCTAGCGGAACCGCGAAAGCGACGGTAGTCACTTTTCCGAGATGCGGCTCGGCCAGCCGAAGCGCGACCGACATCACGGTGATGACGATTACCGGAATATGTGCCAGCAGCGATAGCTTCAGAAACTTTGGAAAGTATTCGCTGTAGAGTGCAAATGCGCGACGGTAAAGCGCACCCAATCCATCAGCGTTCGCTCGCATCGCGTTGGCGAAAGCTATGGCGGTTTGTGGTCGCGCCACCGGATCCTTTTCCAGCGCCGACATGACCAGACGCGACACTCGCTTGGGTAATTTGCCATTAAGTTCCCTCAGCGGCGTTGGTTGACTTTCATTGTGCGCGCGTATGACCGACGCCGTTTCGCCCGTGAAGGGTGGCGTCCCCACGAGCATCTGGTAAGCAATGATGCCCAGGCTGTAGATGTCTGAACGCGCATCGAGATGCTCGCCGCGGCATTGCTCGGGGGACATGTAGAGCGGCGTTCCTAAAATCGCGCCGACCCGTGTCAGTCCGGTTGTCGCCGCGGTCGAAAACGCATCCGTGGTCGGTCGCGCCGCGCCGATTGTGCGTTGAGCTTCCTGATCGAACAGATGCGTCCGGTCACCGTCTTCGATTTCACGCGTCGCGCGCGCATCGTGTTCGGTTTGAGGGGGCTGAACCAGCGTTTCGGATTCCAGGTTATTGATTGGGGCGACCGCGGTTTGTCTTAACTCTGCCTCTGCAACACCAGCCGCAGCCGCGAACGCTGCCGGCGACGTCGCTTGCACGAGCGTGGGCGTTTCATCGGCGCTCTGACCGACGGGCATTACCTCCGGCGTGGCGTTGCTCGCTTCAGCGAGTTTCGCAATACCAAAATCCAGCACCTTAACGCGATAACCGCCGAGGCCGTTTGGCTCCAGCCAAATGTTATCCGGCTTCAAATCGCGATGGACGATACCTTGCTGGTGCGCTTCATGCACTGCTGAGCAAACCTGTTCCAGAATGTCCACGACCCAGTAGAGCGGCAGGCGGTTCTCTTCGGCGAGCACATCGCTGAGCGTGCAGCCGTCCAGATATTCCATCACCAGATAGGCAACGCTCTCTTTGCCGGCGTCTGTGAATCCAAAGTCGGTGACGTCGACGACATTCGGATGACGCAGCCGACCGGCGGCGCGCGCTTCACGCTTGAAGCGCTCGACGAATTCCTCGTTGCGCATGAATTGTGGCGTGATGAGCTTGAGGGCAACGTAACGCTCTGTGCCGAGGTGCGTCGCCAGATACACAGCGCCCATGCCGCCCTGCCCGAGCAAGCGCTCGAGACGGTACTTCTCGTCAAGCACCTGACCAACGTAACGTTCCAGGCCTGTCATACGAAACGTTTAGAGCCGGGCTACTGCCCGACTTGCTTTGTTTCAGGCGAGCGGTAGCCCGCCTCTAAACAATCGTGAAGGTTAGTACCATTGCGCATCCTGCCAGCTTCGCTTGCGCAGCTTTTCATCGGTCCAAAAGTTTTTCAGTAACTCAATACGCGGCCCATCATCATCTGGTTTCGCAGATGACGGCGACACTACCGTGACGACATCGTAGCGATACGGCGCGTTCATCAGCCCAAGCATCCTTCGATATCCACGCGCGGCCCGCGCAATCTGCCGTCGCTTGCGCAGATCGACGTTGACCTGCGGCGGCGCGAACTCATCAGACGCGCGTGCTTTAACTTCGATGAAGCATAGAGTCGGCCCATCATAAGCGACGACGTCAATCTCAGCATTCACGATCACGTCGCGAGTGTTGCGGCCAATCGGAAGCGAGAAATTGGACGCTACAATTCGATACCCCGCGTGCTCAAGATACTCGATGGCCAGGCTTTCTCCGCGTTGGCCGAGCTTGAAGTGCTGAGCAATCGTCGGCCCCTCGGCCATCACGCTGACATTCTCAGGTCTTTTTCGATTGGCTTTATTCCAGAATCTCATGCTGCAGAGGAGGGTTTACTGCCGAGGAGGAATTATTCGGCTTCCTGTCCTTTGCTCGAAGCTCTGGACTGTTTCTGTTTTTCTTGTTTCGGAGAAGTATTATCTACCGCGACGGCAGGCTTTGGGCCGCTCTTACTCTTCTTAGGCCGCCGCTTACCGAAAGTTCCGCGCCAGATCTTGCCGCGTCGCGAACGCTGATCCCCTTTGCCCATTTGACGACGCTCCTTGTGCCTTGATTCAAGTACGAGTCTATTGTGCTACCGCTTTCTTATTCAGTTTACGCTTAATAGTCAAAAGATGTTTGAAGGCCGCCCGACCTAAGAAAGTTAGGCACCATAGAAAGACAGCGCGATGTGAATAAGTCTTCTTGAGACTTCGAATAAATAAAGCGCGGGCTTCGCGCATTCGCCCCTGGTCCAGTAGAGAGCGTCCGATGTCGATCAACAGTCGCCAAGGCTCGTCCGCGTACGCTTGTGCTGCGTCCGGCGGATAGTTCCGGGGTTCAGAACGAAGCTTCTCAATCACTTTTACATACGACAGGCTCGCCTCTAAAGAATCATTGGATCTGTTTCGCGCGTGCAACCTGCGCTTAACAAGGGATCGCTCAACAACTGCAAGTGGATACTGAGCGATCACCCTAAGAAAACATTCGAGGTCCTCGTTTTGGTGCAAGCCTTCATCGAAGAGACCGACGGACATTAACACGTCGCGGCGAATTAAAACACTCGACGGGTTGTCCGTCGTCCTACTTAAGGGCAGTTCCTGCCGGACTCGACGAAAGTATTTGACACTCGGATCAGCATCTGCTTTCCGAACAAGGTCGGCTTTCCCATCAATGCCAGTTGGAGCCGAACAGCCGCGCGTATCGCTATGCTCAAACCAATTCATGTCGCACGACACTATACCCACGTCCGGGTGAAATTGTATCGCCCGCCACTGATATTCGATCTTTTCCGGCGCCCAAATGTCGTCCTGATCAAGAAGAGCAATCCATTCCTGCGTAGCGGCGCGGATGCCGACATTGCGCGCAGCCGAGACTCCCCGGTTCACTTGTCGAATGACTCGCGCTCCGTGGGCTTTGGCAATCTCGGCAGTGCGATCGGACGAACCGTCATCAACGACGATGATCTCAGCCACCGGCAGCGTCTGAGCTTGCACGGTCGCAATAGCCTCGCCAATGAAATCCTCTGAGTCATATGCCGGGATTATTACAGAGATAGGTGCGGAGTCCGTCATAAATCTTTCAATGAGCTTTCCTCTGAGTCTTACGCGGTCGACGCCGCGAGCGCTGATTACCCTTACCCATTAGCGAGTGTCCTTGTTAGTTCAATGAGGTGAAATCAGTTTGGCGGAAACCCTTCATTCAACTTCTCATACGAATTGCCCACGCGACGATAGTAACCTGGACCATCGGGCCCTGTAGGATTGTAGTCGCTGTAAGACGCTTCCCAGTGCTGCCCGGTGGACGGTGAATAAACATTCTGAAAACCCATCATCGCTTCTTCACGTTTGGTAGAAAGCTCTTCGTCCACTTGATCCTTTGAGCTGCCTTTCGGCTCGCGCGTCGTGTTCTCCTGTACGGGAAACAGATGCTTTGTGCAGCGGATCGAAGCCGCCACGTCGTAAACCAGATTCTTGTTCTGTTCCCATTTGCCGGCTTCGGTCGAGCCCATGTGATACGCCACAATGTAAGTGCTTGGATCACCCGTCTCGAAGGTTTGATAGAGCGCAAAGCCGCGGAACTGTTTACCCTGAGAATTCGCTCGCCAGTAGCGCAACGTATAACCTTCGACTGACTGGCTCTCGTTTTCTAATTCGAATCCGGTGGCGCCTGAGCTTTCGACCATCGTCTGCAGGGATTTCTCTGGCGTTCCGGTTCCATAATAATCGCCACCAAACGCTGCAGTTCGTGTCAATGCCACGATACCGTAAGATGCGTACATCGTCTGGTCAGGCGCAGCCAAATCTACGCCGATGCCCACGCGCTGTTCATTGCCGGTGATGGTCCAGTCGGCAGGAGCGAGGGCGGTGCAACTGCTCCATGTTTTCGCCACGGTTTCAATGCCGTGGTTATCGACTAATTTTACGTCAGCACTTCCGAACAACGGCGGGCGCGAACTTCGCGAAGCATGGCCAGTTGGGCGAGCCATGAAATACCAGATTACGAAGCCGAGCACCGCCAACCCGACCAACACGACCAACAATGCGCCGCAACCAATCAAGATCCATTTCAAATAGTTCGGCTGGGCTTGTTGTTTTTGGTCCGGTTGATTCGGCGGACTCGCCATACTTGTTCAACTAGCTTTGCGCCTTTGCGTGAGACGATCTCACGCCAGGACGCAAAGCGCGGAGAATCATTTCTTCATTAACTCAAGCACCGCTGCAGTCATCGCTTTCACCCCGGTGCGCAGGGTCGGTTCCGGCAGCGGTGCGAACAGACTTGAGTGCAACGAAGGTAGAGGTTTTCCCGATTTTCTACTGGCTTCAACTTTGGCAGGCTCAACCGCGCCCAGCCAGAACATTAATGAAGGAATCTTGTGATCGAGACTGAGGTTGCCGAAATCTTCGCTCCCCATCAGGGGCGAGGCTTTTATGACATTGTCACTTCCGATAGTTCTCCCGATTGCGGCGACCACACGCTCTGTCAATTGCGGATCGTTATAAGTTGCCGGCGCCATTTCGTTGTTGATCAGTTTCACGATCGGCATGCGATTATCCGGAAGTCCCGCAGCCATCGCGACTCCCCTGGTGATCCGGTCGAGCGAAGTGAGAATGCGCTGACGCACTTCTTCTTTGTAGGTGCGAATCGTGAGCTGCAAGACGACCTCGTCCGGAATGATATTCCGTTTCGTGCCGCCGTGAATCGAGCCAACGGTTACGACCGCCGGATCGAGCGGAGAGTTCTCACGGCTGATAATTGTTTGCAGCGCCATGATGATCTGCGCGGCCATGACAATCGGGTCCTTTGTAGCTTCAGGCTTTGAGCCATGCCCGCCGACGCCGCGAACAATCACATCAACAGAAGTCGAACTGGCCATGGCATAACCCGGATAGTATGTGACCTTGCCGGCCTCTACATCCGAGCTATCGTGCAAAGCAATCGTAAAATCAGGCTTGGGAAAACGTGTGTAGAGGCCATCCGCCAACATGGCGTTGGCGCCGTCTATTGTTTCTTCGGCGGGCTGGCCCAGCAAGATGAGCGTTCCGTGCCACTGGTCTTTCAGTTGCGCGAGCATTTTCGCAGTCCCGATCATATTCGTGATGTGAATATCATGGCCACAGGCGTGCATCACGCCCACGTCCTGCCCCACGTCGTTCTTGGTCTTGACAGTGCTCGCGTAAGGCAAGCCGGTTTTCTCTTCAACCGGCAGCGCGTCCAGATCCGTACGTACAAGCACCGTCGGTCCATCGCCGTTTTTCAGTACTGCGACTACGCCAAAACCCTGCCAATCAGATCGGTCGTATTTGCCGATGTGTTCGGTCACCGTGTAGCCAAGCGCGCGAAGTTGCGCGGCCAAAAACGCCGAAGTTTTCTCTTCGTGATGCGAAAGTTCAGGCGCGGCATGCAGCATCTTGTAGGTGGTAACCAGCGAAGCGATTTCGCGATCGACCATGGCGTCAAGCGATTGCTGCGCGATCGCCGGAATAGCAGTAGAGAGGGCGAACAGAAAAGCGAGCAAAGTCTTCATAAATGTCTTTTTGCTGAGAACTGTGGAATTTCGGTAGCAAGATACTCCACAGAACGCCGCTCTCACAAGCTACATCTGATTGCTCAACACGCAGAATGAGTAGTTAGCAGTTTGCGGCTTTGCCGCTCGATGTGCGAAAAGCCTGTGCTTTAGGCCCCGGTAGGGGGCCAAATGTTTATAGCGCCCAAGCTATTCCCGAAATTCAATTAGCTCCTTTAGGAGCGAAATCTCATTCCGCTCCTAAAGGAGCTTGGGTTATTCCCGAACAATACGTGCTATAAACGTCGAGCCTTACCGCACAGCGGGTGGCAAAGCCGCAGTCTTGTTGTTGGGTTGCGATATCACACCGCCGGGTAATCAGGTTCGAACGCGGAAAGGCCAACCCGCGGCGCGGCCAGCATTAATCCGATAATGGTTTTGGCGTCTTCGATCTCGCCGTCGGTGATCATTTGCAAAGCACGTTCGATGGGCAGGCGCACAACTTCGATCATCTCATCTTCCTCGAGCCGCTGTGCCGTTTCGCGGAGGTCGGTGGCGAGATAAATCCACATCTTTTCTTCGCAAAAGCCCGGCGAAACAAAAAACTCGCATAGCTTCTCCATTTTTCCCGCGACCATGCCCAGCTCTTCCTCCAGTTCGCGCGCCGCACCCTCTTCCGGACGCTCTTTATCATTGAGCGTGCCGGCGGGCAGTTCCAGCAAGTAACGCACAGCCGGATGACGGTACTGACGCACCAGAGCGATGGTGCCATCGTCAAAGGCCGGCAGTATCACGGCGCTCCCTGGATGATGAACGACTTCGCGCAGATAGGTTTTGTCACCTTCGCGCACAGTGTCGACTGTGACATCGAACACGCGACCCGAAAAGATCTTTTTCGAATCAAGAAATTCTGGAAGCGGAGTTGTGGATTCAGCCATTTGATGTAGCGCAAGTTTCTAACTTGCAGCTTTCACAAGCTACTAACCTCGTCTTCGCAATTTAACGAATTGTGCACACAGTCTAGTGTCAGGCGCGTTGATGAGCAACGCGTTGCGATCGCTGCTTTAAGACTTCCTGAGCTGCACCGATCAGATAGAGCGAGCCGGTCACGCAGACCAATCCACCTGGCGGCGTTATCTTTTTTGCAATCTGAAGTGCTTCATTGACCGAGGATGCCTGATACACGTTTGATTGATCGAAGCTTTCAGGCACGGCTGCCGTTAACATCTCGATGGTGGCAGCGCGCGGATTATCGAGTGCGGTCAGAATCAATACTCCAGCTTTGGGGAAAAGCGCCGCCCCCATTTCGGGCAGCGCTTTATCGCGCATGGCGCCGAAGATCATCGTGACCGGTTGTTTGATGAACTCGTCAAGATAAGCGCGCAGCGCACAGGCAGCTCCCGGATTGTGCGCGCCGTCGAAGATTGTGCGTGGCTGGCCTTCCCATATTTCCAGGCGTCCGGGGTGCGTCGCCGTTTCGATTCCGCGAATGATCGCTTCGCGCGGGATCACAAAGCCGTGTTCACCAAGAGTTTCAGCTAGTCCGATCGCGATTAAAGCGTTCGTGACTTGATGCCGTCCACGCAGACCGATCCAGACTCCTTCGTATCTACCCTCGCCGGTTTGAAAGTTGACGCAGCACCCACCGTCCGGCGATGTTTCGACTACCTCGACAAGGCCCGATTCGATCATTCTGGGCTTAACGCCTGACGCTTCGCACTGACGAACTATCACATTCAGAGCCCGGTCGGGTTGGGGCGCAATGATCGCCGCCACCCCAGGTCGGATGATTGCTGCTTTTTCCGCGGCGATTTCGACCAGGCTGTGACCAAGATATTCTTCATGATCCATGGCAATCGGTGTAATCGCGATGCTCTCCGCGCCCACAGCCGTAGTTGAATCAAGCCGTCCACCCAAGCCAGTTTCCAAAATCGCGAGTTCAACTTTCGCTTCGCTAAACGCGAGCAGCGCGATCGCAGTTATGTGCTCGAAAAAAGTCGGCAGAGTTTCCAGCCCGCCTTGTCTCAGTAATTCCGCCGCGGTTTCTTTCACCTGAGCCGTGAATCGGGCAAAGTCAGGCTCGGAGACTTGCTTCCCATCGATGCGAATCCGTTCGGTGATCGAGATGAGATGGGGTGAAGTGAACAGACCCGTGCGAACTTCAGCGGCGCGACAGATTGAATCAAGTATGACGGCAGTCGAACCCTTGCCGTTCGTGCCGGCAATCTGCACTGCGGGAAATTGTTTGTGCGGGTTTCCGAGGGCGTTTAGCAGCGTTTCTGTACTTGTCAGGCCGAGTTTAATGGTTAGCGTTTCATGACCGAGACTCAGGAGATAGGAAAACGCTTCTTCGAAAGACATCTTGATTTGAATTATTGAGTGATGAGTTATAAATGGGCAAGTCATCCCAAAGGGATGAAAGAAAGTGGCCAGGGGTAAGTGCGCAGCGCGCCACCCCTGGCGAGCTGACGAAGAGACACCCTGAAGGGGCGCCAGAATTGGTTAAGCCTGACCGGATTTT
>Ga0070706_100001541_pt1 | contig 24114 bp, 25 predicted proteins | sample KBSK5501metaG_FD_65476 | JGI IMG/M metagenome (GOLD analysis project Ga0070706, IMG submission 65476) | Corn, switchgrass and miscanthus rhizosphere microbial communities from Kellogg Biological Station, Michigan, USA - KBS K5-50-1 metaG | ecosystem: Host-associated > Plants > Roots >... | reverse complement strand
CCGCTAGCTCCGCTTGCCGCCACCGCCACCGCCATACAACGGACCTGGAGCGGCACCTCCTGGCAAAGGCGGCGGCTGATGGTACGCCTCGGTAACGCAACCCGGCCGGGTGGCGGTTCGCAGGCGTCATGAGTAGCCCCCTCCTGTGGGTTGCGGCCGTGGGCGGCGCCGCTGCGGCGGTTGGCACGTGGCTCGGGCCGCTCCGCGCCCGGTGGCGGCTCCGCGCCGAGAGCCTGCGGACCGGCGCCGCGCGCCGCGAGAACGAGCTGCACCGGCAGCGTTTTGCCGAGGTCTGGCACTACTGGCACGACTTTCCAGAACGCCCGGAGCGCGCCTCGGCCGTCGGCTGGTATTCCGAATGGACGGGCGCCCGCGAACCATTCGGCGCCGATCTGGACGGCCCGCAGGCCCCGGGCAGCCACTCCGCGGACGTGGACGACGCGTACGAGCGGTACCTCGCCTTCCTCGAAGCCCATTACCATCCCGGCAAGCTCAGCCCGCCACGCCGGATCACCCTCCGCCGCCGGGACTAGGGACGCCGGGGGCTCGTCAGGAGTAGTTGCGGAAGGCTGGCCAGGACCGGGCCCACGATGACTTCAGGCCGGTGGCCAGGAAGATCTGGGCGCCCTGCTCGTCGTCGTTGACTGCCAGGCCGTTCCAGAACGTGGCGATGTGGCGGACGTAGGCGAACTCGCGGTGCAGCAGCGCGGGGTCCACGCCCACCGCGATCGCGGCGGTGTCGCCGGCGGGCGGCGGGCCCCAGAGCCAGAAGCTGTTGTGGCCGCTGTAGGCCTGCGGCAGGCCGAGCCCCGGACCGTACCGGTCGATCGCGCCAGCCTCGCCGTAGTTCCCGGCGAGGATCGCCGTGTGCCGCCGCTGCGCGGCGGGCAACGCGTGGTAGAAGCGCGCGACCAGGGCCACCTGCTTCGGCCAGGCGATCGTCTCGGCCAGGTCGTAGTTGATCTTCTGGAGCGGGACCGTGGCCAGCGTGCGGGCCGGAAGCAGCGGTATCACGATCGGCGCCGCCACGGCGGTGGTCAGCACCAGCGCCGCGGCCGCCAGCGCCGGTCGGAGCCGGCGCCGGGCCAGCCAGCGCTCGGTGGGCACCGCTCCGGCGGCGAACAGGAAGGTGTAGATCCCCCCGGCGTAGTAGGGCTTGCCGCCGGCGATGAAGAACACCGCCAGTGCGATCGCCGCGGCGATCCCGGCAGGCCGGAAGCGCCGCGCGGCCGGGTGGCGCAGGCACCACCACAGGCCCGCGACCCACACCGGCGTGAGCGCGAACCCGGTATAGAGGATCTGCGCGGGCCAGTAGCCAACCAGGTTATGGCCCGCCTGGCCGTGCAGGGCGCGGAAGACCGCCAGGTTGGGCCAGCCGTGCTGGGCCTGCCAGACAAAGTCGGGCGCGGCGAGCACCGCGGCGATGGCCGCGCCGGCCAGCAGGTAGCGGCTCCGCAGCAGCGCCCGCGACCGGGTGAGCGCGAACCCCGCGATCAACGACGCCGCCAGCACCAGCACGGCCCACTTCGCGTTCGCGCCCAACCCCACGCAGGCGCCGACCACGATCCACCACCGCGGATCCGCCGATGCCATCAGGCGCAAAACGAGATACAGCGTCAGCGCCCAGAAGAAGAAGTCGAACGTCGTCGTGGAGAACAGGTGCGCGGCAGCCAGGTACTCGCCGCAGGCCGCGGTGGCTAGCGCGGCGACGATCTGGCCGCTACGCCCTGCGCCGAGCAGCCGGCCCATCGCGGCGGCCAGGACTACCTGCGCGGCCAGCAGCAGCGCGGGCAGCAGGCGCAGCCCGGCGAGCGTGTTGCCGGTCAGGGCCGCCATCATCCGCGCGGCCAGCGGGGTGAGGGCCGGCTGGTCCACGTAGCCGAGGGCCGGGTGCTGCCCGGCCCGCAGGAAGTACAGCTCGTCCCGGTGGTAGCCGTACCGCGCGCTGACGACCATCTCCACGCCGAACGCGGCCGCCGCGACGATCCCGACGCTAAGCCAGGACGTGCGGCGTGGGTGCGCCCGTGATCGCGCGACGCCGCGCGGGGGGGCGGATGGTGCTGGCGGGCGCTGCGCCCCGGCGGTCATGTTCATGGGATCAGCCTGCCGGCGGACAGATGCCAGCACATCGGGCGCCGAGCCGATTTCTGGGTCTCCGCACCAGGGGCGAATCCGCTGGCCGGCAGCGCCCGTTGTTCCGCCCCCCGGCGGAGCCGGTGGTTCATCCACGCGGGCGATCCCCGCAGCGCCGCCGGGCCATACCATCAGGTCGTGACGAGACTGGCGGCGCGGGTGGCCGGGCTCCCGAGGGGCCTGGCGGCGCGAGTGGCCGCGCTCCCGCAGCGGCGCCAGGAGCGGGTCCAGGACGCCGTGCTCGGCATCGCGCTCGCGGCCGTCAACGTGGTCTCCCTGCTGCCGTACCGGGCGCAACTGCACCCCCTGTGGCTCGCCCTCGTGCTGGTCGCCGCCCAGGGCATCCCGCTCATCTGGCGCCGGGCCGGCCCCATCGGGACCATGATCGTCATCGGCGCCGCGCGGATCGCCTACGACCGGATCGGGCTCGGGTTCGCGCCGCTGCCGCTCGGGCCCGCGATCGCGTTCTACACCGTCATCGAGCGCCGCGGTCCCGTCTGGCGCTGGATCACGGTGGCCGCCGTGGCGGCGGGCGTCACGATCTCGCTGACCTCGCCCGGGGGCCGCAACGAGCCCTACGAGGCGATCTTCCAGACGATGATCTTCGTCACGGCAGGGGCGGCCGGCGGGCTCAGCCGGGCCAAGCGGGCGAACCTGGAGGCGGCGGAGAGCCGGGCCGACCGCGCCGAAGCCGAGCTGGACCGTCAGGTCACGCGCCAGGCGGCCGCCGAGCGGGCCAGGATCGCGCGGGAACTGCACGACGTGGTGGCGCACCACGTCAGCCTCATGGCGGTGCAGGCGGAGGCGGCGACGTCGCTGCTGCCGGACAGGCCCGCGCAGGCGCAGAAGTCGGTGGAGATCATCGGCGACACCGCGCGCCTGGCGCTGACCGAGCTGCGCAGGCTTCTCGGCGTGCTGCGCGGTCCCGCCGAGCGCTTGGAGACGGCGCCGTCAGCATCGCTCGGTGAGATCGACGGCGTGCTCGACCAGGTGCGCGGCGCCGGCCTGCTCGTGGACCTCGAGGTGGTGGGCACGCCGTGCCCGCTCGCGCCCGGCGTCGACCTCACCGCGTACCGCATCGTGCAGGAGGCCCTGACCAACACGGTCCGGCACGCCCGGGCCACCCGGGCCGCCGTCACCCTGTCGTACGAGCCCGGGTACATCACCGTAAACGTCACCGATTCCGGGCCGCCGCGGGACGGGGCGTCGGCAAGCGGGAATGGCGCCGCCGCCGGTCCTCCGCTGGCCGGGTCCGGGCTCGGCCTCGCCGGGATCGCCGAGCGGGTGGCCTCGTGCGGTGGGAACCTCACCGTTGGCCCCACCCCGGCCGGCGGTTTCGCCGTCACCGCGCGGCTGCCGGCGCTATGACCGCCCCGGCCGCCCCGATCCGGGTCCTCGTCGTCGACGACCAGGAGCTGGTCCGCTCGGGGTTCTGCGTGATCCTCGACGCCGCCGACGGCATCACCGTCGTGGGCGAGGCGGCCAACGGCGAGGCGGCGCTGTCGCAGGTGGCCGCCCACGAGCCCGACGTGGTGCTGATGGACATCCGGATGCCCGGGATGGACGGGCTCGAGGCGACCCGGCTGATCACGCGCGGACCGGAGGGCCGCTCTGCTGGTTCTGGCCCCGCCACCCCACCCAAGGTGGTCATGCTTACCACCTTCGACCTGGACGACTACGTGTACGCGGCGCTGCGGGCCGGCGCCAGCGGGTTCCTGCTCAAGGACTCGCCGAGGCACGACCTCATCGCCGCCGTGCGCGCGGCCGCCGCGGGCGACGCCCTGCTCGCCCCCTCGGTGACCCGCCGGCTCATCGAGGCGTTCGCGCGCAGGCCACCGGAGACCTCCCCGTCCCCCTCGCAGCTCGCCTCCCTGACCGCGCGGGAGCGGGACGTGCTGCTGCTGCTCGCCCGGGGGCGCAGCAACGCCGAGATCGCGGAGGTCCTGTTCGTCAGCGAGGCGACCGTCAAGACCCACGTCGGCAACCTGCTGGCCAAGCTGGGCCTGCGGGACCGCGTCCAGGCCGTGATCCTGGCCTACGAAACCGGCATCGTCAGCCCCGGTGACCCGTCCTAGGGCTGGGGGCGCTTGCCGACCGCGCAGTAGAGCCAGCGCGAGCCGTCGCTGTCGGCCAGGGCCGGGTCCACCGCGCCCCAGTCCCCGGCGTAGACCAGGCGGCCCTTGGCGCCCTGCTGGTACGGCGCCACGAGTTCCAGCCCCGCGAAGAAGCGCTCGATCTCCGACCTGGGGCGGAAGTGGACCTGCTCGGTGGCATGCTCGAAGACGCGGCGAAACTCCTTGACCGCGCGCGGCGGCTTCTGGTCGTCGGTCAGGTGGGAGAGCGCCAGGTAGCTGCCCGGCGCGAGCTTGCCCACGTAACGGGCCAGCAGGCCGTGCGGATCGTGGGAGTCATCAACGAAGTGCATCACCGCGGTCATCAGCAGCCCGGTCGGCTGGCTGAAGTCGATCAGCGCGCACAAGTCGGGGTTCGCCAGCACCCCGTCGGGATCGCGGAGGTCACCCAGGATCGCCCGGACGTCGGCGCGGCCGCTCAGCAGTTCCCCGGCCTGCTCGCGCACCATGGGGTCGTTGTCCACGTACACGACGCGGCACTGCAGGTCGACCTCCTGGACCACCTCGTGGGTGTTGCGCACGGTCGGCAGCCCGGAGCCGATGTCGATGAACTGGCGAACCCCGCGGCGCGCGATCCACTGGGCCGCCCGCTGATGGAAGCCGCGGTTGGCCCAGGCGCAGTCCCTGATCTCCGGCACGACCGCGGTGATCCGGTCGGCCGCGTCGCGGTCGGACTGGAAGTTGTTCTCACCGCTCAGGAGGTAGTCGTAGATCCGCGCGGGCGCGGGCCTGGCCGGGTCCACCCCGGCCGGGGCCTGCTGAGCCTGGTCCATCGCACTCCAGCCAGCCATCGACGAACAGCTAGACGCTATGCGTCCGATTCACAATTATCAATGCCCACGATGCTAGCGACTCCAACGCCCCGGGGCACTCAGGCTTGGCGGGGCCGCCCCGGGGGAATCATTCACAGTAACCGGACGTGTACAGCCGGTGTCGGGGGCCTGTCGACGTACACCCGGCCGAGCGCATGCGGGTTGGTGACCAGACGCGGTGAGCAGCCATGCGGGGGTAGCCCAGGCGGGATCGGAGCAGATGACCTGGCCGCTGCTGTCGGGTCCGATCCCTCCGCTGGCGGATGCCCATGTCCCCAGGCACGAAACCGGGTTCGGCGCGCCCGGCAGCGTGGCCCCCGGCGAAACCGCGGTTCTGGTCTCTGCCAGCGACGCGGTCGGCAAGCCCCCGGGCGGGCTCGGCGGCACGGGCAAGACCCAGCTCGCCGCCGCCTTCGCCCGTGCCCTCTGGGAAGCCAAAGCGCTTGACCTCTTGGTATGGGTGAACGCGGCGGGCCGGGATGCGGTGATTACCGCCTACGCAGAGGCCATCGACCAGGTGAGCGGGCCGAGGTCCGGTAAGGTCCCGGAACTGGCCGCTTCGGCGTTCCTCACCTGGCTCGCCGAAACCGACCGGGCATGGCTTGTGGTCCTCGACGACCTGAGCGACCCGGCCGTCATGGAGGGGCTGTGGCCGGAGGGCCCGCGGGGACGGGTCCTGGTCACCGCGCGGGATCCCGGCGCTGCGATCCAGGCGCATAAGCCCAGGGTTGTGGAGGTCGGGGCGTTCAGCCCATCCGAAGCCCTCGCGTACCTGTCCGCGAGACTGCCCGGGGACGCCGGCCGGCCGGCCGGCGCTCTCGACCTCGCTCATGATCTTGGCTTCCTGCCACTCGCTCTGGGCCAGGCGGCAGCCCTGATGGCCGATACCGGGCTCGGCTGCGCCCAGTACCTGGCCCAGCTCACTGAGCGCAGGGCGCACCTGGCCGCCGCCGTGGCAGAGGCAAGCCTGCCCAGCGTCGCGGCCACCTCAACGCTGGCCGCTGAAACCGCCGAGCAGATACCACCGGTCGGCCTGGCCCGCCCGGCGCTGGCGCTGGTCGCGATGCTGGATCCGGGCGGCATTCCCGGGACCGTGCTCATCAGCCAGGCCGCCTGCGCCTACCTCTCCCGCCACTCGGGGGCGGCACCGGTGGACGAAGTGCAGGCCCGGGCCGCCGTGTACAACCTGGCCCGGACGGGCCTGGTCACCATCGACACCACCAGCGCTGCCCGCACCGTGCGGGCGCACGCCCTGGTACAGGCCGCCGTCCGGCAGAACCTGCTGGCCAGCGAGCGCGACGAGGCGGCGCGCGCCGCCGCGGACGCCTTGCTTCAGGCCTGGCCGAGCCGCGATGCCCCGCCCTCGTTCGAGCAGGCGCTGCGGGACTGCACGGCGAGGCTGCACCAGGTGGCGGGCAGGGTGCTGTGGGCCCCCGAGTGTCACCCGGTGCTGCTGCGTGCGGGGCGAAGCCTGGACGCCGCCGGCCTCGCCGGCCCGGCCACCGCATACTGGCGGTCGATGCTCGACACCAGCCAGCGACGGCTGGGGCCCGGTCATGCCCATACCATCCTTGCCCGCGACCGGCTCGCCGCGGCCTATGAGGCGGCCGGGCGGCCCGGCGATGCCGTTGCCGTGCACGAGGAGGCGCTGGCCGAACGGGAGCGCGTCCTCGGCACCGCCCACCCTGACACGCTGACCACCCGCGCCAGCCTGGCGCGTGCCCTCCGGGCAGCGGGCCGCACCCAGGACGCGATCAGCCTCGCCGAGCACACGCTCTCGGAGTCCGAGCACGTCATGGGGCCTCGCCACCCGGACACCCTGACGGCGCGCGGAGACCTCGCCGCAACCTATCTCAGCGCTGGCATGACCCAGGAGGCGATCAGCGCCTTCCAGGGCACGCTCGCGGGCCGGGAACAGGTACTCGGCCAGGTGCATCCGGATACGCTGGCCGGGCGTGGCGACCTGGCCCACGCCTACCGGGTGGCGGGCCAGCCCGGGGACGCGGTCCCGCTCTACGAGCGGGTACTGGCCGACCGGGAGCGGGCGCAGGGCCCGGATCACCCCGACACCATCACCGCCCGGGCAAACCTCGCGGCCGCCTACCGGCTGGCTGGGCGGCTCAGGGACGCCATCCCCGCCTACAAGCGCACGCTGGCCGACCGCGGCCGGGTGCAGGGCTCCGATCACCCCGACACCATCACCGCGCGGGCCAACCTCGCCGACGCCTACTTCGCCGCGTACAAGTTCAAAGACGCCCTCCCCCTGTATGAGCAGACGCTGGCCGACCGGGAGCGGGCGCAGGGCCCGGACCACCCCGACACCATCACCGCCCGCGGTAACCTCGCCTCCGCCTACCACTCGGCGCGCAAGCTGGCCCAGGCCATACCCCTGTACGAGCAGGCACTCGCCGACTGCGAACGGGTGCGGGGCCCCGACCACCCCGACACCCTCACCTCGCGGAGCAACCTGGCCCACGCGTACCACACCGTCGGCCGGATGGCGGAAGCGCTGGCGATCTTCAAGCGCACCCTCGCCGACTGCGAGCGCTCGCTCGGCGCCGACCACCCGATGACGCAGGCAGCGCGGGAGAACTTGCAGGCCGTCTCCCAGGTCTAGCGGCAGACGAGGAGGAGCTGAAGGTTGTGACGGGGGACCGGGGTTCGCTGAGCGAGTCGCGTTCTGTCACCTTCTATCTGTGGGCCGCGCTCGCCGTGCAGGCAGTCCTGGCCGTGGGCGTGATCGCCTTCGTGCTGGCCGGGGCCGCCTACCAGCGTTCCGGCATGTCCAACGCCCATGACAGGGGTCTGCCCATCCTGGGCGTCGGTGTGGGCTGGAGCGGCGCCATTCTGGCGGCCGGGCTGGTGCTCCCCCTGGCCGCCGCGACGGTGGGCCTGCGCTGGGTGAGCGGTCCAGTGCACGCGATCGTGGCGGCGGTACACCGGCGCGCGCTCGGCGACAGCGACGCGCGCGCGGTCCCCGGCGGGCCAGCGGGCATCCGGGATCTGGCCCTGTCCCTCAACCTTCTCGCGGATGAGAGCGACCGGGAACGGGCGTGGGAGCGGGACCGCGCCCGCCTGCTGGCCGAAATCCGCCAGGCCTCGGTACGGATTCGCGAGCACCTGCGCGGCCAGGCCATCGTCAGGGAGGCGGTGACCGCGATCCACGAGCACCTGGTCGCCGACTTCGTGTGGGTGGGCATGGCCACCGGGGAGGAGCTCACCCTCGCCCGCGGCGATCAGGACGCCTGGGGTCAGGTCACCGACATCGTCGCCAACCTGCCGCCCGACTCCGTCGACTGGATCCGCGGTATCTACCGCCACCGGACCAGCTACCTCGTCCAGGACCTGCACGCCAGCGCGGAGGGGGAGATCCCGGCCCGGATCAGGCAGACCCTGCTTGACCTGGGCGCTGCGTCACTGCTGCTCACGCCCTTCGGGGCCGGGCACGAACTGCTCGGCTGCCTCGCCCTGGCGCGGACCAACTCCGGGCACTCCTGGGAACAGCCGGAGATCGAGGCCGTGGAGTCGCTGGCTGGCGACGTCGGCCGGGGGCTCGAGCACGCCCGGCTGTATGAGGGCGAGGAGCGGCTGGTCGCGGAGCTGAAGTCCCTGGACCGGACCAAGGCCGATTTCCTCGCCTCGGCCTCGCACGACCTGCGGACGCCGCTGACTAGCATCATCGGCTACATGGAGCTCCTGTCGGAAGGTGAGGCGGGCCCGGTGAGCCCCCTTCAGGCCAAGATGCTGGATGCGGTGGACCGCAACACGCGTCGGCTGAAGAAGATGATCGAGGACATGCTGACGATCTCCAAGATCGAGCTGGGCTCCTTCACGTCTCAGCTGCACCCGCTGGACCTGACCAGCCTGGTCAAGGCCGCGGCGGATGTGATCCGGCCGGCGGCAGCGGCGGGCGGGCTCGCGTTCGAGGTGAGCTGCCCAGATCACGACCTCACGGTCGACGGCGATCCCGAGCAGCTGGACCGGGTGCTGGTCAACCTTCTGTCGAACGCCGTGAAGTACACGCCCAGAGGTGGCAGCGTCGCCCTGGCCATGGACAGCGCCGGCGACTCGGCCGTGCTGACGGTCGCCGACACCGGGATCGGCATACCCGAGAGGGACCAGGGCTCCTTGTTCACCCGTTTCTTCCGCGCATCCAACGCGATCGAGGCCGCCATCCAGGGATCGGGTCTCGGCCTGTCGATCGCCCGCACGATCGTGACCAACCACCACGGGGACCTCAGCGTCGAGTCCGCGGAAGACCGGGGGACCAAGGTCACCGTGCGGATTCCGCTGCACGGTACCGCCCAGACGGCCGGGACGGAACAGGACCCCGACTAGCGGTCGGCGGGCACGGGCACCAGCTCCAGCTCCATCTCGGGCTCGGGGGCGCGGGCGCGGCCGCGCATCACCGCCACGATCACGAGCAGGGCGAGCACGTCCAGCACCGCCGCGAGCGTGAACGCGCTGGACATGCCGTGCACCACGGCCTGGTGCGCCTGGGCCAGCCGGGACAGGCCTGCCACGGGATGCCGCGCCGCGTTCCGGACGGCGGTGCTGTACGCGGTGACCAGGATCGCCAGGCCCAGCGAGCCGCCCACCTGCTGCATCACGTTCACCATGCTGGCCGCGGCGCCCGAGTCCTCGGGCCGCACCTCGTGCAGGGAGGCCATGGTCAGCGGCACGAACACGACTCCCATGCCGGTGCCGAGCAGGAGCATTGGGCCCAGCACCCCGGACAGGTAGCCGGTCCCGACGGAGATCCGGGACAGCCAGGCCATGCCGGCCACCACGGGCAGCATGCCGGCCACCATGAGCAGCTTGGGGCTGAACCTGGCCACCAGCCGGGGGGACAGGCGGGACACGGTGAACAGCGCGCCGGTCATCGGCAGGAACGAGGCCCCGGCCCGGAGCGGGCTGAAGTGGAGGATGTTCTGGACGAACTGGGTGAGGAAGAAGAACATCCCGAACATACCGCCGACGATGAGCAGCCGCGCGAGGTAGGAGCCGGCCCGGCCGCGGTCGGCGAACAGGCGCAGCGGGGTGATCGGCTGCGCCGCCCGGGACTCGCGGACCAGGAACGCGGCCAGGAGCACGGCGGCGGCGGCGAAGGCACCTAGGGCCACCCGGTCGCCCCACCCGTCCGACGCGGCCCGGATGATGCCGTACACCAGCGAGACCATCCCCGCGGTGGAGGTGAGCGCCCCAGCGAGGTCGAAGTGGCCGGGCCGGCGCTCGGTCTCGGGCAGGAACAGCGGCGCGGTGAGGAGAACCACGATGCCGATCGGCACGTTGACGAACAGCACCCATCGCCAGGACACCCACTCGGTGATCACGCCGCCGAGGACGAGGCCCAGGGATCCGCCGCCCATGACCACGGCGGTGTAGATGCCGAGCGCACGGGCGCGCTCGCGCCCCTCGGCGAAGCCGGCGGTGATCATCGCCAGCACCGCGGGGGTGGCGATCGCGCCCCCGACGCCCTGCACGGCGCGCGCCGCGAGCAGCCAGCCGGCCGTGGTGGCCAGGCCGCCGGCCAGCGAGGCCGCGGTGAACAGCGCGAGGCCGGCCATGAACACGCGCCGCCGGCCGAGGATGTCCCCGGCGCGCCCGCCGAGCAGCAGCAGGCCGCCGAACGTCAGCGTGTAGGCGTTGAGCACCCACGACAGGCTGGACGCCGTGAAGTGCAGCCCATGGGCGATGGTCGGCAGCGCGACGTTCACCACGGTCAGGTCAAGGACGATCATCAACTGGGCGCCTAGCACGAGGGCCAGGGCGAGCCCTCTGCGGTCGCGGAGCCGGGGAGCCCCGCCGGAGCGCCCGAGGACGCTTGCTATCGACGACGTCGACATGGGTTCCTTCCTGGGGGAGAAGCTATGGGCGAGCCGGCTGGCGGGAATGAACACCGGCGCGGCTTGCGTTGGCTATCATGTAACCGGAGCTAGCCTCCGCTAACTATACGGAGGCACCCTCCGTTTGGCAAGTTAATTTTGATGAAGGGTGATGTCGGGCCGGTGAACGGGTGATGAGCGCGACCCGCGTGCCCGCCTCGCCCACGGTCCCGGCCGGCGAGCCGCGCTCCATGCGGGCCGACGCGCAGCGCAACTACGAAAAGCTGCTGAACGCGGCCGGCGCCGCCTTCATCGAGCACGGCGCCGACGACGTGTCCCTGGAGGAGATCGCGCGCCGCGCGGGCGTCGGGATCGGCACGCTGTACCGGCACTTCCCCACGCGCCAGGCGCTGCTCGAGGCCGTCTACCGGGACCAGGTGGAGTTGCTCCGCGCCAGGGCGGAGGAGTTGCTTGCCGGCGACTCCCCCGGCGACGCGTTCGCCTCCTGGGTCCGGGCCCTGGCCGCGTTCAGCAGCACGAAGCGCAGCCTGATCTCGGCCATGCTGGCCACCCTCGGCAAGGACTCGGAACTGCTGTCCTCGTGCAGCCTGGTGATACGCACCGCGGCCGAGACCCTGCTGGCCCGGGCGCAGCAGGCCGGCGCGGTCCGGCTGGACGTCACCGCCACCGACGTGATCCGGCTGGTGCACGGGATCAGCATCGCCACCGAACGGGCGCCGAGCGACCCCGGTCAGGCCGACCGGATGTTCACGCTCATCCTGGACGGCCTGCGCCCGCAGCCGGCCGGCTGAGCCCAGCTACGGGCGGCCGGCCTCCTCCACCGCTGGGGCACGCGCGGTGCGGGATACCGCGCCCGCGCCAGCGATCCGGGCGGCGAGCAGGACCGGGATGATCGTCAGCAGGATGACGACCGTCACCACCGCGTTGACCTCGGGTAGCTGCTGGCCCTGCCGGAGCTGCCCGAAGATCCACAACGGCAGGGTGGGATTGGCCCCTGCGGTGAACACCGTCACGATGACCTCGTCGAACGAGAGCGCGAACGCGAGCAGCGCCCCGGAGACGAGGGCCGTCGCCACCTGCGGCAACATGACGTAGAGCTGAGTCTGCCAGCCCCGGGCGCCGAGGTCGGCCGAAGCCTCGCCGAGCGACCGTGGTGTCCGCCGGAGCCGGGCGATGAGGTTGTTGTAGACGATCACGATGCAGAACGTCACATGGCCGATCACGATCGTTAGCACGCCGAGCGGGATGTTGGCGAAGTAGAAGAGGTTATTCAGCGCGACGCCCGTGATGACGCCGGGCAAGGCGAGCGGCAGCACCAGCAGGAGCGAAATCCCCTCGGCGCCGAAGAACCGGAAGTTGTGCAGCGCGTACGACACCGCGGAGCCGAGCACCAGGGCGATGCCCGCCACGACCAGCCCCACCTTCACCGAGAGCAGGAAGGCCTGGCGCACCGCCTGGTCCTGCCAGGCAACGGCGAACCAGTGCCAGGTGAAGCCCCGGAGCGGCCAGACCTGGACGACCGACGGGCCGAACGCGTACACCATGATCAGCACGATGGGGGTGAACAGCGCCAGCAATACCAGCACGACCCAGATGCGGAGCGCCACGCGCAGGCCCGCGGGTTCCATGGTCAGATCTCCCTGAATGCGCCGAGCGCCCTGGCCGCGAGCAGGTAACAGGCCATGATCGCGATCGGGACCGTAGCCATGGCGGCCGCCAGCGGCAGGTTGTAGACGACGTTCGAGTCGATCACGTTCCCGATCAGCGTCGAGTTCCCTCCCCCGATCAGGGTTGGCGTGATGTAGTCCCCCAGGGTCAGGGAGAACGTGAAGATCGAGCCAGCCACGATGCCGGGCAGGGCCAGCGGCAGGATCACCGACCGCACCGTCCGCAGCGTCCGCCCGCCCAGATCCTGTGACGCCTCGATCTGCGAGGCCGGGATCCGCTCCATTGCGGCGTAGACCGGGATGACCATGTACGGCAGCCAGATGTAACAGAAGACGATGAAAACGGCGGTGTTGGTGTAGATCAGGTTCAGCGGCCCGATCCCTATCTTCCCGAGTGTCCAGTTCAGCACGCCGTCGTGCGTGAAGATCAGCAGCCAGGCGAAGACCTTGGCCAGGTAGCTGGCCCACAGCGGCAGCAGCACGCAGACGAAAAGGAATGTGCGGGTGCGCGGCCGGGCGATCCGCGCCATGTAGTACGCGAAGGGGATCGCGACGATCGCGTCGATGACGGTCACACCGGCGGCCATGCCAACGGTGCGCAGGATGATCTGGCGGTAGGCGGGGGTCCCGAGGAGGTTGGTGAAGTTGCTAAGGTTCCAGGCCCGCTCGATGTTGGTGGTGTACGGGTTGATGGTCCAGAACGCGGTGATCAGCAGCACGGCCAGCGATGCGATGTAGATCAGCAGGAACCACGCCAGCGGGGGCGTGAGCAGGAGGGTGGCCCGGGCCCATGGCCTGCGCCACAGCAGTGCCGAGACGCGAGACCACGGCCCTGGCCGGCCTGCGCCGGCCGGGGCCGCGGTCGCGGCCCCGGCCGGTGTGGTCACGCTCATCGGCAGGCTGTCCTGCCGGTACCTACTTGATCTGCGTGTTCCATGCCGACACCCAGTCGACGTAGGGCACGCAGTCCGGCTTGCCGTTGTCGCAGGTCGCCACCGGCGTCTTCCACAGCGCGATGGTCTTGAAGTACGCGGCCGGGGCGTTGGCGTGGTACAGCGCGCAAGAACCCTTCGATATCTGGTTCATGTAGCCGCAGGCGAGCGTGTTGTCGGGCGTTTCTCCGTAGCTCACGGCCTGCTCAGCCTGCACCTTCGGCGTGGTGATGTAGCGCATCCACATGTAGGCGCAGTTCGGGTGCGGCGCCTTGGCCGCCAGCATCCAGGTGTCCGCCCACCCGGTAGCGCCCTCCTTCGGGATCACCGCGCCGATCGGGAAATGCTGCGCGGTGAGAGCCGATACCTGGTACGGCCAGCTCGCCCCGACGGTGACGTCGCCGTTGGCGAACGCCGATATCTGCGCCGGCGCGCTGCTCCAGTACTGCTTGACCAGTGGGTGCTGGCCCTTGAGCAGGTTCACCACAGCCTGGAACTGCGGCTGGGTCAGCTCGTACGGGTCGGTGATGCCGAGCGAGGGGTCGTGATACTTGAGGTACATCGCTCCGTCCGCGATGTAGATCGGCCCGTCATACACCGAGATCTTGCCCGAGTACTGCTTGGAGTAGAGGACGTTCCATGAGGTAGGGGGCGTCTTGAACGCCTTCTTGCTGTACATCAGCACGTTCGGGCCCCACTGTAGCGAGACCCCGTAGTGCACGCCGTTGACCGTGTTGAACGGCGGCGACTGGAAGACCGGGAAGAACTGCTTCCAGCCCGGGATCAGGTTCATGTTGACCGGGTGGGCGTCGCCGGCATAGATGATCCGCAGGTCCGCGTCGCCGGACGAGGACGCCATGTCCCATACCCCGCCGCCGCCGTTCTTCATCAGCGTCACGAACTCGTCCGAGGTGTTGGGGTAGGTCGCGTGAATCATGCAGCCGGTCTGCCGCTCGAACGGCTTCACCCACTGAGGCTGCAGGTAGCCAAGCCACGCGATGAGGTTCAGCTGGCCTTCGCCCTTGCCGATCTTCTTCAGCACCGGCAAGTTCGCGGTGGGCACGCTGAGTCCCGACGTGGCGCCGCCGGAGGTGGAGCCAGTCGGAGCGGAGCTGGAGCCGCCGCCGCAGCCGGCCAGCAGCGCGAGCGCGCCGGCCAGCGAGACCGCCCCAACCGCACGCCAGCGGTTTCTGATGAGGTTATGCATCTAGTACCTGCCCTTCAGCGCGTCCCGGTTACCGGCGCGCGTCCTCCCCATGCGAGATCGTGATGGTCTGATCGGGCAGCCAGGCGATCCTGGCAGGCTTGTCACCCATGTCGCGGGTTGTCGCGGGCGCCTGCTCGTTCTGCCTGGCGACAACGAGTGCGCCGCCTGCGTCGAGATCGATGACGTAGCGGGTCAGTACGCCGGCGTAGACGAGGTCCCGGATCCGCCCCGTCTCCACGTGTGCGCCCGGTGGCGGCTCCTCGCCGTCCGCCAGCAGCCTGATCTTCTCCGGGCGTATGGTCATGTGCCTGCCGTCGCGCTCGATCACGTTCGAGATGCCGATGAACCCCGCGACGAAATCGGTCCGCGGCCGCTCGTAGACCTCCAGCGGCGTGCCGGTCTGCTCAATCCTGCCCTGGCTGAGCACCGCGATCCGGTCGCTCATCGCCAGCGCCTCTTCCTGGTCGTGCGTCACATAGACGAAGGTGATGCCGACCTCGCGCTGCACATGCTGCAGCTCGAGTTGCATCTCCTGCCGCAGCTTGAAGTCCAGCGCCCCCAGCGGCTCGTCAAGCAGCAGTACCTGGGGCTCGTTCACGATGGCGCGCGCCAGCGCCACCCGCTGGCGCTGGCCGCCGGAGAGCTGGGCGGTCTTGCGGTCACCGAGCCCGCCCAGCCGGACCATCTCCAGGGCCCGTGCCGCCCGCTCCCGGCGCTCAGCCTTCGGAACGCGTCGCACCCGCAGCCCGTACTCGATGTTCTGCACCACCGTCATGTGCGGGAAGAGGGCGTAGTCCTGGAACACGGTGTTGACGTCACGGCCGTAGGGCGGCACCCCGGAGATGTCACGGCCGTTGAGCTCGACGGTGCCGCCATCCGGGCGCTCAAAGCCGGCGATCAAGCGCAGCAGCGTGGTCTTGCCCGACCCGGACGGCCCAAGCAGGGTGAAGAACTCGGACCGCTCAATCGTGAGATCGACCCCGGCCAGGGCAACCACGGCACCATAGTTCTTGCGCAATCCGCGCACGAGGATCGCTGGCGGCTCGGCACCGGTCCGGCTGTCCGCAGCGGGCTGGATAGGGCTTGGACTGACGACCATCTGGGCCGTTTTACCACGTCGAATGGCTGTTCAGCAATGAAGGAACGGACGGTTCACCACCGAACAGGATTACGGATTAGTAAACGTCTGCGGGTAAACGGCCGGTATCGCTTACCGGCGCCGGCGGGTTACCCTACGAGGGTGCGGATCGAGGTCAGCAGCGAGGCGGCCAGCTTCGTCAATGCCCGGGGCGGCCGGCTGTGGGTCTGGTCGGCCCGGCCGCGCGTCTGCTGCGCGGCGACGCCCGCCACCATGCACGCGGCGACCGAACCCCCTTCCAGCGTGACCGGGTTCACCCCGGCCGCGTCCGAGCCGGTCGAGATCTGGTTCCGCAGCACGGGCGGGCGCCGCCCGGACGTGCTCGAAATCGGCCTGATCGGCCGGCGCCGGCCGAGGGTCGAGGCGTACTGGGACGGCCTCCGCTGGGCGATGTGAGCGCCGCCGGCACCTGGAGGCACATCGTGACCGAACCTTCGGCCGGCCCCACGGGGACAGGGCCGGTCCCCGGTATCAGCCATGTGCGCAGCCCGCACCCGGTGGACGGCACCGTCGAGCGGCTGACCGAGGCGATCCACGCGGCCGGGGCCAAGCTGTTCGCCGTGGTCGACCACAGCGGCGAGGCGGAGCGCGCGCGGCTGTCGCTCCGCCCGACCAAGCTGGTGATCTTCGGCAACCCGGTGGGCGGGACCCCGGCCATGGTGGCCGCGCCGCTGGCCGCCATCGACCTTCCGCTGAAGGTCCTGGTGTGGGAGGACGACGCCGGCGTGGTGTGGATGAGCCACCTCGACGCGTCCTGGCTGGCCGCCAGGCACGGGCTTACGCCCGAACTCGCGGCCCCGCTGGCGGCGGCCGGCAACCTCGCCGCCAAGGTTGCGGCGTCGTAACGCGGACGGCGTCAGGCCCATACTGGGAGGGTGATCCCCGACCGCGACAGCCCGATGCCGCTGTGGGCGCAGGTGCTCGGCGACCTGCGCGCGCGGCTGGCCCGGGGCGAGTTCACCGGGCGCTTCCCGGGGGACGAGGAGCTCAGGGCCCAGTACGGCGTCAGCCGGCACACCGTCCGGGAGGCGGTGCGCCGGCTGCAGGCCGAAGGGGTCATCGAACGCGGCCGCGGCCGGGGGACCTTCGTCACCAGCACGGTGATCGAGCAGCCCCTCGGCGCGCTCTACAGCCTGTTCCGCTCCGTCGAGGCCCAGGGCTTCGTGCAGCGCAGCGTCGTCCGCTACCTCGCGGAGCGCCGGGACGAGGAGGCGGCCAAGGTGCTCGGCCTCGCGCCCGACGAGCCGCTGGTCTACCTGGAGCGGCTGCGCCTTGCCGACGATCAGCCGGTGGTGCTCGACTGCTCCTGGCTGCCGGCGTCACTGGCGCGGCCGCTGCTGCAGGTCGACTTCACCCGCACCGCGCTGTACCACGAGCTGCAGGCCCGGTGCGGCCTGAAACCGGACGCCGGGTGGGAGCGGCTCCGCCCGGTCCTGCCCACCCGCGAGCAACGTGAGCTGCTCGGCCTCGGGCCCCGCACGCCCGCCCTGGCCATCGAGAGGCTGGCCGCCAGCAACGCGACCCCGGTGGAATGGCGGCACGGGCTGGTGCGCGCCGACCGGTTCAGCTACGTCGCCCGGTGGTCCGCCCAGGACCTCGGGGCCGGCTTCGAGCCAGCCGCTCTCGCCGGATGGGCCGGGGCAACCGCGCCACCGGGGCCCTGAAGCGACCCTAGAACGGCCGGGTCGTGATGAGCCAGTAGTAGACGACGTAGGCGCCCGCCAGCCACAACAGGATCGCGCTCGCCCAGCCCGAGTACCGCCCGGCGGCGCGCAGCTTCCGGGGGAACCCCGCGCCAAACCAGGCCGTGGCGAGCGTCACGGCGGTCAGGACCACGCCCATGCCGATCCCGTAGAGCACGAACTGGCCGGCGGCGTCCACGATCCCGTGCAACTGCAGCGACGTGCCGACCACGCCGAGGAAGATGGGCAGCGCGCAGCCCAGGGAGGCCAGCCCGTACGCCGTTCCGTACGCGGCGTAGCCGGCGATGCCCCGGCCGCGCGCCGTGGCGCTGAACCGGCCTGCCGCGCGGGGGGCGAGGGACACGTTCCACTGGCGGCCCGAGGCGAGCACCCCGCCGAGCAGGATCAGGCACGCGCCGACGGCGGCGCCGATCCACGGCAGCGACGACGCCACAGCCGACGCGGCCGGCCGGGCCAGGATCCCGAAGAGCCCGAAAAGCAGGACGAAGCTCGCCGTTACCGTAGCGCTGACGACGACGGCCCGGGCGACCGGCCGGCCCGTGCCGCGGTCGTCACCCAGGTACAGCCCCAGGTAGGCGGGCAGAAGCGCGAACCCGCACGGGTTCACCGACGCGACCATTCCCGCCGCGAAGGCGTACAGGAGCGGGACCTTCGCGCCGAGCAGCAGCAGCACGCCGGAGATGCGCGCCGACACTTTCGCCAGGAAGAACAACGGCCCCCAGCCCACCAGGGAGGACGCGGTCCCCGCGGCGACGGCTAGGGCGAGCGCGGCGACCGTGATCGAGGCGGCCAGCCAGGTCCGTCCCGGCGACCGGAGCGAAGCGGGCTCGGCCGACACTGGTCAGCTCCGGCTCAGCGCAGCAGCGGCCGGACGGCGGACAGCAGCGCGCCGCCCTGGACGACGACAGGGCCGCCCTGGCTCAAGATGGGGGCCGGCACAGCCCCCCACCGGGCGCGGGCCGGGAACAGCAGATAGTAGTCCCACGTGGGCCCCCCCGAGTGGGTCACGTGCTGGGAGAACCACTGGCTGGAAATGGCGTTCTGGTCCCACAGGCTCGTCACGTTGCCGCCGGGCAAGACCGACGGGTTGATCGCGCTGCGGGTGCCGCTCATGAACGGCACCCAGACCGCGAGCACCCGCAGGGCTGCATTCGTGTCCCTGCTCAAAATGTTGCTCTGCACCCAACTGGCGCCCGCGAGACACGTCGGTCAAGTGGGGGAGAAGATCAGGATCAGCCGCGGATGGCCCGCCTCGCGGTTGAACAGCGTCCGCAGGGTCGAGATGTTGTTCAGCGTTATGACCGCGCCGCTGCGCGAGCCGGAGTTGTGACCGGGGGCGGCCGACCCGGCGGGCGCCAGCGTGGAGGCACACGCGGCCAGCACAAGCGCCGCGGCAACCGCCGCTGCCGTCACCCACACCGGCCGCGATGCCGCACGTGCTCGCCTGGCGGTTCCCATCGCGACCCCTTCCCGCACGCTACCCCATCCCGGCTTGCCCGCGCCCCTCCGGCACCGCCGGAAGGCTAGAGTATGTTCGCCAAGGCCAACGAGAATGGAGAGCAGGCACGTGGAGCGCAGTCTCGTACTCCTGAAGCCGGACGCCGTGCAGCGCGGGCTTCTGGGAACAATAATTTCCCGCCTGGAGAATAAGGGCCTCAAGCTCGTTGGCATCAAGATGATGCAGCTGGAAGACGACATTCTCGCCAGCCACTACTCCCACCTGGCGGACAAGCCATTCTTCCCTGAGATATCCAGCTTCATGCAGCTGACGCCGGTGGTCGCAATCTGCGTCGAGGGACTGGACTGCGTGGACACCCTCCGCCGGATCTGCGGCATCACGCTAGCCCGGGAAGCGGACCCGGGAACGATTAGGGGCGATCTCGCCATGAGCATCCAGGCGAATCTGATCCACGCCTCGGATTCTGTTGAGACCGCCGAGCAGGAGATAGACCGCTTCTTCAAGAAGGAAGAGCTCTTCGACTACAGGCTCGTGCTTAACGAGTACGTTTATTCCCGTTCCGAGCGTGCATGACTGAGCCTGAGCCGGCCCGCCTGCCGCGCAAGGTCTACGAGAAGGAGCTGTTCCGGCTCCAGGCGGAACTGGTGAAGCTGCAGGGATGGGTGCGGGCCGAGGGCGCCCGGCTCGTGGTGGTCTTCGAGGGGCGGGACGCGGCGGGCAAGGGCGGCGCGATCAAGCGGGTCACTGAGTACCTCAACCCCCGGTTCGCCCGGATCGCGGCGCTGCCCGTGCCGCACGAGCGGGAACGGACCGAGTGGTATTTCCAGCGCTACATCGCGGAGCTGCCCGCCGCCGGCGAGATCGTGCTGTTCGACCGCAGCTGGTACAACCGGGCGGGGGTCGAGCACGTTCTGGGCTTCTGCACGAAGGAGGAGTACAGCCGCTTCCTGCACCAGTGCCCCATCTTCGAGCGGCTCCTGGTCGAGGACGGCATCCTGCTCCGCAAGTACTGGTTCTCGGTCAGCGACACCGAGCAGCAGCGCCGCTTCGAGTCCCGGCTCGACGACCCGATGCGGCGCTGGAAGCTCTCCCCCATCGACCTGGAGTCGATCACCCGGTGGGAGGACTACTCGCGCGCCAAGGACGAGATGTTCGTGCACACCGACATCCCCGAGGCGCCCTGGTACGTCGTGGACAGCGACGAGAAGCGCAGCGCGAGGATCAACATGATCGCGCACCTGCTCAGCACCATCCCCTATCACGCCGTGAAGCCCCCGCAGGTGCGGCTGCCGCACAGGCCCGCGTCGCAGGGTTACGTGCGGGCTCCGCGCGAGTCGCAGACGTTCGTCCCCGACCACGCTGCGGCGCTGCTGGCTCGCTGACCTGCCATGGGCCGGTACCCACACCCGAGGTGGGCCTGGGCCTACGTCGTACGGCGTATCAGCGGCGCCGCCAGCCGCTCCGGACAAGCAAGTGTTCCGAACGGGGGCCGTCCTGGCCTGCTCGTACACTGCAGGCATGACCGCGGACGCCCGCCCTGCCGGCGCGGGCACCCCCGGCCGGCCGCTGCGCGCCGACGCCGAACGCAACCGGCAGCGGCTCATCGCCGCCGCGCGGGCGGTCTTTGCCGAGCGTGGCCTGCACGTGCCAATGGAGGACATCGCCCGGCAGGCCGGCGTGGGTGTGGCCACCCTGTACCGCAGGTTCCCGACCCGGGCCGACCTCATCATCGGCGCGTTCGAGGCCAAGATGTGCGCCTACGCCGACGCCGTGGCGCAGGCCCTGGCCGAGCCGGACCCCTGGACCGGGTTCTGCGGGTACATCGAACGCCTGTGTGCCATGCAGGCCGAAGACCGGGGCTTCGCGAACGTGCTCACGATGACGTTCCCGACCGGCAAGCGGTTCGAGGCCGAGCGCAACCGGGCCGGCCGCATGTTCGCCGAGCTGGTATGCCGCGCCCAGGATGAGGGCAAGCTGCGCGCGGACTTCGTCGGCGAGGATCTCGCGATGATGCTGATGGCCAACGCCGGCGTGATCGCCGCGACCGCCGATGCGGCCCCGGGCACCTGGCGGCGGTTCGCCGCGTACATGATCCAGGCTTTCGGCGCCACCCACTCGGCCCCGCTGCCGCCGCCGCCCACGCCCACCGCGATGTACCGGGCCCTCCTGCACCTGTACCGGGCGGGCATCCGCGACGAGCGGTGCGGCGACTGACGCCAACCCCATGATCACGTGAATCTTTTCGCAGATGCGACGAAGAAACTCACGTGATCATGGAAGACCGGCGCTAGTGCGCCCGCGGATTACCCGCTAGGGTCGCGCCGTGCCGGGGCGATCGCCCGCCGCCGTACATGGAGGTTCCCATGACAGCCGAAGCTACCCCCGCCGCGGACCTCGCGCCGGGCCGCCCCGTGGTGTTCCGCAACGCGACCGTCCTGACAATGGACGACGCCCATCGCGTCCTGGAGGGCGCCGACGTCTTGATCACCGGTGAGCGCATCGCGGCCGTCGGTCCCGGTCTGGAGGTGCCCGAGGGCACGGCCGAGATCGACGCGGCCGGCGGCATCGTCATGCCGGGCATGATCGACACCCACCGGCACATGTGGCAGACGACCATGCGCGGGTACGGCGCCGACTGGACGCTCACCCAGTACTTCGTCTGGAACTACCTGCAGTGGGGCAAGTCGTTCCGGCCCGAGGACATCTACGCGGGCAACCTGCTGAGCGCGATCGAGGCGATCGACGCCGGCGTGACCACCACGGTGGACTGGTCGCACAACCTGCAGACGACCGAGCACGCTGACGCCGCGGTGGACGCGCTCCAGGAGGTTCCCGGGCGGTTCGTCCTCGCCTACGGCAACATCCATCAGGCTCCCTGGGAGTGGTCGGCCACCCCGGAGTTCCGCGACTTCGTCGGCCGGCGATTCAGCGGCGACGACATGCTCGGCCTCCAGATGGCCTTCGACGTCCCCCCGGCCAGCCCGGACTTCCCGGAACAGGCCGCGTTCGAGGTGGCCCGGGACCTAGGCGTGCCGGTGACCACGCACGCCGGGGTGTGGAAGGTCACCACCGACGACGGGATCCGGCTCATGCACGAGCACGGCTTCATGACCCCGTCCACGATCTACGTGCACGCCGCGACCCTGTCGCCCGACTCCTACCACCGGATCGCCGCGACCGGCGGGTCCGCGTCGCTGTCCACCGAGAGCGAGCAGAACGCCGGCCAGGGGTACCCGCCGACCTGGAAGCTGCGCCAGCACGGCATCCCGGTGTCGCTGTCGATGGACACCAGCGTCTGGTGGAGCGCCGACCTGTTCTCGGCCATGCGGGCCACGCTGAACGCGGACCGCGCCCGCGAGCACCTGGAGGCGCACAGCAGGGATGAGACCGTGACCCACCACAAGCTGCGCGCCGAGCAGGTCGTCGACTGGGCCACCCGGGGCGGCGCGAAGGCACTGGGCATGGAGTCGCAGACCGGCAGCCTGGAGCCGGGCAAGAAGGCGGACGTCGTGCTGATCAAGAACGACGCCTCGCCGGTGATGTTCCCGCTGCTCAACCCCTACGGGCACGTCGTCTTCCAGGCCCAGCGCGGCGACGTCCACACCGTGGTCGTGAACGGCCGGGTCGTCAAGCACGCCCACCGGCTGGCCGGCGTGGACCTGGCCAGGGCCAGGCAGGCCGTGGAGCGGACGGTGGAATATCTCAAGGGCCAGCTCGGCCCTGAGGCCTGGGCCGACGGCATGCACCCGGACATCCCGGAGACCAAGGTGCTCGACAACCCCTATACGTACACCTACACCGACGGGCCCGGTTAGCAGTTGCTTGGCGTGCTCCGGGCCCTGGCCCGGCAGGGGGCGCGCCGCATGCCGTTCCAGGTGATTTGGCGGGCGCGGTGCCCGGTACAGCCGTGGTTCCTTGACAGCGCTACTATTGCGCCCCATTGTTGTCGCCAACATCCGAAACCGGCCGATGTGGGGAGGGCATGTGCACAGCTACCGGATTATCCTGGCCCGGATCGAGGCCTCGCTAGCTGTCCTGACCGGGGTCCTTGGCATTCTCACTCTTTTCTGGCGTGACTGGATAGAGCTTCTCACCGGCTGGAACCCCGATCACCACAGCGGGAGCCTTGAGATCGGCTTGATCTCGGTCCTGCTCATCTCGAGCGTTGCCTGTGCGGCGGCTGCGAAAAGGACGTACCGCCGGCTTGCGGCGGTGCCGTCATGACGGCGCCGTCTGCCGCCGAAAGCCCGGACAGATACCACCCCGAGTCGAATATCCACCTGTACCTCGCCGCGAAGGCGGCAAGCACCGACACGGCGGCGCTGTTGGCCCCCGCGACACACGACCGCTGGTCGGTCAAGACGGCCGCCGACGCCGATGCGCAGGCCCTGACCACCCAGGCCCCGACGACGGCGACGATCGCGGAACTTATCGCACAACCGCTTCCGGCATTTCTCCCGCCTGACGGGCGTTCCGATGGCCCGGAGAAAACGGTGTACCAGTTGACCGCCACGCTGCAGGCGTTCGGGCGTGAGGCGGACGGGGACTACCACATGGTCATGGCGGATGATCAGGGCAACACCATGATCGCCGAAATCCCCAATCCTGGTGACTTCACGTCGCCCAGCTATTTCGCCACGCAAATAACCAATACCCGTACGGCATTTGACAGCCACTTCACCATCACGGAGGACATCAGCGCGCCAACAGCTCCGGCAGCGGCGGCGGCCCTTGCGGCTGCCGGGGCAACCGGATTCCAGGACGTTAACGTTCCGGTGACGCTGACCGGCCTCGGCTACTTTGACTTCAAGCACGGCCAGCGCGGCGTCGCGCCGAATGCCATCGAACTCCACCCGGTTATCAACATCGTCTTCACCGGTGCTCCCGCGGCGGGCGGCGGCGCGCCGGCCTAGTACGGCGGGAACGGGCCGGCCGCCATGCTGGGGCCTACGCGGTCCTGCAGGGTGACGGGAACTTCGTCGTCTACCCACCCTCGGGTGCGGCATTGTGGGCGAGCTACACGCAGAACAACCCCGGAGATCACCTGACCCTCCAGGCCGACGGCAACCTGGTCACCTACTCGGC
>Ga0070706_100001540_pt1 | contig 24118 bp, 27 predicted proteins | sample KBSK5501metaG_FD_65476 | JGI IMG/M metagenome (GOLD analysis project Ga0070706, IMG submission 65476) | Corn, switchgrass and miscanthus rhizosphere microbial communities from Kellogg Biological Station, Michigan, USA - KBS K5-50-1 metaG | ecosystem: Host-associated > Plants > Roots >... | reverse complement strand
ACATGCTCTGGTCCCCTTCTGCTTTCGCAGTTAGGTAAGTGAGGGGGCCTGGAGGTTATGCTCTTCCGGACCTCCCATCTCTGTGAGACGAATCCCGTGTCGAGTGAAGTGGCGCACATCGTCGGCATATCTTACCACTGCACGGTTACCACGGAGAGTGCCTTGGGCGTCATAGACGACGCCGAGGGCCTTCTCCATGCCGTGCAGCGCGACATTGGCGAGCAAGGGGCTAAATGGAGTAGGGGCGGAGCGCATCTCCACGTCTTGCGGCATGTGTGTTTCTCTACCCCTCTCCCCAAACACTGCGTGACAGTTGTCCCGTCACACGGCTTTCCCTCATTGCAGCCGTTTGTGGTCCCCGTAGGTCGGCGTTTGCGTCCGCTTTCAGGGCAAGGCTGCGTTGGGTTTTGATGATATCGGACAGACGTCTTAGTCCTCTCTACTCCCCGTACCTCAGCCTTCTGCAATGACTGCGGCCCTTCGCCCTGTGCCGGACTCTTTTCCGGCTCCGACTACTATGGCCGCTCTGACGCGCGACGACTCCATCTGCCGCAGCTAGCCCAGCCTCCTGACTCCTGCTCGACTTCGCCAGGCAGGAGGCCAGTCGTCACGCCTCCTACGTTCACGCAGCACTACGTCACATGTCCGGTCGTAGGCTCCCTCTTTACGCCCGTTAGGCACAGACCCAGTGCCCGCGACATCCGCCGATGGCTTCCACCCCTGTAGCCAGAGCGGTTCAGTCCGCGTGAACGACCTTTTCGCCGGTTGTGTCAAAGGCCGGCTACCAGATGTCTCGCACCATCTCCATTGTTTACACTGCGCTCAAGGTGAGGACGCTTCACACAAGGGTTCCTTGCGTAGCCATAACCGGACCCAGGCTTGGGGCCCCATACTGTAATGGAGTGCCAGCACTTCGCCCCGTGTTTTCCGGGCTTCAGACAGCTTCTTGCTCAGGTCCACTGCCTGCCGGATCAGCCTTGGAGTCTTGGGGGAGACCCCATCTCGTTGGACGTGGCCACACCTCCTTTCTTCCTTGTCCTTCGAGCATGACTGCTGCGCGCTTCGTAGCGCACTCACCCCGCCTTGGGGCGTTCCCTCTGGCGTGTCGTAGGAACGACCTTCCTCCATGTAGCCTGCTTTAAGCCACTGACGAATCAGTTCCCGACCGGGGACTGATCCCAGGGTGGTCAACAGGAATTCATGGGAGATGTGGTCGAACGCGCCCTGGATGTCTGCATCGACGACCCATTTCTTCCGTTTGTTCGGTCGAGCGAGGTCGTAGATTTTCTCGATGGCGTCATGGCACCCGCGCCCGGGACGGAAGCCGTAGCTACTGCCCTCAAATCTGGCTTCCCAGGAGGGTTCCAGCGCATTCTTGACCATCGCCTGAATGCACCGGTCAATCACGACGGGAATTCCGAGCGGACGCAGTTTTCCATTGGCCTTCGGAATGTAGACACGACGCACTGGTTGCGCTCGCCATGGCTGATAGTGCTGCAACACATCCACCAGCCGTCCCCTGGCCTCAGGCGTCTTGATGACGACCTTGTCAACGCCAGGGGTGTACTTGCCTTGATTCACCTGTGTTACTCGCCGGACACTTACGAGTCGGTTCGAGTAACTGCGCAACAGAAGCTTTTGCAGCGAGTGGACTTGCTTCCACTCTCCTGCTTGCGTTGCCGCAAAGATGCGCTGTCTCAGGTTACGAACCATCCGATTCGCCGCATGCCAATCGACATATTGCCAGTCGGTCGGTCTCTCCGGTCCGTTTGCAGCGTTATCCGTGATAGCCGTCTGCATCTAACTTTTCCTTCGATTGGTAACCTTTACCGTGCTCTTTGGGTCGCTCACCCGGTCCACGTCAGCGCCCTTTCGGGCTGGGGATCTCCACGTCGTTGTGGCCCTATCCGGCAGGTTATGTCTTCCCTGCGCCTTTCGGCGACCGGCGTTCGCTTCTTGGACCGTCCTGTCCTCCTGGGGGGTTCTGCCTTCCTTGCGGAAAAGGCCTACTGGTCTGCGCCATCGGCGCCATACCAGACCCCATGAGGGTTTCCACGTTTCGCACTGTCAAGATGCGATCGGGGTGGGTGTCCTCTGTACTCCGGGGCCATATGGTGTCCACATGAAGGGCGGACAGTCTCTTCATGCCTTTGACATTGGAGGGAACGTCCAATGTCCCATAGCCCATGTTCGCCGTCTTGGTTAGCCAACGTCTCCGGCGATTCAGCCTAACGAAGCCTCGACAAGGATTTACTCGCATTCACCCGTCCGATCTTTCCCTCGCCCGGCGGCGGCGGTTGGCTCGTCACCGCATAGGGCTTTCTCCATTGCTACCGAACCTCCCCGTTGCCAGGGACGTCCGGAGGAGCAGGGAACAGGTTTGGACACGAACCTGGATAGCTGGCGTTTCCACCTCCTATCACTTGTACAGTGCGACCTCGTGTCGCGAGTTCCCCTCGCTATTGTACGTGCCTGTGGCCACGCGGGTACGAGTCTCGCTCAGCGCGCCTTGAGGCGACTTCAAATATAATGGGAGCACCCGGTATAGCGGTGTTCCTCGCGAACGCTTCGCGACGACGCTCTACGACAGCCACTAGCGGCTGAGCAAATGAAGGGATGGTGACGCGCATGGCGGACTTGACGAATCCAGGCGGCGCGGACCCGGCTGACGGCTCCGCGACCGCAGCGCAGCCGAATAGCGTCATCGGCGATATCGGCGTCAATCCGCTGACACTGCCGAATCGCCCGAAGCTATGGGCGATCCTCCTCATCGCGCTCATCGCGATTACCTTTACTGCCCTCTGGCTGGGCGCCTATAACTGGCTCAACAGCGCCATCTGGTCGAATAGTTTCGTCACGAGCAACCGCTGGATGATTCCCGTGGGCGTTATCGCGCTCTCGCTCCTGGTCGGCCTGACGCAGAAGTACCTGCGCGCGCCCACCGTCATTCACGGCGGGTTCGTCGAGGCGATCCAGGGCAAGACGGGACCCAACGATCCGGCTACCTTCCCCGGCACGCTGCTCTCCTCCCTGCTCTCGCTCGTCTCCGGCGCCAGCATTGGCCCGGAAGGCGCCATCGCGTTTCTGGTGCTGCAGATCGCGACCTGGGTGCGCGAGAAGCTCAACCTCGCCAGGAGCGCGGCGCTCGGCTTCGACGTCGCGGCCAGCGCCTCCGCCTTTAATGGCATCATCGGCAACCCCCTGTTCACCGGTGTGCTGGCGACCGAGCTGCAGGTGGGTGGGAACGCCAATTTTGTGTTTTTGGCCTGGAACCTGCTCGCTGGCGTCGTCGGCTATCTGTTCTTCACTCTGCTCGCGCTGCCGGTCTTCGCCAAGTATGTTCCCTTTACACCCATCACCCAGTTGACCCTGGGTTACGCGCTGGCGACTGTCGCGCTGGCGTTCCTTGGCGGGCTAACCGCAATACTCGTTGGGGTTCTGTTTCAGGTGTTTCAGCGCGTCATCACCAGAGTATTCCAGGAGCGTGTCGTCTGGCGCGCGCTGGCGGCTGGCGTCATCATCGGCGTGGTGTGCTATTTCGTGCCTGAGGTGATGTTCTCGGGTGAGAAGGAGATCTTTGTTCCCATCGCCAATCCGCTCAAATACGGCGTCGTGCTGTTGATCGGGCTGGGGCTGCTCAAGCTGGTCTTGCTCGCGCTCTCGATGAAGAGTGGCTTCCTCGGCGGCCCGACGTTTCCCCTGCTCTTCGCCTGCACGATGTTCGCGTTGGCGGTGAACCTGCTCTTCCCCAGCGTGCCCATCTCCATCTGCGTGATAAGTATCGAGGGCGCCGCGCTCTCATTGGCCCTGGGGGCGCCGCTGACCGCCATTCTGCTGGTGGCGACGATTGCGACCTCGAACCCCTATGAGGTGGCCCTGCTCGCGCTCGCCGCCGTCGTCGGGCTGCTCATGGGCGCTCTCGTCAAAACACTCCTGGCTCAGCGTGCGGCGCGCCAGGCGCCAACGTCTGCCTCAGGCGCCACCTCGTAGTCACCTGGCGAGGCGCGCAGCGGAACGCGGTCAACTGACTATCTGGCCGCGTTCCTGAGCGCCTGGCGCTGAGCATTTGGCGCGCTCGCGGACATCAAGCGCATGGCGCACGAACCAGCTATCGGGGTCTTCGCCATAGCCCTCAACGAGCAAGGCGGTGACCGCCGTCGGGCGTAGCCAACGCTGCATGCCATACTTGGGAACGGCGCGCAACACCATGAGATGGAAGGGCAGGCTCGGCTGCCCCGGCGCCACTGGCGGCGCGACATAGTCGAGATTCTCTATCATCACCGCGCCATTGCGCTGGTAGAACTGTATGCGCCGGTCGCGTATCTCTCGCTCCTGCTCGTTTTCCGTCGCCTCTGGCCGCTCGACCTCCAGAACCAGGCCAAGATATGGCCAGCCCGTCGCGCGCCGGCCGTCTGCGCGCAGCTGCCGAATCGCGTCCTTGAGCAAGAGCGGCCCATAGCGCTTGCCTCGCAGCTCCGCGCGCACGGCGATGAACGTCAGGTAGCCGAGATAATACTCCTTGTAGCTGGAGAAATAGGTGAAACCCACGACAGCGTCCTGGTCGATGAGGGCGCGAAAGTGGCTCACCGCGGTTTCAGGATCGGAGTTCTTGAGACTGGCGGCGATGTTCTCGACGGAATCACGCTCGGTCTCAGGAAACGCCTGCTCATAGATGGCAAGCGCCTCCTGGCCAAGCGGAGTATCAAGGTCGTCGATGGCGCGAATATCGGCGGCTGGCGCGCTGGAGCCTGAAAAAGCGGGAGAGTTGGTCCATCTGCGCCTTGCCCCCCGCCTCGATCTATCGGCCTGATCCAAAAGGCCAAATCGTTCCTCATGGCGGCAACTGCATTATACGGCGTCCCACCCATGCGGTTGTGAGGCGCTGCGAGCGTCTGCGCCCTCTGGAAACGCGAGCGGAAGAGTCCAAATTCTCAGTCGGAGCGCGAATACTCCCCGACACAGTCTCACCATTGCGCATCCCGCCGCCATCCAGCGGATTCCGCCCACCCAGGCGGACGTCGCGCCAGTGTGACCTAAGCGTGTCTGAGGAGCGCACCCCTTGACAAGACGAGTGATATTCGTTATTATCCTAATATCACTAGGCAATACCCTAATGATGTTCGCCAATTCGGCTAGTCACTATCCGCATGCCGAGGAGCCTGACCATGTTGGCGCGGGGATCGTCCGCTTACTGCTGGCCGTGAGGAGCAACCATGTCTCGTAGAGGACTGACCACCGAGGCGGTGGTGGACGCCGCGGCCCGGCTGGCTGACGCTGAGGGCCTGGAGCAGGTGACGCTGGTGCGGCTGGCGGCGGAGCTGAAGGTTCGTCCTTCGTCCCTGTTCAGCCATATCGCCGGGCTTGCGGACCTGCGCCGTCATCTGCAACTCCGTGGGCTGCGGGAGTTGGCGGCGCGGGCCGAACGGGCTGCGGTCGGTCGCGCGGGCGCGGACGCCGTGATGGCCACAGCGATCGCCATGCGCCAGTACGCGCGCGAGCATCCAGGACTGTATGCCGCGAGCCTGCCAGCGACGCCAGCGCAGGACCCTGAACTGACCGCTGCCGCCGAACGCTTCCTCAGTATCGTCTTCGACACAGTGCGTCAGTATGGATTCGAGGGAAAGGAGGCGGTGCACGCGGTTCGAGGGCTGTTCAGCACGATCCACGGCTTCATCATGCTCGAGCGCGCCCTCACCTTTGGCATGCCCATCGACACCGACGAGAGCTTTCGCTGGCTCGTGCAACACTACATCGCGTCATTGAGTGACCGCGAGACACGATGACACCCTCAACGTTGGCGCATGTAGCCATCCCGCCAGGATATCTGGCGCAGGCAAGGTTCCTACACAGGAGAAAAACGATGAAAGCGACTCGTGTGCGCCTCGGCGCGTTGTCCCTGGCTATCTCCGGCGTCCTGTTTGTGCTCTACCCGGCGATCCGACCCTTTTCCGATGAGACCTCGCTGCAAGGCGCGCAGGCGTTCGCCTCCACCGCGTGGCTGGTGGCGCACATGCTGGCCATGGTGGCGTTTATCCTCGTGGAAGTGGGACTGCTGGGTCTCTTCATCGCGCTGCAAGGGGGTGTCGTTGATCGCCTCGCCTTCTGGGCGCTTGTCGTGAGTGTGCTCGGGATCGGCCTGACGTTGCCGTTCTACGGAGGCGAGGCCTTCGGCCTGCACGCGATTGGGCAGGAAGCCGTCAAGGAACAGAACGCCGCCCTGGTCAGCCTGGCGGATGTTGTCCGCTCCGGGCCGGGACTTGTGATGTTCGGTGTAGGGCTTCTGCTGCTGGCCGTGGGCGCCATTATGGCCGCCGTCGCCATCTGGAGATCGGGCGCGCTGGCGAAATGGAGCGGGATTCCGTTCGCCCTGGGATTCGCGCTCTACATTCCCCAGTTCTTCGCAACACAACCGGTACGCGTGGCGCACGGGATCCTGGTCGCCATCGGGTGCCTGTGGATCGCGGCGGCCATGTGGCAACTCTCCAACAAGCAGGTCGCGCAATCTTGATCGTGCCGTGACCTGAGGCGATCCCGCGCGGATGGGCGCGCTGCGCCGATAGAGCCGATATATAGGTGTTAGATCAGATCGGTGAACGCTCCTCTGTGCCGCCGGGCGGGCAGGCGTCACCTGAGCGTCTCCCGCAGATATACGGAGGAGTGTCAGCCCTCCGCCACGGGGTCCCGCGGGCCTGTGGACTCCGCGCCTGGCTGCCGGTCGGGGATCCAGCGGGTGAAGAAGAGCGCGAGCACAGCTACCAGCGCGACGACGGCCAGCGCCGCCCGCAGCGCCGAGAGTCGCGCCGACGCGTTCACCGCCAGGATCGCGTTGATCGTCGCCTCCGGGACGCCAGCCGCCTGGAGTGTCGAGCGCACGGCGCTATCCGAAACGAACGGCACGCCTGCGCCGAACGTCGCCTCCGCATGTGCGCTCAGGCTCGCGGGCACGTCTGGATGCGCCGCGATTCCCTGTATAAACAGCGCGCTGAGCGTCGCGATCAGGATCGAGCCGACCAGCGCCGTCCCCAGCGATGCGCCGACGTTGAGCGCGGTGTTCTGCAGGCCACCCACCTCGGAACTTTGCTCGTCGGGAAGGGCCGAGACCGTCACCGCGCCCAACTGCGAGGCCAGCGCGCCGATGCCCAGGCCCATCAGCAGCAGCGGGATCGTGACGGCGCTTGCCGTGGCCTCGGCGTCGAGCGCGCCGATGAGAACAGCCGTGGCGGCGAGCAGTAGGCCAAGGCCCAGACGCACGATAAGCCGGGGCGACGCGTTTGGCCAGAGGCGCGGAACGCCCAGCGCCGCAAGCAACAGCGCCAGCGAGAGCGGCACGAGCCGCAGCCCTGTCTCAAAGGCCGAGAGCTCCAGCACGACCGAGAGAAAGAGCGGAATCGTGAAGAAGACGCCAGCCTGGATGAAATACTGAAAGAGGAACATGGTTAGTCCGCCGACCAGTTGCTGGTTGCGCAACACCGATGGGCGGAACAGCGGCTCCGCGCCCTGCCGCTCCAGCCGCGACTCCCACGTGAGCAGCCCCCAGAGCGTCAGCAATCCCGCCAGGATCAGCCAGAGCGTGAGCGAGACGCCGAAGAATTGCGGCGCGTCCGGCTTCGGCGTCACCCACCCCCAGGCGCTCGACCGCAGCACGCCGAAGACCAGCATCCCCAGGCCGAGGATCGAGAGGATGGAGCCAACGTAGTCGAGAGGGGGTTGTGCGGTCGGCGGGATGTCCTCGATGCGGCGCGCCAGGAAGAAGATCACGATGACGACGATCACCTCGCCCGCAAAGACATACCGCCACGAGGCGAGGGTTGTGACTGCGCCGCCGATCAGCGGCCCCACCGCGACGGCGATGGCCCCCGCCGCCGCGATTAGCCCGTACGCGCGGGCGCGTCCCGCCGGGACGACGTTGATGGCGACGAGCGCCACGATCGCCGGCATGATGAGCGCGGCGCCGATGCCCTCCAGCAGCGACCAGCCCAGCAACAATATGCCCAGGTTCGGCGCCAGCGCCGTCGTCAGTGAGCCGGCGCCATAGATGATACAGCCAATCGAGAAGGCGCGCCGCCGTCCGATGGTGGCCCCGATCTTGCCGCCGGTGATCATCAACGTCGCCATGACCAGCGTGTAGAGCGTGATGGCCGTCTGGATGCCGCTGACGGTTGTGCCCAGGTCGCTGGCGACGGTGGCGATGGAGACATTCATCACCGAGCTATCGAGGGTCATGAGGAACTGGCCGCTCGCCAGGGTCAGCAGGACCAGTCCCGCGCCGCCAGCGGCGACCGTCTTACCTGCAACCGCCATTGTCTTGCTCCTCCGCGCCCGCTCATCGTCCGCCCCTGAGACACATTATGCCGAAACGGAGGCGGTTTCCGACGCGGGGAACTCTGAGCGCCTGCGCACGAGCATGCGGCGCCCGACTTTCCTTGTTCACGCGTCGGTAGGCGTGTCCGTCACAGGCGCGTCACTGATGGACACATCGGCGAGTGACGCGCCATTCACAGACATGTCTGTGGCAGGTGAAGTCGCAGTGGAAGAGCCAGCAATTGCAGGATCGTCCGACGCAGGTGTACTGGCCACGAGTGTATCGGCAGCGACCGCATCGGCGGCGGGCGGAGTCGCTGCGGCCTCGGCGCCAGCGGTGTCAAGGACAAAATTCTCCGTTGTGCCCCACTGGATGGTCAATCCCACCGCCGCGAGGGCTAGATAGAGCAGTCCCCAGATCCAGTTGTCGCGCACGAGTGCGCCGACCTCACCAAACTGCAGGCTGTCCAGCGAGATGCGACCGAAGGCGACGAAGAAGCCCGCGAAGATCGCACCCGCGCCAGCAAACGCGGTGAGGAGAATGATGAGGAGCTTCGGGAAGCGCAGGGCCACCGCCAGGATCACAAGCGCCAGGGCGCCGGCGAGCCCCACGACGAATGGGAAGAAGCCCGGCTGGAAGCCGATCCACGTCATGATCCCGACGCCTAGTTGATAACCAACGAAGCCAGCCAGCAGGATCACCGCCGCCTCATAGAAGAGATAGGCGAGCGCCGCCGCAGCGATCGCCACGAGCAAGCCGATCACCCAGCTGATGACGGTGGAGAGGAAGCCTTGCCCAAAGAGGTTGGTGAAGATGGTGGCGCCGAACTGGAAGCCGGCGAAGAATCCCCAGATCGGCAGCAGGATCCTGAAGAACCGGTAGCCTGCGAAGCAGAGCGCAAGGCCCAGCAGAATGATGAGCAGCGACCAGAAGACCGTCTGGAAGAACATCGCACCACCTCCTCAGCGGTTCGTAGAATACAGCAACACACATCAGGCAGCACGCTGCCTTCTTGATATTATCAGTGACGCAAGCCTTAACCGCCTAGTCACACACGCTTCATCTGCGCTTAGTCACCCGTGCGCACTCGCGCAGAATGCGTTGTGTGTTTTCGGGTGAGGAGGGTGGAGGGATCTCGCGGTCGTGATGCAACCTCATGGGCCTCTCACACCATATATGATACATCGCGCAGGTGCGTCAACTGCATAAGATGGGCGTTTCCTGCCCGAGATGGTGTCTCCAGAGGACAGTACAATGTGCCAGCCGTTAGCCCTTATAGTTGAGCGAAACAGCATCAGACATCGCACCCATTCACCTACGCCCGTTGAACGAGCAACTGGGCGGGCGGTTGGACTACGACCAACCGGTTTGCGCGCGCCACAACTGATGGCGCGCATCCAGGAGCGCCTTGAGCTCTTGTCGCGTTCTACAGGACTGGAGCTCGCGGTCGCCGCGTCGCGCGGCGATGTTGACCGCTGCATTGTGGTCGGCGTGCATCCGCCAGCCACAGACCCCGCAGCAAAACGTTTGCTGCTCTGGGCGATTGCTCCTGGCGACGAAATGGCAGCGCGGGCACTCCTGCGAGCTGTAGGCGCTCGTGACCGGCGTGGCTCCTACCCCACGCTTGGCTGCGCCCCAGGCCAGTTGCGCAGGGAGGTGCGCGAGATTCGAGGCGTAGAGATAAGCGTTCATGCGCCGCGCCTTGAAGCGCATCGTGGCGACGCTGAGGCGTTCGAAGGCGATCTGGCGCCCCCCCATGATCGCGATACAGCTCGTTGACCGCGCGGTTAATCTCCTGCCGCACCGTGCGCGCCAGCTTGGGATTGCGTGTCGAGGGCAGGCGCTCCACCCCCTTCTTTTTCAGGCATGCCCGCAACTTGGCTTTGCGGCGGCGCTTTTCGCGGTCGCGCTGGTGGCGTTTGGCAAGCTTCCCCTGAAACGACCCATAGTGCTTGTCCGTCGAGGTGGTGAGGAAATAGGTGATCCCCACATCCACTCCCACCACCGGAACGTCAGATGAAGTCTGCAGAGGAATCTCTTCTTCGTAGGTCACGGTAAGCCACCAACCGTCCGCCTTCTTGATCAGCGTCACGCCGCTGTCTACCTGCTTGCCCGCTAGACAGCGCTGGTGATAGGCGGACAGCGTGACGGGGAGGAAGAGCGGCTGCCCCTTCTCCAGGGTGGAGAGACGCAGCCAGTAGGCAAACGCCGTGCCCTGCCCCGGTTGCAGGAGCGCGACGTTGGCGTTGGCCTGGATGACCGACTTGCGCAGCGTGGGAGTCCTCCACGGCTTCCACGGGGGCGGCGCCTCCTCTGGCGCATGCTCCTCCTCCAGCCACGCGGCTAAGTGGTCAGCGAAGTCCTCCTGCGCGCGTTGGTGGTTGGTCCGCCACGACCGGGCGATGCCTGCCGCCTGCTGGATGGCGACGCGCTGCCAGCGTTGGGAGAGCGGACTGGGCAAGCAGGGGTCAGAGAAGCCATTGGGCTCAGCCTCGGCGCAGAAGTGGGTGACGTACTGCTGACACAGCGCGGTGTATGCTGCCGCCAGCGCATCGAGCGCCGGCCACCTTCGCGTGGTTGGCGGCGCACAGGCGAATGTGCGTGACGGCGCGCGTCAGGCGCAGCAAGTTCCCTCCAGAGCCGCTAACAATTGTGTTGTCTTCCGGCTGGCCCGCCTGCGGCCATAGAGGCGGGCGGTAAATGAGCTGATACTCGCCACGACGTCCTGCAGCAAGTCTTCCTGGCCTTCTGTGGCCGCGTTGACACTCACCAGTTCACGCCCCTGCGTTTGGAGCAAGGTCTGGATATAGGCGACGCCAAAGCGGGAGCAGCGGTCCTTGTGTTCCACCACGAGATGACTGATGCTGGTGTTGGCTAGGTGCGTCAGGAATTGCGGACGCTGGTCAGTGACGCTCCTAGCCGCATTCCTTGACCACCTTTGCCACCTGCCAGCCTCTTGCGGCGCAGAAGGTAGAAACGCGCTCAGCCTGGCTGTCGAGATGCTTGCGGTTCGCTGGCGACGAGACACGGGCATAGACCACCACCTTCTGAGGGCAGACGGCGTGCGGCGGAGGCGGCGTGTCGACAATCACCGTGCCAGAGGGCAATTGGTGGGCGGGGAGGTCCCCACGCTGCCACATGCGCCAGGCGGTCTGATCGCTGATGCCTTGGTGCGTGGCGCAGGCGGAAAGTTTCATGCCGACAGCAGAACACGACATCGGACATGGGTCAACTATCCGACTATATTTGATGACAAATGTCGATAAATCAAAGTTCTGGATCATCTACCAACGGCGAGGCTTTGGACTGACTCTTGGCCCCGGTTGCGACTGTCTTATCTGTAACCGCCATCGTCTCGCTCACCCTTCTTCTGACCAGGAGCGTTCACATCCTCTCCCGGGCCGTCGTAATTCCTAGCGCTGGGGCAGGAAGGCTAGCACGGCGCCAGCGGAGGTATTGAGCGTCAGCGTGCCACCAGTCTGCTGGTAGGTGGTCGCTTGCCCCAACGCCTGCAAGAACGCCTCCGAGAGCGAGCTTGGAGAACAGGTGGCCTGGGTCATCGCCAGCACCTTGATGCTGATGTTCTTCCCATCAGCGGTATAGCTGCCGGTGCCGTTGTTGCAATCGGCGCGGATCGTCATTTGCCCCTCGGCGGCGAACGCCAGCGTGTAATCATGCGGATTGGTCACGGCGCCCGTCCCGCCGCTGGCCCTGCGGAAGTTCTGCATGTACCATGCGGTGCCGACCAGTGGCAGTTCCTGAGATGGCGGGGTCGCCCGGTAGATCGCGAAGACCGCCCCATCCTGTGTGAAGAGTTGCAGGAACGGCCCAGCGACGGTAAAGGTCGCCACCGAGGGCAGGCCGGCGAGATAGCGCTGCTCCTGCTCCATCACGCCGCTGGGCGAGTCGCAGGCCTTGTTGGTGGATGAGGGGGCGCGGATCGTCAAGGCGTCGCGGCTGGTCGTGTAACTCGCCTGATAGGTGTTGCACCCCCCAGACCCCGTCAGCCCGCCACTCCCGTTAAAGAACGCCGTGACCGCCACATCGGCGAGCGCGGGCGCTGGCTTGCCTGTGGCGGCGCCGAACGCCAGCAGGCGCCAGGTCGTTCCGACGAGAGCCGGGCGATCGAAGATCGCGACGTACTCGGCCAAAGGTGAGCCGTCGATCTTGTTCAGCAGCAGGCGCGTGCTGAAGATCCCAAAGCCCGTCCCCAGCGGCAACATGCCCGGATACTGCCCCTCCTGCGTGAGCGCGTCCTTCTCGTTCGAGCAGGTGTTCTGCGTCACCGTGATGTTTCCGATACCGACCCGCGCGCCACCGGTCCCGTAGGTGCCCTGATACGAGTTGCAACCCACGACCCCGTTCAGTTTACCGCTCGCATCGAAGTTGAGCGTGACGTTCAATGCGCTGGCCACGGGGCCAAAACCTGCGCCGAAGTTGAATTTCCGCAGGAACCAGATCGTGTTGGCGAGCGTCGGCGCGTGCGCGGAATCGGCGAACGCTGCGACCGGGCGACCGTCGCCCCCGGTCAGGACGAGTTGCGCGCCGGTGATCGTGTACTTCTTCGCGGAGGTGAACGCCGACAGGAAGGCGTTCATCTGCTCGTTCCCAGCGGCGTTCTGTGGTGGGGTGATCATGATCGTGTCGTTCGTGGTCTTGTAGGGCGTGTTGAAGGTCTGGTTCCCCATTGAGCCGGTAACCTGCCCGTTGGCGCTGAACACCGTCAGCGTGGAGGTATCCCGTGGCGCGGGTGTAAGAGCGCCTGATCCTGTGCTGTATCCTGTCATGCGCCAGAGCGTGCTGGTCAACGGGAGCGAGGCGCTGCGAACATAGCTGAGAATGGGAGCGTGTGCGGCGTTGTAGAGGAAAAGGCTTTCACCCTCGATCTCGTAGGTGTTCGCGGTCTTGAGTTCAGTAAGATATTCCTGCTCCTGCTCCATCACGCCGGCTGGAGTCGCGCAGGATTTGGCCGTCACCGCGAGTTGGCCCACGGTGAAGGCGCCACTGCTATGCGACACGGACCCGCTGTAGGTGTTGCATCCCGCCGAGCCGCTCAGCTGTCCGCCGCTGATCTCCAGCGTCACGGCGCTGCCGGGTGTAGGCGCCGAGGCGCCACCATCTGTCGCCTTGAAGGCGTTCAGGTTCCAGTGACTGTCATCCAGCCCGGCGGCCGTCGAGGAGCCGCCGCAGCCGGCGAGGAGGGGCGCGAGCAGTGTGACGAAGAGCAGCGAGATGAGCGCGACCCGACCGCGTGGGCGTGTCTCTGGCATGACGATATCCCTTCGTGTGCGAGTCGGGGCGCCGCGCGGGAAAAGCAAGGCCCATTCACGCCATTGTACGCCAACGCCAGACGTGCGACAACCTGACGGGGAAAGGATTTGCCGGGGCGCGCATGGTCTGGTATACTATCTCGGCGCCTTTTCGCATTCCAGCGCGTCTTACACGGTAGCGTGCGCGTCGATTTGCGCGTATTCGCGCCGAGAGCCATTCTCCACCACCCCCAGATACAGGAGGCCCATCGCCCTATGCCGAATCTCAAGTCGGCCAAGAAGCGCGTCCGCATCGAAGCAAAGCGCCGCGCCCGCAACCATTCGATCAAGTCCGCCACCCGCACCTACGTCACCAGGGCGCGCAACGCCATCGCGGCCAGCGCCGCCGCGCCCGAGACCGAGGAGGCCGTGCGCGAGGCCATTCGCCAGCTCGACAAGGCGGTCAGCAAGGGCGTCATCCATCGCAACAACGCCGCGCGCCGCAAGTCGCGCCTGATGGATCGCCTGCACAAGACGCAGGTGGAGCAGGCCGCGCCCGCCAAGAAGGAAACCGGTGGCAAGGTGCGCACCGCGCGCGTCGCCCGGCCCAAGGCGGCGCCGAAGCCTGCCGCGCCGAAGGCCGAGCCAGCGCCTGAGTCGGTGGCCGAGGCCGAGACGAGCGCGCCCAAGCCCACGCGATCGCGCTCACGCGCAAAGGCCACGCCGCCCGACGAGACCGAGGCCTAGATACCGCGTCGCCTCGCCGCAGGGACGCCTGCGCTGTGGTCGTGAGAGTGGCTCTCGCGGAGTCCGTCGTCTGGCGGGCTCCGTTTCGTCGTTTTCGCGCATATCTTCAGCAGGGCGCGCCTGTCTGGCTCCTGCTGGCTGCCACGTGATGTTCAGGTTGTTGGTGGGGTATGATGATGGGTGGGTATGGCGCAGGCAACGCGCCACCGCCTCTGTACGTCCCTTGCGCGTAACCGTCCACCGCGCTCACGCGCTTATAGTGTGAGCATATACAGTGGCGCATTCGCGCACGCTCCCAGATCATAGATCACGCAGGTCGTCTCCGGCGTGGCGAGCGCCGGGAAGGAGTCGCAACCCATGACTCTCCCCACCAACGCGCCCGGAGGCGGCCAGGAGTCCGCGCCAGACGCCGAACAGATAGTTGCGGCGCCCGTCCCACCGGATCAGATCGACTTTTCGCGGCTCGTCGAAGAGCAGTTCCAGATCGCGCTCGCCGAGGACGAGGAGGAGCGCGCCCAGCAACGCCGCATGCGTCTCTATGTCATCATCGGCATCGCTGCAGCCGTCCTGATTCTGGCGTTCGCGGTCGTGGCGACGATCTTTGGCTGGTGGCCGGTCGTCCTCGACATCGTGCTCGTCCTCGTGGTCATCCTCAACGGCGTGCTGCTGGCATTTCTCACGCTCGCCGTCATTAACTTCATGCGCACGATCCGCGAGGTGCGCGCGGAGATCACGCCGGTGATCGCGTCACTGGCTGATACGACGACGACGGTGCGCGCGACGGCGAAGACCACAAGCGCGTTTGGCGTCAATCCAGTGGTGCGTACCGCAAGTATGGTCGTAGGCGCGGCTGGCGTCGCCGGGATTGTCATCGGCCCAGGGAAGACCCGTAGACGCGCGCAAGAGCGGCAGAAGCGACGAGAGGAGATCGAGAAGGAAATGGCCGAGCGCTCCGAGAAGGAGGCCCAGCAAGGGGCCGGGCAGGCGCAGAGCAGGCGGCAGACGCCATGACACCTACACCCATCCTCGCGGCGGACGGCTGGGCCACAGCGCGCCAGATCCTCGACACGGCGGGGCAGATTGCGGGCGTGATTCTCGTGCTCGAGCTGACCGTCGCCGTCGCCCTCTTCGCCGCGCTGATGGTCGCGCTCTGGTTCGGGGTGCGCTGGGTGCGCTTCAATCTCACGCCGCTGCTCGACCTCTACGGCGCGCAGGCCGAGGATGCGCTGGCCATCGCCACGCGCAGCACGGATCAGGTAACGCGTGGGGTCGTCGAGTTCCACAGCCAGAGCGAGCGCGTGAAGGCGACGATCCTGGGCTTCATCCTTGGCCCCACCACCGCGCGCAACCTGCTGCGCCCCACCCCAGAGCGTGCGCCCGCGCCGCCGAATCCACCCATCCCCGGCGCATAGGCTGCGTCAGTACGACCATCGCCACCGCTGCGTGCGTGCGGGCGCGAGGCTCCCGCACGCGTCTCCACGTCGTGTCCGCTCCGCGGACGGCTACCCCTGCAGGTCCAGTTTCGGCTCGCTCGTCTTCCTGCCCTCCTGGACCTGGCGTTTGAAGTAGAGGGTATCCGTAATCCCAGCGCCTGTTCCGGTGATGGCCTGTGAGACAGTCGCGCTCACCAGTTTCCAGCCATTACGACCAAGTTGACCGATTGCGTGGTCCCAGTGTTGTGAATGCAGATCAACGGATTCTGGACTTTCGCCACAATAGGTGACGCGCACTGACACGCTCACTCCTGCCGATTGCGGGATCGTAGCGGACTTTTGCAGTATGCAATACTCCCATTGGTGTTCTGCGCTCATGCGTAACGCCATCCTCTCTCACGTCGACGCGCCGCACATGCGGCGCCGCTGCGGGCAGTATGCGCACACCGCCTCCATGGAAGTCGATACGGTGAGGGAGCTTTTTGTGCAGGATCACGACTTTTTGCGCGGCAGCCACACAAAAAGAGATCAGGAAGATCCGAGGGTGCGTTAATGGTCGCTTTGTTCTTCTCATTGCCTTACACCTCTCCGCTGACGGGACGCGGAACCCGCCCTCCATACAATAACGCTTGTCCTCCACTATCTCCAGTGCTATAGTAGGGCAATTCTCCCCCAGGACTAGTGAGGAGTGTGCAGGGCAGGGGGGTGGGATGAAGCAGACATATACCAATGAAGCGAAATTACAAGCCAATTTGGAGCAGTCGAGCGTCCAGGGCGTGTTAGATGAGTCGATGGCAGGGAGTTTGAGCGACAGGCAAATCTGTGAACGAGGTCGGGTAATGAACCGCACCAAGGCGTTGGTGCTCACCCTGTTCGCGGCCTACTGGATCATCGTGGTCGTGATCCTGGCGACTGCACGCGCTGTCTACGACAGTCAACTCCCTCAAGCGGTGAGTCCATCGGGTAATCATCGTCCGGCTGAGATCGGCGCGCTGCTGGCGCTTACCGCCCTCTTCGCGGTGCTGTCTATCGGCGTCATCCGCAACTGGCGCTGGACCTTTTGGCTGATCCTGGTCGTCTTCCTGGCCGGAATCTTGCGTGTGCCCGCTGCCGCGCTGCAGGTCGCCGGGATCGTGCCGACGCAAGGCCCAGCGTGGTACGTGGTGTTCCAGGCGGTCGTTGGCCTGATCCAGTTCTTTATCGCGCTGGCCATGCTGACTGGCTACCGCAAGACCGGCGTCTGGGGCGCATTTTGACTGCGGAAGACTTCCCTTACCTATCTCATTCAGGGCCACGTTCTTGCGCCACTGCCGTTCGGCTGAGGGTTTGCGCTATTCGCCTACGTGCTCAGTAGGCTGACCCCTCCCTATGCGGGAAGAGTCGAGGCTCGCAATCCACCTTCTCCATGATGAAGGCGAAGGTTGGCGATGCGCTGTGTTCCAAGACGGATACCGCGCTCGTCAATGAACTGCTGTGCAAGGTGCTCTGTCACAACATCTGTGTGGTGATTCAGAGCATGTATGAGTTGGGGATTCCTATCTGCTTTGAGTCCTGAACGCATCAGCCCTCAATTTCTTGGAAGCGGTGTATGATATAGAGAAATGCAGATCGGGCCATACCACACTGTAGTTGCAAGGAAATCACCATGCCAAGGATCACAAACGCTCAAGCGTCTCGTAGCCATGCGGTTGAGCAACTATCTCTTCCTTTTGAGGCGTATGTGGCTATTTCAAATACAGAGGCTCCTCCACAGTTAGAGGCTGGGGCATTCACGGCGAACGTCTCGACGCAGGCGAATACAGAGCTTTTGATCACAAATAATGGCGTTGACACAACTGCTACGTCGAGTACCAGTGCCATGATGGCTGCCAACTTCTCCCCATCGAGCCTGGATGGCGGCGCTCAACGTGCAGTCGCTAACTACGCTGATTGGTATCATAGGTTTGTTGATGCATATGAGCATGAGCTTCTGGCGGGTGGAAAGAAGAGAAACGCTAGGATTGAGTACGCCCGTACCCTTGGCCAAGCCAAACTCCGTCGCCTGAGCGCCGCTGTGCATGTACGAAATCCTTCCGAGGCGCGAAAACTTGCCCCTCGTACTTGAGGGGTTTCGTGAACTTGCTGACTTGACCACTGAGTTGCCAGAGCGGGGCGTACTCCTACGCAGATTGGTCGAAGATGTGGTGAGACGGCTGAGCGCCTTTGGATATGTAACGGCTCGAATTCGATTTGGCAATGAGCCAAGGGCGCACATGCATCCGCAAACGATCTTGGCAGCGTAGAAGGGCATTGCTGTGGCAAAGGACGACAGCAGCGGACATGGGCGCAGTCCAAGGCGCAAAACTCGCCAAGATGATGGGACGCCCGCCAGCCCGTCGGATGGGCCATCCTTGCGAGAGTTTCCGATTCACCTGACGGATGTTCTCCTGTTTGACCTTAATGTCACCCGTTATGCCGAACGAGCGGAGAACTACCTTGCACAGGGCGGCAACGTTGAGATTGAGCAACTGTTTCCGCTTATCCTTGGAGAGCGATTAGAGGTTGGCATTCATGTGTCCACACAGGTGCCCGATGCACAGTCGCCCGCTTTCACGATTTCTGCGACCGTGAATGGCGTCTTTGTGATTGATCCAGGAACAGATCCAACGCTCGTTGAGGCGTTCGCCAAGGCCACAGGTTTACAACTTATCTGGCCTTTTGCCCGAGAACTCTTTCAGAGCATCAGTACTAGGATGCGCGTCTGGCCAATCATGCTGCCCACTCTTGATGCCCGTCCTGCTTCTGAGACAGCGGGAGGTGCAGCCCATTCAGACGAAGGCCAAACGCGCGCAACTGGCAGCAACGAGGAATAGGCGTGGCAAGGCGCACTCGCAGCACTGTCTGCTTTCGTGGGCAGGAAGATGATCGCTCCGAAGGGCGGGCCATGGCCGCAGCTTTGCGTGAAACTATAATCCTTACCATTGCCGATCTTGTTCTCAAGAATCTTGATCCTCTGCTCGATGACCTTTCGCTCTTACTCCTCCGCTACTCACGATTACCCCGAGCGGGTGCGCCTCCAATATCTCGGCAGTATGCAAAACTGTATGGAGGGGACTTAAGCGCCGAGCAGCAGAAGTTGGCTGTACTCTTGGATGCCTTATACTCGGTAACTGATCCGAATCTACTAAGCACTCGCCGAGGCGCTGTGCTTGAGTGTCTTGTCTTCCATGCTGTCAGCGCGCGGAAGAAACAGGTAGGAGACGAGGTGATACACAATTTAGACTATCTTCGCTTTCCAGATCATAACGCCCCCAAGTCCAATGGTTATTCGGTAGATGTCATTGCCTGCTTCCCACGGCATAGGATGGTGGAGATGTATGCGTGCAAACTACATACTGAGCACATGCCAGAAAACGATCTTCGTGACTTCGATGGCCTTGGTGAGTATTTCAGCGAGCGCCGCACGGTAGTCACAGCGTTCGGTTGCCTTGAATATCTTGTTGACGTTGACGAGGACTTTCAGCTGCGTCGTCTCAAGTATCCCGATATTGAGCTAATTGCTCTTGAGGACTTTCCAACCCTGTTGGATGAGTGGGACAATGAGTAGGCGACTGCCCGCTAGTGTAAGGCTGACGACTTGTCAACCGATTGGCGTTGTGTGAGATAATCCCAGCCAAGCAAAGCCGCCGTCATTGCCTACATCGTCCAGTATTCCGGCGAGTAGCTGATTTTATGCGCCGCGCAGGCAGGTCGCTAGGGTTCTGTGGTTGCGGACTTGGCGTGGAATTTGTTTCCAGCCCGCCGCTCCACGTCCACCCATAAATCCACGTGTGGTGACGGTCGACGATTCTCGCTGCGTCGCGCCACGACGAGCTTGACCCGCACAATTGGTCCAAGATTCCCTGGTGGCGGTCCCCATGTACCGAATCCATAGATCTCATATCCGAGATACTGCGCATACGCCCTGGCAACTTCATATACGGTCTCACCGACCTGTGCCCAGTCATGCCAGTAGCGGTGATACCAGTTGTAGCGCTGTCCCTGTGTTTCCTGTGTGTTCGGCATGATGGCATTCTACAACGCACACCCATGGATACGTCCTACCACTTCAGCACCCGAATTTTTGTGCAAAATCGCATCTCGCACAAATATCGGGCCGTTTTGCCGAATATTTGTGCAAAGCCTTCGGGCAAGGATTGTCCACGGATATCCACCGAGTTATCCACACGCTGCGGACGAAAACGACGCTTCTGAGGGACTTCGCGTGCGCCCGAAGTTATGCACACAAGAGGGTGGTTGTCCACAATTTATGGGCGTTTATCCACGGCGAGCCGCGCAGGCAAAACTGCCCTGGCAGTCGAGGATTTCGGGCATGAGAAGCCCGCGCGCTGGAATTGCCGCGCAACAGCGAGTTATCCACATCTTGTGTGGACGAGGGTGGAGATTTGTGGACAAGCGCAGCCGCTAGGGTGTGTCCGCAAACCGGTGTAAGCTGGCAGGATGTCCAGACACGAACTCAGCGACGCGCAATGGCAGCGGCTAGCGCCCCTGCTGCCTCCCGAAAAGCCTCCCGTCGGCCGCCCCTCCCTTCCCCATCGAAGGATCATCAACGGCATTCTGTGGATCCTTGGCACGGGCGCGCCCTGGCGCGACCTGCCGGAGCGGTACGGGTCATGGCAGACGGTCTGCAGCCGGTTTTACCGCTGGCAGCACGACGGCGTCTGGCAACGCCTCTTCGCCACCTTGCAGCAGGTTGCAGACAGCCAAGGACGGGTCGGTTGGTCGATCCACTTTCTTGATAGCACGATCGTCCGAGCCCATCAGCACGCCGCCGGCGCCAGAGGAGGGCAAGCTGGCGAGGCGTTAGGGCGCAGCCGCGGTGGCTTCAGCACGAAACTCCACGTGCGGGCCGACCGGCGTGGCGCCCCTCTCGTATTGCTGGTGAGCGCCCGCCAGCGGCATGACCAGACCGCGTTCACCGACCTCATGGAGCACGGCCGCATCAAGCGGGAAGGCCGCGGGCGTTCCCGTCAGCGACCAAAGCGTGTGGTGGGCGATAAAGGCTACAGCAGTCGGCGCATCTGGAGGTGGCTCCGCCAGCACGGCATCCGGCACACGATCCCGCACAAGCGTACGGAATGCCAACGCGGCCCGTTCGCCCGTGGAGTCTACCGCGAGCGCAATCGCGTCGAAATAGTCTGTACGCAAATGACAAAAACGGACGTGCTCGCTGGCGGGCGTCGTGGGGATAACGTAGCGGATCTCGACGTCGCCGTCGGTGACGACGACCCGATCAATGAGCAACTCGACCAGTTGGCGCCGCTGGTCGAAGGTGGCCTGGGCGAGCCCGGCCTGCACCCGCTCGCAGAAATCCTCCGCAGAAATCCTCCACCGAAGCCGTCAGGCCGGCCAGGGCCTGCTTGCGTTCGGCCTGGGCCTCCAACTCGCGACCCTGGCACACCAGCGCTTCCAGGCGCTGCTCGAGGTCCTGGCGGCGGCGGCGGTACTCGGCCAGCGGGATGACCGCTTGCAGGGAGGCGTCGCTCAGCCGCTCGAGCTGCCCCTCCAGTTGCTGGCGGCCACGGCGTAGTTGCTCGCGGCGCGCCTGGAGCTCCTGAGGGAGCCAGTGGCCCGCGTGGGCGCGCTCCAGCGCCTGGATGAGGCTGGCCGGATGAGGCTGGCTGGATGAGGCTGGCCGGATGGGTCAGCGCGTCGCACAGGTCGCACAGGTCCGCCCAGACCAGTGCGTCGAGCTGGGCGGCTGGGATGAAGCGAGCTGGACACCGTCGCTCACGGCCGGACTGGATCGGGTGGGCCTTGCCGCGGCACAGGTAGTAGGCATAGCCGGGATGCACGCTGCGGCCGACGCAGCCGAGGTGGCAGACGCCGCAGCTGACCAGGGCGCGCAACAGGTAGGAGTGGGCCGTGTTGTGGCGGCGCGCCACCTGCTGGTTCTGGGCCAGTTTGGCCGGCGCTTGGTCGAACTGCTCCTGGCTGACCAGGGCCGGGACCGGCGCTACGGGGATCCAAGCGGCCGGGAGCATCGGGACGGCGCACCGACTCGCCGGGCGCACCGAGCGCCGGGCGGACCGAGCGCCGGGCGGACCAGCGCGCCTGCGCGGGCCGAGCGCGGCTGCGCCCGGCCTAGACCTGCCCGATGTAGGCTGGATTGGTTAAGAGCAGCCGAACCGTGTTGGGATGCCAGCAGCGCTTGCCCGTCGGGGTCGGCACGCCCAAGGCGAACAGGCGCTTGGCCATGCCAGCTAAGCTGCCGCCCGGCTCGAGGTACTGCGCGAACACTTCGCGCACCACTGCCGCCTCGGCCTCCTCGACGCGCACCCCGGCCGGATCCCGCGGGAGCTCGGGATCCAAGCGGTAGCCGTAGGGCGCCCGCGTCCAGGGCAGCAACACGCCTGCCTGCAGCTTGCGCCGCCGGCCCCGGCGCCTCCGTTCGGCGATGCGGGTGCGTTCGTACTCGGCGACCGCGCTGCGGATCTGCAAGAGCACCTGGTCATGCGGGTCCTGGCCCATGGGCCGTTCCAAGAACTCGACCTGGCATCCGCAGCGGGTCCACTCCTCCAGGAGCAGCATCTGGCGCACGTCATTGCGCGCCAGGCGGTCGGGCGCGGTCACGAGTACTCGGTCCAGGGCTGCGGCCGCCACCGCATCGCGCAGCCGGTCCAGTCCAGGCCGGCGCCAGTGGGCGCCGCTGTAGCCGTCGTCGCGGAAGACGTGCTCCTCGCGCACTTCCCCACCCGCGGCCGCGTGGGCCGTCACGTGCGCCTGCAGCCGCTCGAGTTGCTGTTCAATGCCCTGCGCTTGCCGTTGGGTCGAGACCCGCGCGTAGATCCCTATCCGCCTGCGCCCCCCCTTCCGGCGACGCCCCGGTCGCCTCCGACGTCCCCAGCGGGGCCGCCTGCGCCCACTCCGCGAGCAGTTGGTAGGCGCGGTCCCACCGGCGCTGCGCGTCGGGGTGGGGCTGCGGCTGCCGGCGGACGCGCCATTGCCGTTTCATCGCTGCCTCCCCGTTGAGCCTCCTCAAGAGGAGCAGCCATGTCACGCCGCGCGGCCTCACCGCGCCCGCGCAAGGAGAAGCGCCACCAGGTCAGCCGGAGTTGCCCATGGCGCGTCAGGCAGAATTTGTCATTTGTGAATAGACCATCGAGCGCCTCATCAACCGGCTCAAGGAGTGTCGCCGCGTCGGCACGCGCTATGAGAAGCGCACTGCCAACTACCTCGCGATGGTCACCCTGGCCGCCATCCGGATCTGGTTGGTCCCGTGACCGCTGCGACGCCGAGTGGCGCAGGCGCCTTCAGTGCGTCTGGGCTGCCCGAAAGACCGCGCGCAGCCAATCGTTGAAGGGCGTTCCAAGCCGCTGCGGGCTGTGGTGCGTTCCGGGGAACACGGCGCGCTGTGCTCCGATGAGCGCCGCCAGGCGGTCGCAGGTCGTCTCCATCTCAGGGGTCCAGACACCGGACGCGACCAGTTTGGGGCATGGTGCGGCGGCCAGGGGCTCCACGGCGATGGGCGCACGCGCCGGATCGGGGCTGAGCCTGGTGGCGTCGACACCTTTGCGATGCGCGGGCTTGAATGCGAAATCGGCGGGCAACTCCTCGCCGTGCGCGGCGACGAAGCGACGCAAAAACTCGTCGGGGGAAAGGACCGGGGCGGCAGCGTGGACCGGGGCCAGCCGCGCCGCATATGCCGCGACGGCAGTATCGTCCAGCGCGAGGCCGAAGGCTGGAGGCTCGATCGCGACCAGCGAGCGGACCCGCTCGGGAAAACGGCCCGCCAGCAGCAGCGCGATGACGCCCCCGTACGAGTGGCCGACGACGTGAGCGCGCTCGCCCACCAACGCCAACGCGTCGGCGACCTCCCCATCCCACGTCAGGGGAGCGGTGGCGTCAGGGCTCTGCCCGAAGCCGCGGCGGTCAACCACGATCACCTCGAACTCGTTGGCTAGCGGCCGCTGTGCCTGCCAGATCCGCTCAGGATCGGGGACGTTGCCCCCATGCAGGAGCACCACGCGCTCGGGGTGTCCCTCGCCCCACACGCGCACATGCAGGTTCGTCTCGAGAGTGGTCATCGCGTTCTCCTGACGATGTCACGGCTCGCTCTACTGGTCGTGAGCCTCTCCGCCTCCCAACACTATGGGGAGGAACCACCGACGGATACAACCGGACACCGTCCGTACCTTCCCCACAGTCTGGTGATGCCGCCATGCCGGTGCAACGTGCGTACCGATGATCTGCGCATCGCACGTGCTGGCTGAATTTGCGGACACGCTCTAGTACTATCACGACAACGAGAAATTAGGGGGCCGCATATGGTATCTTTCCTGTCTACGTAGGCGATTGGAGCGTAGCAGGAGGGCCATGATGGACAGCGCTGACGGCGTGCCCGTCGC
>Ga0070706_100001538_pt1 | contig 24123 bp, 27 predicted proteins | sample KBSK5501metaG_FD_65476 | JGI IMG/M metagenome (GOLD analysis project Ga0070706, IMG submission 65476) | Corn, switchgrass and miscanthus rhizosphere microbial communities from Kellogg Biological Station, Michigan, USA - KBS K5-50-1 metaG | ecosystem: Host-associated > Plants > Roots >... | reverse complement strand
CGCGACGGTGTCGCGCGGGCGGACGAAATCGTGCGACGATTGCTGGGCGCAGAGATGGAAACTGCGAGGGATTGATGCGAATCGCGATTGTCTTTCTGGTCCTGGGCCTCTTCGCCTGCGAAACAAAGGAGCACGCCGAGGCGGAGATGGGTGCGATCAAGAAGGCCCAGGGCGCTGCCGCCAAAGCCTCGACGCATGCGGGGCAGTCGCAGGAAGAGGTCGGGATCGCGGAGTGCGACGAATACATCCGCAAGTACGAGGCATGCCTCGACAAAGTTCCTGATACCGCGCAGATGGAATTTCGAAATACGCTCGACGCGCAGCGGAAGCAGTGGCGCGCCGCCGCCAATGACAAATTCGCGCGCGACGGCGCGGCATATCAATGCCGCTCCGCGATGGCCACCGCCAAGCAATCGATGAGCGCTTACGGATGCGAATTCTGATGCTACACTGCCGCATCTTTCGTCATGCTGAGCGAAGCGAAGCATCTCGTCGGCGAGATCCTTCGCTACGCTCAGGATGACGCGATTATCTTTTTCGAGCTTTGACTGACCAATCTTCGCAAACCGTCCTCAGCGGCCTCCGGCCGACCGGCCGCGTCCATCTCGGTAACTATTTCGGAGCAGTGCGGAACTGGATCCGTCTCCAGGACAAATACCGCAGCTACTTCTTCGTCGCCGACTGGCACGCACTGACGTCCGACTACGCCGATCCCTCGCGCATCCGGCAGGCGACTTTCAATGCCGTCGCCGACTGGCTGGCTGCCGGAATGGATCCGAAAAAATCGACCATCTTTCTGCAGTCCGAGGTCAAGGAACACGCGGAGCTGCATCTGCTGCTGTCGATGATCACGCCGCTGCCGTGGCTCGAGCGCGTGCCGTCGTTCAAGGATCAGCAGCAGGAGATGAAAGATCGCGACCTCAACACCTACGGCTTCCTCGGCTACCCGCTGCTGCAGACCGCAGATGTGATTATTTATCGTGCAAATTTTGTCCCGGTGGGCGAGGATCAAGCGTCGCATCTCGAGCTGTCGCGCGAGGTCGTGCGGCGCTTCAACAATTTTTACGGCCCCGTTTTTCCGGAGCCGCAGCCGCTGTTCACGGAGACGCCGAAAGTTCCCGGGCTGGACGGCCGCAAGATGTCGAAGTCCTACGGGAATACCATTCCGTTGACGGCCGGCGCCGATGAGATTCGCGCGCTGGTCATGACGATGTTCACCGATCCGAATCGCATCCGCCGCCAGGATCCCGGAAATCCCGACATCTGCAATCTCTTTCAGTTCCACAAGCTCTTTTCGGATGAGGAGACGATTGCGCGGATCGATCGCGAGTGCCGCACGGCGCAGATCGGCTGCGTCGACGACAAGAAGCTGATCGCCGAGATCATCATCGAGAAGCTGCGGCCGATGCGCGCGCGGCGCGAGGAGATCGAGCGCGATCCGTCCATCGTCTGGAACGCGCTGCGCGAAGGGAATCAGCGGGCACGGGAGCGCGCTCGCGAGACGCTCGACATGGTCCGCAGGGCGATGAAGATCGACTTCCCGGAGCTGCGATGACCGACGAGAAGAGTGGAGGACAGCCGCCCCCGGCTGTCTACGATGACGAGCCAGCCGAGGCGGCTGGCCTCCACGTCACGCTGCCGACGTTTCACGGCCCGCTCGATCTGCTCCTCCATTTGATCAAACAGAACGAGGTCGACATCTACGACATCCCGATCGCTCTGATCACCGAGCAGTACAACGCCTATCTGGAAGCGATGGAAGAGCTCGATCTCGAGATTGCCGCCGACTACATCTTCATGGCCGCGGTGCTCATCCACATCAAGTCGAAGATGCTGCTTCCTCGCGACGAGACAGCGGAGGCGGTGGAAGATCCGCGCGCGGAGCTGGTCAACCGGCTGCTGGAATATCAGCGCTTCAAGGCCGTGGCCGAGACGTTCGCCGAGATGGATGTGGTGAGGATGGGTGTCTGGCCGCGGCCGAGTGTCGATAGCAACGGGGACGGCGCGGAGATCGACATCAGCGAGGTTTCGCTTTTCGATCTGATCGATGCCTTCCGCTCGGCGCTCACGCGCTACAAGCTGAATCATCCGCAGGCCATCGAGCTGAAGCGGACTTTGCACAAAGTCTCGGACAAGATGGTGGAGCTCTACGCGAAGCTGAAGGAGAAATCGCCGATTCGCCTTCAGTGGTTTCTCGAGGGACGCGATCGCGACGAATTGATCGCCATCTTCCTGGGCATGCTCGAGCTCGTCCGACTCGGCGGTATTTCGTTGCAACAGGGCGAGATTTTCGGTGACATTCTGGTGGCCCTGACCCGCCAGGCGATCGACGAATCCCAATTCGCGGTCTACGACCAACGATGAACGAACTCCGAGCCGCACTGGAAGCGATCCTCTTCGTCAGCAACGAGCCGGTTACGCTCGATGCTCTGGCCGAGGCCCTTTCCGAAAAGCCGGCCGCGGTCGAGAAGGAGCTTCGCGAGATCAAGAGCACGCTCGAGGCGAACATCGGCGGGTTTACGCTGGAACAGACCGCCGGCGGATGGCGGTTAGCCACGCGCCCGGAGCACGAAGGGGTCCTCAAGAAATATTTCGCGCGAAAAGGGGAGAGCCGCCTTTCGCTCGCTGCACTGGAGACGCTCGCGATCGTCGCCTATCGACAGCCGGTCACCGCTCCGGAAATCTCCGACATTCGCGGCGTGAACTCCAGCGCGGTGCTCCGCACGCTCCTCGAGCGGCGATTGGTTCGCGTGGCCGGGCGCAAGAACGTCGTGGGCGCTCCGTTTCTGTATCGCACGTCGCGCGAGTTTCTGATTCACTTCGGCCTGAACGACATTCGCGATCTGCCGCGGCTCGAGGAATTCGGCGATCTGATCGGCGAGTCGATGAGCGAGGATGTCGTCGCGGCGATCGGGGTACAATCGGCGCCGATCGACGATCAGAATACCGAGTGATGCAGGAGCGGCTGCAAAAGATCATCGCCCACGCCGGAGTCGCTTCGCGACGTGAAGCGGAGCAGATGATTCGAACCGGACGCGTGACCCTCAACGGCCGCGTGGTTACTGAGCTCGGAACGAAAGCGGATGCCGAGCGCGATCACATCAAAGTCGACGGCAAGCTGATCACGCGCGCCGAGCCGCATCGATACATCCTGCTCTACAAGCCGAAAGAAGTGATGACCACCGTGGAGGATCCGGAAGGACGCACCACGGTCATCGATCTCATTCGCGGCGTGCGCGAGCGCATCTATCCCGTCGGGCGGCTCGATTATCAATCCGAAGGTTTAGTGCTGCTGACGAATGACGGCGATCTGGCGTTCAAGGTCGCCCATCCAACGCACGGATCGGTCAAAACGTACAACGTCAAGGTGCGCGGCGTGCCCGACCAGCGGCTGATCGAGAAGCTCGAACGCGGCATCACGCTGGAAGGAAAACGCACGCTGCCGTGCGAGATCTCCCGCATCAGAACCACCGGCCGCAACGATGATGAAGGCAACAGTTGGTTCGAGGTCAAGCTGCGGGAAGGACGCACCCATCAGATTCGAAAAATGTTTCAGGCGGTCGGCCATCCGGTCTCGAAGCTGAAGCGCGTCGCGATCGGACCGATCTCCGATCCGAAACTGACTCCCGGTTTCTGGCGCGAGCTGACCACGAACGAAGTGCGGATGTTGTCGCGAACGCAGGAGGCGCGACCGCGACGGATGGCGCGGCCGCGATCGCGAAAGAAAAGCGCCTCAAAACGGCCGGCGAACCGACGTGCCCGCCGCTAACCGTCATCCTGAGCGCAGCGAAGGATCTCACCGGCGAGATGCTTCGCTCCGCTCAGCATGACGCATTCTCCCCTCATCGTCGCCATCGACGGTCCTTCCGGTGTCGGCAAGTCGACCACCAGCCGCCGCGTGGCCAGGGCCCTGAACATTCCGCATATCGACACCGGCGCGATGTACCGCGCGATCGGATTAGCGGCGTTGCGCGAGGAAATCGATCCTCACGACGAGGCTGCGCTGGAGGAGCTTGCTGCGAAATCGCGGATCGAATTCGTTCCTGGCGAACGGGAGCGCGTGCTGCTCAATGGCGACGACGTCTCGGAACAAATTCGCTCGCCGGAAGTCAGCATGGCCGCCAGCGACGTTTCGACCATTCCCGCGGTACGCAGGATCCTGGTGCGCCTGCAGCAGCAGCTCGGACGGCGGGCAGGCGGGGTTCTGGAGGGGCGGGACATCGGCACAAAAGTCTTCCCGGAGACGCCGTGCAAATTTTTCCTGACCGCGCGCCCAGAAGTACGGGCCCAACGCCGGTACGCCGAGTTGCGGACCAAGGGGATGTCGGCCGATTTTGCGACCGTTCTGGCCGAAACACTGGCCCGCGACGAGCAGGATTCGACCCGGGAGGACTCGCCGTTGCGGTACGACGAAACCTACACCGTCATCGACACCACGGACCTCTCCATCGATGAGGTCGTGGACGCCATTGTCAAGCGCGTTCGCACCTTGTGCTAAACTCCGATTTCAACGCCTATCAACAAGTTAGCGGTTGATCGAGCGAGCCGGATCATGGCGTCAAGCGACCCCAAAAACCCGAAAGACGACCTCGAAAATCTCGGCATGGACGAGCTGCTCGACATGTACGAAAAGCGGATGGCCACCTTTTCGGAGGGGGATATTGTTCACGGAAAGGTGTTGAAGCTGACGCCGAGCGAGGCCGTCATCGACATCGGTTACAAATCTGAGGGTTTGCTCCCGATCAGTGAAGTGACGGGCTACGACAACGAGGTCAAGGTCAAGCCGGGAGACGAGATCGACGTTTTCCTCGAACGTCTCGAAGATCCAAGCGGATACGTCATTCTTTCGCGCGAGAAAGCGGAGCGAATGCTGGTCTGGGACCGGATCGAGGCCGCTTACAAGGCCGACCAGGCCATCAGCGGCCGAGTGATCGATCGCGTCAAAGGCGGGTTGTCGGTCGATGTCGGTGGTGTGAAAGCGTTTCTGCCCGGGTCGCTCATCGACACCAAGCCGGTCAAGAACCTCGATGCGCTGCGCGGCCACGATTACAAATTCAAGATCGTCTCGTTCGACAAGAAGCGCAGCAACGTTGTCCTTTCGCGCCGCGCAATTGTGGAAGCGGAGCACCAGCAGCAGAAAGTCGATACCTTCAACCGCCTTCAGGAAGGGCAGGTCACTCACGGCGTGGTCAAGAACATCACCGACTATGGCGTGTTCGTCGACCTCGGCGGCGTGGACGGTCTCCTGCACATCACCGACATTTCGTGGGGACGGGTGAATCATCCGTCCGAATACTTCAACGTGGGCGATGAGATCGAAGTGGTCGTTCTCAAATTCGATTCGCAGGCCGGACGGGTGTCACTCGGATACAAGCAGAAGACCCCCGATCCGTGGCTCGACGTCGTCGAGCGCTATCCGCTCGGCACGAAAGTTCACGGCAAGGTCGTCTCGCTCACCGATTACGGCGCGTTCGTGGAGCTGGAAGAAGGCGTCGAGGGCCTGATCCACGTCTCGGAGATGTCGTGGACCAAGAAAGTCCGCAACCCATCGAAGATCCTGTCGATCGGCGAGCAGGTCGAGGCCGTCGTGTCGGATGTCAACGTCGCGAACCGGCGGATTTCGTTATCGCTGAAAGCGCTGGAGCAGAACCCGTGGGACACGGCCGCCGAGCGTTATCCGGTCGGCTCAGTCATCACCGGAAAGGTTCGAAACCTCACCGACTTCGGGGCATTCGTGGAGCTCGAGGAAGGCATCGATGGTCTGATTCACATCTCCGACATGTCGTGGAGCCGTCGACTGAAACATCCCAACGAAGTCCTGAAAAAGGGCGACTCGGTGCAGGCGCGCGTGATCAATGTCGACGCCGAGAATCAACGGTTGTCGCTTTCGATCAAGGAGTTCATGCCCAACGAGTGGGACAACTTCGCGAAAGCGCACAACGTCGGCGACGAGATCGTCGGCGCGATCTCGAAGATCACCGACTTCGGACTCTTCATCCGGCTCACGGAAGGGGTGGAGGGTCTGGCGCACGTGTCCGAGATTCAACGCGATCCGAAAACGAAGCTCGACAAGATGTTCAAAGTCGGCGACTCGATTCGGACAAAAATCATCAAGATCGACTTGAACGAACGCAAGATCGGGCTATCGACTCGGGATGTCGAGCCGGTGACCGACCATGAACCGACGCAGGTGACTGCAGAAGCGCCGCATCCCGGAGAGCCGGCGGAAACGAAGAGCTGAGGTATCAACATGTGTGATGGAGGCTACTTTGGACTACCAGTCTGAATCCGAACGGACCGAATCCAAAGCGGGCGTGATGACCAAAGCGGAGCTCGTGGACGAGGTCGCGCGTGTCGTCCAGTTGACGAAGAAGCAGGCTGAGACGATCGTCAACATCGTCTTCGATTCCATCGTCGAGTCCCTGCGCGCAGGACAGAAGATCGAACTGCGCGGCTTTGGCAGCTTCCGGCTGCGCAGCCGCAAGTCGCGCACCGGACGCAATCCCAAGACCGGCGAGAAAGTCGAAGTGCCTTCGAAGAAGATTCCGTACTTCAAGCCGGGAAAAGAGCTGAAGGAATTGATCAACCGGGCGGTTGGCGGGACAACGGGAGAGCAGACCGGCACTGATTGAACGCAGAATGCAGAACGCAGAACGAAGAACTGAGAAATAGGCTCCTGCCTTTCTACATTCTCAATTCTTCATTCTGCGTTCTGCATTCATGGAAGTTTTATTCACGCCCTGGAGGTATCCCTATTTGACCTCGCCCAAAAGCGAGAGCCCTGAAGTTTGCATCTTCTGCAATGCCGTGACGTCGAAGAAGATGCGTGAAACGCTGACACTCTTCCGCAATCGACTGGCACTTGTAATGCTGAATCGTTATCCCTACACCAACGGGCACGTGATGGTCGCGCCGGTGGAGCATCGGGCGCGCCTGTTCGAGAGCAGCGATGACTCGCTTCGGGCGCTCATCCGGTTGGCTGCCGAGTCGCAGCGAATTCTGTCCGACGTTTATCATCCCGATGGTTTCAACATCGGCATGAACTTCGGCCAGATTGCGGGAGCGGGCTTTGCCGACCATTACCACCTGCACATCGTGCCGCGCTGGACCGGCGACTCGAATTTCATGACCGTCACCGCCCGCACTCGCCTCGTCCCGGAGGATCTGGAAGTCACTTACGACAAGCTGCTGCCGCACTTCAAAGCCATTCGAAAGGACTTCGCTACATCGTGAAGGGCCGCACGATCACGGCGATGGTGCTGGCCTATCTCGTCCCCGGCGCGGGCCACCTCTACCTTGGCAGACGAGGCCGCGCGGCCGCCTTTTTCGTGATCGTCGTCCTCATGTTCGGCCTCGGACTCGCGATTGATGGCGATCTGTACACCGTCAATCACAGCGGCGGATCGCTTTTGCGATTCCTGGCCGCGCTCGGCTCGATGGGATCCGGAATCCTGTACTTTGTTGCCGTCGCGATGGGCGCCCACGGCGATGTCACTTCCATCACTTACGAACACGGGACGGCCTTTACCATCACCGCCGGTCTCATGAATCTCCTCCTGATGCTGGACGCTTTTGACATCTCCGAGGGGCGGAAGGAATGAGTCTGCTGCGCAACCACATCGTGCTGATGTTCATCTACGCGGTGTTGACCGGCGCTTACTTCGCGCTGCTTTGGAAGAACACGCGCAAAGAGCAGATCAAGTTCTTCCTGTTCGTCTTCTGCTGCCTATTCTTCGGAGGGATTGCGCTGGCGTGGGTGATGTATCCCTTCCCGCTGCACAGATGAAACTGGCCATCGTCGCCGGCGAGGCGTCCGGCGATCTGCACGCTTCCGAGGTCGTCCGCGAGCTGAAGGGTCTCGATCCGTCGCTGCAGACCTTCGGCATCGGAGGCGATCTCCTGGCGCGCGAGGGCATGCGCATTCTGCATCACGCACGCGAGATGGGAATCGTCGGACTCTTCAACGTCCTGCGACACCTGCGAATGTTCAACGCCGCCCTGAACGAAATGACGGAAACCATCGCGCGTGAGAAACCAGACGCCGTGATGCTGGTCGATTATCCCGACTTCAATCTCCGCCTGGCCACGCGATGCAAGCAGATGGGAATTCGCGTCATCTATTACATCTCGCCGCAGGTCTGGGCGTGGCGGCGGGGAAGAGTGAAGCAGATTGCGCGGGTCGTCGACCGCATGCTGGTGATCTTTCCGTTCGAAGAAGACTTCTATCGCGAGCACGGCGTGCCTGTTACCTACGTCGGGCATCCGCTGATCGACGAGATGGCCTCTCGTGGAGGACAGCGGCCCTCCGCTGTCCGGACAGCCGGGGCGGCTGTCCTCCACCTCGCCCTCCTGCCCGGATCTCGCCGCCACGAAGTACGCGCGCTTCTTCCGCCCATGCTGGACGCCGTTTCGATCCTGAAAAAAGACCGCGAAGTGGACGCCTTCGTCATTCAGGCACCCACCATCTCCTCGTCCGAGCTGCTGCATCTGATGCAGCGCGAAGGCGAGTTCGCTGAAATCGTGCCGCACAATGGCAGCGCCGCTCTCGCCAGTGCCGACGTAGCGCTTTCCTCGTCGGGCACGGCAACTCTCGAATGTGCCATCGCCGGCACGCCGGTGGTCGTCATGTATCGACTTTCCTCGCCGACGCACTGGCTCGCGCAGCGGCTGGTGAAACTGGAGCATTTCAGCCTGGTCAACATCGTCGCGGGGAAGGACGTCGTCCCAGAGCTGCTTCAGCAGGATGTGAACGGCGAGCGCATCGCGCGCGAGGTTCGCGCGCTCATCGAGCCTGCCCGACACGCCGCGGTGGTAGCCGAATTGGCCGCCGTCACGCAGAAACTTGGGGGCCCGGGAGCGAGCCGCCGGGCGGCCGAGGCGATAATGAGGACGGTAAAGTCATGAGCGTTCTCAAGCGGCTCTACCGCTACGTCGACCAGTACCGCATCTGGGCCATCATCGCCTTCGGCTCGATGATCATCTTCGCGATCAGCCAGACGGTGATGATCGCGTTGAGCCAGCCGCTCTTCGACGAGGTGCTCACACGCCCGACCACCCAGGTCAGCAGTCAGGACAGCACGACCAAGCGATGGATCCTCGACATCGTGCTCAAGCGGAACAAGCGGGAAGGAAAACGCGGCTGGCTGATCAACACCTTCGATCGCTCGCAGAGGCGATTCGACGCCTGGTGGAACGCGAATCAGGCGGACAAGTGGCAGAGAGTTCTCACGATCCTGCTGATCGTCTTCGCGATTCGCGCGTTCACGTCGTTCTTCTCCGAGTATGGATTTCAGAAGGTCGGACTGTCGACGGTGCGCGATCTTCGGAACGAGCTCTACGAGCGGATCATCCATCAGAGCCATCGCTTTTTCGCGCAGCGCTCGACGGGCGAGATGGTCAGCCGTCTCATTTCAGACGCCGACGCGATTCAGGCGGCAGTGTCGACGCGCATGGGCGATCTGTTCCAGGAATCGATCACGCTGTTCGGTCTACTGGTGTACGTCTTCATCTCGAACACCGAGCTGGCGGTGATCACGTTCGTCGCCGCGCCGCTGCTGGTCTATCCGGTGGTGCACTTCGGATATCGATTGCGCCGGACGACACACCGCTCGCAGGAGCGGATGGCCGACATGGCCACTGTGCTCGAGGAAACGATCCGCGGCGTGCGCATCGTCAAAGCGTTCACGATGGAGAAATTCGAAATCGGACGCTTTCGCGAAGCGACGAAGCGCCATTTGGCTTCTACGCTCAAAGCGCAGCGCATCCAGGCGGCCACGTCGCCGATCATGGAGCTGATCGGCGGCATCGGCATTCTGCTTTTGTTTCTGTACGCCCATCGCCGCATCGCGGCCGGAACGCTGACGGTCGGGCAATTCGTCGCCTTCATCGCCGCCATCGCGGCGATGTATCAGCCGATCAAGAAGCTGAACAAAGTCAACCTCTCGGTGAACACTGCGCTGTCCGCGGCCGAGCGCGTCTTCCGGATGCTCGACATTGACAACGAAGTCAAAGAGCCGCCATCGGCGGTCGAGATCGCGACGGTCGGCAAGGGCATCCGCTACGAGAACGTGACCTTCGCCTACGACGGCGAGCCGGTGTTGCGCAACATCAATCTGGACATCGCGCCCGGCGAGATCGTGGCGCTGGTCGGCAGCAGCGGCGCCGGCAAGACCACCTTCGTTAACCTGCTGCCGCGCTTCTACGACGTGCTCGAGGGACAGATCACGATCAACGGAATCAACGTCCACGATGCCTCGCTGCGATCGCTGCGCGGTCTGATGGGATTCGTGACGCAGGAAGTCGTCCTCTTCAACGACACCGTCCGCAACAACATCGCGTACGGTCGCCTGGACGCCGATGAAAAATCGGTGATTGAAGCAGCCAAGGCGGCCAACGCTCACGAATTCATCACGACGCTGCCGCAGGGATACGACACGCTCATCGGCGAATCGGGCGTGCTGCTCTCGGGCGGGCAGCGGCAGAGGCTCGCGATCGCGCGAGCGTTGTTCAAGAACCCTCCCATCCTCATCCTCGATGAAGCTACCTCGGCGCTCGACACCGAATCGGAGAGGCTGGTGCAGCAGGCGCTCAACAACCTGATGCGCGGGCGGACGACGCTGGTGATCGCGCATCGCCTGTCAACCGTGCGGACGGCGAACAAAATCGTGGTGCTGGAAAAAGGGGAGATCGTCGAGGTCGGCAGGCACGAAGAGCTCCTCAGCCGCCGCGGCATTTACCGGCGCCTGTACGACCTGCAGTTCATGGAGCAGGAGCCGACCGGAGCGTTGGCGTGAAGCGATTCCTGCCCTGGCTCAGCGCGATGTTCATTCGCCTGCTGTACGCCACGCTGCGCGTGCGGCACGTCGACGCCGATAAGATCGAAAAATTATCACAATATATATTCACGTTTTGGCATGAGCATCTGATCGTGATGCTGCACGCCCGCTACCGCCGGCCGATCCAGGTGCTCGTTTCGCAGAGCCGCGACGGCCAGTACATCGCCAGCACATTCGCGCACTACGACGTCGACGTCTCGCGCGGTTCGACCACTCGCGGCGGATCGGCGGCGCTGCGCGACATGATCCGCGCGGCGCGATCGGGATCGAACATCGTCTTCACGCCCGATGGTCCCAAGGGTCCGCGGCGCGTGCTGAAGGAAGGCGTCATCTGGGCAGCGCAATCCACCGGCCTTCCGATCGTGCCGGTGGCGTTCTCCGCGAAAAAAAAAAGCTGATGGGCTCCTGGGACCGCATGGTCATCCCGCTGCCGTTCTCGCGGGCGGTTTTTCTTTACGGCGATCCAATCTGGATCTCGCGCCATGAGAACGTCGAAGAAGCGAGAATGCGAGTCGAGAAAGCGATGAACGCGCTGGCCGCGCGCGCGGAGGATTTCTGGCAATGATCCAGTCGATGACCGGCTTCGGCCGCGCCGCCGCCGCCCTTTCCACACGCTACACGGTCGCCGTGACAGCCAAGAGCGTCAACCATCGATTCCTCGAGACCACCGTTCGACTTCCCGAATTTTTCTGGGAGCTCGAGCCGGCCATTCGCGCGATGGCATCCGAAACGTTCTCGCGCGGGAAGCTCGATATCTCGGTGCGCGTGCAGCGGACGGCGCAGCCGGAGTACAGCGTGCGCATCAACACCCAGATTGCGGACGCCGTCATTCCGCAGCTCAGAAAAATGGCCGAAGAGCTCGGGCTGGGGAGTGCGTTTTCCGGCGGCGATCTTCTTCGCGTCCCCGATCTACTGCAGGTAGAGCCGCTCGAATCCGAAATCACCGACGACGAGCGCGAGGCGCTGGCTCGTATTGTTCGTGAGGCCTTTGCTCAGATGATCGCCATGCGCGCACGCGAGGGCCAATCCCTGCGCACCGACATCCTCGGCCGCCTCTCTACCATTCGAAGACTGCAGCAGCGTCTGGCGGAGAATCGCGAGCAGATTCGCGAGGAGCTGCTTGCCAACTACAAGCAGCGGGTTCAGGAGATTGCCTCCGCAGCCGGTGTAGACGTGACCGAAGAACGCCTGGCGCAGGAAACCGTGATCATGGTCGAAAAGGGGGACATCGCAGAGGAGCTGACGCGGCTGGCGCATCACGCCGACGAGATCGAGAAGGCAATCGAGGGTCGCGAGCCGGCCGGCAAGAAGCTCGATTTTCTGTCGCAGGAAATGCTGCGCGAGATCAACACCATGGGATCGAAGTCGCGCTCGGCAGCGCTGCGAACCCTCGTTGTAGAATTGAAAACCGAGGTCGAACGGATCCGCGAACAGGTGCAGAATGTCGAGTAAGGCCCGCCGCTATGTCATTCCGAGCGTAGCGAGGAAACTGGGCGGCGCGGCGGCACGAAAATCGTTATTGTCGCACCACCCAGCCACACCGATCCCTCTCCTTCGCTTCGCTCAGGATCGGGATGACAGCTATCATGTCGAGTAATTTCCACGCCGACGGCACCTTGTTCATCGTGTCCGGCCCTTCTGGCGCCGGGAAGACAACGCTCATCAACAAGGTCCGCGAGCAGCTCAAGAAGCTCAATCTGGAGCTCTATTTTTCAGTCTCCCACACCACCCGCCAGCCGCGGTCGGGAGAGATTGAGGGCAAGAGCTACTACTTCGTCACCGATGGTGAATTCCGCCGGATGATCGACAAAGGGGAATTTATCGAGTGGGCATTCGTTCACGAACGGTTATACGGGACTTCCAAGATGGAGGTCTTGTCGCGTCTACGCCGCGGCGAGGACGTCATCCTGGATATCGACTATCAGGGGGCGAAGCAGATTGCGGGGGACGCGGATCTCAAAGATCGATCGTTGAACGTTTTCATTTTCCCGCCCTCGCTCGACATCCTGGAGCGCCGGCTGCGCGACCGGGGGCTGAATTCCGATCAGGAGATCGAAACCCGGCTGCGCAAGGCGATCGATGAGATCGACGCCGGGAAGGAGTTTTACGACTACGTCATCATCAACGACGATCTGGAAGTGGCGACCGAGTGTCTGAAGGCGGCCATCATCGCCAAGAAGCTGCAGACCAAAACCGCGCTCGAAGCCATCAACCGGATGACCGAGCGATTCAAGGAGGAGCAACACAATGGAAGGACTGCCCGAGGGCATTGACAGCAAGTTTCGGTACGTGCTGTTGGTCTCCAAGCGCGCCGAACAACTGATCCAGGGCTCGGCGCCGAAGGCGAAGAGCAAGCACGCGAAACCCACTCGCGTCGCGATGGAAGAGATCGACAAGAACCAGGTGAAGTGGCAACTCACGCCGCCGGTGGAAGAAGCGACGGCGTTGGAAGAGACGGAGTGACGCGGTTGCGCGGTTGCGGGGTTGCGCGGCGGCACCCCGAGACCGCGCAACCACGAAACCACGCAACCCATGAATATCGTCCTCGGCGTCACCGGCGGGATCGCGGCGTACAAAGCGCCGGAGCTGGTCCGGCGACTGCGTGACGCCGGCGCCGACGTCCGCGTCATCCTGACCCCCAACGCCACCCGCTTCGTTTCGCCGCTGTCGCTGGCGACTGTTTCGGAGCAGGGAGTGATCGTCGAGCAGTGGGGCGATCCCGAAAAGGGGGGCGTCGACCACATCGAGCTCGCGCGCTGGGCCGAGCTGCTGCTGATCGCTCCCGCGACCGCGAACTTCATCGCGAAGCTCGCGGTCGGCATTGCCGACGATGCGCTGTCGACCTACGCAATCGCGCATCGCCGCGCCATCCTGATCGCGCCGGCGATGAACACATTCATGCTGTTGCATCCGACCGTGCAGCAGAATCTCGCCGTTCTTCGCGCGCGCGGAGTGGACATCATGGAAGCCGACGCAGGCCTTCTGGCATGCGGCGACGAAGGCGCGGGACGGATGCCCGATCCTCCGGTGATCGTCGACCGCGCGCGGCAGCATTTTCTGCCGAAGGATTTCGCGGGCCGCGCGGTTCTCGTGACCGCCGGACCGACGCGCGAGCCGATCGATCCGGTTCGATTTCTCTCCAACCGCTCGTCCGGAAAAATGGGCTACGCGCTCGCCGAAGCTGCCAACAGGCGGGGAGCGTCAGTGACGCTGGTCTCCGGGCCGACGGCCCTCGTCCCTCCATCAGGCGTGAATGTCACGCAGGTGACAACCGCGTCGCAAATGCACGAGGCCGTGATGCAGAAGCTCGCGGGACAGGAGATCGTGATCAAGGCCGCCGCGGTCGCCGATTTCACGCCGGCCGCCACCGCCGCGCAGAAGATCAAGAAGGATCAGGGCAACGCGCTGACACTGACGTTCGACAAGAGTCCCGACATCCTCGCCGACATCGCCGCCACGTCGCCGAGGCCGTTCATCGTGGCTTTCGCCGCTGAGACCGAGGCGGTGGAAGAGAACGCGCGGGAAAAGCTGCTGAAGAAAAAGGCCGATCTGATCGTCGCAAACGACGTCGGCGATCCAACCATCGGCTTCGATTCCGATCAGAACGAGGTGCTGGTTCTCTCGCGCGACGGGCAGAGAATCAAGATCGACCGGGCACCGAAGATCGTGATCGCCAACCGCATTCTCGACGAGGTCGTGAAGCGCCTGCCGCATGACTGAGGACCTTCTTCGCGAGCTCGAGCTTCTTCGCGAATTTGGGTACACGCATCTCGACATCGGTGGAGGACAGCCGCCCACGGCTGTCCGGACAGCGGAGGGCCGCTGTCCTCCACAAGATCTCCTCGCCGAGCTCGAGCAGGTCGTCACGGCTTGCGAGAAGTGCCGATTATCGAAGAGCAGAACCCAGGTGGTCTACGGCGTCGGCAATCCGAACGCCGATCTGATGTTCATCGGCGAGGCGCCCGGGCGCGACGAAGACATCCAGGGCCAGCCGTTCGTCGGCCGCGCCGGCCAGCTTCTGACCGACATCATCAAGGCCATGAAGATGACGCGCGACGACGTCTACATCGCCAACGTCATCAAGTGCCGCCCGCCCGAGAATCGCAATCCGGAGCAGGACGAGCTCGATGCCTGCCGGCCGCACATCCGGCGCCAGATCGAAATCATCCAGCCCAAAGTCATCGTGACGCTGGGACGCTTCGCGTTGCAGAGTCTGACGGAAAAGGCGTACGCCATCTCCGACGTTCGCGGCAAATGGCTCGATCACGACGGCATCAGGGTCATGCCGACCTATCACCCGGCATACCTGCTCCGCAATCCATCGGCTAAGAAGGAAGTGTGGGCGGATATGAAGAAGGTGCTGGTCGAGCTGGGACGCGGATCAGATGTCTGACCCGAATCCGCAGCGCGAACAAAACCAGACCTAACACCGTGGCCAGCGTGATCGCCGCACCGCGCACGAATGCCGGCGGCCAGTACTCCATCGCCAGATCGTGCTCGCCGCGCGGAACGTAGAACGCCGCGAACGCGTGATCGGCAGGACGCAGGCTCAGCCGGCGGTTGCCCAGCAGAACGCGCCAGCCTTTCCAGAAGGGTTCGGAGATCACGACCCAGCCCGAGTTCTGCATGCTGGCATGAAGCGTTAATCGATTGCCGTCGTCCCGGACCGCGACTTTGCCGAGTCCGTTCGCCTGCGTGATCGACGGGCCGGCGGTTTCAATCCACGCTTCCGATCCGAAGTCTTGACATGCGGCCATCTTCTTGAGGGCATCGCGGTCCGCGCCGACATGAATTACAGAAGGCACGAACGCCCGCGGCAGCGCAGCATCGTTTTTCGCAATGCCGTAATTCTGGTAAGTCGCCAACATGTGCCATCGCGCCGGCAGAACCGCATTTTGGGCAACGAAGGCATAGCGGACATTCATGAGGGAGAGAAATGGGCTCGAGAGATCGTCCACCCGATTCGACCACACGGCCTGTGGAACGGACCATAGTGAAAACGTCTCGGCGAGCCGGCCAAACGTCATCGCCTCGTAGCCACGAACATCCTGGAGTCCGTACTCGGCAGCCGTGTTCGGGGTCAGCAGGACATCCAGACCAACCACTCGAAAAGGCGCGGGATCACCGCGAATCAGCTCCAGGCCGGGGATCTGAGGGAAGAACGCACGCCGATCGATTGTGGCCACCATTCCGCCGGCCTCCGTCGATCGTTGCAGCAGGAGCAACGCGATGAGACAGGCGGTAACGGCGGTCGTCGAGCGGATCGCTCGCAGGCATGCGAATGCAAGCAGGAGGGGAATGACCTCGCGGCCAATTCCCAGGAGAGCAATCGTGGCCGCGGCGGCAACGATGAACATCATGTCCAGTCTCGATGGCGACTGAATCCACCTGTCGAGGCCGATCGCTGCCAGCGCGCAAAGGCCGAAGGCCGCGAACGCAATCATCCGTTCGTTGACCGCGATGCTGAACAGAGGCAGGTGGCGCAAAAGATCGCTGACGCCAGGCGCATTCGCTCCGACGAGCAGACCGAAGACGACGACTGCCGCAAAGAACCACGTCATCCGCTTGCGCGAACGCCACAGGCCGTAGAGCGCGGGAGCGAAGACAATCGCCCCGGCATATGCGGTGCCAACCCACGGATGTCGCATCTCAGCCGAGTGATGCGCCGATTCGTCCACTCCGGGAGAAAGCTCGATGCGAAGCAGATGCATGACGAGCGGCCAGCTATAGCGATTGGCAGAGTCTTCGTGACGCGCGCGATCCTGATACTCACGCGTCTGCGGAATCGCGTCGAGCAAAGGAAAAAGAAACACCGCTGTGAGAAGAACCGTCAGTAGAGCCGCCCCTGCCACCCGCCCAAGGATCGCCGCCTTTCGCGTCAGCACCAGCGTGTAGACCAGGGCAATGGCCGCGACATGCAGCAACGTCTCCGGATGGCCGGACAGCGTGATCAGCGTCATCGCGGCGACGAGCAACGCGAAGTGGCGCGAAGTTGCTTCGCGCGCGACTTCGTGCACGCCGAAAAGGACCAAGGGGAAAATCGCGATCGCGGATCCGTGGGCCGTGAGAATGAATGAGACGATGTGCTGCGAGAAACACCACGCGATGGCGCCGAAGAGTGCGGCGACCTCGCTGCTGCATAACGTCCGAAAGAAGAGGAATGCCGAAAGCGCAGCCAGAAAGTACGTCATGGCTGCGATGAACGTGATTCCATCGGGTTGCGACAGCAGGAGACTGAGCAGCGTCAGCGGGTGGTAGGGGGCGGATTGCGCGCCGCCTGCCAGCACGCTTCCGCCCAGCGCGAACGGATTCCACAACGGCCACTGACGGTGCGCGATTGCGGCGCGCACTGCCGCGTTCCAGGGAATGAACTGAGCGGTGACGTCTGAGAGGGAAGGATCGACGATCGACGTCACGCCGGCGCTTCGCGCCAGCGAAGCCAGCGGCTCCGACTGATACGCCACGTCGATCGGGCCGTACACCCGTCCGGTCAGCAGCGCGCGACCGGTAAACAGCAGCGGCAACAGCAAAAGGGCGATCGCGATACGCGACGACACGTAGCCGGCACGTCGCACAAGGACGAGGACACACGTCGCGATAATTCCGTACAAAATCGCCGACATGAAGCGGTGTGGGAGATTGTAACCACCAATCGGTCATACTGGTATTGGTGAAATGCCTATTGCTCACAGCGCTGCTGATCGCGCCACCGGCGGCCGCGAGCTACGCGGCCCGCGACCTTGTTTTTCCAATCATCGGCCGCGCCACCACCGCCAGTGGACAGACCTATCAGACCTCCATCTGGCTCACCAACATGACTTCCAAGCCGGCCAGCGCCACCATCGCGTTCCTCGAGGCCGGACACGCCAATCCATCACCGCGGACGATGCAGATCGCAATTGCACCGGGCGCAACCCGCGCCTTCGATCCACTCGATGCTCCCCTCGGCGCGCTTCGCGTGCGATCGAACGTCGATCTCGTCGCCACCGGACGAATCGCGGCGGCGGGGTATGCAACGTCCTTCTCAGCGATTCCAGCGCGTTTCGCGATTGGCAACGGTCAGTCATCTGTCATGCAGGGTTACGCCGGTGCGGCTGGTCAGTACAAACTCTACGTAGTGGAGATTAGCGGGGAGCCGCTCACCTACAGCGTTACAGTGTTGGACATGGCAGGGCACATTCGCGCCGAAAAGCGGATGTACATCGATCGCAACGAGGAAACGCGCCTCGACCTCGCGGAATTGTTTCCAGGCGTCGACGGGGCGGCGGTGAAGCTCGAGGGATTCAACGGCGGCGGAAAAATCATCGCCCTCGGCCTCCAGCGCACGCAGGGAGCGCAGGATGCCAGCGCCTTCGAGATGAGCTTCCCCTCGCCGTCGCGCTTCGGGATGTCCTTCACGGAAGGAGTGACCTACGCCCTCGTCGCGCTGGCGGCCATCGTCGCGGCGCTGATCCGCAGATGATCGGGGTCGCCGACTACGCTGACGTCGCCGTCCCGGTCGCGGTGCGGGGCACGTTTACATATTCCATCCCGTCTCATCTCCGCGACGACGTGCGCCTCGGATCGCGCGTGGAGGTTCCCCTAGGCGCGAAGCGCACCACCGGTTTTGTCGTCAATCTGCATGACGACGCTCCCTCCGCCGGCACGCTCAAGCCGATCCACTCGGTTCTCGATGAGGACGAACCGGCGCTTCTGCCCGAAATCATCGATCTCTGCCGCTGGGCTGCGGAGTACTACATCGCTCCTCTCGGCGAGATGCTCCGGGTGGCGCTGCCCGCGAACATGGCGGCCCGAGGACGAAGGGAGCTCGTGTTCATGGAGGACACGCTGTCCAAACAGCCGGGGGCGGCTGTCCTCCACAAAGACGCAACCCTGCTCGACGAGCTGAAAAGGCGCCCGTTGTTGCTCAAGGATGCGCTGGAAGCGTTCTCGCGATCTTCGATTCAGCGCCTCCGCGACGCGGGAGTGATCGCCATCCGCGATCAGGTCCGCGATGCCGTCGGCGTGCGCTTCGATCGCTTCGTGGTCTTGCGGACTGAAGTGGAAGGCTTGCCCGCAAAGCAGCAGGCCGCGATCGATATATTGCGAAGCCGTGGCGGCGAGGCGGCCGTTCGCGCGCTGGAAGTCGCCGGCATCAGCACATCCACGATCGCCACGCTGGCGAAGAAAGGAATCCTTCGCATCGAGCGTCGCCCGAGGCGTCACACGCTCGACGCGTTTCTGGCCGGGCTCGATGCGGCGTCGGTCGGAGAAATCCGGCATTCGGCGGAGCAACAGCACGCCATCGACGCAATCAACGCCTCTCTAGGCATGTTCGCGGCTTTTCTGCTCGAAGGCGTCACCGGCAGCGGAAAAACGGAGGTGTACATCGAAGTCATGAGGGAGGCGGTGCGGCGGGGGAGGCAGGCCCTGTTGCTGGTCCCGGAAATCTCGCTGACGCCGGTTTTTGCGGCCCGGCTGAAGGAACGCTTCGGCGAACGGATCGCCATTCTGCACAGCAGCCTCTCGCCCAGCGAGCGCTACGATCAGTGGTGGCGCGCGCGCCGCGGTGAGGTCGATGTCGCGATTGGTCCGCGCTCGGCGCTGTTCACGCCATTTCACGAGCTGGGGGTGATCATCGTCGACGAAGAGGGCGACGGCGCGTACAAACAGGACGAGACGCCGCGCTATAACGCCCGCGACCTGGCCGTCGTTCGCGCGCAGCTCCGCGGCATCCCGGTGGTCCTCGGCTCCGCGACGCCGTCGCTGGAGAGCCGCGAAAATGCCGCCCGCGGGAAGTACACACTGCTCCGAATGACGCATCGCGTCGAGGCGCGGCCGCTGCCGCAGGCGGACGTCATCGATCTCCGGCGCGAGCGCGCGGAAAAGGAAGATCGCGGCTTCATCATCTTCAGCAGCCAATTGAAAGCCGTTCTGCGCGAGACCTTTGACTCCGGCGAGCAGGCGATCATTCTCATTAATCGTAGAGGATATGCACCATATTTACTGTGCAGAGAATGTGGTAATGATTTTCGATGCCGGGAATGCAGCGTCACGATGACGGTGCATCGCCGCGCCGGTTTGTTGATCTGTCATTACTGCGGCCTGCGAAAATCGCTGCCCGCGAAGTGTCCGATCTGTGCCGGCGAAGTCTTGCAGCCGATCGGCTTTGGCACGGAGAAAGTCGAAGAGCGATTCCGGCGTGAGTTTCCATCGATCGCCGTCGACGTCCTCGATCGCGATTCGACTCGCAAAAAGGGGTCGCTGGTGCGCATCCTCGATCGCTTCCGAACCGGCGCGACGCAGGCGCTGATCGGAACGCAAATGCTCAGCAAAGGGCATCACTTCCCGAACGTCACTCTGACCGCCGTCCTCAGCGCCGATTCGATCCTCGGCTACCCTGACTTTCGCTCGGCCGAGAAGACTTTTTACCTGCTCACCCAGGTTGCCGGGCGGGCGGGGAGGGGCGAGCGGCGGGGGCGGGTCTTGATCCAGACCGCGTTTCCGACGCATTACGCCATCCAGCACGCGCTGCGCCACGACTACGAATCGTTCTACCAGGCGGAGATCCAGTTTCGCCGCACATTTCACTATCCGCCGGTGACCTCCATGATCGCGATCCTCTTCCGCGGCGCCAAACTGTTCGATGTCGAACGCAACGCCACGGCTTGCGGGCGCATGCTCGAGGCGGCCATCGCGCCGATCGAAGGAACTCGCATGCAGGGCCCCGCCCCCGCACCGCTCGCGCGCATCAAGGGCGTCTATCGATTCCAGATTCTGCTGCGCTCGCCGCACCGCGTCGCGCTTCGAAGAGCGGTGGAGGGCGTGATGGGCGGGCGGAAGTGGGGTGGGGTGGATGTGGCAATTGACGTCGATCCCATCAATATTCTTTAGCCTTTGGATCGCGACGTGCATCGCTGAGTGTGGAGGTCTTCGATGCAAACGCGCACGATTTTTCCAAACGGCTACAAGACTTTTTTCGATTCATTGTCCAGGGCTTATGCGGGTTCGACCGCTACTCTCGTGTTCCTTGCTGACGACCTCGGCGCGCAACATGAGCTCGACGAACAACCGCTGAGCGGGATCAGCTACGACAAGACCGGCCTGGAGCTGCATCTCCTCGCGCGCGACGGCAGCCACCTCGTCCATCGAATTCCGAAGCCGAAGCGCATCGAGTTCGAGGAGGGCGACAACGGATTGATCGAGGCGCTGGCGATCGAGTCCGACGGCGATCCACGCGCCGTGCTGCGATTTCATCCACCGATCGCGTCGAGACTTCTTCCGCCCTAACCAACCAGATAGAAGCTGATCTGGAGGTCGATGCCGAGGGTGCCGGCGGCCACGAGGAGCTCGGAGGGAAAGCGCCCGCTGCGGGCTGCGATGTCGCCTTGCGGAACTCCGAAGTCGAGCACCAGCTCCTCCACGCCGCCAAAGCGCACCAGCCGCAATAGCTCGTTGCGCTTGTCGTGAAGAAATGTCAGCGCGTATTCCACCTGCGTCTCCAGCGGATCGTCGGTGTCGCTGACCACCAGATTGAATCCGGACGCCGCTTGCGTCCCGCGGCTTGCAGGACGTCGCCGCTGTCCTTTGCGATACACCACGGCCGGGCGGAATGGACTGCTGCTCAGAAACGCGTCGACGTCGAACTTTGCGCCTGAGGCGCGAAGAACCGCTCCCGGCATCAGGCGATCGCCTCTCCCCGCAGCGGTTCCTGCAGCACGACCAGACCTTCGAGCAGCTTCTCGTCGATGTGCGGCTCGACGGCGCGAACGAGCATCGTCAGTCGATGCACGTGATCGATCACCACGAGCAGCGCGCCGTAGAGCGGCTCGCCTTTGGAGCGCTCGAACGTCTGAAACGGATAGCGCCGGCCGAAAAGATTGGCGTCGAGAGTGCCCAGTGTGGCCACCGCGTGATTGATGGTTCCGGTCACGCGCGTTTGAAGATCTGCGCCGGCGTGATTGCTGCTGCTGCGCGAGAACTTCGCGGTGTCCGCGAGACGATCGATCAAGCGGCAAAGCACGCGCAGTTCGGCGTCGATGGCCTCGTTGGTGGCAGCGCCAGACAATTTTCCGATGCGCCGGCGGAGGTCGACATCCAGCTTCTCGATCATCCATCCGATCGGCGGCACGTGGCGCATGCGCTCGTTTTTCCCCCAGGTTTCGAGAAGCGAGTGGGTGGCGGTTCTTTCCGCCGGTTCAGTTGCCAGTGTGCTGTTCATTTGTTAGCGTGCGGCGCGATGAGCAGCGATCCGACGCAGTTCGATGAGCCCATCGCCGCCATCCGGCGCCAGATCGAAGAGATCACGGCCGCCGAAGGCGATCCGGGGCAGATCGAGGAGCTGCAGCGAAAGCTGACCAAAGTCGCCACCGAAATTTACTCCAAATTGACGCCCTGGCAGAAGACGCTCGTGGCCCGCCATCCGCAACGCCCTTATACCCTTGACTTTGTCGCGTTTTTGTTCGACGAGTGGGAAGAGATTCACGGCGACCGCAAGTTCGCCGACGACCCCGCCATCGTGGCCGGCTTCGCCCGTTTTCACAGCCAGCCGTGCGCGGTCATCGGCCACCAGAAGGGACGCAACACCAAGGAAAAGATCATTCGCAATTTCGGGCAACCGCGTCCGGAAGGATTTCGCAAAGCCCTTCGGGTGATGAAGCTGGCGGAAAAATTCAAGCTGCCGATCTTCACGTTCGTCGACACCCAGGGGGCATATCCGGGCGTCGGTGCGGAGGAGCGCGGGCAGGCGGAAGCGATCGCGGTCAATCTGCGCGAGATGGCGGCGCTGCAGGTTCCCATCATCGTCAGCGTGGTGGGGGAGGGCGGGAGCGGCGGGGCATTGGCGATCGCGGTCGGAGATCGGGTCTACATGCTCGAGCATGCGATCTACTCCGTGATTTCGCCGGAAGGCTGTGCCGCGATTTTGTGGAAGAACGCGGCCGCGGCTCCCGACGCCGCTGCCGCGATGAAGATCACCGCTCACGATCTGAAGAAACTGGCCATCATCGACGACATCGTCCCCGAGCCGGCCGGCGGTGCGCACGGCGATCCGAAACGGGCCGCCGAGCTTCTCGAGCCCTACCTCGAGCGCGGCCTGCGCGACCTGCAGAAACTCAAGCCTTCTCTACTCCTTGAAGAACGCTTCGAGAAGTTTCGTAAGATGGGAGTGTTTGAGAAGGGTTAAGCGCTGATCTACGACCATTGGATTCTGCCCAACGGAGCCCCCGACAGCACGCTTCCGATTCATCCCATCCTGGCCCAAATCCTCGCCCGCCGGGGCATCACGACCGAGGAAGAGTTCCGCCGCTTCGTCGCCCCTGACATCAACGACCTGCACGATCCCGCGGGCATTCACGGCATCGCGGACGCCTGTCAGCGCATCGAACGCGCGGTGCGCGATCGCGAAACGATTCTCATCTACGGCGATTACGACGTCGACGGCGTGACGTCGATCGTTCTGCTGCAAACGGTCCTGCGGCTGATCGGCGCGGATGCGGCGCACGTCGTTCCGCACCGGCTGGTGGATGGCTACGGCCTCAAGCTCGAGGTTCTCGAACGCGTCCTCTCGGAGCGCGCTGTGCGGCTGGTCATTACCGTCGACTGCGGAATCACCAGCGTGGAACCGGTCCGGCGCGCGATCGATCGCGGCATCGACGTCATCATCACCGATCATCATCTGCCGCCGGGCGTGCTTCCCGACGCGGCAGCGGTGCTCAACCCGAAGCAGCCCGGTTGTGCGTATCCATTCAAGGAGCTCGCGGGTGTCGGCGTGGCGTTCAAGCTCTGTTGCGAGTTGATCCGCCGCGCCGGTAAGAGCATTTCGACGGAGTCTCTTCTCAAGATCGCCGCGATCGGGACGGTCGCTGATGTCGCGCCGCTGATCGGCGAGAACCGGACCATCGCATGGCTCGGCCTCAACGGTCTTTCGGATCCCCGCAACCGCGGTCTGCGCGCGCTCATCCGCCGTCTCGGCATGCTTGGGCGGCCTCTACGCGCTGTAGACATCGGGTTCCGCATCGGCCCGCGCATCAATGCCGCCGGCCGCCTGGCCTCCGCCGAAACAGCCATCGACCTCTTCGCAGCCGAGACCGACGAAGTCGCTTGGAATCTCTGCGCGGAGTTAGATCGGATGAACGCCGAGAGGCAGGCGGTGGAGTTGGAGGTGCGAAAGGCCGCCGAGGAGCAGGTGCGTGGAGGACAGCCGCCCTCGGCTGTCCAGACAGCGGAGGGCCGCTGTCCTCCATCCCGCGTCCTCGTCCTCGCCGGCGAAAACTGGCACAAAGGCGTCATCGGTCTGGCGGCTGGGAGG
>Ga0070706_100001536_pt1 | contig 24129 bp, 19 predicted proteins | sample KBSK5501metaG_FD_65476 | JGI IMG/M metagenome (GOLD analysis project Ga0070706, IMG submission 65476) | Corn, switchgrass and miscanthus rhizosphere microbial communities from Kellogg Biological Station, Michigan, USA - KBS K5-50-1 metaG | ecosystem: Host-associated > Plants > Roots >... | reverse complement strand
GCACCAAGGCATCGCCGTTTACGGCAACAAAGGCTCGACGGATCAGCATGCATACGTGCAGGAGTTGCGGGACGGCGTCCTGAATTTCTTGGTGACCTTCATCGAAGTACGCAAAGATCGACCCGCCTCCGCCAAGGCTCCGGCGCGGCGGGCATCGGCGGCTTTCGAAGTCGAGGATGGCGTCACGAGCGGCGATTATCTTCAGGGCTTTTTGCGCGGCACGCGAAGTGCGCTGTATGAGAGTGGCCGCGAATCAATCACCGTGAGCATTCCCGAAGTGGACGCGTTTAACATCGGTGTCTTAATCGCGCTCTATGAACGCGCAGTCGGCTTCTATGCGTCGGTGGTCAATATTAATGCCTATGATCAACCTGGCGTCGAGGCCGGAAAAAAGGCCGCGACCAGATTGTTGCAACTCCAAAAACAAGTGCGCGAAAAACTCACCGTTCGCAGCGAAAAAACCGCTGAAGAGATTGCGCACTCCATCGATTCCGATCCGGAAGACGTCTTTCATGCGCTGCGGCATCTAGCAAGCAATGATCCGCGTATCCGGCTGATCGCGGGCGAAGACACAGTCGACGATAAGTTTTCGCTCAACAAATAGCAGATTAATTGAGCGCAAATATGGCAGGCGCAGCTCCGCAAAATCGAAATAACTCCCTAAGCGTTCCGTGGAGTGACACGGTTCGCTTTATCCGGCAGCTCAGTCACGATCTGCGTAACCATTTAAATGCGATTGAACTGCAGGCGACTTACATCAACGAACTGGAAGAAAATCCCAACCTCAGGAGCGAGATCAAGCGCTTGCGCGAAATGATTTCGCGACTGACCTCGACTTTACAAAAGCTTTCGAGAAGCCTGGGTGATGTGAAACCCAATGTGATCGCCTACCGGGTCTGTGATTTTGTCGACGATTTGCGCAAGAAAATCGCGCAGGAGTTCCCGGACACAAGCAGCGAAATCGTCTGGAACGTGCAACCGAACGAAGGGGTATTAGATGTCGATCCTCAAATATTGCAGCATGCATTCATCGAGCTTTTTGCAAACGCTTTCCAGCACGACCGCGGAGCAGGCGAGCTTATTGTGACAGCCAGGATCGATAAGAACCAATTCATCTTCACGTTGGATGAACCAAAAACGCGATTTGAGTTGTCCACTGAAAACTGGGGACGTGAGCCACTTCGAAGGATCGGCCACGGGCATTATGGCGTTGGACTAAACCGCGTGCGCGTTATCATGGAGGTCCACGGTGGAGAAATGCATGCTCGGTATGATTCGAAAACCGCCAGGCTCATTACGATGCTCATGCTGCCATTGTCGCGTCAAGGCGGTTGAACCGGTCACGCACCGTCATTTTGGGCGACTGGAACGACCATGTAATGCGTAGTATGGGGGCAACTTTTTGAAATGAAAGCAGAGAACCGTCGCATTCTGATCATTGACGACGAACGGCCGATTCTTATGACCCTCGAGGCACTTCTCGAGCGGCGTGGTTATCAAGTCGACACTGCTCCCACCGCTTCCCAGGGATTGAAGTTGTTGAAATCAAAATCGCCCGCGCTCGTTTTACTCGATCTCCAGTTACCCGATGCGGAAGGATTGGAAATGCTGGATCGGATCAAAACCGAGCTGCCGGAAATGCAGGTCATTATTTTGACGGCGCACGATTCATTGCACAATGCGATCGAGTCGATCAAGCGCGGTGCTTATCATTTCATTAGCAAACCGTACGCACCGGAAGAATTGCTCAGTTTGATCGAAAAAGCGTTGGAAAAACAGTTCCTTCTTCGAGAAACGGAAGAACTTCGGGAAAAAACAGAGCGCCTCGAAAAGCGCCTGGAAATCGCCGAGGCGCGGCCAGTGCCAATTTTTAAGAGCAAACCAATGCAAGAGATCGAAGAATTGATCAATGCCATGGCGCCATCGGACGCAAATGTCCTCATTGTCGGCGAAAGCGGCGTAGGCAAGGAAATCATCGCGAATGTGATTCATGCCCGGAGCCGGCGCGCCGGAAAAGAAATGGTAAAGCTGAATTGCGCCGCGTTTCCACAAACGATGATTGAGGGAGAGCTTTTTGGTTATGTAAAAGGGGCGTTCACCGGGGCAATGAACGATTTTCCAGGTATGATTGCGGCGGCTAACGGCAGCACGCTTTTTCTCGACGAGATCTCCGACATGCCGGCGGATCTACAGACGCGTTTTCTGCGCGTGCTGCAGGAGCGCGAGTATCGGCCTCTTGGCAGTACGCAGACCATGAAAGCAGACTTTCGGGTGATCGCTTCAAGTAACCGGCCGATTGCGCAGGCGCTCTCAGAGAACCGGCTGCGCTCCGATTTGTACTATCGGCTAAACACTTTTCAAGTTGAGGTGCCTCCGCTCCGGGAACGAAAGCAGGACATTCCGCCCCTGATCGCTATGTTTCTGAAACAGTTTTCTCAACAACTCGGGAAGCCCGAACCGGACATTGCGCCAGACGCGTTTCAAAAGTTACTCGACTATGCCTGGCCGGGAAATGTTCGGGAATTGCAGAATGCGATCGAGTACGCGGTGGTCCTGGCGCAACAGGGCGTAATCGGCGGGAAGGAGCTTCCCACTGAAGTCCAACTCCGAAAGTTTTCAGAGCAAGCCAAGCGCGGCGCGCCGCCGCGAACGGGAGTACAGAGTCTTGATGAAGTCGAGCGAGACACGATTCTTCGCGCGCTCGCCGAATGCCACGGCAATAAGAAAAAGGCAGCGGAACTTCTCGGCATCCAGCGTCCCACCCTCTACAATAAGATGAAGCGTTACGCGATCGAGATCTGAGAGATCCGTTCGACTTCGCTCAGGACAAGTTTTGGATTTTGAATTTTTGATTTTAGATTGAGCCCTAAGGCTCTGGGCCAATCCGCAATCTAAAATCCAAATGGCAACATCCCGGCATCTCGAGCAAGTCCTGGCGCACGCGGCCAATCAGCTCGCCCCTACGGGTGCAAGACGCCCGACAGAGGTCCTTCCGCTCTACAAAAAATTTCTCAAGGTTGAAGAACATCGGTTGCGTCTGAAACACCAGGCCGGCGGGGGCGGTCGCGAAATCTGTGGTCGGCGGGCTGAGCTTGTCGATGTTTTGTTGCAATACGTATTCGGTGCGGCTGCGACTGCCGCTCGCGGAAACGAGGCGTCCCGGACTCCCCTCGCCCTGATTGCTCTGGGCGGATACGGCCGAGGCGAGCTCAATCCATTTAGCGATATCGATGTCATGCTTTTGCACGACCAGGGCGCCAGAAAGATTTCACCGCACTTGGAGGAAATGGTGCAGCAAGTCCTTTATCTTCTCTGGGATAGTGGCTTCAGGGTCGGACACTCCACGCGTTCTATCAAAGAAGCGATTGCGCAGGCCAATCGCGACATGCTCACGAAAACCGCCATGCTGGAGTCCCGGTTCCTCGCCGGCGATGCAGAGCTGGCACGGGAATTCCGCGAGCAATTTCGTCTAAGGTGTGTGGAAGGACACGAACGAGAATATGTCGAGATGCGGATGCAAGATCAGCTCACGCGGCACAAGAAATTTGGCGAGAGCGTGTACTTGCAGGAGCCCCATGTGAAGAGTGGGTGTGGCGGACTCCGCGATTATCAAAATTTGCTTTGGATGACGTATTTCAAAGAAGGTGCACTGAGCACCAATCAACTCGTCGGCAAAGATTGGCTGAGCGAAACCGACCAACGGCGAATCGAGACAGCCTATGATTTTCTTCTGCGGTTGCGCACCGATTTGCACTACGCGACCGGGCGCGCGACCGACATTTTGCACGTCAACCTGCAGGAACAAATCGCAAAACGCCTCAATTATTCTCCTCGAAACGGCCAGCTTCGCAGTGAGGCGCTCATGCGCGACTATTACGAGCACACGCGAAATATCTTCCGTGTGACGGAGCGAATTACAGCGCAATTCGCGAGCGGATATGTAACAAGCAAAACCCGTTCTCTTTTCAGCTTTCTTCCATTACTGCGGCCAGAAAAGACGCCGATCGGAGATTCTTTTTTTTGCCGCAATAAGCAACTGCACCCGGCTCTACGCGATCTCTTTCGCAAAGACCCCGAGCAGATGATGGACGCGTTTCGACTCGCGCAAGAGCACGGCTTGGATCTAAGTCCGGAATTGGCAGACCTGTTGAGTCGAAGCCTTGGCCAGGTGACTCGGACATTTCAATATGCACGAGGTCCCCGCGATATATTTAAAACGATATTGTCCCGGAAAGGCGAAGTTGGCCGTATTCTTCGAATGATGCATCGGGTCGATTTTCTTGGCCGATATATTCCCGAATTCGGCCAGCTGACCTGTCTTGTGCAACATGAGTTTCTGCATCGTTATACGGCCGACGAACACACGCTGGTCTGCATCGACAAGCTGGAGGCGCTGGTCGCGACCGATGATCCGAAACTGATCGCTTATCGCAAAATTTTTGAGCGATTGGAGGATCCATTTGTTCTCTACCTCGCACTGCTTTTGCACGACACCGGCAAGGCCGTCGGGGCGCGGCCACACTCTGAAGCGAGCGCACTATTTGCCCAACGCGTCGCCACCCGTTTGCAATTATCTTCCGAGCAGCGCAAGTCGCTCATCCTGCTGGTCGATCATCATCTCACGCTCTCCAAGATCGCGCAGCAGAGAAACCTTGATGACCCTGCGACAGTAGCGGAGTTGGCCAACATCGTGAAGCACCAAAAGAATCTAAACGCGTTAATGCTGCTTACCCTGGCTGACGGCCAAGGTACCAGCGCAGAGGCATGGTCGGATTGGAAGGAATCGCTTGTCTGGCAATTGTTTCACGAGACTACTCGTTATCTGGCGGACCAGAAGTCTTATTACGAACAAACAACAATCGAGCGTGAGAGCCTGCAGACCTCCGTGGCGAAAAATCTTTCGCCCGATTACGGCGATGAGATTGATGCGCACTTTGAGCTCATGCCGGACAATTATTTTCGCGCCAGCGACGTGCCCGAAATTGTCGAGCATTTGAAACTGTTCCGCTCGTTTCTCGAGAACATCTCCAGCTGGGGAGAGCGTCCACTGACGCCGGCGGTCGCATGGAAGGCGCTTCCGGAGCAAGGACACAGTGTTGTCAGCTTTTACACATGGGAGCGCGAGCAGATGCTGGCCAAAATTGCCGGATCCTTTTCAGTCGTGCCAATCAATATCTTGAATGCTGATCTTTTCCCCCGCGCCGACAACACTGTTCTCGGCGTTTTTCGGGTGTGCGATACGAATGCACATGCTATCACCGACCCGCGTGATTTTGAGCTGGTCGAACAAACTTTGCGCTGCGCGCTCGAGGACGAAGGATTCGATTTCCTTCCGGTCATCGAAAAGGCGAAGCGTCAAAGCCGCAAGCGTTCCGCACCAGCCATCGAATTTCCGACACGCATTGCCATGGATAACAAAACACATCCGATTTATACACTAATTGAGATCCAGGCTCCCGACCGGCTCGGGTTGCTTTACGATATTCTAACCTGTCTTGATCGTGAGAATGTTTCGATCGCGCTTTCTCGCATTAACACGCAGGATGGCGCAGCGATTGATACGCTGTATGTCGTGGACCGCGGCACGCACGCTAAAATCACCGATTCGCACCGCATAACGGCGATCCAGAAGCATCTCCAGAATGCAATTTTGCGTGGAGCAGCGGTTAAACCGAAGTAAGTAAAATAAAAGGCAAGCGCCCAGCCGTCCTTGCTGCTCATAGTTCTTTTTTCATCTCATGAACGCACTGATTCTCGCTGCTGGCTATGCAACGCGCCTCTATCCGCTGACGCGCGATAAAGCCAAGCCACTCCTCACGGTTGCCGGAAAACCGATCATCGAATGGGTCGTGGACAATCTCGTGGATGTTCCCGAGCTGGAAACGATTTACATCGTGACGAACGACAAGTTCGCGTCAGACTTCCAAACGTGGAGCGAGCGCTATCAACACCGACAACTGAAATTCAAATTCAAGATCATCAACGACGGCTCCAAAAGCGACGAAGACAAACTGGGCGCAATTGGGGATATCAATTTCGTCGTTACCAGGGAGAATCTGAGCCTGAGCGATCTGCTCATCGTTGCGGGCGATAACCTGTTTAGTGGATCGCTCGCTAGCTTTGTCGCCAACGCAAAAGGGACTGAAGCAACCATTGCCGTTTACGACATCGGCGATGCCGAGGCGATAAAAAAATACGGTAACATTGCGATCGACGCTGAGGGCATCATCACGCACTTTGAGGAAAAGCCGGAGAAGCCTCGGGGAACGCTGGCCGCGATCGCTCTTTATTACTACTCACCCGGAGTGCTTTCTCTTTTAACGACCTATCTCGCCGCTGGCAATAATCCGGATCAACCAGGCCGGTTTGTGCAATGGCTTTACACGCGCAAACCGGTGAAGACGTTCCAGATCAAAAGCAAATGGCTCGATATCGGAAGCAAAGAAACGCTGGAAGAAGCCGATAGAATCTTTAAAGATCTCGCGCACTGAAAGTGGCAGGGCGCGACCGCTGGGCGCGCCGCGGCAGAGGGGCCGCGATGCCGCTATTTCAGCCGTCCTTCGTCGAACTCGATCAGATCGAAGTAAGTCCGAATATCCTTGCGCTCTTCGCCTCCCACCGCTTTGAGAAAATGGAGAAAGCGCGCTTTTTTTGCAGCCGTGTCCGGGTAGCGAGAAATCATCGCTTGGTTCCACTGTTCAATTGCTTCGGGGGAATGTCTCGCTCCGTTTTCCTGCACCCATTTTAGAATTGCGCCATCGGTATCCAGCTTGTTAGCCACCTCTTCAAAGGCATCGCCGTCGAGTTTTAGAAATGCCAGCAAATGCTTGTCGAAACCGACCGTTTTATAATTGTAACCATTCAGCAGCCCTTTGCGGTGGAATCTGGCTTTATCGATCAAACGAGGCAGATGCACGTATCCGCCAAGCTTTTCGTACGGACTGCGTGGATGCAGTCTTCGCATCGGGGGAAAACTAAGTCGCCGGCAACGGCTGCGGCGCGGCTACAGAAACTTCAGGGCCCGGCGCACTCGTGGTCGCTGCTTTTCGTTCTGGCAATAATTCCCCCTGAGTGAGATTGGCCTGGCCGATGACGAGTTGGCCGGAAAACATTCCGCCTTTCTCGACTGTGATCGCCTTGGCAGTAACATCGCCTTCGAGTGAGCCCCTCTTATGAATGGTAACCATCGTTTGAGCAATGATTTCACCCGACATCTTTCCCTTGATTTCGATGCTTCCGGCCCGGACTCGGCGGAAGCAATGAATATCAGCCTTCCGCTCGACAATTACCTGTCCGGCACTAAGACGACCGGGAATTCTTCCTGAAAAATTAATCGTCGCGGTGCCATAACAATGCAGATTGCCGCGCAGCCTGCCTTCAATTAACGCCGATCTGCAGGTCACGCTGCTACTGCTTAAATCACCTTTAGACGTCACATGCACCTCGCCCCATGTTCGAATCGTTCGGCTGAAACCGCTGGTGATTTTGTAATCGCGAAGATCAATGTGCGCGCTGCACTCCGGGCAGATTGTGGATGCGGCCGCACCGCTGACCTGCTGTTTTCGCTGGCATTCGAAACACTCGATAAGAGAACTGTGTTGCCGTCTCCATAAGGCCTCGAATTTTTGACGGATAGAGGAATTCTCTGGCGTGGCCGCCTCTTCTTTTACGTGCAGCTGCAAGCCGCGTTTCGGCGCAAACGGAGAAAAGTAACGGCCGCACTGACGGCACATCGAGCTTTTTGCAGCCGCATATTCCATCTGCTTAAAGCCACAATGCGGACATTCCACACTGAGCTTAACAGGCGAAGAATTTGCCACTGGATACTAAGCTATATGCCGTTCTTTTATCCGCGTCCTCCAAAAGCCGCCTTGATCGGCTCATCGTGCCGCACAACTTCAGGACGAGTCGATGCTGACTTTGTCGACACCGTTCCACTGGTGACCTCCGATTTGCCGATAAACGTTGCTCCGTCTTCAATCACCAGACGCGCCGCTTTCAAGTCTCCCTGCAACGTACATTTCGATTTCAATTCGCAGCGCTCGGCGACCGTGATATTCCCATGCACTTTGCCGAACACGGTAATCGATTTGGTTTTGATTTCTCCGCGAATGTCCGCGTTCTCACCGATCGTTAAAACGCCGTCTGAATTGATTTCGCCTTCGACTTTGCCGTCGATGAGAAGTTCTTTTTGAAACTTGATTGAGCCCTTGATCTCGACGTCGCTCGAGAGGACATCCTTGCCAGAATGTTCAGCCATAATTTTTTGATAACTAGTTAATGGTGGTGATGTTCTTGATTCGTCGCGGTTAGCAACATGGTTATTTTCATCCGCGTCCGAGTTCGACGATTCTTCTGCGATCGACGACACCGGTCTTTGCGGAATGAATTTTCTCAGCATTTGTTATTATTGGGACGCTTCCCGTCACTGTCAACGGATTCTCACAGAAGAGGGAGTAGTTTTTTATCGTTCAACGGTCCGGTAAAGCTTCCCGGCGCCATTCTGCGCCGAAAAGACCAAAAACCGCGGCACTTGGGTTGGTGTCCTATCCAGCACGAAGCAGACCGCGTGCGGCGGAACTGCCAAACCCAAGATCGCGGAGGAGTTTTGCGCCGCGCGTTCAGAATCGTACACGATCACCCAAGCGACCTTGTGATCCTCCAGAATTTTGCGGGCCGTTTGCCAATCTTGACTGACAAAAAAACGCGCGCTGTCCTCAATTCCCGGCAGACTCTCGTGCGAGCTGCCGGCCACGCCGGGCTGACTCGACCAATAAGCGATCTCTGGAGAAAGCCACCATTGCGCAAGAAACGGACGCCTCTCGGACGATTGCAAATCGAGTGCTAGGTCATGCAACTGCACCGACTCGTTCCGTTGTTGGACCCTGCGAACGTAATCTGATTCATTCGGCCAAAGTCGCGTGTCCCAATCACGCAGAATCGGGAAGAGCGATACGATAAAAATCGGGCACACCAGGACGCGCGACCGAAATGGCTCGAGCAGGACTGGCAGAGCAAGCGCGAAAATCGAGATGAAAAAGTAAGCCCAGCGTGCCTCCCAGATCGTCAAGACGTAGGTCGCCACGAGCAAAACGCTCACGAAGATTGGCAGCGGACTTTTGCGACGAACTGCAAGCCAAATGAGAACGGGCGCAGCGATCAACAGCCAGCCAGCCCATTGAAACCAAATCGGATGCAGCGGCAAAACTGACACCAGCTCGCCGACAGTGCGCGACCAGTTCCCAAACGTCTGGCCGGAATAAAATGGGCGCAATTCCGGGAGGCGTCGCTCAATGAGAAACGCGACCGCCAGAATGACCACGAATAGAATCCAGCCTATGCGGCGATCCTGTGCCAGAAAAAATTCCCGGTGTCGCAAGGCGGCGCAACCAGCGACAAGCGCTAATAAAACCAGCGGCTCATAAAGTGAGACCCAAAGCGCGAAGCTCCAAGCCATCCCGCTCACGATGCTCCATTTTGTCGATCGCTGGAATTGCAGAGCCCAATCCGCGCAAATCGCCACTGTCACGAGCACCATTACTAATGACTGATGATCTGGTCGCCCGAGCTTGGTGCCGTGAACGAGGACAGGGCTGATTGCGTAGAGAATGAGCATCGCCCAGCGGTATCGGAACTTCATTCGCCGCGACCACCACCAGAGAAACCAACCGCCCAGTAGCGCGAGCAATGGCGAAATGACTGCTCCTGCCAGATCGACTGCGTGCGCAGTGAACGGCTTCAGCAAGATCGATAACGCGAGAATAAGGTAATCAAGTGGTGCGGTAGTATGCGGAGTTGTTCCCTGAGGGAAATTTTCGAAATCGTGATGACGCACGATTAATCCCGGCTTTTTCTCGCACATCCGCACACGCGTCATGCGCGCGTAACAATCTGCATCGGTGAAATAAACATTCCCGGCGACGAAAACATCCTGATAATTCACACATCGCGCGGCCAGAATCAGCACGCTTAGCGTCGTAATCCCGATAATGGCTAAACCGGTGCGCGCGACTCGTTGCACGACATCGATAATCGCAAATCGAAAATCGAAAATCGAAGATGAAATTTGGGCCCGCCAGGATTCGAACCTGGGACCAAGGGATTATGAGTCCCCTGCTCTAACCGCTGAGCTACAGGCCCGTATAATTACGGAAGTAAACACAGCAAACCGCTCGTGACCAACCCCGAAAACGTTTCGGGGCTGCTCTAGCCGTGACGAGAAGCGGTTTATTTGGCCAGCAACGCAGCGGCGCTTTCTTGAAGAAGCGAGTCGAGTTTGTTCAGGTCGATCGGTTTCACGAGGTGATGTTTGAATCCGGCCTCCTGACTTTTACGGATATCATTTTCCATTCCGTAACCGGTAAGAGCAATTCCGAAAACTGGTCGCTCGGAGCGCAGCGTTTGCATTAGATCCGTTCCGCTGCCATCGGGCAGGCCGAGATCGCTGATCAGGACATCAAACTCTTCCTTCGAACTCAGATCGCGCGCAGATCGCAGATCACGAGCCGACTGCACATGATAGCCGCGCCGGCGAAGCAAATTCGTCAGCGATCGATTGGTGTCTTCGTGGTCCTCGACGAGCAATATCCGCATCGCCTGACGTTGTGCCGTCCTGGGTGAAACAGTTGCTGGCTCTTCCTGAGCGGCTGCCTTTTCGCACGTCGAAAAAATCAATGTAAACTTGGCGCCTTTATTCCGGCCAGCGCTTGCCGCCGTGATTGTTCCGTTGTGCGCTTCGACAAGCGTTTTGCTGATGGCAAGACCGAGACCCAACCCGCCCAGTTGCGCTACACCCCCTTGTTCAAAAGCATCGAAAATTTTCGGCAACGACTCAGGCTCAATCCCAACGCCTGTGTCAGCCACTTCAATCCGCAGCTGATCGCCAGGATCATTGCTCGTGGAAATACGAATTTGCCCGTCTCTGGGGGTAAACTTCACCGCGTTGTTTATCAGGTTCCAAAAGATCTGCTGAAGTCGGGCTGGGTCTGCTCGCAAATGGACCTTTTGTGCGGCGAGATCGAGCCGAAGTCGCAGGTGCTTCTGTTCAATTTCCGCCTTACAAATTTCGAGCGCATTTTGCAGCAACGTATGAGCATCAAGGACCTCAAAATTGAGTTGCACCTTGCCTTTGCTAATGCGCGTTAGATCAAGCAAATCATCGATGAGCCGGGCCTCCAACTCCACGTTGCGGCGGATCATTTGCAATGAGTCGTGAACATGCACCGGCAGGCCTTGCTCACTCTCGAGCGCGACCGCGGAGGCCAGCACAGGCGTAAGAGGTGTGCGCAACTCATGGCTGAGCATGGCGAGAAATTGATCTTTCGCGAGATTAGAGCGTGCCTTTTCCTGCAACTCTTCGTTCGTCTTCTGCAACTCTGCCGCCAGGGATTGCGATTGTTTGAGCAGATTTTCCGTTCGCGTGTTTGCTTCGATGGTATGGAGCACAATGCCGATGCTCTCTGTCAATTGATCGAGAAACGCCTGATCCGTAGGGTTGAAGCGCTCGAGCGACGAGAGTTCTATGACTGCTTTTACTTCTCCCTCGAACAAGATAGGCAGAACAACAATGTTCATCGGACGTGATTCGCCCAAACCCGAACTAACTCTCACATAATCGCTCGGCACATCGGTCAGGAGAATGCGTTGTTTTTCCAGCGCCGCCTGCCCAACCAGACTCTCCCCCAACTTGAAATGGCTCTTTGCGCCTTTTCGCTGGCGGTATGCGTAGCTTGCCAGGAGCCTGAGTTCAGGCTCTTCTACGGAGTTACTCATGATATAGAACGCACCGTGCTGTGCAGAGACGACCGGGGCCAGCTCTGACAGGATCAATTTACCAACCGTCAAAAGGTCCCGCTGCCCCTGTAGCATGCGCGAGAATTTCGCAAGATTGGTTTTGAGCCAGTTCTGCTCCTCATTGCGCAAGGTGGTATCTTTCAGATTGCGGATCATTTCGTTGATGTTGTCCTTCACGAATGCAACCTCGCCTTGCGCTTCTACCTGAATCGACCGCGTCAGATCGCCTTTGGTGACCGCCGTCGCGACGTCGGCGATAGCGCGAAGCTGCGTAGTCAGATTCGCTGCCAGCCGGTTTACGTTATCAGTCAAATCGCGCCATGTGCCCGCGGCTCCAGGGACGCTGGCCTGCCCGCCCAGTTTTCCTGCAACGCCGACCTCGCGGGCCACCGTGGTAACTTGATCCGCAAAAGTGGCCAGCGTCTCGGTCATGCTATTGATGGTGTCGGCGAGCTCGGCGATTTCGCCTTTCGCCTCGACAAGCAGCTTTTGCTTCAGGTCGCCGTTGGCGACCGCGGTAACAACTCTCGCGATACCACGCACCTGATTCGTCAGGTTCCCGGCCATGAAGTTCACGCTGTCGGTCAAATCTTTCCAAGTGCCTCCGACTCCCTTGACCGTAGCTTGTCCTCCAAGTTTCCCTTCGGTGCCGACTTCCCGTGCGACACGCGTTACCTCCGACGCGAAGGAGTTGAGCTGGTCCACCATCGTGTTCACCGTATTTTTCAGCTCAAGAATTTCGCCCTTCACGTCCACCGTGATCTTCTTAGATAGATCACCACGAGCGACCGCCGTCGTTACGCCGGCAATATTGCGGACCTGGCTAGTGAGATTTCCGGCCATCGAGTTCACCGAGTCGGTCAAGTCTTTCCATGTTCCCGCAACGCCGCGCACGTCCGCTTGGCCGCCCAGTTTTCCTTCGCTGCCCACCTCGCGCGCTACACGTGTCACTTCGGATGCGAACGAGCGAAGTTGGTCCACCATCGTGTTGATGGTGTCTTTGAGTTGCAAGATCTCGCCCCGAACATCGACCGTGATTTTTTTTGAGAGATCACCGTTAGCGACTGCGGTTGTGACGTCGGCGATGTTACGAACTTGCGCAGTAAGGTTGCCGGCCATTGAATTCACGCTGTCGGTGAGATCCTTCCAGGTACCGGCAACTCCCCCCACTTCGGCCTGGCCACCCAGCTTTCCTTCGCTGCCCACCTCACGCGCCACACGCGTCACTTCCGAGGCAAATGACCGAAGCTGATCGACCATCGTGTTGATGGTGTCTTTCAGTTCCAAAATCTCGCCCCGAACGTCGACGGTAATTTTTTTCGACAAGTCGCCAGTCGCGACCGCAGTTGTAACATCGGCAATATTTCGTACCTGACCAGTAAGATTACCGGCCATTGAATTCACGCTGTCGGTCAAATCTTTCCACGTGCCGGCGACGCCTCTCACGTCAGCCTGGCCGCCGAGCTTCCCTTCGGTGCCAACTTCGCGAGCTACCCGCGTCACCTCTGCCGCGAAAGAGCTGAGCTGATCGACCATCGTGTTGATGGTGTTTTTCAGCTCCAGGATCTCTCCTTTTACGTCAACTGTGATTTTCTTCGACAAGTCTCCGCGCGCGACGGCAGTCGTGACCGCGGCAATATTACGCACCTGCCCAGTGAGGTTTCGGGCCATCGAGTTGACGCTGTCGGTCAAATCTTTCCATGTCCCCGCGACGCCACTTACCTCGGCCTGACCGCCTAGAATTCCCTCCGAACCGACTTCCCTAGCAACGCGCGTCACTTCCGAGGCAAACGAGCTAAGCTGATCGACCATCGTGTTGACCGTATTTTTCAGCTCGGCGATTTCACCCTTCACATCGACCGTGATTTTCTTCGATAGATCCCCATTGGCGACCGAAGTCGTGACGAGCGCAATATTTCGCACTTGTGCAGTGAGGTTACCAGCCATGAAGTTCACTGAATCGGTCAAGTCTTTCCATGTGCCCGAAACGCCGCGCACCTCAGCCTGGCCGCCGAGAATTCCTTCGGAACCCACTTCGCGCGCGACTCGCGTAACCTCTGAAGCGAACGAGCTAAGTCGATCAACCAGCGTGTTGATCGTGTTTTTCATCTCAAGAATCTCGCCCTTCACATCAACTGTGATTTGCCTCGAGAGGTCGCCATTGGCGATCGCGGTCGTGACTTCGGCGATATTACGAACCTGCGCCGTGAGGTTGCCGGCCATCATGTTGACGTTATCGGTCAGGTCCTTCCACGTGCCGGCGACACCGCGCACGTCCGCCTGACCGCCAAGCCTGCCTTCTGTGCCGACTTCACGAGCCACTCGCGTCACCTCTGCCGCGAACGAGCTAAGCTGATCGACCATCGTGTTGATGGTGTTTTTTAGCTCGAGAATCTCACCTTTTACGTCGACCGTGATTTTCTTTGAAAGGTCGCCATTCGCGACTGCGGTTGTTACCTCGGCAATGTTCCGCACCTGGCCGGTCAAGTTGCCGGCCATGAAATTGACGCTGTCGGTCAGGTCTTTCCATGTGCCTGCGATGCCCTTGACATCGGCCTGCCCACCCAATTTTCCTTCGGTGCCCACCTCGCGCGCCACGCGCGTTACTTCCGAGGCAAACGAACTGAGCTGATCGACCATCGTGTTGATGGTGTTTTTCAGCTCGAGGATTTCACCCTTCACATCGACCGTGATTTTCTTCGATAGATCTCCCCTCGCGACAGCAGTCGTCACTGCTGCGATATTGCGCACCTGCCCAGTCAGATTGCGTGCCATGAAATTAACTGAATCGGTCAGATCCTTCCATGTGCCGGAGACGCCTTGCACGCGGGCTTGCCCGCCCAGAATTCCCTCCGAACCTACTTCGCGTGCCACACGCGTCACCTCCGAGGCAAACGAGCGAAGCTGATCGACCATCACATTGACCGTATCTTTCAGCTCAAGAAACTCACCTTTCACATCGACCGTGATCTTCTTGGTCAAATTGCCATTCGCTACCGCGGTCGTTACCGTCGCGATGTTGCGGACCTGCGCCGTGAGATTCCCAGCCATGAGATTCACGTTTTCGGTTAGATCTTTCCAAGTGCCCGCAACCCCTTTGACTTTTGCCTGACCGCCGAGTTTGCCCTCTGTGCCCACTTCACGCGCCACTCGCGTGACTTCTGACGCGAAGGCGCTCAGTTGGCTGACCATCGTGTTTACAGTCTTTGCCGTGCGTAAAAACTCCCCTTTAAGCAGCTGTCCTTCGATCTTAGTAGTCATCGTTTCGGACAAATCGCCCTTCGCGACGGCGCCGATCACGCGCGCCATTTCACTCGTAGGACGGACCAAATCCTCGATCAAAACATTGACGCAACCGATGGCATCAGCCCAACAGTCGGACGCGTCACTCAAAGATGCGCGTTGTGTGATTCGGCCTTCCTTTCCGACGACATGCACGATCCGCTCCAATTCCTGCGTCATGCGCTGATTAGTCCTGATTACGTCGTTGAACGTGTCGGCGATCTTCCCGGCCACACCTATCCAGTCATCCGGGAGTCGAGCAGAAAAATCACCGCGTTTGAATGCAACCAGGGCCGTGAGCAGCTGCCTGCTATCGACTCCGTCGCCGTTGAGACGCGGACCATTTGCCGGTTGCGCCCTGGGGATGGAAGTGTTTTTCTTCATAAGTGATTAGAACGTGACGCTTATCTTCGCGATCGCGAATTCGACGCGTAAGATCTGAGGCCTCATATTCCAGCGCCGTAGAGTAATCGCCCAACTGATCGCACGCGGTTGTATTGTGGGCAAGAAACCAGCGGATCGCGCGCTCCTGGCGGCCCGGACCGCGCAGTCCCGCGTTCTCGGAGAATCAGGCAGGCCATTATTACAATGGCGCCGGCCTACCACGCAGACCGCGCAACCGGATGCCAAAAATGATTGCCAGGACACCGAACACGGTTGCGTACCATGCTGTGAGCCAGATAAGTACGGCCGCGCCAGTGACCGGATTCCACAAGAGCAGCGCGACAAAAACAATCGAGATCAGGCCCATAAGGATAAGGAACCACTCGCCTCTCATTTCCCGACGCAATTTGAATCCCAGGGCAATCTCACTCGCACCAATCATCAGCACCCAGGCTGCGAACAACAGCACCAGCGTGGCGAGAGCCAAGCCAGGATAAGCAAAAGCGATCACTCCAAAGATAATTCCACAGATACCTCTTACCACGGGAACCCACCAATAACGTTTTAGAGACTCAATCATCATTTCTCGTTTTTAGATTTTGCGAACGCGATGCTAAGGCCCCGCACAGTTTCCGAAAAGCATAAAAACTCGTTATCGAAAGAGTTCCATTTGGTCGACCAGCCTTCTGAATGCGGCCGTGGAAAGTTTGGGTCGTTTACCGAGCCCGGCCCTGCGACAACCAACTTCAAAAAGCGAAGCGACCTGCTCGGCAAAAATACCTTCCCCGGTCATGCGCGTGTGCCACTGTGAGTTATTCAGGCGATTCCCTCGGAGATGCCGGATGCGGCCCAGCACCTTTTCTTTGCGCTCTGGAAAATGCTCTTCCAGCCAATGTTCAAATAACGGGGCTACTGCCCACGGCAAGCGAACAATCGTGTAGCCGGCGAACTGTGCGCCGGCTTTCGCGCACGCTTCCAAAATCTTCGGGACTTCGTGGTCGGTTAACCCGGGAATGATCGGCGCCACCATAACGCCAATCGGAACCCCTGTGGCGCGAACTCGCCTGATCGCATCGAGGCGGGCTTCGGGCGAAGAAGTCCGCGGCTCGAGGACGCGCTGCAATTTCGGATCGAGCGATGTCACAGAAATGTTGACCGCCGCTGCATGATAGTCTGCGAGCTTGCGTAAAAGATCGACATCTCGTGTCACGAGGCGATTTTTTGTGATAATCGCCACCGGATTGCGAAATTTTGCGAGCACTTCGAGACAGCCGCGGGTGATACGTAATTTTCTCTCGATCGGCTGATACGGATCTGTCACGCCACTCATTACAAGCACCTGCGGCTCCCAACCCGGCGATTCCAATTCCGCCCGCAATAAAGCCGCTGCGCCGGCTTTCACCATGACTTTGCTCTCGAAATCGAGTCCGGCGGAAAAACCAAGATACTCGTGCGTCGGGCGCGCATAACAATAAATGCAGCCGTGCTCACACCCGCGATATGGATTCAGGCTCGTCTCGAAGCCAACATCGGGGCTGTTATTGCGTGTGATGATCGTTTTGGTTCCGTCACGAAAATATTGTGTTCTCGGGCGCGGACGCTCCTCATCGGTGAGGTCGACATCGACAAAATCGGCATCCGTAAGATCGACACGGAGTTTTTCGAATCGGTTAGCCGGGCTCCATGAGGCGCCTCGCCCATGGATGGCCGATGCGGGCGGCGGCCTTTCCTCAACGATCGGTACAAGCTTCGTTTTTGCTGCTTTCCCCACGGCTTAAGTTCACATGAACATAAACCGCAGTCGAGCATATTTTGCGGGGTTCGGCTCTTTCTCGTTTTTTACCGCGAGCTGCATTCCACCGGTACGCCCCCAATGCCTTGACATGGGCGTCCTCTTCTTGAAGGTGCTAACCGCTTAGCGGACAAGTCCCCGTGTTCTTCAAATTCAAGCGCCAACCGACTGCGAAGTTGGATTTCATCATCGCCGGAGCGCAAAAGGCTGGCACTACTGCGTTGTCTGATTTCCTGGAGAGCCATCCGAAAATCAAGATGCCGCATAAAGACGAGTTGCATCGGATTATTCAGCCAGCCCGCCATTTTTTTGATGATGAAGAGCGGTTCGCCCAACACGAGATTGATTACACGCCGCTGCAAAGGGGCTGCGTCCGCAGACGCAAATCGGCGCTGCTGGGCTCCTGCACCCCGATTTACATCTATTGGAGAAACGCGATGGAACGAATTTGGAATTACAACAGTAAAATCAAGCTCTTGGTTCTGTTGCGGAATCCGGCGGATCGAGCGTTCTCCCACTGGAACATGCAGCGAGATCGAGCTCTGGAGAGTCTCGATTTCCTGGCGGCGATACAGGATGAAAAAAATCGCGCCCGAGAGACAGCACCTTTCCAACTACGCAAATTCTCCTATGTGGACCGGGGCTTTTACGCGGAGCAAATTGAGAGAGTGCTCCGATACTTTCCTCGCGAACAGGTCGAGGTGATAAAGTTTGAAGATTTCCGGCGCGAGCCTCGCCAGACGCTCGATGCGGTCTGCAATTTTCTCGGCATCGAGCCGTTACAAAATCTAAACAATGTCGAAACGGGTTCGACGCCTTATGCGCGCAAGATGACTGGCAGTGAAAGGCAATATCTTGTCGATCTTTACAAGAGTGATATCGATCGGCTCGAGAAACTTCTCGGGTGGGACTGTTCCGACTGGAAAAAAGTGTGATCTCTGTGCGGCGAACAGCGGGCTGCTCGATCCACAATCACGCTTGCTCACCCGGGCACCGGTGGCAAAATGACCGGCGCACATCTCTTCGCCGGAGGGGTGGCAGAGCGGTTGATTGCGCCGGTCTTGAAAACCGGAAGGCCGAAAGGCCTCGTGAGTTCGAATCTCACCCCCTCCGCCAGATCGACGTTCGATGTTCATTCTGCGGCAGCAGCACGCGCGCGACTAGTAGCGCGGAGAGAACTCCAAGAACCGCTGCACAGACGACGTCGGAAAGATAATGCGCAGCGACATACATCCGAGAGAAGCCGATCAGAAGCGGGATTGGCAGACAAGCGACACCGATCCGCCAGTTCGCAAGAAACAGGACAGCGAAAAACGCGGTGGATGCCGCGACGTGACCAGATGGAAACGCATGAAACTTTGAACCGGAGTGCGGCCCGCTCCAAATTTCTTCTGTTTTTACCGAAGGGCGGGCGCGGCCCGTGGCGATTTTAATGCCGCGCCCGACCACGCCCGCAATGGCGAGGGCAATTAACATCGACAAAAAGATGCGTGTCCATTTTTTGTCGCCACACCACCATGCCAGAGCAAGAAGCACTAGGCCGATACAAGCGTGCGCAGGCCAATCGCCAAATCGGCTCACCGCCTGCATGAGCTTGCGCAGCGCCCGGTTCTGATGCAGCACGATGAAGTCGCGCGCCGCAGCGTCGCAGTAAAACGCTAGGGCGATTGCAAGGGCAGTGATGACGATGCCGATCAGCCAATAAAAAACAGTGCTGCGTTTCACAAATAAGTTCCCGTCAGATTTGCCGGACGCTATTTTGAATCCGCATTGAAGTCTGCGACTGGCAAATACGCGATACTATTTTTCGGCGCTGCCGTGTTTCATTTAGTTGGGACATGGAGTTTGCCGCTGATCGACCGCGACGAACCGCGCTTTGCCGAAGCGTCGCGTGAGATGATCGAGCGCGGCGATTACATCGTTCCGCACTTCAACAACCAGGTTCGCCTCGATAAGCCTCCCCTCACCTACTGGGCGCAGACCGCGAGTTATTTCCTTTTTGGTCAGAATGATTTCGCGGCGCGTTTTCCATCGGCTCTGGCTGCCGCTTTGACTGCATTGTCGATCTTTGCCTGGGGGTCGCGGATCGGCGGGGACAAACTCGGCTGGTGGGCGGCGATCATTTTCACGCTTTCCCTACAGACATTCCTCCATGCAAAAGCCGCGGTAGCCGACATGTGGCTCATCTTGTTTATGACGATCGGGCACTGGGCTGGTTATGAGCTTTGGGCCGGTCCCTCCTCGAAAGCGGCGCGCCCAGCACTCGCGCCTTACCAGCAAAGCGCATGGCGGGTCATTTTCTACGTTTCGCTCGCTTTTGCCTTTCTGGCGAAGGGACCTATCGGCTGGGTGCCTCTGCTCACAATTTTCTCAACGACAGTTTTTCTTCCCCGACCAAAACTGAACCAGCGATTCCATTTTCTACTGGGATTTCTTCTTACGATTGCAATTGTCGCGCTCTGGGGAATTCCGGCTCTAATTCGAACGCACGGACAATTTTTCGTTATCGGAATTGGCCGGCACGTCATCGGGCGCTCGTTTGCCGCGATGGAAGGTCACGGCGCGAGTTCATTTGGGATGTATCTTTTACTGCTGCCGTTTTATTTCGTGACACTCTTTATCAGCTTTTTCCCGTGGTCGATTAAAGTTCCTTCGTTAACGGCCAGATTGTGGCGTCGCCGGGACGACATCGACAATTATCTTATCGCAGGGGTCGCGATCATTTTCATCATCTTCACGCTCATCAAGACCAAGCTGCCCCATTACACGCTTCCGGCGTTTCCGTTGCTCGCGCTCTTGTTCGCACGCCATTGGCGGGGAGCGGCCTTTCCCCAAGCGCCGGCGCAACTTGCAAACCAGCGGTCCTTATTCACGGGGATCGCCGTTACTACTGCCTGTGTGTGGATTGCCATCGCTCTTGTGGTCCCGCCTCTCGTGGCCAGATTTTTCCCGGCGTATCAACTTTACCGGGAATCGCGGTCATACTTGCAACCGAACATGCAGTTCGGCTCGGTCCAGTTTAAAGAACCGAGTCTTGTCTGGTATTTTCGCGGCCGGGTAAACGGCTTTCCCCTGCCACTGAACAAACGCCGCGCCGCGGAGTTCATGGAGGAACCCGGGCCGCGCTTCGTAATTGTCCCGACTCCTCTTGCCGGGACGCTTTTCGCGAACCATCCTGCTGGCTGGAAATTTTTCTCGATGCGCGGCTTCAACATCGCCAAGGGCAAGCATGTCGATCTTACGCTCTTGTTGAAACCGGAATGACGCGTATTTGACGATTCAACCATTTAAGGATGTAACGTTGTAAGGATCACATGATCACCTTTCTTGATGGCAAATTGGTCAGGGCCCTGCCCACGCAGGCGACGGTCGATGTTAACGGCGTTGGCTACGAAGTTTTCATCCCGCTGTCCAGCTACGACAAACTCCCGGCAGTCGGCCAGTCGATTCGTATTCTCACCCATCTTGCCGTCCGCGAAGACGCGCACGTTTTATATGGATTCATGACTGCGCCTGAGCGCGATCTTTTTCGATTGCTCGTCAATAATGTGAGCGGCATTGGTCCAAAACTGGCGCTCGCGGTGTTGAGCGGGATGAGCGTGAATAATTTCAAAGCCGCGGTCGTGAACTCTGATGTCGCATCGCTCTCGAAAATCAGCGGTCTTGGGAAAAAGACGGCGGAGCGAATTGTTCTGGAATTAAAAGATAAACTCGGTGTAGCAGCGGCTTGGGAAGCGGCAAGCGCAATGCACGCACCAACGCCCGAACAGGAGCAGGCGAACGAAGCCGTGCTCGCGTTGATTGCGCTAGGTTACAAACAAATCGACGCCCACAAGGCGGTGCGCGAAGTGCAGGAGAAAGGCGAAGCGAAACCAGCGGAAGAGTTGGTGAAGCTCGCGCTCAAACGCATGGCCGCCGGAAGATAAAACAGCAAACGCCGAACGCTGAACGTCCAACATCGAATGTCGAATTCGGAAATCTGCATTCGGCGTTGGACGTTGGGCGTTGAGCATTGGACGTTACCAAGATCGACATGGTTGCCGTCGCCGAGAGCAGATTAGACGTCATTCGCAACGCCTTTCCGAAGGAGGGCCTCTTCGCGGAAAAGGATTGGCTGATTTCGTCGGACGCTTTTCCAATCGAGAAAAAATTTGTCGCCGAGCTCGACCAACTTGGACATCGTCTCTTTGTCTTCCAACGCGCCTGCAATCAGCTCTATCAACTGAGCGTAAAGGGGAAGCAGCCGGAATGGATCGCGCGTTATCTCGATGCGGGTAAACCAAAAGACCTGATCGAGTTCTCGCGTCGCAAAGAAATTCGCGATGATCTGCCGCGAGTCATTCGACCGGATCTCATTCTCACCGAGAACGGTTACACCATCGCAGAAATCGATTCGGTGCCCGGCGGGATCGGGCTAACTGCGTGGCTGAACCAAACGTATTCGGCCTTCGATAACGAAATCATCGGCGGCGCCGATGGAATGCTGGAAGGATTTCGCGCCGTGCTACCTGAGGGCGGCGATATCGTCATTTCACGGGAAGCCGGAACTTATCGGCCGGAGATGGAATGGATCGCGGCGCGTTTGAAAGATCGACATCGTGAATTCAATTGGCGCGTGCTTGAAGCAGAAAATTACGAGCCGCAAAACGGGCGCGCTGTCTATCGGTTCTTCGAATTATTTGATCTGCCGAACATTCCAAAAATCGAAAATACGCTGCGCGCGAATGCGGACGACCGCATCACCATCACGCCGCCGATCAAACCGTATCTCGAAGAGAAAATGTGGTTCGCGCTTTTTTGGATGCATCCGCTTCGCGAATTCTGGCGACGCGAACTGGGCGACAAATATTTCACCAAACTACAGGAAGCTATTCCGTATTCCTGGCTGCTCGATCCGACGCCGCTGCCGCAGCATGCGGTCATTCCGCGTCTGGAAATTCACGATTGGCGCGAAGCGGCCAAATTCAGCCAGAAAGAGCGCGACCTTCTTTTGAAGGTAAGCGGCTTCTCGCCGCTTGGTTGGGGCAGCCGCGGGATCGCGCTCGGCGCCGATCTTCCCCACGCCGAATGGGAACGCAGGATCGACCATGCGCTCACAACCTTTGAGTCCTCGCCCACGATTATGCAGCGCTTTCACAAAGGCCGGCTGTTCGAACACGAGTATTGGGACGATAATTCGGGCGAAGTAAAAACAATGAAGGGACGTGTTCGCCTTTGTCCGTACTATTTTCTCGAAGCCAATGGCGTGAGATTGCGAGGTGCCCTCGCCACGATTGCTCCTGCAGACAAGAAATTTTTGCACGGCATGCGCGATGCGATTCTCGTACCCTCGCGAGTCGCTGAGACCGCTGCTCGCGACCTTGCCGCGGTTTAATTAGTCTGCTTTCTGGACACCCAATGCAGAGCCAGTGCCGGTACAAGGAAGAAAAAGACCAGCACGACACGCAGTTCGATGAAAAACAGCAAGACCAATCTCCCGAACTCTCGCTCGTCGATTTTAAAGAAGTGCGTCGCCCAGGAGACACCGGTATTCCAAAACATGTACGTGGCGATCAAGTAGAACAGGGCAAACGCAACGCCGATGATAAATGCCCGGAAGAAAAAGTTCCGGAAGAAGATGATTTTGTGATGTTCCATGCCGCCCCATTATTTATTTCAAACGGGCCAGATCAATTTATGCGCCGTCATTTTGAGCGTGCAAACGCAATCGGACTGCCTCAGAACGATGTCATGACTATCACCAAAAATCTCGGAATGCTCGTCCTTGCGATTTATCTCATCTGCGTCGGCTTGGTTGGCCTCGTCGGGCTGAGTCTCGGAATCATCCCAGCGATTCTCGCGATTGTCGCCGGAGTTCTGATTCTAATCGGCAGGTAAACGTTGAACGGTTCAGATTGGCGCGGCGGCGGCGGTGAAGCAAGGCATCACAGGATGCCGACGGCGCGCGAGATGAGCAATACGACAATGCTCAGTGAAATAAATATCTGGCACATCGTCAGACCTTTCGCCCAGCGCGCCAGTACCGGTGCATCGGTAGGTCCGAACGTAGAACTCGTGGTGAACGCAATAAAGAGGTAATCGACGAAACCCGGACGCCAGCCTCCAACGTTGAATCGGCCGCGCTCGATTTTCTCTATCTGCATCTGCGGAAAGACAAAACTGCGACTCCCAAATTCGCGGCGGTTCTCACGTACATTCGGACCGCCGCCATCAAGTCGCCAATACCAAAGCGCAAACACGAGGACGTTTGCGAGCCAGAGTTCCGCGCCGGAAAACAAAAGAGAAAGCGGCGCCTGCTTGTGAGCGGGTAGCGTCCTGACCAGCAACACGACTGACCCAATGAGAGCGAGTGTGATGATTGCGTTAATCGCAATGCCCAACGCGTGATTCAAGGAATGACGACCCATGCGATGGGTCATGACTGTTGGGACCAACAGCACTGCAATTAAACCTGGCAGCAGCCAGGTGGGACCCACCGTGAACCACGGCGGCAAGGCCAGATAAATTCCACTGATGGCAAGCAACGCCAGAACCACCTGCCAACGCGGTTCTGGTTTGTCGACGTGCTCTGGTGAAGTATTCATTAGATTCGCCTATAGCCAGTATTGATCGCGGCGCGAGCGTTCGCTTTGGATTCCCATTTGGCGGAACAAGGCGTAGTTATAGCCACGGCCTTGTTCGCCGCAACGCATCCGTCCGGCGGTGAGTGGGCCGTTAAGTGACTTGTAAAATGCGAAGAATCCTAATCACGTTTGCGGTTCTTGTCGCAGGCATCACCGCGGTCCTGGCGGCATGGATCTTTGGCGGGCGCCATCTCTCATTGTTTATCGATCGGTTCGGGACAATTGAAACAGTTTCAGCTCAGGTTAAGTCAATCG
>Ga0070706_100001535_pt1 | contig 24133 bp, 26 predicted proteins | sample KBSK5501metaG_FD_65476 | JGI IMG/M metagenome (GOLD analysis project Ga0070706, IMG submission 65476) | Corn, switchgrass and miscanthus rhizosphere microbial communities from Kellogg Biological Station, Michigan, USA - KBS K5-50-1 metaG | ecosystem: Host-associated > Plants > Roots >... | reverse complement strand
GGAATACACCACGAACCTGACCGCCATCGTGACGGTTGCCGATGATGGAGGAAGTTCCGGCGTTCTGCGGCGAGAACTGGGAGTACTCCCACCGGGTGACGTGCGCAACTGCATTGCCGCTCTCGCCGATGCCGAGCCGCTGGTCACCAAGCTGTTCCAATACCGGTTCGAGGACGGCTCAGGCTTGGCGGGCCATTCATTCGGGAACCTTTTCATCGTTGCGATGTCAGGCGTCACCGGCAACATGGAGGACGCCATTCGCCAAACCAGCCGGGTGCTGGCAGTGCGGGGGCAGATCATTCCCTCGACAATGGAAGATGTCACGCTGTGCGCGCACACAGACGACAAGCGCACGATCCAGGGAGAATCGAGTATTGGACCGGCGGTGAGTAACGGCAATAAGGCGCGCATCAGCGAAGTTTACTTGACACCCGAAAATCCACCCGCACACCCAGAATCCGTTCGGGCGATTCTTGAGGCAGACCTCATCGTTCTGGGTCCCGGGAGCCTTTATACCAGCGTTCTACCCAACCTTCTCGTACAGGGCATCCGTCGCAGCCTGGTGGCCGCTCCGGCCCCCAAGGTGTACGTCTGCAATGTCGCCACCCAGCCCGGCGAGACTGACAGCTTTAGTGTGGCGGACCACGTTGCCGCAATTGAGGACCATGTTGGGAGAGGCGTCATCAACTATGTGCTCGCCAACGACAACCTAACAGACGTAATTCCGCAAGCCGAGAAGGCAGCGCCCGTTCGAGTGGTAAAGCCGATCAACAACGGCCTGCGGCTGGTTGCCTCCGATGTAGTCGCTGAAGAGAACCGATACCACCACGATTCCACGAAGCTGGCGGAGGCGATCATGCGTATCTATGATGATCGCGACCAAATCTCCCTGGCAGTCTCCGTGCCGGAACAAGACCTAGTCACGGCGCTAGACGGACGATAATGAACCTTTCAGACTACCTATCTGTCGCGGCGATACTCGTGTCTATAGCCTTGGTGGCGGTGATCCTGCTCCAGGTGAAAGGCGAAGGGGTGGGGGGATTGCAGAGTGGGTCATTTGTACGGACCCGGCGGGGTCTCGAAAAGACCCTTTTTCAACTCACAATCGGTCTCAGCGTGCTCTGGCTCGTGATAGCGGCTCTCGCTGTCATCGAGCGCCGCTAAGACGCCCAAGTAACATTCGATGAAATCACGTGGACGAATCGTGCCGCCGTCCGCCCAGAATTCCCGATCATCGAGTGCTGGCTGGCCGCTTTTGCTGGTACTCGCTGGAGGCTTTGTCGTGGTGGCCGCCGCGTGGTTTGGTTTGTCCAACTCCCTGGGCGGCAACAGCACGCGACAAGACTACCGATACGTCGAAGCCGTTGTAGGCTCTCCGTCGCGCGTCAATCCCCTGTATGTCCACTTAAATGACACGGACCGAGATCTCGCCAGTCTTGTCTTTTCGGGGCTCACCCGTCTTGGTGCTGACGGCTCGGTCCTTCCGGACCTGGCAGAGACCTGGGAGACGAGTGGAGATGGCCGCACAGTCACCTTCCACTTGCGCGGCGACGTTCGCTGGCACGACGGAACGCCGTTCACCTCAACCGACGTTATTTTCACGTACTCCCTTCTCGCCAATCCCGGTGTCGAAGCCGACCCCGATCAGGCCGCCCTCTGGCACAACATCGCTTGCTCTGCGGCCGACGAGTTGACAGTCGCTTGCCAACTCCCGGAGCCCTTCGCGCCATTCCCAGCCTATGCAGCGACCGGAATCTTACCGCAACATGCTCTGGCAGGTACCGAGGCCAGTGCTTTGGCCTCAAGCATTTTTAACCAGAACCCGGTCGGTACAGGCCCATACAAGCTCGCAAGCCTTGACAGCTCTCGGGCCGTCCTGCGGGCTAATGATAACTACTATCTGGGCAGTCCACACGTAAGTGAGATCGAACTGAGGTTCTTCCCCGACACCGCTGCGGCCGTGGCAAGTGTGGTGCGCGGAGAAGAAAGGGGCATCTTCCTTGATGGAACCACAAGCGCCGATGACCTGGACACAGTGGCGGCAGTGAAGGGCCTTAAGCGGTACGAAGCTATTCGGACGACATACACCGTGCTCTATCTGAATAACAGCCAGGCGCCCCTCAACGACGTCCAGGTTAGGCTAGCTATCGCGGAGTCAATTGATATAGACGGCATAATCGATTCGTTGCTCGGAGGGCGAGCTGTCCGGGCTGATTCTCCCATCGTCACGGGAACCTGGGCCAACAACCCCGAATTCGAGTCAAAGGGCCGCGACCTGACGGATGCCCGCAAGCGCTTGGAGGAGGCCGGGTGGGGTCTTCAGGATGGTACGAATGTTAGGATGCGAAACGGCGTGGAGCTTCGGCTGACGCTGTTGACCGACCGCGACCCGATTCGCGGACGAATCTCCAGTGAAATTGCAAAGCAGCTTGGCGATGCCGGAATCGCGGTTACACTTGCACCCGAGGAGTCGACGAATCTCATCAGAGATTTTCTGATCCCCCGCCAGTACCAGGCGGCGCTTTTCGGGTGGGATCCGGGCCTCGATCCGGACCCCTACCCGGCTTGGCACAGCTCGCAGGCGAGTGACAGCGGCCGCAACCTTGCAGCATACGCCGATGAGAAGGCAGACAAGCTCCTCGAAGAGGCGCGCGTCACATCGAACTTAGACCAGAGGCAGCAGTTGTACTACGCCTTTCAGGCGGTGTTCCACGATGACGTTCCCAGCGTATTGCTCTATCACCCGCGAAATAGTTACTTCGTCACTGACGAAGTTAAGGGCATCCAACTGGGGACGCTGTTTAGCCAGAGCTCGCGCTTCCGCAATGTACATGAGTGGAGCTTCGAAGAAAGCTCGGATATAAGGAATCGCTAGCCAGAATCGCTCTTGAGTTTGAAACGCATCATCACGCTTACGACGGATTTTGGTACCGGGGACCCCTACGTAGCCGCTGTCAAGGGGGCCATTCTCACTATTAATCGGGATGCTACGATTGTCGACGTTTCTCACGATCTCAAGCCGCAACAGATCGAACAAGCTGTATTCGTCCTCTCCTCGGCTCTGCCCTATTTTCCTCGAAACTCAATTCACATCGTCGTCGCCGACCCCGAAGTCGGTACAGAGCGGCGCGCGCTGGCTCTGGTCGCTGGCGAAGTCGTCTTCATCGGTCCCGACAACGGCGTGCTTTCCCCTGGCCTCACCGACGGCGAGCGCGAAGGCGCCGTCAACGGGCCATCTGCTGTTCCAGTCCCAACGGGCAAGCGGGCGTTCTTGCTGACCAATCCTCGCTATCAACTCTCTCCTACGAGCGCTACGTTCCATGCGCGTGACATCTTCGGGCCCGCCGCGGCGCATCTTTCGACTGGCATAACCCCATCCAGTTTCGGTCCGGGGGTGGGACAGATTACAGCGCTGCCGCCTTTTCGGGGAAACCATGTTGAGGGCGGCAGCCTGGTTGGTCGGATTATCCATATCGATCGGTTTGGCAACGCCATCACCACCATTCGAGGTGAACAATTACCACCAGGCACGCTGCGCATCGACGTGCGCGACCGCGAGATCGAGGGGTTGTCGCGATCGTATGCGGAACGAGATGGGCTGCTGGCTCTAATCGGCAGTTCGGGCTTCCTCGAAGTCGCGCTCAACAGCGGTAGCGCGGCTGATGCCCTGGGGGTTGAGCTCGGCGACCTAGTCTCGGTCCGAGCTATCTAGGGTACGACGACGACGGGAATCTGGACCACTCCCTTGGCGCGCCCTTCGGGCGTCGTTTCCAAATATACCCAAAGGCAATAAGGAGTGGGCTCCTTTATGCCGGCGATGACAATGTCAGCCCCAAACGGACGTGAATCATCACTTCGATCAAGGTCCGGCGGTGGAAGCCGGTACGTGTTTGGTTGGGGCGGGAGGTTTAATACCTGCACTACAGATTGCTTTGCATCTACGATTCCAATAGCCACTCCTTTGTTATTGGCCCCAATGTTGGAACCCCAGCCACGAAGGTGAAACGGGATCTTCACTTGCTGCTGTGGTTGCGGCTCCTGCACCTGGAGGACCTTTGGTGATGCAGGATCAGGATTCGGCGCGCAAACCTCAAGTGGCGTTGGCGTTGGAGCCGGGCTCGGTGTTGCGGTTCGCCGGGGTAGCGAAGAGGCGGGGGCCGCCGTCTGCGTCACCAGGATTACATCCCCGCTGGACGCAGGGTGAGCTTCGCCACCCCCGCCGCAGGACGCAACAAAGACCACCGTTACCAAAGTAAGCAGGATTGATCCAGTAAGCGAACAAGTCCGCTTCATCTCAATACGAAGCATCGCATCTGTATAACGTCCGACGAGAAGTCGCGTTGCCGGTGGCACCATGATAGAATCGCGCAGGCCAACCAGTCACCCAACGGGGCCGCGATCATGTCCATCGTCTTCCTGGGAACGCCGCCCTTCGCTGTCGCCTCACTAGAGAGGCTCGCAAAAGAAGGTCATAGTATCGCTGCCGTCGTTACGCAACCTGATCGGCCGGCCGGGCGGAAGCGCATGCCAAAGGCATCTCCAGTTAAGGCCGCAGCGCAAGAACTTGGCCTGCCAATACTCCAGCCCAGCAATCTCCGCGACCAGGATTTTATCGAACGCCTGCGCCAGTTATCTCCGGAGGTGATGGTCGTTGTCGCGTATGGAGAGATTCTTCGACAAAATGTTCTAGACATTCCCACACGAGGCGTCCTTAACGTCCATCCGTCGCTGCTGCCACGCTGGCGCGGCGCTTCGCCCATTCCTGCTGCGATACTCGCGGGGGACGAGCGCACGGGAATCTCAATCATGCTCATGGACGCCGGTATGGATAGTGGCCCGCTACTTGCCCAAATAGAAGTTACCATTTCAGACGCGGATACAACGCTGTCGCTCTCAGATACTATGGCCGGAAACGCGTCCGATCTCCTTGGCGAAACGCTGCCGCACTGGTTATCAGGCGACCTATCTCCAGAGCCGCAGGACGAGGAACAAGCGACCTACTGCCCGCTCCTGAAAAAGGAGGATGGCGGGATCGACTGGGAGTTGCCCGCAATTGAGATATGGCGCCGTGTGCGCGCCTATAATCCCTGGCCCGGCGCCTTCACATTCCTCGACGGCGAGTTGTTCCACATCTGGCGTGCGTGGCCGCTTTCCGGGGAGCTGGCGACGACGAGCGGGACAATATCGGACCTACCGATCGGACTTCGAGCCCAATTACCTGACCGGTCCCGAGACGAGGCGGCCTTCGCCGTGCAAACAGGTACCGGAATCCTCGTTCCGCTGGAGGTGCAGCGCGCCGGACGTCGGACGCTGGCAGCGTCTGAATTCTCGCGGGGTATGCTGGGACTTGGCGGCCGGCGTCTCGGATCCCCGACAACGGTTTGAGCGGCTAGTCTGCCTCGGCGCCTTCCGCGGCGGCCTCTTCCTGAGGTGCCTCTTCTTCGCCCGCCGGCGCGGCCTCGCCCTCCTCCAACTCTTCCTCCTCGGGCACCTCTTCCACCGGCTCCACGGCCGGCGGAGCCACCTTTGCCACTACCTGTTCAACGTCAGTGAGCAGCGTCACGCCATCGGGCAAGTCGAGGTCGGAGACGTGAAGAGCCTGATTGATTTCGGTTAGAGGGGAGACATCGATCTCCAGGAACGACGGCACCTCCGTGGGAAGCGCTTCCACCGTTACGTGGTCGAGGCCGTGCATGAGTATTCCCCCGTAGGTGTCGACGGCGGGCGATAGCCCCATCAAATGAATAGGAACATCGGCTCTGACCTTCTCTCTGAGCGAAATCTGGAGAAAGTCCACATGCTGGATGGCATCCGTCACCGGATGCTGCTGAACATCTCTTATGAACGTTGGCCGAGGGTCATCGCCATCAAGACGCAGGTAAACTATGTCGTTCCGACCGGCTGACTTGAGGACGTGCTTAAGTTCCTCGGTGGCTACCTGGATAGCTTGCGATTCGACGTTGTGTCCATAGATGTTGGCGGGCGTGAGACCGTCCCGGCGCAGGGCCTTCACCTTCTTCCCCAACACTTCGCGCGGGGCTACTGCTAATTCCGTTCTCGCTCGCGATGCTTGGGCCATTTTCGCACTACTCCGCTAGGTTTACCTGGATCAGGTTAGTCGACCTTTTTCTTCACGTCAACGAAATGCCGCTGGCAACACGCTTGGGTAGAACCGAAATAGAATGTAGCTATGGAGTCCGACCTTCATCGGCCGTTCGCTGCTCATGCTTGGCGCCGTTATCGCGCTCGTCGGCGCAGGCGTTCTCATCTTTTCCCGACTTCCCTTACTTAGGCCGCCTTCCGTGACATCTCCTTTCACCGAGATGGTTTCTCGGTCTTCCTTCCAATTGTCACTTGGGTCTTAATCAGCGTCATCCTTTCGGTGGCGGCAAACATACTGGTACGGATCCTTCGGTAGAGTACAGCGTACAGGGCGTGGCGTCCTGACTACAGCCGCGATCATCTGTCCTAGCCTTGACATCTTTTCGCTTGTGAACGATATTGACGCTAAAGGTGAGTGCGCGCCCACGCACAAAGTATGAGCCGGCGAGGGCCCATGACTATCGCCCCGAGCCCCACAGTCGAGCGCGGCAAGCGCGACAAAGAGCACCGTCGCCAGTCTTTGATCGATTCGGCGACAGCCGTATTCGCCGAGCGCGGCTATGACTGCGCCACCACGCGGGAGGTCGCCGAGCGCGCCAACTGCGCCGAAGGCCTAATTCACCGCTACTTTAACGGCAAGCGAGGGCTTCTCCTAGCCATTCTCGAGAGCCGCGCCGCACAGGTCGTCGAGGACTTCGCGGGCGCCTTGCCCGGCCAAGGTTCGGTAGAGGAAGAGATCGAGCAGATCATTCTCTGGCACCTCGAGACGATGTGGGAGCGGCGCGACTTCATGCGGGTAGCCGTCTCTCAGGCCGCCATCGACTCCGAAATCGGCCGCACGATCAATGAGGGAATCCACAACGAACGCGTTCGCCTGACTAAGGAAAAGCTGGACCGCCACCAACGACAAGCACGCATCAGTTCAGGAATCGACCTCGAGGCGATCGCCCAGACGATTACGGGCATCGGATTTGCGTTGGGGTTCTCGTTTCAAGTATCGCTTGGACAGGACCGAGAGTATGCCCGCCGCATTGCGACGCAGGCGGCCGCCACGATTAGTCGCGGGATCAGCAGGGGGTAGCTATGAAGTTAGGGTTGGCCACAGGTTACTGGAGCTCCGGGCCGCCGCCGGGCATCCAGGAATCTATCGCCGAAGCAGAGCGCCTCGGCTTCGATTCTATCTGGACGGCCGAAGCTTACGGTTCCGACGCCTTCACACCCCTCGCCTGGTGGGGCTCGCAGACATCACGCATCAAGCTCGGCACCGCGATTGCCCAGCTGTCCGCGCGGACGCCTGCCGCCACCGCAATGGCGGCGATGACCATTGACCACCTCTCGGGAGGGCGCTTCATACTCGGCATCGGCGCCTCCGGGCCCCAAGTCGTCGAAGGCTGGTACGGCCAGCCATACCCGCGTCCACTCGAACGCACTCGCGAGTATGTCCAGATCATGCGCACGATCTTTGCACGTGAGGAACCGGTCTCATTCGAAGGTAAGCACTACCAGATGCCGCATCGAAACGGTCTGGGCTTGGGCAAGGCGCTCAAATCGACGGTTCATCCGCTTCGTTCGGACATCCCTATCTATCTTGCGGCCGAGGGCCCGAAGAATGTGGCCCTCGCCGCTGAAATCGCCGATGGCTGGCTCCCCATGTTCTTCTCCCCGAAGGCCGATCAGTTCTACCGGGACGCCCTGGCCGAAGGCTTCTCCCGACCGGGAGCACGACACAAGCCGGAAGACTTCGAGGTCGCGTCAATGGTCCCGATTATCCCAAGCGATGACATCGAGGCGGCCGCCAATTTCTACCGCCCGACTCTTGCCCTTTACGTGGGCGGAATGGGCGCACGCGGCGCTAACTTCCACTACGATGTCGTGGCTCGGCTCGGCTACGAGGGCGAGTGCGCGAAGATACAGGAACTATACCTGAAAGGTAAGAAGCGCGAAGCGATGGCGGCCGTGCCGACCAAGATGGTTCAGGATCTGGCCCTTATCGGCCCGCTCCCAAAGATCAAGGAAGAGCTCCCTGTCTGGAAGAACTCGGTGCTGACGACAATGTTAGTCTTTGGCCCGCCGCAAATGCTTAACACGCTCGCCGAGTTGATTCTCTCATGAAGGTAGGCCTCCAAATCCCGTATTTCACCTGGCCCGGGGGGCCTCCCGAGCTCGGGCCGAAGTTGGCCGAGATTGCACGCACGGCCGAGAGTGCCGCTTACGACTCAATCTGGGTGATGGATCACCATTTCCAGATCCCGATGATCGGGCCTGCGGAACTGGAAATGCTCGAGGCGTATACCACGCTCGGGTTCATCGCAGGCCAGACCTCACGAGTTGGCTTAGGGACGATGGTCACCGGCGTTACCTACCGCCATCCCGGGATTCTGATCAAGGAAGTAACGACGCTGGACGTCCTCTCCGGCGGTCGCGCCTGGCTCGGCATCGGTGCCGCCTGGTTCGAGCGGGAACATCTCGGACTAGGCGTACCGTTTCCCCCGCTGAAGGAGCGCTTCGAGCGGTTGGAAGAGGCACTCGAGATCGCGAGCCAGATGTGGAGCGACGACAACAATGGACCGTTTGAAGGTAAGCACTACAAGCTTGCCGAGACGATCAACGTCCCGCAGGCGCTGCAGAAGCCGCGGCCCCGGATCATGGTCGGGGGTGGCGGTGAGAAGAAGACGCTACGTCTCGTTGCCAAATACGCGGATGCCTGCAACATTCCCGGCATGGACCCCCACGGAGTCCGGCAGAAGCTCGATATCCTGCGGCGGCACTGCGAGCGTGAGGGCCGGAACTACGACGATATTGAGAAGACGGTTATCACGGTTATGAACGTGGGCCGCGATGGAGCGCAGGCAGATCAGCTCGTTGAGCAGCTTGGGCTCCTCAGTGAAGCCGGGGCGCAGGCGGCGCTGGGCGCGCTAATCGGGGTCGAGAATATCACTCCGATCGAAGTGATGGGCAAACGTGTGATTCCCCAGGCAGCGGGGCTCTAATGATCTCTCGCCTCGATTACAAGTGGATCGTCGGCATCGTCTTCGTCTTCGGCCTCTTCATGGACCTGCTCGACATGACGATCGTCAACGTCGCGTTGCCCAAGCTGGGCGAAGATCTGCACGTGAACCGAGAGGAGGCCGCGAGCACGATCCAATGGGTCGTGACAGGCTACTTGTTGAGCCTCGCCGTGTTCATCCCCGTCAGCGGTTGGGCCGGCGATCGCTTCGGCACGAAGCGCATCTTCATGATCGCGCTCTTCATCTTCACCTCCAGCTCGTTGCTTTGCGCCTTGGCCTGGAACATCGAGTCGCTCATCGCCTTCCGTGTTCTTCAGGGCGTGGGCGGAGGCATTCTCACACCCGTCGGCACGGCGATGCTCTTTCGGGCGTTCCCGCCGGAGGAACGTGCGAAGGGAGCGGCAATCCTAATGGTGCCGATGGTGGTCGCACCGGCGAGCGGCCCGGTGCTCGGTGGCTATCTCGTGGAATACCACGACTGGCGCTGGATTTTCCTTATCAACATCCCAGTAGGCATCATGGGGCTCGTCTTTGCGGGCCTCTTCCTTCGCGAGGAGAAGCAGCCGAATCCCGGCCGGATTGATATCCCCGGCTTCGTCTTTGCAGCAGCCGGCCTTGCAGCCCTCATGTACGCGCTTGCCGAGGCTGGGATCGATGGCTTCGGGAGCCAGCGCGTCCTCGCATTTGGCGCACTGGGAATCGGCATCCTCTTGCTGTTCGCCTACCAGGAGCTCCGCACACGAGAACCGTTGATCGACATGCGTCTTTTTCGCAACCGCCTATTTACGACGATGAACGTCGCCCAGATCGTCGGCTATAGCGGAATGATGGGCGGTCTCTTTCTGCTTCCGCTTCTCCTTCAGGCTGAGATAGGCATGTCGCCGTTTCAGTCCGGACTCACGACATTCCCGCAGGCGATTGGCGTCGTAAGCATGGTCCAGATCGCGGGGCGCATTTATAACAGCGTGGGCCCGCGACGAATGATGATGGTGGGCATGCTCGGATCGGCGATCACTACGCTCATGTTTCTCTTCGTGGACCTGGAGACGAGCCAGTGGTGGATACGACTGATCATGCTATGCCGAGGCTGGGCATTCGCCCTGGTACTGATACCGATTCAGACCGCGACATACGCCACGATCCGTCCGCACGAAATGGGGCGGGCGAGCGCCATCTTCAACGCCAACCGTCAGGTGGCGGCCAGCTTTGGTGTGGCGCTGCTGGCGACCGCCCTGAGCAATCGTCTGACCGCTCACGGTACAGTGCTTGGGCCGCCACCGGTTGGGAACCCGACCCTGGCCTTGGACGCTTTCCACGAGGCATTCATCGTGGCAGCGGTGCTCGCCTTACTCGGGATGGCGGCCGCCGCCTTCATCAGCGATCGCGAGGCGACGGCTATGATGCGGCGGGCGCAGGCGCCGATGGCGGAAGAAGAGATCGCGCCCATTGTGGCCAGCTAGGCGATCCTCAAGAACCCTAGATAGCGCTTTTCTGCCCACGCTGAGCAGCTGATTGAGTCCCGATAATTGCGGGCCGCACTTGATTGCTTTCCGAAGTGCTACCGCTCTCCGGAGATACGTGCTGGCTGTTTGCCGCCCTCTTCGAGCCTGCCTTCGCCCACGACTCTGCCCAGCCGGCGACCGCGCGCACTACCGATTCGAGAGCGCGCCCTTTCTCCGTTAGCCTGTACTCCACTCGCACTGGCGTCTCGGGAAACACCCTCCGCACAACGACGCCCTCCGTCTCAAGTTCCTTGAGCCGCTCGGCCAGCATTCGATCGCTCAGGCCGGGAACGGCAGCGGCGAGGTCGTTAAACCGCTTGACGTCAGTCAGGAGGGCGCGGAGGATCGCACCGGTCCAGCGCCGGCCGATAAGCTCGACTGCGCGGTGATAGTCGGGACAGAAGCTCGTCAGTTCGTTCATCACTGATTACATCTTACCAAAGATTAGCTGCTTGACAGAGGTAAGCTCACTGGCATATAGTAGCTTACTAGAAGTAAGCGCAGCCGACAAACGCCGCCGAGCAAGGAGGAATAGATGACAACGAAAGCCCCCGTCAAAACGAGCACATGGACAGCCGATCCAATGCATTCGATCGCCGAATTTGCAGTCAAGCATCTCGTGGTTTCAACGGTAAAGGGGCGTTTTCGCGAGCTGGAGGCGACCCTCAACATCGACGAGGCCAATCCCGAGAACTCCTCGGTCGAGGCGAAAATCGCCGTCGCCAGCGTCGACACGAACGTTGAGGCTCGCGATGCGGACCTTCGCTCGGATAACTTCTTCAGCGCGGAGCGGTTCCCTTACATCTCTTTTCGCAGCACGCGTATAGAGCGCCTGGATGAGAAGGCCTTCAGGCTCACCGGCAACCTCACGATCCGGGGCGTAACGAAGGAGGTCGTACTCGACGGCGAGTATGAGGGGCAGATCGACGACCCTTACGGCAACAAGCGCGCCGGCTTCACGGCAACGACGCAGATCAGCCGCAAGGAGTTCGACATCCGCTCGAACCAGCTGATTGAGGGCGGCGGCGCTGTCGTTGGCGATAACGTGAAGATCACGCTGCACATCGAGGCGATCCGCAAGAAGGAGGAAGAGGCGTAATGATACTCATGAAGTCGTGCCCGCGCTGCAATGGCGACATGATGAAGGAAGAACTGCTTGGCGAGGTCGAGATGGTCTGCCTGCAGTGTGGCCATCGCTCGTATCCTGAAATGCAGACGAAAAGGCTGGCGCCGGCCGCTCGCATGGAAAGGAAGGCGGCATGAACTCGACTACGCACATTCACCTGAAGCGGCGCCCACGGGCCGGGGGAGCCAAGCCCCAGCCCTTCGAAGTCACGCGCACCCCGGAAAGCAACAAGACCGTCGTCCGTGAATTTTACGACCTGGCGTTCAACCAGCGACAGCCGGCGGAGGCGGTGGCAAAGCACGTTGGCATTTACTATCGCCAGCACAACCCTGGGGCCGCCGATGGTCCCGAGGCGTTTGTTGAATTCGTTTCGGCATTTACTGACGCCTACCCGGGCCTGAACGTAGAATTCCGGCGACTCGTCGCCGAGAACGATCTCGTCGCTGTGCACAGCCATCTTGTCCGCGAGCCCAACGACCGCGGCCTGGCCGCAATGGACCTCTTCCGTCTTGAGGACGGTAAGATCGTCGAGCACTGGGACACGGTTCAGGAGGTGCCGGAGAATGCCCTCAACGTCAACACGATGTTTTAGCGGCGGCGAACATGAACTGCATCGCAGACCGCAATCACCGAACGTCACCTCAAGGGAAGACTAAGGAGGGACCCGGGTGAATATCATCGTCATCGGCCGCGGCAAAGTGGGCGGCGGGCTCAGCGACCGCTGGGAGCGGGCGGGCCATGCCGTAAAGCGGATCGGCCGCGACGGAGGCGACGCCTCGGATGCCGACGCCGTCGTCGTAGCGGTGCCGTCTGGCCAGATCGCAGACGCGCTGGCCAAGGTGAGGGGGATTGCCGGCAAGATCGCCATCGACACGACAAACCCGTTCGCCGGCCGCGACGAGAAGTTCGAGTCGCTGACGCACCAGGTGAAGTCGATTATCGGCGGGCCCGCCGCGAAGGCCTTCAACACCAATTTCGCGGACCTGTACGATCAGATCGACGAACAGCGCGTGCGCCCGAGCAACCTCTACGCCGCGGACGACGACGCCCGCGAGGTCGCGGAGCTACTAAGCCGTGATGCCGGCTACGAGCCGGTATACGTCGGCGGGCTGGAGCAGGCCGGTACACTTGAGAAACACTTGGCGAGACTGTTAGGCCCCACCGCTCAAGCGGGGCTCGGACGATTTTTCTATCGCTACGCAAGGCCGGGCGAGCTGTGAGGCTAACTTCGGCCGCTATTAGGAGCACCTCGTGGAAATAGGAATCACATCATTCGCAGAAACGACGCCGGACCCAGGTACGCGACAAACAATCGATTCGGCCACCCGCCTCTCCCATCTGATGGAAGAGATCAAGCTGGCCGACGAGGTGGGTCTGGAGGTCTTCGCCGTCGGTGAGCACCACCGTCCCGACTTCGCAGTCTCGTCACCGGCCGTCGTATTAGGCGCGGCGGCGGCGACAACGGAGCACATCCGGCTGGCGAGTGCCGTAACAGTGCTGAGCACCGACGACCCGGTGCGCGTCTTCGAGGACTTTGCGACTGTCGACCTGCTGTCGAACGGACGGGCCGAGATCTGGGCCGGGCGCGGGTCGTTCACGGAATCGTTTCCACTGTTCGGCTATGACCTTGAAAACTACGACGAGCTGTTCGCCGAGAAGCTCGAGTTGCTGCTGAAAGTGCGTGCGGGCGAGAAGGTCACCTGGAAGGGTACGCACCGTCCACCAATCGACGACCGAGGCGTGTATCCGCGCCCCGTCCAGGACCCGCTGCCAGTCTGGATCGCCGTTGGCGGCAACCCCGGCTCCGTCATCCGCGCCGGTGACCTCGGCCTGCCCCTGGTTCTCGCCATTATCGGTGGCATGCCGCAACGCTTCGTGCCGCTCATCGAGCTGTATCGTGAGTCCGCACGCAGGGCCGGCCACGACCCCGCTCTGCTGCCGGTGGCGATCAACTCGCACGGCTTCATTGGGGAAAACTCACAGGACGCCACCGAGACGTTCTACCCGCCTTACGCGCAGATCATGACGAAGATCGGCCGCGAGCGAGGATGGTCGCCGATGACCCGCGAACAGTATCAGGCCCTACGGGCGCCTCGAGGTTCGCTGCTGGTGGGGAGCCCGCAGGAAGTAATCGACAAGATGCTGTACGAGCATGAGCTGTTCAAGTACGACCGCTTCTTGCTGCACCTCAGCGTCGGAACGATGCCGCACGACCAGGTCATGCGCTCCATCGAGCTTCTTGGGACCAAGGTTGCGCCGGTTATCCGAAAAGAGACCGCGAGATCGCAAGCGGTCGAAGCGGTGGCAGGACGCTAGCCCAGGCGGCTTGAACATGACTCAACGGTAAAAGACCACGAGCAGCGATGCCATGGGATCCCGATTAGGCCGGCCGGCTCGCCGAATCGTTTCGCGGTTTGAGCCCGAAACGCTGAGGCCCGAACGCTGAGGTAGCGTTTGTTCTCTAAGGTGGGTTGGCTCGAGACCCTCTCACCGTCTTGACTGTCGGGCCCTCAGGCTCTTCCCAGAACGATCCCATCACCTCGAGATGGGACGGCCGTGTAAGCCCCGCGAACTGAAAGCTGAAGTAGACCAGACCGTATCCGATTCCAAGAAGGATCAGCGGCGAGACGAGTAGCACGCTATCCGTGCCACCCAGAGAGGCGACGGCGCCGAGAGTAATTAGTGGCGGAATGGCCGCACCGTTTCGCAGTGCGCTCTGCATCGAGAAAACGCGTCCCTGGTAGGACAGCGGCACACGACGGTTGATGTAAGTCTGAACGCTGGTAACCGTCAGGGAAATGCCGAGCGCCAGCGGCATAGCGATGAGCCCGGCCGCCCGAACTCGCTCATTGATATCGATGCCGATGTACTCTGTTATCCGCATTGGGTTGTAGGGCTCGATCACGTCAGCTACGTCGCCTACCAACCCGAGCAGAAAGAGACAGGCTGCAGCCAGGAGAAGTCCCAGAATCGCGGAGAACCGTTCTCCTGCAAACCGCATCACCGAAGGCGCAGCGATCAGTCCAGCCACTATGCCCAGGGCCGACGGCGCGAACACGTAAGCGGTATCTGCCGCATCGGCGTGAAGTACTTCCTCTACGTAGCGAGGAGCAAGGGTCTGCAGCACGTGGTTCACGATACCAGCGAGCGTCGAAAAGATGATCATTGTGCCAACTGCGGGATGTCTGATGAGCCATCGGACCGCCGGGCGGAACCTCATCGCCAGCTGTGGGAGCCGAATGACCCGCTGCTCGTCGCCGACGGGCAGGTCGAAGACGCGGCTCGCGGCCAGCAGCAGCATTACGCCTGCAAGGTAAAGCATCACCTCGACACCGAATATGCGTACGACGATGGGCGCAAGCAGCGCCGTCCCGAAAGCTGTCCCGGCCACCGAGGCCAGGTTTATCATCGCGGCCGCACTCGCGAGCTCAACTTCATTCGCGACGACCGGCAAAACTGACGATTCAGTTGGGCCTGATACCTGGCCAAGCGTATTGACCGCAAACAGAAGAAACATTATGGCGAGCAGATGAGTGCCGAGCACGGTGGGGAAGACGAAGCAAAGCAGGGACTGCAGAGCGTAGGCGCCGGCTAGTGCCACTCGCTTGGGAATGGCATCCGCCACGGCCCCACCGTAGAGGCCAAGAATAGCCGGTGGCAGCAGTGCCGAAACGCCAATGAGCGCGACTTCTAGGGCTGACCCGCCTCCTCGCGCGACCGACACTAGTGCGCCGAAGAGGACCGACTGCTGACCCGCCTCCGACAAGAATCGTGAAGCGAGCAGGTGCTGGAAACGAAGATCCTCGGCGATCTTCGGCTGCGGGACGAATAGCCAGAGGAAATGGAAAACGCGGTCCTGCGCGTGATCGATCATCTGGTCCGCTCGGAACCCGGCGCGATCCCCGACGCGCGGCCGCCACCCCGACCGGCGTCGAGGAGGTCCGGGGCTCGCATTCGTCATGCATCTAGTGTACGTCCAGTGCCGCCTCCGAACCGCAAAGTCAACGAGAGACGAGGGAACTGACCACCCATACGCGCACTTAGCCAGAGACGCGCAAGGTGCCTTTGTGAGTTTCGTCACAGTTGTCTATGCAACTGCCTGTGCTATGATTGCGCCGCCAAAGGAAGAGCCCCCCATGTACGACGCGATTGTTGTCGGTGCCCGTTGCGCGGGCGCGCCAACGGCTATGCTTCTCGCCCGCAAGGGCTACGACGTCTTGCTCGTCGACCGTGACTCCTTCCCGAGCGACATCATGTCGACGCACTATATCCATCTGCCTGGACAGGTGCGGCTTCAGCGTTGGGGACTCCTCGAGAAGATAATCGAGTCAGGAGCGCCTTACATACGCGCCCGGACTCTTCACTTCAATGGCACGGCATTCCAGCCTCCGGATCCTCCCCTCCCCGAAGGCGTTTCACCCGACACGCTCTGCCCCCGGCGGATAGTCCTCGACAAGATACTGGTCGACGCGGCCGTTGAGGCGGGAGCGGAGCTTCGCGAGGGGTTCCCTGTGCGCAGCTTGATCCAGGATAACGGCAGCGTGAAAGGGATCCGCGGCGGGCCGAGAGATGCGAGGTTCGACGAACGTGCACGTATCGTGATCGGCGCGGACGGCCTGCATTCAACTATCGCGCGGCTCCTACAACCCGAGGAGTACGACACGAAGGGCTCCCTGACCTTCGGCTACTACACATACTGGTCGGGCGTACCGGATAGCGGCATGCACATTCACTTCTTCGACGACGCGCACGGCGTACTGGTCTTCCCGACGAACTGGGGGCAGACGTGTATCGGCGTCGGCGGTCTCAACGCCGGTTTTCACGCGTTTCGCAACGACATAGAAGGGAACTACCTCAAGATAATCGATCGAATCCCCGAGCTGGCAAGCCAAGTGCGCGGGGGGAAGCGCGAGGAGCGTTATCTGGGAACAGCGGACATGCCGAACTACTTCCGCAAGCCCTACGGCCCCGGCTGGGCGCTCACAGGGGACGCCGGTTATCACCGCGACTTCATCACGGGCCTCGGCATCAACGACGCGTTCCTGCAAGCCGAGCTTCTGGTCGAGGCGATCAATGATGTCTTCTCGGATAGACGCACTGAGGAAGAGGCGTTCTCGCACTTCGAGAACGAGCGCAACCGCTTCGTTAAGCCGACGTACGACCTTACGGTCAAGATGGCTTCAGGCGAAACCATCGAGCCGATAGAGTTCATGGCATTCGGCGCCGCGATGACCGCCATGATCCCGGCCTGAACAGCGTGCCACAGAGAATTGCTTGTAGATAGCCGGCGCCTTGAGGCACTGGCGGAGCATGGAGGAAGCCCCTGTGACCGAAATCTCGCATCGCACGATCCCGACGAACGGTATCAACATGCACATAGCCGAGGCGGGCGAAGGCCCCCTCGTCCTCCTGCTGCACGGCTTTCCGGAGCTCTGGTATTCCTGGCGCCACCAGCTTCCCGCTCTCGCCGCCGCCGGCTATCATGCGGTCGCGCCTGACGTCCGCGGCTACGGCGACAGTGACCGGCCGCACGAGATCGAAGCGTACAGCATGAAGAACCACATCGCGGACGCGCTTGGGATTCTCGACGCGCTGGGCGCGGAGGCTGCCGTAATCGTCGGCCACGACTGGGGCGCACCGATGGCCTGGAACTCGGCCGTGCTTCATCCGGATCGCTATCGCGCGGTGGCGGCTCTCAGCGTGCCGTTCCTTCCGCGTTCGCCGATGCCTCCAACGCAGATGTTCAAGGCGATATTCCAGGACAACTTCTTCTACATGCTCTATTTCCAGCAGCCGGGCGTCGCTGAGGAGGAGTTCGAGGCGGACGTGAGACGGTCGATGCTCATGTTCATGTACGGAGCCTCGGCGGAGGGTAGGTCGGACCTGAGCGTTAGCGGGGCATTCATGAACAAGCCGAAGGACGCGAAGCTCTTCGACGGACTGACAGCGCCCGAGACGCTGCCGGGATGGTTGACTCACGACGATCTCGACGTGTATACAAATGCCTTCGAGAGGACCGGCTTCCGGGGCCCGCTGAACCGCTACCGGAACCTGGACCAGGACTGGGAGGAACTCGCAGAGCTGGCCGGATCGACGGTCCAGCAGTCGGCTCTCTACATCACAGGCGACAAAGACCCGGTCGGCACATTCGCGCCGATGGATCCGATGAAGGCATCTGTCCCGAAGCTGAAGATCGTGACGATCGCCGATTGCGGGCACTGGACGCAGCAGGAAGAGCCGGAGCGGGTAAACGCCGAGCTGATCGAGTTTCTGCGCGGGTTGTAGTTGCGCCACGCGGGCAAGCCCGCTGCATCCCGCCGGGACGCATCTACGGAGTGTTCGCGTCACTTGACCGCTCTCGGATCACTGTGCTCAGATAAAAGCCCAATACGCCTCGAACACGATAGGGAGGTCACCCATGCGTGCCTGCGTTAAGCCCGCGAACGGCAAAGTCGAGATCGTAGACATACCGATACCAGAGCCCGGTCCGGGCGAACTGATCGTCAAGACATCGATGGCGACAGTATGCGGCTCGGACATGCATTTCCTCGATGAGTTTCCGAACGAGATGCTAGGCGCGCTGTTTGTCGGAAGCGTTCTGCCGCAGGGCCTCCTGATGGGCCATGAAGGAGTAGGCACCGTTCACGCCGTCGGCGAAAACGTCACGAGGTTCCGTGAAGGCGACCGCGTAATGGCTTCGTGCCTCGTGGGCTGTGGCAAGTGCCGAGAGTGCATGACCGTCGACCACAGCGTATGCTCGGGCGGCGGAAGGGTGCTGTTTGGCTGCCAGGCGGAGTACTACAAGGTTCCGTTTGCTGATATGAACGCAGCCAAAGTGCCGGACGACGTCAGCGACGAAATGGCGATCCTCGCGACGGACATCCTCTCGACCGGCTTCGGGGCTATCGAACGGGGCGAGGCCGGCTTTGGCGCCTCGGTGGCGATCTTCGCGCAAGGACCCGTGGGGCTGTGCGCAACTGCAGGCGCTCGCGCGCGCGGATGCGGTCTCATCATCGCGGTCGACGCGTTGCCCGAGCGCCTCGAGATGTCGAAGCGGTTCGGCGCGAACGTCGTGATCAACCCTAAGGAAGCGGACCCGGTCGCGAAGATCATGTCGCTCACGGGCGGAAGCGGTGTGGACGTGGCGGTGGAGGCGGTCGGCACGCAGGCGACGTTCGAGGCGTGCACGAAAGTGATTCGGCGAGGCGGCGTAGTCTCATCAGTCGGGGTGTACGGACTTACTCCCCAGCTTTCGATGCCAACATTTACAGCGCCGTCCTTCCTCCACCGCAAGGTCGTGACCACGTTGTGCCCGTCCGGCAGTGCACGCATGGAGAACCTGCTCTCGCTCGTCGAGAACGCGAAGATCGACCTGCATCCGCTGTTCACGCACCGAATGACGCTAGACGAGACGCCGAAGGCCTACGACCTATTCCGCAGCAAACAGGAAGGCGTCCTGAAGATCGCGATCACGCCTTAGGGACAAGTCCGCGTGGCGGAGCCGAGAGTGGAAGGCCCGCTCGCCGGCATACGGGTCCTCGAGGTCGCGAACTGGCTCGCGGCGCCTGCCGGCTGTGCCCTCCTCGCTGACGCCGGGGCGGACGTCGTCAAGGTCGAGACGCCCGATGGCGAGCCTTATCGCGGCTACCGCGGCGGCGCCGGTGTTGAACTTCCTTACAACCCCTTCTTCGAACTCGACAATCGAGGCAAGCGGGCGATCACACTCAACCTTGAGAACCCGGCCGCACGGGACGTCATCTACCGGCTCATCGACAAATCGGATGTCTTTGTGACCAACCTCCTGGCGAAGCGCCGCGAACGCTACGGCCTCACCTACGAGGACCTCAAGGTGCACCGCCCCGACCTGATCTTCGTTTCGGTGACCGGGTACGGCTCATGGGGCCCCGACCGAGACCGAGCGGGGTACGACTACGCGGCCTTCTGGGCGCGGTCCGGCATCATGGGCCTTCTCGGCGAGCCGGAAAGCCCACCGCCGCCGCAGCGGCCTGGAATGGGTGACCACACGACGGCGCTGGCGGTCGCCGGCGCCGTTTCCTTGGCGCTCTTCAATCGGGAGCGCACCGGCAATGGCGAGCAGATAGACGTCTCGCTAAACAATACCGGCATGTGGGTGCTGGCGATCGACGTTCAGACGGCTCTCACTACCGGCCGCGAACCCGAACGCTTATCGCGGCGCGACGTGCCGAACCCGATCTGGAATAGCTACCAGACCGGCGACGGCCGCTGGATCCAGCTGGTCATGCTCGTGGCGGATGTCTACTGGCCGAAGGTGTGTCGCGCGATCGGCCGCCCCGATCTCGAGAAAGACCCGCACTTCGAGTCGATGGCCAAACGCATGGAGTACCGGGAGGAGCTAATCGCGCTGCTCGACGAGACGTTCGCGGAAAGGACGCTCGCTGAGTGGACGGCCGCGCTGGACGGCGAAGGCTGCATCTGGGCGCCAGCGCAAACGATCGGGGAGACGATAGAGCATCCGCAGACGATTGCACGGGAAGCGTTCGCGGAGATCGACCATCCAACGCATGGACTAATCCGGCTTGTCGATTCGCCTGTGAAGTTCGCCGCTGAACGCGTCGGCGCGCGAGGAGCGGCGCCGGAACTCGGTCAGCACACGGAGGAGGTGCTGCTCGAGGCTGGGTACAGTTGGGAAGAAATCGCGCAGCTTCGGGACAGCGGCGTTCTTTAATCGGGACCGGTTCTGGGTTTATTCGTTGTCGGTTGTCCGCTATCGGTTACTTCTGAGAGTTGAAAATCCTCAGCTTGCTGGATCCGCGTAGGAACCTGTTATCATTCGGCACGTGACCACGGAAGCCGGCACTGACGACAAGCTCGTGTGCCTCCAGGCGATCATTCGCGAGGCGGGGCCGGTTATCATCGCCTACTCGGGCGGCGTCGATTCTACCTTTGTCGCCGCGGTCGCGCACGATGTTCTCGGTGCCAGCGCGCTGGCAATAACAGGGGTCTCGCCGTCGATTCCACCGTCGGAGGTCGAGGAGGCGAAGGAACTGGCGCGGCAGATCGGCATCACGCACGAGTTCATCGACACGCGCGAGATGGACGACCCCGAATACGTGAAGAACAACCCTGACCGCTGTTTCCACTGCAAGGATGAACTTTACGGCCGCCTGAACGACATAGCCGGTGAGCGCGGCTACGCAACCGTGCTGGATGGTTGCAACGTAGACGACACAGGCGATTTTCGACCGGGACGGCGCGCGGCGACGATGCATCGCGTACGCAGCCCGCTGCTTGAAGCAGGCCTGACGAAGGCTGAGATCCGCGAACTATCGCGCGAACGGGGACTGCCGACGTGGGACAAGCCAGCGATGGCGTGCCTTTCCTCGAGGATTCCGTACGGAACGCCGGTGACTGTCCAGGCGCTCAGCTCCATCGACCAAGCGGAGGCATACCTCCGCTCGCTCGGCCTTCGTCAGCTAAGAGTGCGGCACCATGTGCTACCGTCGGGCGGGACTGTGGCGCGCATAGAGACGGACGACGAGGGGATGGACTCGATGCTTGCGCAGCGCCAGCAAGTCTCGGAGCGGCTGAAGGAGCTCGGCTATCTCTACGTGACGCTCGATCTTGCAGGCTATCGGAGCGGTTCTCTTAACCAGGCCCTGAAACGGCGAGGCGCGGCGGAGACAGCCGAATGACTTGCCCTTACCACTCGGATCTTGCGGGCTCGCAGGAAGCCATAGGACTGGCGCGCGATGAGCTGCTGCGCGTGGTCGGTTCGTTGGGCCGGGCGGACCTCGACCGAGCGCGCAAGGGCGGCTGGCCGGTTCGTCGCGTGCTCGAGCACGTCATTCACTCAGAGCAGCTTTATGCGCAGGCTACTGCTTATCTCTGCGGCGCCGAAGCACCGGCCCGATCAGAGATTTCGGTGCCGACCTCTGCCTCAGAGGCACGGACGATGCTTCTAGACTCACGCGAGGCGCTTCTGAAAACTCTAAAGGCGCTCGAGAAGGACCCAATGGCAAACGAGACGTTCTACGAGCTGAAGCGGGTCGGCCACGAGGAGTACAGCGTCATCAGCGTACTCGAAAACGTCGCGAACCATGATCGCGAGCATGCGGAGCAGATCCGGGCGATCGTCGAGGACAAGACAGCAGGCGGGCTAACGTCAAACGCCGAAAACCTTATAAACTGAAGTCGTGAAGTGCCCACGCGATAATCATCAGCTCGTCACCGAGCGTGATTACGGGTTTGACGTCGACCGCTGTCCGGAGTGCAATGGCTGGTGGCTCGACCACGACGAGCTTGACAAGCTGGAGGCTTCCACCGGAGCGACCGAAGCGGAGCGTCGCGCTACGATCGAGTACGGCGAGCACCCGAGCGAGCTTGACTGCCCCGTGTGCGGGAAGCGCATGACCGCCTTCGACTATCGCGCCTACAACCTCGAGCTGGACGAGTGCGGTGACGGGCACGGCTACTGGCTAGACGCAGGCGAGGAAGGCCGAGTACGGGACATCGTCAACGAGCGGGTGCGCGGCCTAGAACGGTCAGCTTCGGCGGAGGCGGCCTGGGGCCGGTTCCTCGGCGGGCTCAGGGGCAGACGGGGCGGCGGGTTTTTCGGCCGACGTTAGCCGTTAGCGTCTAGCTACGAAGCGAGGTCCGCTGTTTGGTCGTTCCTCGGGTTTGGGACTCGCTGTCTGGTCGTTTTCCAAGAAGTTCTCGTTTTAAGCGTCTCTTTACGTAGGCGCCGGCGGAATTTGTTTGGTCGTTTTCGGTTTGGTCGTTCCTCGCATGTCGTTCCCGGCGGGTCAACAGACCCTGCCAAGGATGGCCGTGCAACTACGAGCTTCACGAGTTAAGGATAGCGGAGTGCCGCCGGAGTTCTAAGGGGTAACTGTCACTTGTCGGCGACGGCCTCGGTCTCTCCGAGAACGTCGTACTGGCCGGGCAGCATGCCGCGCCGGGCGGGGCGGAAGTGGCCGGCCCGCAGCTCGCGCAGCATGTCGTCCTCGCTCTCGAGGTCCTTCTCGAAGACGGTCGCGTAGCGGCCGAGCTCAAGCGGCATATGCGCGTCACTTCCCGCCGTCTGCGGTTTGCCGAGCCGCCTCGCAACGTCCAGCGCCAGCGTGTTCTCGCGTTCGATGCAGCCTCCGTTGAGCACTTCGATGGCATCTGCCAACGAGAAGACCGGGTGCTCCGCCAGCTCCTCGATAGGCATCGACTGCTGGTCCCGGCGGTGGCCGAACAGCAGGCTCGAGGGGCCCGGAAAGTAGCGGAAGGGGTGACAGATTACGAAGTAGGCGCCGTAGTCGTCGCAGGCGGCGCGGAGATCGCTGGCGCGGTGAATGCCCCGCACCTCTCGCGGCAGACCGAACGTGACGACGTGGCCCATGTCCGTCGACCATTCCCGGGCGTTGAAGACGAAAAGGCCATACTCCTCCTTGAAGCGCTCGACTTCGTCGGCGGGCCATTGGTGGAGATGCTCGGTGAGTGCGATTCCTGTCAGCCCAACAGCCTGCGCCTGCTCGCCGAGGCGCTTGGGGGAGATGTCGCTGTCCATCGAGCCGACGATGGTGTGGACATGCATGTCGACAGCGGTGCCCATATGTAGGCCACGATACCATAACGCTAACGTTAGCGGGAGGGACGTGTAGATGCGCTCGCCGCGGCGCAGCTACGCCTGCCGACTCCTCACGTTAGAATGGCCGCGTGGGAAACGATCGCTGGCTGATAATCGGGCTAGGGAACCCGGGCCCGGCGTACTCTCATAACCGGCACAACGTCGGCTACTGGACGGTTAACCGGCTGGCGCGGCTGCACGGCATCCCCCTGAAGGCTCGTCGCCTCGCGACCGTCGGTGAAGGCCGAATCGGGGACAGCGAGGTGGTGCTGGTGAAGCCGAGGACATTCGTGAACGACAGCGGCCACGCCGTCGCGGCTGCTCGCAAGCACACGCGCGTCGGGCCGGAGAACGTTCTCGTGGTCTATGACGAGCTCGACCTGCCGGCGGGCCGGCTGCGGATCAAGGCAAAGGGTGGGACAGCCGGCCACAAGGGAATCAAGTCCGTTGCGGGCGCGCTCGCGAGCACTGACTTTCCGCGCGTGCGGGTAGGCATCGGCCGACCGCATGTCGACGGCGAGCCAGTTTGGGACCCGGACGTCGTCGCCGTGTGGGTGCTGAGCGACCCGACACCGCAGGAGACGAAGACGCTACAGCACGCGGTCGAGCGGGCGGCTAAGGCGGTGGAGCTGGTGTTGGCGGAGGGCGTTGAGACGGCGATGAATAAGTACAACAAGTAGTGGAGGCTGTTGAAGAAGGCGGCCTCTAATAGACGGGTGCGAAGCTCGGCGCTTGGTTGACTGCGGCAGGGCGGAAAAGGCGCGATAGTGGCCGAATCGATAGTGCGGCTTGGAAAGCC
>Ga0070706_100001534_pt1 | contig 24136 bp, 23 predicted proteins | sample KBSK5501metaG_FD_65476 | JGI IMG/M metagenome (GOLD analysis project Ga0070706, IMG submission 65476) | Corn, switchgrass and miscanthus rhizosphere microbial communities from Kellogg Biological Station, Michigan, USA - KBS K5-50-1 metaG | ecosystem: Host-associated > Plants > Roots >... | reverse complement strand
GGTCGCGATCGCGGCCACCCTTCTCGTCGCGGTCCTCCAGGCGCTGTGCGGACTCTGGCTCGGCCGCGCCCTGACCCCGCGACCGCCCGACGCCTAGCCGGAGGCGGCGCACGCTCGCTGGCTTTACTCGTCCAGCGAATCCCGTGGCCAGGCACCTACTGCGAAGATGGACTGGCCGAAAGGCGGCCGCCACCGGTGTTCGAGCTGCTTGAGAACCGCTACGAAGTACCTGTCGAAGATCCTGACCGGTGCTCCGCTCGTGGGTGTCCGGCGGAGGAAGCGGGCCACCACCAGCCACGCTATGGCCCCCACTGAGTTGACATACCGCACGTCCTGCACCTGGTACCCGGCGTGGGAGAGTTGCGCTCGCAGCGTGGTCCTGCGGTAACGCCGGTGGTGGCCGATCCTCCGGTCGAAGTCGCTGTAGAGGAGCGAGAAGGCGGGCACCCACAGTACGACTCGCCCTCCAGGCTTGAGGAGGCCTGCGAGTTCCCGCAGGGCGCCGTCGTCGTCTTGGATGTGCTCCAAAACGTTGATCAGTATCGCGGTATCGAAGGGGCCGTGGCTGGCAGCCACATCGATGCCTCCGTGCAGCACCTCCACGGACGGGTCATCCGAGAACCTCTGGCGCAATATGCCGACGCATCGTCCGGATATTTCGGAGGCGACGACTCTCTTGGCTTTCGGCGCCAGGATCTCGGTGAAGGTTCCGTGGCCGGCGCCCACCTCCAGCAGCTCATCGCCAAGATACGGGGCCATGAGTTCGAAGATCCAGGCCGCGTAGTTGTCGGCGTCATCGAGGTTGTCGAGCGTTTCCTCCAACTCGGCATCTGCGGCCGGCAAGTCCGCTAATGCGGTCCCGCGCGGCCTGGCCAGAATCCGTCTCATCCCGAGGACTATACTGGAGAGGCGGGTGAAGTGACCTGCCGTCCTCATGATCTCCGGGGGTCAGCCGATCAATGCGAACAGGTCGTTAGTTACCTGGTGGGCCTCTATCCAATCCCTGAGGCTAAGTTGATCTTGGCGGTGACGCAGCGATGGGCAATGCCACGCCAGACCTGCTTGAACTTCTCACCAGTCTCGCGATGGGCGATTTCGATCGGGTCGAGACGCAGCTCACTCCATTCCAGCAGGAGTTCGCGCAGGTAGGGCTCCGAGAAGAAGTGCATCGTCTGGCCGGACTCCTCAAGCACGTAGTCCTTCTCAAGCTCGCGGGCCGCCCGCCAGCGAGCGCGCAGCGGTCGGTCCTCGAGCGCGTTGACATGAAACAGGAATAGGCCATCCTGCCGCACCAGGCGCCTGACCTCGGCGAACACCGAGCGCGTGACGCTGTCGGGAAACATGTGCAAGGCGACGTTGGACATCACCGCATCGAAGCTGCTGTCTCGGAAGGGCAGCGGCGCGGCCATGTCGGCGACGAGAAAGCTGGCCCTCGAACCGAACTTGGCTCGTGCCCGCTCGATGGCCTCAGCCGACAGATCGATCGCCGTAACCGCATAGCCTTCGCGAGCCAGGCGTGCCGCGTCGTTTCCGGTTCCGCACCCCAGCTCGAGGATGATGCGCGCCCCCGCCTCCCGGAGCGGGGCCAGGAACGGCTCGGTCCACTGCCCTTCCCAGTCGAGATCGTCACCGGCCTCGCGTAGTTCGCGGAAGTACTGATCCCAGAAGACGGCGCCTGTGCTGGCCACGGCGCCCACCCTATCTCGGCCGGCCAAAGCGGTCAGTCTGCGGCTGGTTCACCGGTGCCCCGTGATCATGGTCGGCCAGGGTGGCGTGGACGCGTGCGGACACGTCCCCGATGGCGGCGAGGGCCGTCTGCTGGTAGGCGGCGATTAGCCGCAGGTCACAGGCGTGGTCATCGCATCTGCGGCCGCTGGCCGTGCAGTCGGCGCACGGGGCGGCGGCGCGAGCTCGCCGATAGGCGATCGCGTCTTCGAGTGCTTGCAGGTACTGGAACCAGCCTCGTGCAACGACACCGGAGTCACTCCGGTGTCGCTGGGACGAGCCCGGAGTGACGCCGATGTCGTTGCCGGTGGGGTGCGGGCCGCCGGGGATGGTGTCAGGCATGGTCAGTGCTCTGCTAAGCCGGTGGTGGTGATGGCCGGGCCGGGGTGGGAGGCCGGAGCAGCGCCGCCGCTGGCGTGGCTGCCGCCGCCGGCGGGGTGCGGCGGGCCGGCCGGGGGCACGTCGAGTCGCGCCCAGGCGACCCAGCCGGTGACGGGGTCGCCGTCGATGCCCGAGTCGGTGGCAATGGCGCGGACGATGTCGAGGCCGTGCGGGCGGCCGTCGCTATGCGCGCGATGGTCCCAGGCGCCGCCGTTATCTTCGACCTCGACCCATATGTAGTCGCCGGGGTGGACTTCGGCGCGGACGGTGAACGTGCCGCCGGCCTTCCGGGAGGCGCTGTGCAGCACCGCGTTGGCGGCCAGTTCGCCCAGGCACAGCACGGCGTCATCGGCGGCCGGGCAGCCGTCCAGAGCCGCGCGCAGGAACGCGCGGGCCTCACGGACCTGATCGGCGCGAGCCGGGAACGAGCGCGTGAAGGCGCGCGGCGGCACGGGCTTCGCAGGACTTGCCGGCCATGTCGCGCGGGCTGCCATTGCGTCTCCTTTTCCCGTCTTCGGCCTGCTGGGATCTCGCAGAACAGCCTGTCGCGGCGGGGATACGCTTGACCAGAATGGGCGCGGGCACATCGAGATCGTGGAATGGTCTCGTGCGCTTGTTGGTGATGCAGACGATGGAATCCCGCATGTGTGAGGACGTGTGAGTTATGGTCGCCAGCCGGAATCTCGATCATGGCGCATTGAGCCTGTTCGCCGAGGAGCTTCGGCGGGCGCGGGGCCGAGCCGGGCTTTCCCAGGAGCAGGTAGGCGACGAGATCGGGTACAGCGGCTCCCTGGTCGGGATGGTCGAGACGGGGCGGCGGCCACCCAGCCTGGATTTCGCGGAGCGCTGCGATGGGGCCCTGGACACCGGTGGCCTGTTAGCGCGGGTACATCAGCACGTCGTCGCGCGGGAAAACTACGAGTCGTGGTTCCGCGAGTGGGTGGAGATCGAGCGGGAGACCACGTCACTGCGCACATGGGAGCCGATGATCGTGCCCGGCTTGCTACAGACGGCCGAATACGCGTGGGAGGTACTGCGGGCGGGCCGGCCCGACGACACTGACGAGCGGATCGAGCAGCACGTAAGCGCGCGGATGGAGCGGCAAGCCATCTTGGCCAGGGAGAACGCGCCATTTCTGTGGGCTGTCCTGGACGAGGCGGCGCTTCGACGGCCGGTGGGAGGGGCAAAGGTGATGCGCGGGCAGCTGGCGCGGCTGATTGAGGCGGCCCGGAATCCGAGGATCAAGATCCTGGTCGTCCCGCTGTCTGTGGGTGCGCATGCCGGCCTGCTAGGGCATTTCGTCATTGCCGGGTTCGATGACGCGCCCGATATCGTGTACCTGGAGACGGCGGCCCGGGGGCAGATAAGCGATCGGCCGGAGATCGTGAAGGCGTGTACGCTGGCCTTCGATACGTTGCGGGCTGAGGCTCTTCCGCCCAAGGCGTCGCTTGAAATGATCTCGAAGGTGATGGAGACATGGACCTGAGCCGCGCTGAGTGGCGCAAGTCATCATGGAGTGGCGGCAATGGCGGTGACTGCGTGGAGGTCGCCCGCAACCTCCTCGGAATCGTCGCCGTGCGTGATTCGAAAGACCCCGGCGGGCCGAAACTGGTGTTCACCCCTGATGAGTGGCGGGCGTTCGCCGCTGGGGTGACAGCGGGAGAGTTCGACCTGCACTGAGCTTGCGCTGACGCCGGGTCGTCACGCTAGAGGGGCATCGTTGTGTCTGTGGTGCCCCGTTTCTTGTTCATGGGACTCCCTGTAGCCGGGCGCGCCTGGGAGCGGCGGATGTGGGCCAGATCCACCGCTCCCACGGCTTAGCGGGCGTAGGCTGGCGCGCCGCGCCTGGACGATCTATTCCAAGGGCCCAGTGGCTGGCACCAAGCCGAACTCGGCCCCAGCCGGCTAGTTCGGCGGCGTGAGGGACGGAGTCCGCGCTCACCGGATGGCCGAGCTTGAGCCTGCGGCAACCAGGGCGTCACCGAGCGGGGTGCGGCGATACAGGACCGAGCGCCCGGACCGTGCCTTCGTCAGCAGCCCGGCGTTGTGCAGGATCGCGAGATGGTCGCCGACCGCGCCAGTGGCGAGTCCGAGGCTGCGGGCTAGCTGGGTGGTGCTGGCTGGCTGGTCCAGCGTGGTGAGCAAGCCAGCGCGGGTCCGGCCGACCAGGTCTCCGAGCCCGCCTGGGGTGGCCGTGGCCGTCGTTTCCCACAGCGCGGCGATCCCCCGCGCCGGGTAGATCAGCGTCGCTGGCCAGGGCTGGTCGACGTGCGCGGCCACCTGCGGCCACAAGAACACCGAGGGCACCAGCAGCAGCCCCTGACCGCCGAGGGGAACGGTCCGGTTGTCGGCGGATTGCAGAATCTCTATGGCCCCATCGCGCCAGCGGACCCGAGGGTGCAGCCCGTCTAGCGCCGCGCCCCAGCCGGACCTGCTCAGCTCGCCGGCCCGGTGGACGACGTCGCGTTCACAGAGGGCCCGCAGCTGCAGCCAGTCGGCGGCGGCCAGCTCATGCCACGCGGTCTCCAGGGTACGGGCGGTCCGCTCTACGACATCGTCGCTGCGCAGGACGGCCAGGACCCGTTCGTCGCGGGCGGGCCGCAGGTTGAGGCACTGGGTGATCTCGCGCCGCGCGTCCGCCAGCGCCGTCGCGCGGACCGTAGCCAGGTCGTCGTCGATGCTCTGGGCCAGGCTGCCCGGCGGCGGCGCGGTGAAGCCGGGCCCCCACGTGCGGCTGTGCAGCGCGAGCACCACATCGAGGTCGGTGGTAGCGCGGAGCTTACGGTAGACGGGCGTCAGTCGGGCTGACCAGGCGGCGGGGAGCCGGTACGGCGACAGGCCGGAGAGCTTGCGGAGCAGATTGTCCAGCTCGAACAGGGGCGAGATCGCAAACCGGCTCCGCAGCAGATCATCCGCGCCCACCTCAAACCGCAGCATGTTCCTAACGTTACGTTCAGAAACGAAACAATGGCTCCCGCGGTGACTGGTGCGAAGGCTAGTTGCATGACCATCACCGCTCCGCCCGCCCGGCGGGTGACCTACCGGGAGGTCCTCGCCGAGCCGCGATTCCGGCTGCTGTTCATCACACGGTCACTGGCCATCGGCGCGGACACGCTGCGCACCGTGGCGCTGTCCATGCTGATCTTCGCGATGACCGGCTCCCCGCTGCTCGCCGCCGTGACCTACGGCGCCGCCTTCCTGCCGCAGGCGATCGGGGGAACGCTGCTCGGTGCCCTCGCTGACCGCGTGCGGCCCCGCCCGCTCATCACCGCGGGCTACGGCCTGGAAGCCGCCGCCGCAGCGGTATTGGCCCTGGCCGGCTTGCCGGTGGGGGCCAGCCTGGCCCTGGTCGCGGCCATCGCCTGCCTGACACCGGTCTTCGGCGGCGCGTCCAGCCGGCTGATTGCAGAGACTCTTGGCGGTGACGCGTACGTGCTGGGGCGCTCACTGGCCAACATCGCCGCCTCCGCCTCGCAGGTCCTCGGCCTCGCCGCCGGCGGCGCCACCGTCGCGGCCCTCGGCGCCCGACACGCCATGCTCGTGACCGCCGCCTGCCACCTGGCCGCCGCAGTGGCGATCCGGGTATGGCTGCCCGGGCTGCCCGCGCCGGCCAGGCCCGCTGGCCAGCCGCCAGTATCCATGGTGCAGCGCAGCTGGACGGTGAACAGGCAGCTCATCACCGACCCAGCCGTGCGGATTCTGCTGCTGGCCACATGGCTGCCACCGGCCTTCATCACCGGCGCCGAAAGCCTGATTGTCCCCTATGCCGCCCAGCACGGTTTCCCAGCCGGCTCACCAGGCCTGATACTCGCCTGCGTCCCCGCCGGGATGATCGCGGGAGACGTCGCCGTCGGCCGGCTCCTGCGACCAGCCACCCGTGAGCGGCTCACCATCCCCCTCATTATGGTGGCCGGGCTACCGCTGCTCGCCTTCGCCGCCGGCCCCCCGCTTCCGGTCGCCGCCTGTCTTCTGGCCGCTACCGGCATCGGCCCCGCCTACATCCTCGGGATTCAGCGCCGTTTCCTGGAAGCGGTACCCCCCATGGTCCTCGGCCAGGCATTCGGCCTGCTGTCGACGGGCCTCATGACCTTCCAGGGCGCCGGACCCGCCCTCTTCGGGGCAATCACACAAATCACCTCGGCCGGGCAGGCCATGGCTCTGGCCGGGATCGCCATCATCGTGACGGCGTTCAGCCTGCTCCCTGCGCTGCGTCAAGGACGGCGCCCCGCGTGACCCGTCCGTCCCACTTCATGGCCCACGCCGCGCCTGATGAGAAAGGCTTGGCAGCAGGTTCTTGTCGTAGGTCAGCACCGTGATTCGGCCGAGGTGGTAGACGTGCGCGGGCGGCCCGAAGATGGCCCGCATGTCGGCCACGGTGCCGATGAAGTCGGTGACGGGATGCTGGGCCGGGCCGAGCACGAGAAAGGTCGCGTCGTGCTGCCGCGGGTCATACCAGGACGCCTGCGACTCCCGCTGGTAGCGCACCAGCGCGTGGCCATTGAACTGCACCTGCCTGACCTGGGCACGCGTCGCGCTGCCCAGGGTGATGCTGGCGGATTGCCAGTAGCCGCCCAGGCCATACCTGAGGTGGTGCGCGACCAGCCAGTCGGCCACCGGCTGGTTCTCGGCGGGAAGGGCCGGCTGGGTCACGCCCGAGACCAGGGTGAGCAGGTAACCCGCAAGGACCACGGACAGTACGGGCAGCATTCTGGCCGCGATGAGCCGGGTTGCGAGCAGGCGGCCGGCCAGCACCCCGGCGAACGGCAGTACCGCAGTCATCTCACGGGAACTCTGGGCGTCGATGTCGAGCGGGCTGAGCATGTAGGCCACCATGTTGATGAGCACGGCGGCGGCCAGCACCGCCACCACCAGATCGCCGGAGTCACGGTCGCGGAAGAACAGCCGGATCCCGAGCCAGGTCGCCCAGGCGGCCAGGCCCAGGCCGGCCACGTGGAGCATCGCGCCCAGAGCGGTGAAGCCCAGGTGCAGGCCGAGGAAGTCCGCGCCGAACAGCAGCAGCACGCCCTCGAACGTGCTCGACGCGTGCTGAACCAGCTGTGTTCCGCTCGCCAGAGTGCTCTGCACGGGCGCCACCGCGAAGCCATGATGACCGTGGATGACGGCCAGCGCCAGCGAGGCAACCGGGATCGCCGCGACCGCGACCGCGGCCAGCGACAGCTCGAACCACGAGGACCTCACCGGCCGTCGTTCCATCACGACGTGCCGGTAGGCCCGCACTCCGCACGCCACGGCCAGCGGCGCGATGCCCGCGTAGAGCGTCACCGCGTCGGCCACCAGCACCCAGGCCAGCATCGCGCCCACCACCGGCGGCACCCACCAGCGCCGGCCTGCCCGGTCCAGCACCAGCCAGGTCGCCAGCAACGGCACCGCCGTGCCGATATGACCGGGTGATGATTCCAGAACGTACACTCCGCTGCCCGTCTCAGGAACGAGCATGATCCCCGCCGTGATCAGCACCCGGGCCAGCGCCTCCCGCCCGGTCGCCCGCCCCTTGGCCAGCAGGGCCCCGAGGATGACGATCAGGGTGTAGCTCATGGCCGAGCCCACGTGGATGACGTCAGCGTGCCGCCCGAGGACGCTCACGATCAGCATGTACTGGGGGAGTTCGGTGGTGTAGAAGGAGGCGTCCGACAGCGACCAGCCGTGCAGCAGCAGGTTGCCGTGCAGCATGTCCCAGGCTTGCAAGACATTCCCGGCCCCATCGGAGTTCGCCGCCACCGTCCACGACAGGCGCAGGTAGACCAGGAACAGCAGCAGGCCGGCCAGCGCGACGGCGACGGGCGGTACCCACCGGTGACGCGCCGAAGGACGTTCTGCTTGAACGGCCGCTTGAACGGCCGCGCTATCGCCGTGCACATCGTCGCCGGCTGGATGTCGCGGCATCTCCCGCTCGGTCACCAGCGAGCGGTCTGTCACCGGCGAGGGGTCTGTCACCGGTGAGGGGTCTGTCACCGGTGAGGGGTCTGTCACCGGTGAGGGGTCTGTCACCGGCGAGGGGTCAGTCACCGGAACGCGTCCCTTTCTGCGCGGTGAGCACCGAGTACCGGAGCCGGGCTATCACCGGCACGCCCGGCTGCGGTCGATAGGGCAGGCGATGCAGCTGGTAGGTGACGCCGGCGGCTTCTTGCCGTGGCCCGCATATGAACTGGCTGGTTACCGCGAAGACATAGAAATACGGCCCGGTCAGGCACATGCGCACGCCGGACCGCTCGGCTTGGGCCACCAGCCCGTCGGCGTCGAACGACGTGCGGGGGGCGACCTGCAGGACGACCAGGCGCCCGGGTGAGCGGGCGGCGAGCGCGGCCACCGCGGGGGCCAGCGCGGGTTCGTTGTCGTGCACGTCGGCCCGCAGGCCCGGCGCCAGCGCCCCGGCGCCGAGGGCGAGCAGGAGCGCGCTCGCCAGGACCGCCCGTGTGCCCGCCCGGGCGTGCCATGCGGCGGTCAGCCCGGTCACCACCACCAGGAGGGCCAGCAGCGGCACCGACCAGTAGAAAAACCCGATGTAGTGGGAGGGCAGGTCATCGATGCCGCGCGCGGCGTAGTACAGCAGGGCCGCCGTGGTGACGGCCATGATCCCCAGGGCGGCCAGCAGGAACCGGCGCAGGCCGGCGGCTGCCGCCGGGAAGGGGGCGGCGGCCGCTACCGCGGCCGCCGCCGCGACCAGGCCGGCCATGACCAGCACGCCCAGCCAGGACGGCCCGGGCCACCAGTACCACAGCAGGTACTTGAGCGCCCCGGTCATGGGGTGGCCACCGGCCCGCGGCGAGCTGGCGTAGCTCCAGTACTTGCCAAACTCCCCGGGCCAACCCGCGACGAGGTCGGCCGCGATCGGCAGCGCGAACACGGCGCTGACCGCCGCCGCCGGAACCCACTGCGACCGGCGCTGGCGGAAAAACCGGCGCACCGCGGCCCACGGCGCGCGCCGGGCCGGCCACAGCGCCCCGACGGCCGCCGCCGCGACGATCACCGGCACGAAGAACAGGAACTCGACATGGCCATGGATCAGCAGCCAGCCGGTGGCCGCCACGAGCCACAGGTGGGCCGCCCGGCCCGCCGCCACCGACGCGCAGGCCACGAGGAACGCCAGGAAAGTCGGCACATACACATCCGGCATCCAGTTGGAGGCGAGAATCTCCGGGTTCAGCGGCGCGGGCACCCTGAAGCTGAGCGCCGCGGCGAAGCCGACGATCACCGCTGCCGCCGCCACCGCGGCCCACGCCGATCCCGCCCAGCCACTGACGACCCACGCCACCGTCGCGGCCAGCGCGCTGTCCAGCAGCAAGATCGCGATCAGCTGCCCGTTCCACACCGTCGGCACCAGGTGGGTCAGGTCATGAAACAGCCACTGTCCGGCCGCCATCAGATACAGGTAAGCCGGCCCCGGGTGAAAGAACTCCTCCCGCGAGTAGTTCCCGTGCAGCAGCGTGAAATGCTCCGCCTGTACCACCAAGATCGAATTGGCGGCTGGGTCGGCGGACTCTGTGAGCCGGGTGGTGAACAGGAACCTGCTCCGCAGCAGCAGGAAACCGGCCATGGCCGCGAACGTCCCCAGCCACACCCAACGCCGGTCCCGCTGGGCCGCCGGGCCACGCGCCACCGGCGCTGTCCGGGTCGCGGCAGCCCCGTCCTTGATGATCACCAGCCGCCTCCCCACCACCCCCACGTGCTCCCGCAGCCAGGTACACCTGCCCGCGAGAGCGTAGCTCTAGTCACCTTCCTCATTCCCCAGCGTTTGTGGGGATTTTGGATTGGCTCGCCGTAGCCGATCCGTCCGGCGCGCAGCATTCTTGCCCAGTGTGCTATTGCTGGGGCCGGCCTGAACACGGCTACCCGGCGAATCCACCTCCGGCAGTTGCCGGCCGCGCGCCGGGCCGGCCACAACGCCCCGACGGCCACCGGCCATGGCCGCGAACGTGCCTAGCCAAACAAGCCGGTCCTGCTTGCGTGCCGTCGGCTAGAGCTACTAGCCCCTCAGGCGCGCTGACTGCCGACCCGCGCCCGGTGGCTGCGCTCGCCAGGAAGACAGGCGGATTCGGGCCAGGATCCACACCGCCTCCACTCCGTCTCGCCAGGTAATTTTCTTTCCAGCTTCACGGCTGCGCGCCCGGTAGGCGATCGGCACCTCGAACGGGCGGATCCGGCGAGCCAGCAGCTTTCCGGTGATCTCTGCCTCCATGCCGAAGCCGTCCGAGGTGACATTTAGGCTGCGATAAAGCTCCAGTGGCATGAGCTTGAAGCAGGTCTCCAGATCGGCGATGTAGGCATTGAACAGGATGTTCGCGGCAGTGGTCACGCCCTTGTTACCCATGACGTACCAGTAGGAGTATGCCGAGTGGCTGCCGAAGGTTCGGCTGCCGAACACGACTTCTGCCTCGCCGCGCAGCACCGGCTTGAGGAGCTCCGGGATGTCCTCCGGGCGGTATTCCAGGTCGGCGTCGAAAGGCTGCACGTATTCGCCGGTCGCTGCAGCGGCGGCGGTGCGCACGGCAGCTCCCTTGCCCCGGTTCACTGGGTGCCGCAGCTTAATGAGCCGTTCGTCCTGGAGGGCGTCGATGATCTCGGACGTTCCATCCGTGCTCGCGTCATCAACGACCACAAGCTCAATCGGGCAGGGAAAGCTCACGTCGAGCAGGCCCTTGATTGCGCTCTGGACCGTCTCGGCTTCATTGTAGACGGGCATCAGAATCGAAAGCTTCACGGCACGCACCATCCTGCTCTTCTTCTCGTCTGTGACCATGGCGGCGAGCGGGCGCGGGATCAGAGCATTTCCGGACGCCCGCAGAACCACACGAGGGTGGCGCCAGGCCGTCCTCGGGCTTCCACCCGAGGAGTCACTGGCCAGATCTATCCGCTCTCACGTGATGACCGGCCGTCTCGGCCATGAGACACCATGCCCTTTCCCGCCAGCCCTCCGCGATGAGTACTCCCACGACCCGCCGCGTCAACAGGACCAACCAGTCATCACGGCGCATAATGGACTGATGGCGATTGTATGGTAACTAGATTCTAAATTGCCGGGAAATTCCGACGAAGGCGCAGAGATCTCATTCGGCGTCGTCCCAGGCGACCGTCCCCGATGCTTCAGCGCCGGAAGTGGCCATGCTTTGCCGCTCTCTTTACGCTCTCTTGCCGATTCGATGACTGCCAGCTCGAAGGCGGGGCAGATGGGGACAGAACGAGATGTCATGGGCAACGTAGCTGTAGAGTGCAGGGTCGACGCTGGTCCTCGCGTGGTCGGCAGTGGGAAGGTTGTCTTCGTCGATGGAGGGCTGATCGGATGGATGTGAGGCGCCCCGACGGCGAGCCCGGGCGCATCGCGGAAAACGGTGCATCCGTCCGGGCCGGCCGGCGCCCCGTTGGCACGCTTATCGGCTGCGGGTTGATCGTCTCCGCTGCTGCCGTGATGCTGGGGCTGAGTGTGCGCCATGGCATGACGGTGAACGCTTGGGAGCTCAGCCCGGCTGGGATGAAGGCCTGGGCGAAGTTCGACCGCCAGGAAGAGTGCATCTATCACGCCATCAGGTCCGAGGTGCCGGAGGGTGCCGCCGTGTACATCCACGATGCCGCTGTGTATAACGCTCAGCGATTGGCCGAGCTGTCGACCCTGTGGGCCGTGCCACAGCCGAGCCCCGCCACCGCGCGATGGACACTTTCGCTGGTTCCCGGGCAGGCCTGCTCAGGGCTATCGTTGGAGGTTCGGCCCAGGTGAGCCGGGCGTTGTGGGTGGTGATCGCGGGGCTGGGCCTGCCAGGCATCCTGCCCGCCTTGGCGATAGCACGCCGCTCACCGGCGCTGGTCTTTCTCGCCCCCCTCATGGGGGCGGGCATGGCTGCGGTGGCGGCCGAACTTGAACTCGGCGTCGGCCTATCGCTGCTCACGTGGTACGTGGTGGTGGCGGTAACCGCCAATGTAGCGGTGGTGGCGTGGTGGCTGACAGCCGGACGATCCCCGCCGCTGGCGAGTCCGCCATGGACGTGGTCCATCCTCACAATGCTCGTTGTGCTCGGTGCGTTGATCGTCCCCCTGACCAGCCTGCGCACCGGGATAATCGGGTACGACGGGAACGCAGTCTGGCTGACCCACACCTTGATGGTGTCGGGCGGACACCACGAGCTGCTCACGGGCCTGCGCAACGCCGCCTACACGTTCTCCAACCCGGATTACCCGCCGCTCGTGCCTGCCGCAGGTGCCCTGGCATTCGCGCTCGTGGGACGGGGTGATCTGCGTGTTGCCATCGAGGTGACGGCGTTGCTGACCGCATGTGCTCTCGGGGTCGTCGGTGCGGGCGTCGCAGCAGTCGGGGGCAGGGGGCGCCCTTCGTCGCGCATCGCTGCGGTGGTCGCTGCAGGCGCCGTCTGCATGGTCGGCTTCTCCGTCACCGGCATCTACTACGCCGTCGGGGGATATGCCGACTTGCTGTGGTCTGCGGCCGCCGTGGGTGCGGTCGTATGGGGCCTGGTCCTGCCCCGCAGTACGCAGGCGCTCGTCGTCGCTTGGATCTGCGCCGGCGTGGCCAGCGTGACCAAGAATGAGGGGTTGGCCACAGCCCTCGTCGTGCTGGTCCTGATCGCCCTTCGGTACCGGCCACTGGCGCTGTCACGGCTTCGGCGGCCTCGCGTGCAGCCGGAGAGTCGAGGTCTCCAGGACGTGGCGGTAGGGTCGGCGGTGCGGAGGTGGGCAGAGCGTGCTGGGTTCGTAGTCGTGCCCGCACTGCCCGGACTGGCCTGGGCCGGACTGGCCCGCCTCATCGGCCTTCACAACGCCTTTTTCACGTCGTCCTCGGCGGAATCACCGGTCAGTCGGGCGCGTGCCACCATCCACGGTATGGCTCCGCACCTCGTCGTCGTGCCTGTCGCCCTCGCGGTGCTCGTCGCTGGATGCTACTTCGTGCGCAGGGACCGGGAACGGGCCCGCCTCGGACACCCGGCGTGGCTGTGGACAGCGTGGTTCCTCTCGCTCGCGCTCATTTACGTCACCTACGTGCTCGGTTCACCGCCGATCAAGTGGTGGTTGCTGACGAGCGTGGACCGGACGACCATCTACCCCCAGCTGGTGCTGTACACCGATCTCGCTATCTGGATGGCTATCGCGTTCGGCGGGGGCGGCGCCCAGGCGGCTGGTGAACGGCCGGCGGCAGCCCCGGTGGCAGCAGCCCCGGTGGCGGCGCGAACTGACGCCTAGGACGCCGTGCCGGGCTGTTCGCCGAGACCGGCCTGCCGCGGTTGCCGGTTGCGCGCCAAGAACAGCGGTATCAGCATCGGGCCGATGAACAGCGCGGTCGCCATGTAGCGGAACAGCTGGTCCGGATTGTCGGCGAGCACCATGAGCTGCTGGCCGGCCACGATCGCGGCCATCGACAGCATGGCCCAGTCCATGCGGCGCCGCGCGAACGCTGCCACCATCAGGTATGCGAGGTACGACCAGGTCGCCCCGCGCCACAGGATCCAGTCGAGCTGGTGCGTCTCGCTCGCCAGGCGCAGGAACACCGCCGCCCCGTTCCCGAAGAGCGGCCGGGTGGCGAAGTCGGCCCGGTAGTGGTTGTGCTTCACGGCCGGCACCTCGGACCAGCCCCACAGCTTGGGCGGGATGTACCAGAGATAGTCGTAGGTCGCGGCGGCCCGGCTGCCGGGGAAGACGAGCCAGGCGATGGAGCCGCGGCAGATGCGGGTGCTGATGACCACCTGGGGCGTCCGCTTGAGCACCTCGAGCCACAGCCGGAAGAGCGGGCCCGACACCCGTGACGCATGGCTGTCGAAGCCGCGGACGAAGGTCGTGTCGTTGGAGTTGTAGCAGGCCGGGTACCTCCCCGATCTCTTCCAGTCCGCGAGCGGCACCACTCGCTCCATCAGTTTCAGGTCAGCCGGCGTGAACGTCCGCGGCGCCCCGGCATAGGCGACGGCGATGTCCGCGTTAGCGGGGCCGAAGACCAGGGATCTGCTCGGTAGCTTGATGCCGACGGCGGGGAGGATGACCAGGTTGAGCAGGAAAGTCAGGACGATCGCGCCAGCGGCCAGGGAGGCCAGCCGGGCCCGGATCCCGGCGAGCAGGATGACCAGCCCGACCGCGGTAAGCCCGATGATCACGACTCCGTCCTGGCGGAACAGGCAGACGCCGAACATCTCCAGGCCTATCGCCAGGACCAGCCGCTTCACCCGGCGGTCACTGCGCCACTCGGGCAGGCCGCGCAGCGAGAGAAGGTGGGCCAGGGTCGGCACCATCAGGTACGCGCAGATCGTGAAGGGCACGTCCTTCCAGATGAACGTTATGAAGGAACCCTGCGGCGGCAGTGCCGCGACGATCACGGCGGCGATCGCGGTCCACTGGCCCGGTACGCTGAGCCGGCGGAATGCGTAAACGGTGTAGGCCAGGGCGGCCGACATCCCCACGGTCTGTGCGAGGCTCAGCGCAGCGAGGTCGCCGGTGGCGCGCAGGCTGGTGAGCACCAGCGTGTCGTAAAGGACAGAGGCGTTGTTGATCCACGGCCCGGTCGTCACGTGCAGCACGAAGTTGATCGAGTCGGCGTTCATGAGCCCCGGGTAGAACGCCGCCCACCAGAACAGGAAGATCACCTGGCAGGCCAGGTAGGTCGCCAGCGGCAGCCGCCACGGTGGCGGCACCTTGGCCAGCAGCGCGCCTGCCCGGCGCCGGACGCGGCGGGCTCCCCTGCGGCCGGCGGGGCGGGCAGATCCCTGCCCCGCGGGCGCCGCGCCGGATTCGACCGGCGAAGCTTTCTCGTTGATGCGCATAGGACTGTTTTGTCCCCCCTCAGCTATTAGGTCCGGCGTCAACGTTTGCGCAGGTAACCAAAGAGGATAGACCGAAGGTGGCATCATCGCGTCGCCCGCGCGAAATCTCACGCAGCCGACGATGGCAGCATCGGCCCTGCCCTAACCGGCTTATAGGAGCCGGTGGGCAATGGACCAATATCCGCATCGCTTGGCCACCCGAAATCTCGCGCCGGCGACGACCATCAAGGGGCGGCCGTAACCGCTTTAAAGGAGCCGGCGGGCAATGGACCAATATCCGCTCATGACGGCATTAAGCATATTAACTCCCGGCGGCGCGGCGACGTTGGCCGGGTCGATCCGCGCCGTTACCCTCGTGAAGATCACCGCATCGGGCACCGTGCGCTCGGACTGGATCAGCGCCCGCCGCGCCCGGACCCAGCCGCCGTTGCGCCCGAGCCACAGCCAGCCGCGCAGCTTGGCCCGGCCCCAGCCACCCGCGATCGCGGCGCCGAGCATGAGCAGTTCGGTTCCCGCGAGCATCGGCGCCAGCACCAGCAGGCTACGGCGCTGGTAGGTGGTCAGCAGCAGCAGCAGGCGGTTGCGTTCCAGCAGGTAGAGTTTCCGCTCGTTACGCGAGAACTCGTAGTGGTGCATGACCACGGCATCGGGAACGTACTCGACGGTCAGGCCCCGCTGCCACAGCCGCAGGCTCAGTTCCGTGTCCTCGCAGTAGGCGAAGTACTCAGGGGCGAAGCCGCCCAGGTCTTCCCAGAGTTCGCGGCGGATGACGAAGCAGCAGCCCGATGCGGCGGTCACCTGGCGCCGCAGCGCGTAGCGTGTGGCCGGCTCGTCGAAGCCACCGGCCCAGGACAGGCCGGTGAAGTGCACCGGATTGCCGGCCGAGTTCATCTTCTCCGGCGAGTCGGCGAGGCGTATGGAGCCCATCGCGAGCCCCACCTCCCGCGCCGACGCCACCTCCACCAGCCGCGACAGCGCGGCAGGCGCAACGATCGCATCCGAGTTGACGAAGGCGAGATACTCACCGCCGGCTTCGGCCGCGCCAATCACGCAGCCGCCGGAGTACCCGGAGTTGGTCTCGGGCGTGATGACACGGACTCTGTCCCGTCCCTTGACCCGGTCGATCGCGTCGGAGGTGCAGCCGTTATCGACGACGACAGCGTCGAGGTCGATACCGGTGGACGCGAGCACCGCGCCTACCGCGTCCTCCAGCCACGGCTCGGCGCCATAGGCCAGCACCACCGCGGTCACCGTCGGCATCACCGCGTTTCTCCCGTGAAGCTCGCGGCCGGCACCGTCTCGCCGGATGCGCCGGCGGCCCGCCCGCGCACCCCTGGCGTGCGCAGGAGCAGGACGAGGGCCATGGCGAGGGTCACGGTCAACGAGCTGGCCGCGTAGGCGACCACGACCCGGAGCCTGACCTCGCCCGGCGACAGGGTAATGGCCGCCAGGACCACGGCGCCCGCCACCCATGCGAGCAACTGGTCGCGGTGGCGGGACAGCGCCATCGCGCCCTGGCCCAGGACCATCGCGAGCATGTAGAACAGCGTCCCGGCCGCGAGCCAGGCAAAGTCGGCATACCCGAGGACAGGACGGGCCGCGAACAGCACCCGGATCAGCCATGGCCCGAGGATCACCGCGGGCAGTCCCCCGGCGAGGCCGAGGATCGTCACGACTGCGCAGCCGCGGGCCAGCAACTGCCGGAAGCGCGCCAGGTCGCCCGCGGCGATGGCGCCGGCCAGGCCGGGCAGCAGGGATGCCTGGAGCGACGTGAAGACGAACAATGGCACGCGGGCCAGGACCACGGCGGCCAGCAGCGCCACGACGACCGCGTTGTCGCTGGGCGAGAGCAGCCTGACGTTGATCACGGCCACGTTCACGACGAGCTGGGCCAGGAGCATGGTGCCGATGAGCAAGCCCAGCCCCCGGCACATCATTCTCCAGGTGACGGGCGGCCCGGGGTGGAGATCTCTCAGCACCGGCCCGAGCGTGCAGGCCGCGGCGACAACCGGGGCGGCGGTCAGGATCAGCCCGAACGCCGTCGGTGAGTGTACGCCCGCAACACCGAGCACGCACGCGAGCACGATGCGCAGCCCGCCGTCGATGGCGAGCGAGCCGCCGTAGGCCTTGAACCGGCCCATCCCGGCGAGCACGCCGCGGCTCACGGAGATGATCGCCAGCGCCAGGAACGCCGCCGCCAGGGCCGCCACCATCGCGATGTCGCCGCCGAACAGATGGTCGGCCAGCGGCTTGGCGGCCAGGGCGAGCGGCACCAGGGTGGCGGCAAATATGGCTCCGGCCAGCACCGTGGCGCGGCGCACGACGGGAATGATGCCCTGGCCCAGCTCCCTGCGGGCCGCAACGAGCCGGATGAGCTCCTGCTCGACGGGGAAGAACAGGCCAATACCGAGCATGAAGACAATCGACCAGAGCACCGACATGGCTGCCTTGCCGGCCGGGGCGGTGCTGTGATCGGCGACGGCGAGCTGGGCGTAGGAGCCAGCCCCGAGCACTGCGAGCCCGGCACCCACCATGAGCGTCCCCGACGGCAGCAGGCCCAGGGCCCTGGTCGCGAGCTTCATCGGCGGCTGAGCGCGAGCAGCAGCGTGAAGAATGCGCGGCCGAGGTACAGCACCGCCTTGGCCGGCGACTTGCTGGGCACCCCCGCGAATCGCGGCCGCATGGCCACGGGGACCTGGCTGACCCGGTATCCCAGGCGGAGCACCCGGACCACGGTCTCGACCGTGTCACCCAGGTATTCGACCGGGTACCAGGCGGCGAACAGCTCGATCAGCGCGCGATCACACGCCCGGAACCCCGATGTCGTGTCGGTCAGCTTGCATCTCGCCATCCTGGACAGCACGAACGAGAGCATGACCATCGACCAGTGTCGCGGGCCCCGGACCTGATACTCCCCCTCGCCCGCGAAACGGGCTCCGATCACCAGGGACGCGTCCTGCAGGCCATCGATGAGCTTGGGCACATACCGGGGATCGTGCTGGCCGTCGGCGTCGATCTGGACGGCGACGTCGTAGCCGGCGTCTTTCGCGTACCGGTAGCCAAGGCGCATCGCCCCGCCGACGCCCAGGTTGTACGGCAGCTGGGCTACGGTCGCGCCGGCCTCGCGGGCCACTCGTGCCGTGTCGTCGGCCGACCCGTCATCGACCACGAGGACGTGGGTGCCCGGCAGTTCGCCCCTTATTTCCCTGACGACGTCACCGATCGAGCCTGCCTCGTTCCAGGCCGGCACGATGATCAGAACACGTCGGTTGTTGATCACTCGGCCGGCTCCCGCTCAGAGAGTTCCGCGCGGATCAGGGCGATCTCCTCGGCGAGTGTCCTGGTCTTCTCTTCCAGCCGGCTGGTTTCCCAGCTCAGGTGGATGCATACCAGCAGCAGGAAGACAACGCCCAGGAACAGGACGAGGCTGACGCCGGATGCCACTCCGGTGAGCCCGGAAAGAGAGTCGAGCAACCGCGGGAAGAAGCCGAGCGGCAAGACCACCAGGCCCACGCAAATCCACAGAACGGCGTACTTCTCCCGGAGTTGCCGGCGGCGCAGCAATTCCAGGATGGGCACAATGACCACCAGGGCGGTGACGGCGGTCAGCACCGTGAGTCTCATCGCAGCCCCCCTCGGAGTTCAGCGAAGCACGGGCGGGCGAGCGCGTCAGCCAGCATCACCCGCCAGTCGCTCAGCGGCGCGATGCCCGCCCGTGCCCAGCCCTCATGGCCAAGGACGCTGAACGCCGGACGGCGGGCCGGCCGGCGGAACTGGTCGCTCGTCACCGCCCGGATCCGGTTGGGTTCGAGTCCGGAGAGCTCAAAGGCAGCGCGGGCCAAGCCGTACCATGTCGTGTTACCCGATGCGGTGCCATGATAGGCGCCGGCCGGCGCCTGGCCCGCCAGGGCCGAATAACCCAGCGCCACGAGCTGCGCCGCAAGCGGATAGGACCAGGTCGGCTGGCCTCTGACGTCGCTGACGACATCCAGCGTTTCGCGATTGGCGGCGGCGCGCAGGATGGTGGCCACGAAGTTGCTGCCATGCTCCCCGTAGAGCCACGCGGTGCGCACCACAAAGCCGCGGTCCGGCAGGATCTCACGGACCGCGGTTTCGCCCGCCGCCTTGCTCCGCCCGTAGGCGTTGACCGGCTGGATCGCCGCGTCCTCGGGGTAGGCCGTGGTGGCGTCACCCGGGAAGACGTAGTCCGTCGAGATGTGCAGCAGCACAGCGCCTGACTCGCCGCAGGCCGCGGCGATGTTCGCCACCCCGGTCCCGTTGACCGCGACGGCGCCCACCTCGTCGGTCTCGGCTCCGTCGACATCGGTCCACGCGGCGGCGTTGACGACCACGTCGCGCCCGGCCACGGCCGCGCGCACGGCCGCAGCGTCGGTGATGTCAAGCTCGGCTCGCGACGTGGCCACGAGATCGACGTCGGTCTCCGCGGCCAGCACCGCGACCAGGTCGTGACCGAGGTTGCCCGATGCGCCTGTCACCAGCCACTTGCTCATAAGGTCGCTGCCCGGGCTCTCAGGGGCTCCCACCAGGAGCGATTCGCGTGGTACCAGTCGATGGTCGACGCCAGCCCGGTGTCGAACGAGATGCGCGGCAGGTAGCCAAGCTCGTCGCGCGCCCTGCTTATATCGAGCGAGTAGCGACGATCATGTCCCTTGCGGTCGATGACGTAATCAACCATTTCCCAGCCGGCCCCGCACGCCTCCAGAAGCCGCGCGGTGAGTTCCTTGTTGGTCAGCTCGGCGCCGCCGCCGATGTGATAGACCTCGCCGGCCCGCCCGGACCGCAGCGCGAGCTGTATCCCCTGGCAATGGTCGGACACGTGCAGCCAGTCGCGGATATTGCCGCCGTCACCGTACAGCGGGATCCGCCGGCCATCGAGCAAGTTGGTCACGAAGAGCGGGATCATCTTCTCGGGGAACTGGTAAGGCCCGTAGTTATTCGAGCACCTCGTGACCACGACGTCGAGGCCGTGCGTGCGGTGATAGGCGAGGGCCAGCAGGTCCGAGCTGGCCTTGGACGCGGAGTAGGGCGAGTTAGGCGCGAGCGGGGATTGCTCCGTCCATGACCCGCGGCCGATTGAACCGTAAACCTCGTCGGTCGAGACATGCACGAAGCGGCCAACCCGGTGCCGGAGGGCGGCGTCCAGGAGCACCTGCGTGCCGAGCACATTGGTGGTGACGAACGGCACCGCACCGCGGATTGATCGATCAACATGCGACTCCGCGGCAAAATGCACGATCACGTCATGATCGGGCATTATCTCGTCGACCAGGTTCGCATCGCAGATGTCGCCCTGGACGAATCGGTAGCCGGGGTGCGCGGCCACGGCCGTCAGGTTCTCCAGGTTCCCGGAATAGGTCAGCTTGTCCAGCACGGTGACCTGCACATCGACCGCACCAGGAAGATCGCCGGACAACAAGATCCGTACGTACTCAGAACCGATGAAACCAGCCGCGCCGGTGGCCAAGATCTTCATTTCCCACGTGAGTATAGGCGACGGGGGTGTCCGGCCGACGGATACCGGACACCTGGAAGACGGATACCGGCCACCAGAAACCAGTCCGGATCATGAGCCCTGGGGATCAGGCTAGGATTCGGCCTATGCGCGGGATCATCCTGGCCGGCGGAACTGGCTCGCGGCTATGGCCGATCACGAGGGCGGTATCGAAACAGCTGATGCCTGTCTTCGACAAGCCCATGATCTACTACCCGCTGTCGACGCTGGTCATGGCGGGTATCAGCGACATCCTGATCATCACCACGCCGGAGGACCAGCATCAGTTCCAGCGGCTGCTCGGCGACGGCAGCCAGTTCGGCCTGCGGCTGGACTACACCGCCCAGCCGCGGCCCGGCGGCATCGCGCAGGCCTTCCTGGTCGGCGCCGACTTCATCGGCAATCAGGCCGTCGCGCTCGTCCTGGGCGACAACATCTTCCACGGAACCGGCCTGGGCCGGCAACTTCAAGCGCATACCTCGCTCGCCGGAGGCCGGGTATTCGCCTATCCGGTGTCCAATCCCAGGGACTACGGGGTGGTCGAGTTCGGCACTGACGGAAAGGTGCTCTCGATCGAGGAGAAGCCGGCCGAGCCGAGGTCCCGCTACGCGGTGCCGGGACTGTACTTCTATGACAACCGCGTGGTGGACATCGCGCGCGGGCTGCGCCCGAGCGGCCGCGGGGAACTGGAGATCACCGCGGTCAACGAGACCTACCTGCGCAGCGGCGAGTTGCACGTCACGGTGCTGGACCGGGGCACCGCGTGGCTCGACACGGGTACCTTCGCGTCCCTGGTGCAGGCCTCGGAATTCGTCCGCGTGATCGAGGAGCGCCAGGGTTTCAAGATCGGCTGTGTCGAGGAGGCCGTGTGGCGCGCTGGCCTGATCGACGACGAGCGGCTGCGGGCGCTGGCCGAGCCGCTCGTGGCCAGCGGCTACGGCCGGTACCTGCTCGACCTGCTCGCCGAGACCGATGGCACTCAGCTGCACCAGGCGCGCAGCACTCCGATAGGGGCACGGTGAAGATTCTCCCGTTGGCTATCGAGGGCGCCTGGGAGGTCGTCCCCGCGCAGCACGGCGATCCACGGGGCCTCTTCCTGGAGTGGTACCGGTTCGACCGGCTCGCCGAGGTCGTGGGGCACCCGCTGCGGCTGGCGCAGGCGAACATGTCCGTGTCCGCCCGCGGCGCCGTGCGCGGCATCCACTTCGCCGATGTCCCGCCCGGCCAGGCCAAATACGTGACCTGCGTACGTGGCGCGGTGCTCGATGTCGTCGTCGACCTGCGCGCCGGCTCGCCGACCTTCGGGCGATGGGAGGGTATGCGGCTTGACGACGTAGACCGCCGCGCCGTCTACATCGCGGAGGGAATCGGCCACGGCTTCTGCGCGCTCAGTGACGAGGCCACGCTGGCGTATCTGTGCTCGGAGAGCTATGCGCCGGGCCGTGAGCACTCGGTTCATCCGCTCGACGCCGCCCTGGGGATCGAGTGGGGGACCGATGCGCCGATCGTGTCAGACCGCGACGGAGCCGCTCCCACGCTCGCCGAGGCACTGGCCAGCGGCCTGCTGCCCAGCTACGCGGCGTGCCTCGCCTGGACGAGATCACTCGACGCCGCCACCTCCGGCTAGCCCGCCCCCCCGCTAGAGCAGATGACGACCGCGGAGGTGAGACGCCGGGCGGAGGCGCACGGCGTCGCCACGAGCTACCAGGACTGGCGGGGGCAGCTTGTGGAGGTGGGTGAGGAGACGCTCGCCGCGATCCTGGCCGCCATGGGGGAGCGGCCGGATGGAGCTGAGCCCGCCACGCCGCTCGCCCGCGAGGAACGGGAAGAACGCGAGCAGCGCCAGGAGCGCGAGGCCCTGGCCGGTACTACGGCGCCGGCGCCGCACGGCCGGTCCTGGGGGTTCGCCCTCCAGCTCTATGCGCTGCGTTCCCGGCGATCCTGGGGCCACGGCGACCTGGGCGACCTGGCTGACCTGGCCGCCTGGAGCGCGCGCGAGCTGGGTGCCGGTTTCGTCCTGATCAACCCGTTGCACGCCGCCGAGCCACTGCCCCCGGTCAGCCCGTCCCCGTACCTGCCGATGAGCCGGAGGTTCACCAGCCCGCTCTACCTGCGGATCGAGGACATCCCCGAGTACGCGGGACTGCCCGGCGCCGACCGCGAGCGCATCGAGGCCCTGGCCGCCCCGCTCCGCGCCCGCAGCGTGACCAGCGACCTCATCGACCGGGATGCGGTCTGGTCGGCCAAGCGCGCCGCGCTGGAGATCATCTATTGCCAGCCGCGCAGCGATCAGCGGCAGGCACGCTTCGAGCGGTTCCGCGCGCGGGAGGGCCAGCCACTGGCCGACTGGAGCCTGTGGTGCGCGCTCGCTGAGATCCACGGCGCGGACTGGCGGCGTTTCGGGGAGTTGCGGGATGTTCGTTCAGCTGCTGCGGTTGCCGGGCGGTTCGGCGCGAGCGCTGACTTCCATGCCTGGCTGCAATGGCTCGCCGACGAGCAACTGGCGGCGGCGCAGGACGCGGCCCGCGCGGCCGGCATGGGCATCGGCATCATCCGGGACCTGGCGGTGGGCACGTACCCGGGTGGCGCCGACGCCTGGGCCTGCCAGGACGTCCTGGTGCCCGGCATGAGCGTGGGCGCGCCCCCCGATGAGTTCAACCAGCGGGGGCAGGACTGGACGCAACCGCCGTGGCACCCGCGGCGGCTGGCTGAGGCGGGTTACGCGCCGCTGGCCGGGCTGATCGGCTCGGGCCTGCGGCATGCCGGGGGACTGCGGGTCGATCACGTGATGGGGCTGCTGCGGCTGTGGTGGGTGCCGGCCGGGATGCCCCCCGACCGCGGCACCTACGTCCGGTACGACCATGAGGCCATGGTCGGCGTGCTGGCCGGTGAGGCGGCCCGGGCCGGCGCGCTGGCCATCGGCGAGGACCTCGGCACCGTCGCCCCGTGGATCCGCGGCTACCTCGCCGCCCGCGGGGTGCTCGGCACGTCCCTGCTCTGGTTCGAGCGCGACGCCCATGGCCTGCCGCTGCCGCCCGGCCACTGGCGCCGCGGCAGCCTGGCCACGGTGGGCACGCACGATATCCCCCCGGTGGCGGGCTTCGTCACCGGCGAGCAGGTCGCCCTCCGCGCGCGGCTCGGCTTGCTGACCCGTCCAGAAGCGGCTGAACGATCCTCCGCCGCCGCTGCCATCACCGCCTGGCGGGACGCGCTGGCCGGTCAAGGCCTCCTGCTGGCCGACCGCCACCCGGCGCCTGCGGAGTTCACGGTCGCGCTCTACGCCTACCTGGCCCGCACTCCCGCCGCGTTGATCGGCGTCTCACTGGCTGACGCGGTCGGCGACCGGCGCCCGCAGAACATTCCTGGGACGACCAGCGAGTACCCGAACTGGCAGGTGCCACTGTGCGACGGCGAGGGCCGCGGCGTCCTGCTTGAGGACCTGGCCGAGCGCGATGACGTACGCGCCGTGGCCGCCGCCGTCACCGGCTGCGGGCCGGTTCCGTGAGGGACGGCGTCACAGGTCTCCCGCTCGCCTGCGGGGCCCCGCCCGCCTGCGGGGCCCCGCCCGCCTCCCCATTCCCCCTTCACTGCGCCGCCTTCCCTCGTCGCTCCTTCGCTCGTTCCTCGCTCCTCGCTCCTCAGTCCAGGCAGCGCCGCGCCCCTCCGGCTCACTCACAGTGTCTTCCGTTCGCCTGCGGGGCGCTTAAGGCGCCGCCTTCCCTCGTCGCTCGTCCCTCGCTTCCTCAGTCCA
>Ga0070706_100001533_pt1 | contig 24139 bp, 21 predicted proteins | sample KBSK5501metaG_FD_65476 | JGI IMG/M metagenome (GOLD analysis project Ga0070706, IMG submission 65476) | Corn, switchgrass and miscanthus rhizosphere microbial communities from Kellogg Biological Station, Michigan, USA - KBS K5-50-1 metaG | ecosystem: Host-associated > Plants > Roots >... | reverse complement strand
GCAGTTGGCAAGGTGCTATCAGGCAGTATCGCCCATCTCATCAGATGCTCGCCTGCGGGCGAGGCGGCATTCATCCCCTGCCCTGAAGGGGCGGGGCCTTCTGCCGCTGAAAGGTAAGAGCAGCGTGCGTCCCACGTCCGCGGCGATCATCAGCGGCCGGCGCTGGACGCGATCTACCCAGGCGCCGGCGAGCAATCCCGCCAGCACATTGGGGGCGATGCTCGCTGCGGTGAGGAGCCCTGTTTGCAGTGGAGAGGCATGTAACACCAGCACAGCGGTCAGGGGCAACGCCCAAATCGTCACCTGAGACCCGACCTGCGAGATCGATTGTCCGCACCACAACAGGAGGAAGTTCCGCTGTCGCCAGAGGCGAACAGAAGGCTGCGCCATCGTGGCTACCTTTCAGAGTCTGAGCGCGGACCGGCTGGAGCGGCGAAATAGCGCATCGTTGAGGTCAACGAGGTATGTCCCAGCAAGCGAGCCACCTCTTGCAAAGGCAACGTCTGGGCAATGCGATGACCAAAGCGGTTGCGCAGATCCTGCGGGCTGAGATCGTCGATGTCCGCCTGGGACGCATAGGTATGGACGATGCGCCCCACCGTGCGCTCGGTAAGAGGCTGATTGGCGCGTGAACCGACGAACAATGCACTCGCCGCGGATGGGCGCGTCGGCACATAGCGTGAAAGGGTGTCGCGCGTGAGCGCATCGAGGGGCACCTCGCGGGTCCTGGCGCGCTCCCCAACGACGATGATGCGGGCACCCTGCGGGGAGAGGTCCGTGTGAGCGATGGGCAAGGCGCAGAGCTCATGCACGCGCAGTCCGGTGCGCAACAAGGTGACGACGATGGCCCGATCGCGCAGCGGGGCGGCGGTCGCCACCGCTGTGAGGAGCCGCTGTTCTTCGGCATCGCTCAAGAACCGGGGCTGCCGGTCGGGCTGCGCGACCAGTGGAACCGCGCGCGCAGGGTCAGAAGCCAGCATGTCGCGCTCGGTCGCCCACGCGGAAAAACGCTTGATGCTGACCAGCATGCGATTGATGGACGCGGGTTTGAGCCGCAGGGCGGTGAGGAGATACGCGCGATACTGGGCAATCAGCGGCGTCGTGAGGTTGGACAAGCGGAACGCAACCTCCGGAAACAGACCCTCTTGCCAGGACGTTTCGCACCATGCCATGAAGTGCCGCAGGTCGCTGAGATAATTGCGGATGGTCGCAGCGTGTAGCGCATCGCGCTCCTGCAACGCCTCGCGATAGCTTGCAAGGACATCCTCAGCGCTTGTGGAGATCCAGGGGTGCTGTTCGCGCTTCATTGGCCCTCCCATGTCTGCTAATAGGAGCATTAGCAGACATGAACATGAGAAGGCAAGCCCACATGCCGACCCGTTCATGGGCACCTGGTTGCCGGCGCTGCTCTTTTGGTTGGGGCGCCACCTCGGCCCGCTTTGGAGATGATCGCGCTGCATCGACACACACACAGAAGCGCCTCAACAGGCGACGCCGATGTGGGCTACCTAAAGGCTAAGGCTGGGTGCAGCTGCCGAGAAATCCAGCCGATTCGAGTCACCCAATACGCCCGGGCGAGCCGCGTCCGCAGCCAGACGCGCGGCAGGACGCCGAGCTTGGCGGGCAGCGAGACATGCGCTCTGGCGCCGAACGCGTCGTACTGGTTGCGGCGGATGCGCTGGAGAATGCCCTGGTAGAGCGTGGCGCTCAGGCCGATCACCAGCCGCGCGTCCCTGCTGAGAATCGGCACGCCGCGCTGGCCCAGACGCGGCGTGCCGTCTATCGTGCGCGCGCCATGCCGTCGTGGCGACCGCCGCCGCGCCAGCGCCCGACGGGCTGCCGCACTCGATATCTTCATTGGATGAGGTATACTCGGCGTGGCCAGGCCGCATCGCGCCCTCCCTGCGCCGACGCGCCGCTGGCCGGCTGCACGAGCAGTTGCAACGCAAGTGCCGGGCTGCGCGCTGCGCGCCGCTGGCCAGCTCCGTGTCGCATCAGCATGCCAGCCGTGCAACCTTCGACTCACGTTGGCGTAGACTGAACGACAGAAGATACAGGTATCTGCGAACGTCAGCCACTCCCTCTGCAATCTCTATACCCAGGAGGCCGCTTCCGATGCGTCTGATTCTCTATCTCGGCAAGGGTGGCGTCGGCAAAACCACACTCTCCGCCGCGACCGCTGCCCGCGCCGGCCGTCTGGGCAAGCGCACGCTGGTCGTCAGTACCGACCTCGCGCATAGCCTTGCCGACGCGCTCGATACCTCGCTCACTGCCGAGCCGCAGGCCATCGGCGATAACCTGTGGGCGCAGGAAATCAACGTGCTCGACGAGATGCGCACGCACTGGAGTCGGATGCAGGAGTACGTCAGCACGGTGCTCAAGAAGCAGGGCATCAACGACGTGGCCGCCGAGGAGATGGCGCTGATCCCTGGCATGGACGAGATCGTGGCGCTGCTCAACATTCACCGGCAGGCGCGCGACGGCAACTACGATGTCGTGGTGGTGGATGCGGCGCCGACCGGCGAGACGGTGCGCCTGCTCAGCATGCCGGAAACCTTCCTGTGGTATGTCAACCACGCCACCGGCTGGCAAAATGTGGCGTTGAGCGCCGCCAAGCCGCTGCTCAAGACCTTCCTCCCCGGCATCAATGTGCTCGACTCGCTGCAAAAGCTGAACGCCCAGGTGGCCGTGCTGCGCGGCGTGCTCTCCGACAGCGCCGTCAGCTCCTACCGGCTCGTCGTGACCCCGGAGAAGATGGTCATCAAAGAGGCGCTGCGTGCCGAAACCTATCTGGCCCTCTTCGGCTATCCCATCGACGGCGTGCTCTGCAATCGCGTTCTGCCAGCGGATGCCGGCGCGGAGGGTGGCTTGCTGGGTGAGATGGCGACCCAGCAGCGCGGCTACTACGAGCAGATTCACAACACCTTTGCGCCGCTGCCCGTGTGGGACGTGCCCTATCGCGCGCGTGAGATTCTCGGCGTCGACGCGCTGGCGGAGCTTGGCGCCACTATCTGGAACGGCGCCGATCCAACGGCGGTGTATCATCGCGGCGCTCCGCAAGAGCTGGTGAAACAGGGCGATGGCTACGTGTTGCGGCTGCCGCTGCCGCATGTCGAGATGGCGAAGGTCGGCATGCTCAAGAAGGGCGATGAGCTGTTCGTCGAAATCGGCACGTTCAAGCGCGACATCGCGCTGCCCGCCGTGTTGGCGCCACTGGAAGCCACCGTCGCGCGTATGGTGAACGGAGCGCTCGAGGTGACGTTCACTCCGGCGCGACGGGAGCGTACGGCGTGAGGCCACCGCACACGCCACACACGAGACGGCAGGGAATGGCTACCTAGGTTCGAGGTGCTATGGGAGGAGATTCCGAGTCCAGCGCGCCGTCTGTTCCACCGGACCAGTCCATGCCACAGGCACATATCGCCGAGCGTGGCATCGTCGTGCAGGGGCTGCGGCTGGCGACCGCAATGAGTGACGCGCCACGCGCACTGCTGCGGCACGCCCCCCTCGTCGTGTTGCCGGCGGCCGGTCACTCCTGGAGCGACTATCGGCCCATTCTGGAGCGCTTCGCGACGGAGCGGCGCGTCTTTGCACTGGACTGGCCGGGCTTCGGCAGCTCCGCGAAGCCCGCCCCGGCGGACTTCGACTATAGCTCGCGGGCTTATGCCGCGCTGCTCCCCGATTGGCTCAACGCGCTCGGCCTGGCGCGGATGGTGCTCGTCGGCCACTCTGTTGGCGGCGCGGCGGCGCTGCGCTATGCCGCCACCCATCCAGAGCGCGTCGCCGGGCTGGCGCTCGTCGCGCCCGGCGGGTTCACCGCTGCCGGCGTGTTACTCGCCGTAGCCACACGCGTACTCGGCACGCCAGCCATCCTGCGCCGCGTCGAGCCGGCAGTCACTTCGCTCTATCTCGGCCCCACGACGCCGGAGACCCAGGCAATCGTGGCGCGGCACAGGGCCCTGCGCCACGAGGAGGACTACGCGGCGTTCATCCAGGCGTATGCCGCCCTCTGGCGCAGCTTTCGCCGTCCCGATGAGCAGCTCGCCGCACTCGCGGAGCAGGTGAGCGCGCCGGCCCTCGTGCTGCGCGGCGCGCTCGACCCCGCCGTTACCGCCGCGGATGCGCGGCGCGCGTCCCAGGCCATTGGCGGCGCGGACCACCCCACCCTTGAGGTGGTGCTGCCGGAAGCCGGCCACCTGCCCTTTTTGCAGCAGCGCGAGCGCTTCAACGCCGTCCTTGCCGGTCTGCTCAATACTGCCGAGGTCAACGCCGCGCACATGTCGTAACGCGGAGTAGTCTGAGTCCTTGTCGTTCCCTTGGAGCGTTCCTAAGCCAGCTTGTCTCCAGGCAACTAGGCGCGTGCAGCCAGTTTGCCCAACGTGCGATATCTTACTACCGAAGCTACTTGCGCTATGGTAGATAGACGTGACGCGCTCCTGCAATCTGGAGTCGCCGTCAGTCATCACAATGCACGTAGCGCGGCATATTCAATGCAGCGCACTGGCGCATGTAACGCACACTCGTGCGGCACGAAGGAGGAGGCTGTGGATCAGTTGCAAACGGCATTCAGACGACTGCGCCGCTGGAGCGCAGACGCGGCCGCGGGGGGAAGGGGAATGCCGTCATCTTCCGCCGAAGAGACAGCGGCCTATCTCCAGGAGGTGCTGACGCTCTTCCCGTATACCGAAGAGGCGCGGCGCTGGCTCAGCACGGCGATCGCATTCGAGGTCGTGGACCTGAGCAGCACGCGGGGCGGCGGCTTCTGGATTCCCGGCCAGAACAAGGTGCAACTGTTCACGGCGCAGTACGAGGCGGCGATCCACGAGCTTGCGCACGCCTGGTGGCATACCCGTCGCATCGGACAGGAAGACGCCATGATCGACGCGACCATCGCCCTCTCGATGGAATCGGACCCGCGCTACGCCCGCACGGCAGACCTCGCGTTCGGCTACATCCACGGGATCCCTGAGCAGCACTGGGATGGCATGCTGGTGGACCGCAACGACTGGGAGATGTATGCCGGGCTAGCCAGCGGCATGATGGCGGATGTGCGTCTCGTTCCGCCGTATGTGCGAGTGTTCTACGACGGCATGTTCGCCCAGTTGCCCGACACGGCGCCATCACCCGCCGCGGCCGCGCCTCACGGCTGAGCGTCGTCCTCTGCCGCGACACTGCGCAGCGACCCGCCCGCCGCGCGCCGCAACCGGTCCCACACCGCCAGGCCCAATCCACTGGTGCCGAAGGTGTGGGAAAGGATGACCGTGGGCGCCAGCTCGTCGACCGCGCGCAGCGCCGCATAGAGGCGCCGCGACACCTCCGCGAGATCATTGCCTGGGCCGAGCGTCTGGATGTGTGCGCCGGTGCCGGCGAGCGCCGCGGCTTCCTCATCCGGCAGGAGGGCACCGACCCGCTCCCCACGTGCGAGGTAGCGCTCCGCCTCGCGCACGATCGCCGCCAGCGCGGCCGGACCCTGCGCATCGAAGACGACCACGCGGGCGCGCGGCGCGTAATGCCGCTCCAGTTGACCGGGCGCTGGCAAAATCGCTGGCGCCTCGCCGCCGCCGAGCGCAGGCGTGGAACGCGTGGGCGCCTCCACATTTGGCACCAGCGCCCGCAGCGCCTCGAAGGTGACGCCGCCCGGGCGCAGGATGCGCGGCGGGTCGCGCGTGAGGTCCAACACGGTGGATTCGACGCCGACAGAGCAGGGGCCGGCATCCAACACGCAGTCCACGCGCCCGTCCAGGTCCGCCAGAACGTGCGCCGCCGTCGTCGGGCTGGTGTGCATGAAACGATTGGCGCTCGGCGCGGCGATGGGCACCCCCGCCCGCGCGATCAGCTCCCGCGCGACGGCGTGAGCGGGTACACGCACGCCGACGGTCGGTCCGCCGGCCGCGACGACCGCTGGAATGCCTTCAGCGCGCCGCAGCACGAGCGTGAGCGGCCCCGGCCAGAAGCGCTCGGCCAGCGCCCAGGCCAGCGGCGGCGGCTCTTGCGCGACGCTCGGCAGCGCGGCGGCCGCGGCCAGGTGGACGATGAGCGGATCGCTGTGCGGTCGCTGTTTGGCGGCAAAGATGCGCTCCACCGCGTCCGTACTGGTGGCGTCTGCGCCGAGGCCATAGACTGTCTCCGTTGGAAACGCCACCAGCCGCCCCGCCCGCACCAGGCGCGCCGCCTGCTCGACGGCTGCGGGGTCGCCACCTGGCGTCACGGGGAGCACGAGCGTCGTGACGGGGAAGCTTTCCTCAGCCACACGTCACCCTCCAATTTCATGCGAGCGAAGACACACCAGCGCCGCCCAGCGGCGCTGGCAGCGGCATTGTACCGCACGCCACGCTGGCACGACTGCTGCGGTGCAGACTGCCCAATCGGCCAGTGTAACGTTGCGTTTTCCGCCGCGCAGGTGTATCATGGGCGGCGTCCCTAGCCTGCGTCACCGGACGCGACATCACTCAACAGGCGAGGAATAGATCGTTGGCTAAGAAGCTACGTCTCGCGGTTGCCGGCCTGACCGATGTGGGCCGCCGCCGCGATCGCAACCAGGACAATGTTACCCATCTCGTCCCGACGGAGGACAAGGTTCTACAGGAGAAGGGCGCACTGTTCGTGGTCTGCGACGGCATGGGAGGCCATGCCGCGGGCGAGGTGGCGGCGGAGCTCGGCGTGAACTCCCTGCGCGAGGAATATTACGCGAGCGGCGACAAAGACATCGTCACTGGCATCGCCAACGCCATCAAGAAAACCAACGAGGCGATCTATTCCTACGCCCATGACCATGCAGGCATGACGGGCATGGGCACCACCTGTGTCGCGCTCATCGTCCATGGCGGGCGGGCGTTCTTCCTCAATATTGGCGACAGCCGCGCCTACCTCATTCGCCATGGTGCGATGCGCCAGGTGACGATGGACCACTCGTGGGTCGCGGAACAGGTGCGCGCCGGGCTGCTAAACGAAGAGCAAGCGCGCAACCACGCCCATCGCAACGTCATCACCCGCAGCCTCGGCACGCAGCCGACCGTCAGTGCCGATCTCTTCATCGAGACGCTGCACGACGGCGATCGCATTCTACTCTGCAGCGACGGCCTGCACGGCTATGTGGAGGAGCAGGCGATCGAGCGCGAGATGCTGGAGCATAGCGAGCCAGCACGCGGCGCGCAGAGCCTGATCGACATGGCGAACGCCAATGGCGGTCCCGATAACATCACCGCCCTGATCGTGCACCTGATGGAAGTGCCGGAGGTGACCGGCGAGCTCGTGCTGCCCACGGCGCCCATCGAAGATGAGCAGATCGTGACTCGCCCACTGCCCGCGGTCGCGGCGCCTGTCGCGCCGCCGCCGCTCGTGGCGCCGCGGCCCGTGGCGGCCGCGGCCACGCCCGCGCCTGCGAAGAACGCCGCCAAGCGCCGGCGCGGCGGGGGGGCGCGTGTGGCGGCTCTGGCGATACGCCTGCTCGCTGTGGCGGCCATTCTCATCGTGGGCCTTGGCGCATGGGATGTGGTGCTTGGCCCCTTCAGCCAGATGCGCGCGGCGGCGGCACGCCTCCAGGTAGACGTAAACTCGGCAAAGAGCGCCGTGAACAATGCCAGCTCGCAGGACCCGGCAGCTGCATTGGCGTCGCTGGCAGTCGCACGCCAAAAACTCGTCACCGACCTGCGCGATCCCCAGCTGGACACGCAGAGCAAGCAGAGCGCACAGGCAGTGCTTGACAACGAGGTGGTTCCAGCCGTGCGCAGCGCGGCGCAGTCGTATGCGGCTGCCGCGGCGATACAGCCGGTCCCGCTCGGATCCACAGTAGAATTCGGCGTCAGCTGCACGGCACCATCGTCCACGTCGCCGCTCACACTGGATGCCGTGAGCGCTTTCGCGGCGCTTGCGGTGCCTGCCGCCGCCGCAACGCCGGGCGGCGCCGTTCCACCACAGCTGCTCTATGCGGTGAACAATGGAACGCTTTACCAGCTCGCGATCCCCTTGACAAGCGACCGCGCACCGAAGTCCGACGCAGTCACCTGCGCGGCGTTGCCTTCGGCGGCGAACATCGCCACCGTTGTCGCGCTCGCCGCCGAAGGCAACACGGTCTACGCCCTCACCGAGCAGACCGGCGGCACCTATCAGGTGCTCTCGATCACGCCGGCTGGTGGCGCTGCCACTGGCACGCCGAAGGTGACCACGCATCTGCGTGTCTCGGTGGCGACTCCGCACGGCGAGACACCCACAACGCTGGCAGTGCATGGCGGGACGACGTACGTCGGCTATAGAGGTGGCCCCACCAGTGCCGGCGGTCTGTGGATCTATACCGGTACCACTCCGACGGCGGCGCCGCAAACGGTGACGCTCATCCAGCCTGCAATGTCGCTGACCGCCAGTGGAGCCACCGTTTACGCGCTGCTGGAGGACGGCACCGCCGGGCAGCTCGACACCGCGCATTCGTTCATTTCGCTGCCGGTGCAGGTGCAGACGCCGATTCCGCCTGGCGTCACCAGTGGCTACACGTCCGCGACACCGGTGCCAACGGTCACCGCCCCCGTGGGAACAAGCACAGCCACCGATGGCACGGTCTTCGCTCACGGCGCGGTGATCGTAGCCGACCCATCAGTGCAAACGGATCTGCTGGTGGCGGACGGCGCGAACAATCGCGTGGTACGTTTTTCAGCGGCGGACACGAGTAGGGGCCTGCGGCTGGCAAGCCAATACGTCTACGGGCCGCCGCTGGCGAACCTGGCGCTGCTGGCGCCCGCCTCGACCGGCACGACGCTGACCATTTACGCATGGAGCGGCGCGCGGCTGGAGGCGTTCTCGGTGCCAGAGCCTCCGCCAGGCGCGTAGTCCGGCGACCGTGAAGGCCGCACGGTCGGGCCGCGCCGTCGTGTTCTGGATCACGTGAAGTGAGGTCTGCAGTTGGACGCGACGACTACCTCTGTCGGCATCCTGCTGTTTGACGATGTTGAGGTGCTAGATTTTTGCGGGCCGTTCGAGGTCTTCTCGATGGCCGCGCGGCTGGCGGGCGACGCGTCTGCTTCCGCTCCCGCGCCGTTCCGTGTGTTCACCGTTGCGCAGGAGCGGCGAGTCGTCGCGGCGCGCGGCGGCCTGTTCGTCGAGCCGCATTTCAGCTTCGCCGATCACCTGCCGATCGATCTGTTGATCGTGCCCGGCGGCCAAGGGACCCGGCAAGAGGTCGGCAACGCCGTGCTGGTCCAGTGGATTGCGCACGTGGCGGCGCAGGCGACGATCTGCGCCTCGGTCTGCACGGGCGCGTTCCTACTCGCACAGGCGGGGCTGTTGCATGGGCGCCGCGTGACGACGCACTGGGCGAGTCTCGACCGGCTGGCGGCGGCATACGCTGACCTCAGCGTCGAGCGCGACCGGCGTTGGGTGGACGAAGGCGCGGTTGTCACGTCGGCGGGTGTCTCTGCCGGCATCGACATGAGCCTGCATCTGGTAGAGCGGCTGCTCGGCCGCGACACGGCGCTGGCGACCGCCCGACAGATGGAGTACCGCTGGCAGAGCGAGCCGGCGTAACGTCTCGGTTCCCCTCAAGCGCGATTCGGTCGTACAATGGCAGCGGTGTGTGCCTCAACAGGCGCCCCGCCGACGCGTGCGCCGGGCCACCTCAGCGCAAGAGATGCAAGGAGTATTCATAGCGTGCCAGCACGTCCTTCTCCCACCGACCCTGAGTCGCGCCTCGCCACCGCGTTGCGCACCGCCTCATGCGGCGAGCTGACCGCTGCCAACGTCGGCCAGCGCGTCGTGCTCACCGGCTGGGTCGCGCGCCGCCGCGACTACGGCAAGCTCATCTTCATCGATCTGCGCGATCGCTATGGGCTGACGCAGGTGGTCTTTGACCCGGAGCGTTCGGCGGAGGCCGCGGCAGCGCACGCCGTCGCCAGTGAGGCGCGGCTGGAGTATGTGCTACGCGTCGAGGGGACGGTGCAGCGGCGCTTGCCGGGCAAGGAGAATCCGCAGCTCGCGACCGGCGAGATCGAGGTGGAGGCGCAGAGCGCCGCCGTGCTCAATCCAGCCCGGACGACACCGTTCCCGATCGCGGATCACGTCTCGGCCGACGAAGCGCTGCGGCTGCGCTATCGCTACCTGGACCTGCGGCGCGACAGCATGCGCGAGCGGATCGTGCTGCGTCACCGCGTCGTCAAACTGATTCGCGACTTCATGGACGCGCGCGAGTTCGTTGAGGTAGAGACGCCAATCCTCACCAAGAGCACGCCCGAGGGCGCACGCGACTACCTCGTGCCCAGCCGGCTGTATCCCGGTGAGTTCTACGCGCTGCCTCAGGCGCCGCAGCAGTTCAAGCAGCTGCTGATGGTGGCCGGGCTGGATCGCTATTTTCAGATCGCGCGCTGCTTTCGCGATGAGGACCTGCGTGCGGACCGGCAGCCGGAGTTCACCCAGCTGGACGTCGAGATGTCCTTCGTCTCCGAGGTGGATGTCATGGGGCTGATCGAGCAGCTGCTGATCGAGCTGATCGAGGCGACCACCGACAAGCGCATCCAGCAGCGGCCGTTCCCGCATCTCACCTTCGCCGAGAGCCTCGAAAAGTATGGCACCGATCATCCCGATCTCCGCTTCGATCTGCCGCTGACTGAGCTCGGCGACCTGGCCCGCCTGGGCAGCTTCAAGGTCTTTCACGACGCGCTGGACCGTGGCGGCATTGTGAAGGGGCTGCGCGTGCCCGGCTTGGCCTCGGCCACGCGCAAAGAACTGGACGAGCTGACCGAGTTTGCCAAGCAGCACGGCGCGAAGGGCCTGGTGACGCTGGCGCTGCAGCCGGAGGGCCCGAAGTCGCCGCTCACTAGATTCATGAGCGAAGAGGAGCTTGCCCGCCTTGTCGCGCATCTGGGCGGCGAGACCGGCGACCTGCTGCTCTTTGTCGCGGACAATGCCGCCGTCGCTAACGACGTCCTCTTCCGCCTGCGCAACCGCATGGGCGAGCGCCTGGGGCTGATCGACCCGAATGTGATGGCGCTGTGCTGGGTGGTGGATTTCCCCTTGCTGGAGGTGATCGAGGAGCAAGGTACGCGGCGCTTCCACGCGACGCACAACCCATTTTCAGGGATGCGGCCGGGCGAGGAAGGGCTGCTGGAGACCGACCCGTTGCGGGTGACGGCGCGGCAGTACGACATCATCTGCAACGGCTACGAGATCGGCGGCGGCAGCATTCGCATCAACGTGGCCGACCTCCAGCGCCGCGTCTTCCAGCTGCTCGGCCTCTCAGACGAGCAGATCGCGGAGCAGTTCGGCCACATGCTCGAAGCCTTCGAGTATGGCGCGCCGCCACACGGCGGCATCGCGCTAGGCATCGATCGCTTGGTCATGTTGCTAGCGGGTGGCGAGACGATCCGCGACGTCACGGCGTTCCCGAAGATGCAAAATGGGCAGGATGCGCTGATGCGCGCGCCCTCTCCCGTCTCCGCCGACCAGCTTGCGGACCTGCACCTGCGGGTCGTGCCGGAGGAAACACACTGATCCGCCGCGGCGGGCGCTGCATCGCGGTCATGTCGTGACCGAGCAGGTGTGAGCGTGGGTGCGGGTGGAGGCGCCTCCACCCGCCTGCCTGCGCTTTGCGTGTGCTGACGCGGACGCCTCTGGTGCCGTTTTTCAGGCGGTGACCGGCTCCGCGGGCGCGCGCTCGGCCGGCGCGAGGGCCGCGCCCGACGTCTTGGCGGGCAAGAGCAGCGCCGCGACGCAGCCCACCGCGGCCAGCGCGATCAGTACCCAGATCGTCTCCTGAAACCCGCGCAGCGCCGCCGCAGCCAGCTGCTCGCGCAGCGCTGGTGTGAGCACGGAGGCCAGTCCGGCAGCCGCACCGGGACCCCTGGCGGCGCTCCCAATGGCGCCTGGCGACACGCCAACACGTTGCAGCACCGCGCCCACTTGCAGCTGCTCGCGCGCCTGAAAGAAGGTGGCGAGCAGCGCGATCCCCACCGAGCCACTCAGCCGCTCCACGACATTGAACAGAGTGTTGCCATCGGCAAGCTCAGCAGCCGACAAGGTGCCCGTCAGACCGAGGAGCAGCGGTTGAATCGTCAGGCCGAGCGCTATCCCGCGCCCGCTCAGCAGTACGGCAATCTGCCAGGCGGGAGTGGTGAGCTGTAACGTGAGCAGTGACGCGGTGCTGATCGCCAGGATCAGCATGCCCGCCAGCACAGTCCAGCGCACGCCAAGCCGCGCCGCCAGCGCCCCACCAAGCACCGTGCCCACCCCGGTGAGCAAGCCCTGCGGCACCAGAGCCAGCCCGGCGACCACCGGCGAGCTGCCCTGCAGGTCCTGCATGAAGAACGGCAGCAGGAAGAGCATCGCGAACATCACCAGCGAGGTAAGCGCGGAGAGCAGCAACGCGAGCGCGGACTGCGGGTGGCGTAGGAGCTTGAGATCGACGGCGGGGTGTGGGCGCCAGACCGCCCACAGGAGATAGACGGCCAGCAGGCATGCGCCCGCCGCCCAGAAGGGCCACACCGCGCGGTCCAGCCAGTTGCCTTGCGCGCTTAGCGTTGCCCCATAGATCGCCAGCCCGAATCCCGCCGCCAGCATGACAAGGCCGATGGGATCGAAGCGTGCCGTGCCGTCCCCATCGTCCTCCGCAGCGGTGCCGCTGCGGAGCAAGCCGAGGATGCCCAACAGACCGAAGGGGGCGTTGACCAGGAAGATCAACGGCCAGCCGGCCACATGGATGAGTAGTCCCCCGGCTGATGGTCCCAGCGCCGGGGCCAGAAACAGCAGCATGCCGGCAGCAGCAGGCAACTGGCGCGCCTTGCCTCGCCTGCCCAGCAGCAGGTTCATGGCCAGCGGCACCAGCGGCGCGCCCAGCGCGCCCTGGACCACGCGCGCGCCGATGAGCCAGGCGATGTTGGGGGCAATCGCGCACGCGGTCGAGGCGAGAGTGAAGCCTGCCAGGCTCACGAGATAGACCCGGCGCGTGCCGAAGCGTTTGGCAAGGAACGCAGTGGCAGGCAGCACGACGGCGAGGGCGAGCAGGTACCCGCTGGTGATCCACTGCGCGGTGGCGAGCGGGCTCTGTACCTGCCGCGCGATATCGGGCAGTGCGACATTGACGATGCTGGAGTCCACCATGCTCAGAAAGGGCCCGGCAAGCAGTCCGACCATGGCCCAGGCGGAGACCGCGCCTAGCGCCGCATCCGAGGCTGGTGCTGGTGTACCATGCGCTTGCGCGCCGAGCTGGCTTGTGTTTCCAGTCTGCGCCGTCCGCGTGTTCATCGCTCAGCCCTCCTCAGGCAGCAGCTGCCGCATCTCTTCGATCCAATCAAGCTCGTGCTGAATCTGTTGCTGGTTGAAGGTCACCATGCGCTCGGCGAAGCGCATCTCGGGACGCCCTTGCACGAGGGCCAGCGACCGATCCATGTGGGCCAGACGCCGTCGCAGCACGGCTTGCCGGGCATCGAGAATGGCCTGGCGCCACTGGGGTTCGAGCAAGTGGAACAGCGCGACGCGGGTCTCGAACTCTGAGTCACTCTCCGCCAGCTCGGGTGTGAAGTCGCGCAGCATCGCCAGCAACAGCTCGTGGCCGCGGTCAGTGATGGAGTAGATGTGGCGATCCGGCCGGCCCTGGACCCGCACCACCTCGCGTGTGATCGCGCCCATTTCTTCGAAGCGGCGCAGCGTGGGATAGAGCTGGTTGTTGTTGATGCTGTACGTTTCGCCGTGGATCTCCTCGACGGCACGCTTGATCTCGTAGCCGTGTGCCGGGCGTTGGACCAGGTATTCGAGAATGAGGATGTCGACGTACATGTCGCCTCCATAGGTTAATCTAACATAGTTAGGCTGCAATGAGATAAGGTAACTTATGAAACTAGCACTGTCAACCGTCGCTACGATTCGCTCGTTTGCCCTGTGTGCGCGAATGACGGGCGCGTGCGCCCATGCGCGGTATGGAGCGGGGTGCCCGTCAGCTACACTGGCTCGTGCCGCAGCAAAGCCGGAACATATCTATGCTGGCAGGCGTCATACGTTTACGAGGGTGAGCGGCCGCAACGTCTGCGGTGAGAGGGGCGGAGGGCAGCCATGGCGCTACGGGTGGGGTTGTGCATCGCTGGCGTGACAATTGTGGGCGGCATTGGCTGGCTCGTCTCGATGCCGTCTGGTATCGAAATCGTCTTCAACGGCTTGGCTATTTTCGGGGTCGCCTACCTCGCGGCCACTACGGCCTGGCTGGGGCATAGGCGCGCGTCTGCTTCGACCCGTGCGCCGCTGGCAGTCACGCTCATTGTGCTCTTCGTGCTCGAGCTGGGTCTGGGCGTAGTGCTGATTGAGATGGCTGGCGCGAAGAGTACCGCAACGCTGCCTGCGCTCGATATCGCGGTCGCTGTCGCTGTGCTGGGCGTTGGCTGCGGCTTGCTCGCCGGCCTCAGGCCGCGTGCCAGCATCGTGTGGGCTGTGCTCGCAGCCATTCCAGCGGGCGCGCTGCTCGCCTTGGCATTCGAGATCGGCGCCGGGCTGGAGGTCGCGCGCAGGTACATGCCGTGCCCACCCCATCGCTTCTGTCTGAACTTCGGCCGCTGGTACGTCCTCACGGGTGCACTCCCCTACGCACTAGTGGTGGGCCTCTGGTTGGGCGCCGCCGCTTTGCTGGGGGTCGTCGCCGCGCGGCCGCCGCGAGCGCGAGTGGCTGATGCGTGAAGTGGCGATGCGCGGTGAGTCATCACGCCGCAAACGTGGCAAACGGCTCGCAGGCGATGGCTATGCCGCCAGCAGCGTACCCAGCGCGCGGCGGGTATATGCGCGGACCATGCGCCGGCGCAGCGCGATGGTGCCGGACGTGTTGTCCATCGGGTGCGCGGACTTGAAGGCGATCTCACTCGCCTCCTCGAGTAGCTCGGGCGTCCAGCGCTGGCCGCGCAGCAGGTCCTCGGCCTCGGGCACCCGCAACGGGCGCGTCGCGACCGCCTGGAGCACGAGCCGCGCCTCGGCGCACATGCCGTCCGCGAAGCGCGCCGCCGCCGCCACGCCCACGATGGGAAAGTCGAACGAGCCACGCACGCGATACTTCTCGTAAGCGGAGCGCCACCCTGCCGCAGGCGCGGGCAGATACACGTCCGTGAGCACGTCGCCGTCGTGGAGCCGCACAGGGTGGATGCCGTCGTCATGGTAGAGGTCTGCCACGGGCACGACACGGTCTCCCGCGCGCGACGACACGCGCACCGTCGCGCCAAACGCCATCAGCACCGGCGCCGTATCGCATGAGGAAACGGCATAGCAGCCAGTCCCATTGGGCGCCACACGGCAGATCTCGGACCCCTTCTTGAGGCAGTAATCGCGGGCCTTGCGCCAGAATTCGGACTGATTGTAGTAATTGCAGCGCGTATCGAGGCACAGGTTGCCGCCGACCGTGCCCATCTCACGCAGCTGCGGCGTCGAGACCGCGGCGGCGGCAGTCGCCAGCGCCGGAAAGCGTTCGCGCACCAGCGGCGACGCAGCAAGCTCGGCCAGTGACACGCCCGCGCCGATGCGCAGCCCGCGCGCGGGGTTGAAGACGAGGCCGCGCAGGGCAGGAATGGCGCGCAGCCCCACCACCACACTAGGAGTAAAGATTCGCTGCTTCATGTTGGGCAGCACGTCGGTGCCGCCTGCCATCAGCATGGCACGAGCCTCGGGACCCTTCTCGCCCACGCCGGCAAGATCGCCCATCCACTCCAGCGCCTCGGCGACGGTGCGGGCGGCGCGATACTCGAACTTCGGCAGGCGCAGCATCGTGGCATCACCTCATTCTGGGGCGAGAAAGCGCCCACCGCTCACGCGCGTACCGGCTCCGGCGCGCCCGCTGGAGGCTGCGCCGCCGGCAGACGGCGCTGCTGATCTTTGAGCGCACGGGCGATCTTGTCCGGCGTGATCGGCGTGCTGTCCACACGCGCGCCGATGGCGTCGTAGACCGCATTGGCGATGGCTGGAATGATCGGGTTCAGCGGACCCTCACCCGCTTCCTTCGCGCCGTACGGCCCCTCCTTGTCGAGCGTTTCGACCGTCATGGCCACGATCTCCGGCGTGTCGTAGATCGTTGGCAGCTTGTATTCGAGCAGCGAGGGAATTTTGTGCAGCCCCTTGCGAAACACCTGCTCTTCGTATATCGCCTCGCCAAAGCCCATATAGGCGCTGCCCTCGATCTGCCCCTCGACGAGGGTCGGATTCAACGCGCGCCCGCAGTCATGCGCGACCCAAAGCTTCTCGACGGTCACCTCATACGTCTCGGGGTCTACCCGCACCTCCGCGACGCACGCCGTGTAGCTGTACGCCGGTGAGATGCCGACGCCAGCACCCTTGAAGTCGCCGCCGAGCTGTGGTGGCTTGTAGCTGCCAGCAGCGGTCAGCGTCCCGTGGACCGACTCCGCCCGCTGCGCCGCCTCCACGAACGACACGCCTGCCGCTGGATCGTCCGTGCGGAAGATGCGCCGACCTGCCACGCCCAGCTGCTCTACTGGCGCCGCCAGCAGCTCGCTCGCCGCCGCCAGCAGCAGCGCCCGCAGCGTGCGCGCCGCGTCGCGCGCGGCGTTGCCGGCCATAAACGTCACGCGCGACGAATAGCTGCCGAGATCGACGGGCGTCAGATCGGTGTCTCCGGCGTGGACGCGAATATCTGAGAGGTCTACTCCCAACTCCTCGGAGACCACCATTGCCAGCATGGTATCCGATCCCTGGCCGATGTCAGCGGAGCCACATAGCACAGCGACCCCGCCGCCGCGATCGATGGTGACGATGACGCCGGAGTGCGGCATGTCGTTCCAGTAGATGGCTTTGCCCGCGCCGGTCACGTACGAGCTGATGGCGATGCCCAGCCCGCGCCCGGCCGGCAGATGGCCGCGCCGCTCGCGCCAACCTGCCGTCGCCGTCACGCGGTCGATACACTCGACGAGGCCACAACTGGTGACCCGCAGCCCATTCACCGTGGTCGAATCTGGCTCCACGGCAAGCTGCTTGCGATACGCGGCGGGATCGAGGCCAAGCTGCTCGGCGATCTTGTCGAGCTGGCATTCGAACGCGTAGCGCGGCTGGGTTGAGCCATGACCGCGCTTGGGACCGCACGCCGGCTTGTTGGTGTAGAGGCGCATGCCGTCGAATTTGTAGCGCGGGATCTTGTAGGTCACCGTCAGCAGCGCGCCGGTATAGTATACGGTCGCCAGGCCGTAGCTGGCGTATGCGCCGCCATCCAGGAACGTTTGCAGGTGGACTGCGGTGATCGTGCCGTCGCGCCGCACTCCGGTCTTCAGCAGCATCTTGACGGGATGGCGCCCGCGGTGACAATAGAACACCTCTTCGCGGCTGAGCGTGAATTTGACGGGCCGGCCATGGCGCAGCGCGAAGAGGCACGCCGCGAAGTCGTGGGCGAACGGCTCGCACTTGCCGCCGAAGCCGCCGCCCACTGGCGGCACGAGCACGCGCAGATGGCTCTGCCGGATGCCCAGCACCTTGGCCACCTCGCGGTGGACGTAGTGCGGCGTCTGCGTCGAGGTCCAAAGCGTCACCTTGCCGTCGGCGCCGCAGTCCGCGACGCAGGCATGCTCTTCCATGGGCGCGTGCGTGGTGCCCTCGAAGAAGTAGGTATCCTCGCGCACGAGATCGGCCTCGGCGAAGCCCTCCTCCACGTCGCCGAACGCCAGGTGGACCTCCTTCATCACGTTGCCGCGCCTGGTCTCGTCATGCAGCTTGAGGTCGCCGCGTGCCAGCGCCTCCTCGATGGACGCAATCGCCGGCAGCGGCTCGTACTCGACGGCGATCAGGTCGAGCGCCTCCTCGGCGGTCTCCTCGTCCACCGCGATGATGGCGGCGATTGGCTCGCCGACATAGCGCATCTTGTCCAGCGCGAAGGGGTATTCGTCCTGAGTGGTCGGCATGATGCCATATTTGCGGGGCAGGTCGGCGGCGGTAATGACATCGAGGACGCCGGGGTGAGCGCGCGCAGGCGATGCGTCTACACGGATGAGACGCGCGTGGGGATGGGGACTGCGCAGGATGCGGCCGAACGCCATGCGGGGCAGCTTGAGGTCGTCCGCGTACTTCGCCGCGCCAGTGACCTTCGCGTAGCTGTCGATCTTGGGGATGGATTTCCCGATCATGGTGAGCCCCTTTGGCTGGCGGGTGGCGGTCGCGCGATTACACGGCGACGTCCTTCTCGGCGATTATCTTCGTCGGTGTGATGCGCACCAGCGCCTCGCCGGGGACGGCGTTGCGCCTGCCGTATGCCTCGGCCTGGTCCGCGCCCATGTAGCGTGCGGCGATGCGCGTGGCCCAGGCGAGCACGTCGTGAGCGTCGAGATCAACGGTGGCGGTGCCTTCCACCGTGACGTAGGCATAGGGCGGTGCCTCGTCGTCCACACACAAGGCGACGCGTGGCTGGCGACGCGTGGCTGGCGGCGCATGGCCGCGGCCTTCACCGTGGTAGTGCCGGTAGTGAAGACGATGTCGTCGCCGTCGAGCACGAACCACACGGGCACGACATGCGGCCGTCCGTCCCCGCGTACCGTCGCCAGCTTTGCGGTGCGGGTGCCGTAGGCGAGGAAGCGCTGTACCTCGTCAGGCAGCATCATGCTACTCATGGTCACATGCTCCCTCTTACGCGCCGGCCGCGATGCTCTGCTCTGCGCGCATACGTTCGGCGGCCAGCTCGACAGCCTCGATGATCTTGGTGTAGCCGGTGCAGCGGCAGAGGTTACCGGCCAGCGCCTCCTTGATCTCGGCGCGCGTGGGCTGAGTGTTGCGCGCCAACAGGTGCGCGCCGCTGACGAGGAAGCCCGGCGTGCAGTAGCCGCACTGTGCCGCGCCGCGCTCCGCGAAGGCTAGCTGCAGCGGATGGAGCGTGTTGTTGCGCGCCAGCCCCTCGACGGTCGTGATCTCCGCGCCCTGCGCCTCGACGGCAAGCATCAGGCACGAGAGCACGGGCCTGCCGCCGACGAGCACCGTGCAGGCGCCGCAGTGCCCAAGCTCACACCCATGCTTGGTGCCCGTCAGGTCCAGCTCTTCGCGCAGCACCTCCAGCAGGGTATGGGTCGGCGCGGCCGCCACCTGCTGCGTTTCCCCATTGACACGCAAGGTCATCAGCTGCTTCGCCATCGTTTGGCTCCTCACGCTTCGTTGGCCGCCGCCGTGCCGCGCAGATCCACCACGCGCCGCGCCTTAAGCTCGAAGCGTGGCAGCGCGCCGGCGGCCATTGCCTGAACCGGCACCCGGAGGCCCAGCGCCTGACGCAGCGCCGACTCGACCTGCGGTGCGACGACGTCCGCGCACTCCACCTCGAGCGCGATCTCGTCCAGCGCGCCGGCGGTACGCAGCGTGATGCGAAACTCCGCCACGCCCGCGATGCCGCGCAGCACATCTTCGATGCCAGCGGGATAGATGTTGACGCCACGCACGATCAGCATATCGTCCACCCGGCCCAGCACCCCGCCCGGCAGCGTCAGCGTGGTGCGGCCACATGGACACGAGGCTGGGCCGCGCTGCACTACGTCGCGCGTGCGATAGCGGAGCGCCGGCGCGCCCCAGCGGCCCAGATTGGTCAGCACCAGCTCACCGCGCTCGCCCTCGGCCACGGGCTGGCCCGAGATCGGATCGAGAATCTCGGCGATGAACTCCGCCTCGTTGACGTGGACCGCGTGCTGCTCCAGACAGGTGAACGCGTAGGCGCCCATCTCAGTCATGCCGATGTGATCGTAGGCACGCGCTCCCCAGCTCGACTCGATGCGCCGGCGCGTATTGGGGATCGACGCGCCCGGCTCGCCGGCATGAATGGTGACGCGCACGGTGGAAGACGCGAGGTCGAACCCTTCCTGGCTCGCCAGCTCGGCCAGATGCAGCGCATAGGTCGGCGTGCAGACCAGCACCGTCGTCTCGGTCTCGCGAATGGCGCGCAAACGCTGCAGCGAGGTCTGCCCGCCGCCGGGCACCACCAGCGCGCCGACGCGCTTGGCTCCTTCGTAGGCGGACCAGAAGCCGATGAACGGGCCGAAAGAGAAGGCCAGATAGACGATATCGTCGACGCTCACTCCGGCGGCGGTGTAGACCGTTTCCCAGCAGGCGGCCCACCACTCCCAGCTCTCGGCGGTGTCGAGGATCTTGAGCGGCTGGCCCGTCGTGCCGGAGGTCTGGTGTAGGCGCACGTAGTCGCGCAGCGGGAAGCTCAGATTCGTGCCGTACAGTGGATGCGCCTGCTGGTCGGCCACCAGCTCCGCTTTGGTGGTGAAGGGCAGCCGCCGCACCGAATCCAGACTCTCCAACGCCCCAATGTCGCAGCCCGCGAGCTTGTGTTGATAGAAGCGGTTGCCCGCCAGCACACGCCGCAAACCGCCGCGCAGCCGGTCGAGCTGGTGCGCAACGACCTCCGCCCGGCTGGCGGTATGCAGTGTGCCCACGGGCGCGCCAGCACCGAGGGCGGTGGACACATGCTGCGAAGGCATCATAGCGCGCTCCTCAGAAGCTACTTGTACCTCATACTCTAACACGCGCGGCACGCGCGGTTTGGCCCAGCGCTATGCCGCGCCGTAATAGCCATTGACGAACATGATGACCCAGACCGCCAAGAATACCAGCGAGGGTGCGAGCACCAGCCGGTCTCGCAGCTCGCGAGCGGAGGCCGCCAGTCTTCCCGGCGCAGCGCGGGTTTCCACCGCGGAACCAGCCGGCGCCCAGCGCTCATCCAGGCTCCAGGCCGCCAGCGCCAGGAAGGCGGGGAAGGTTGGCGCCATGTAGCGCACAAATCCAGACAGATTGTGGCCATTGGTCGAGAGCGGGAAGAGCACGCACAGCGCCAGCCACAATGTGTACGCAGGGGGCAAGCGCCGCCAGGCGACAACAGTCAAGGCAAGGAAGACCACAGCGCCGGCGAAATTGGCGAGGCCGAAGTCAAACGAGGTTGGGCCGCCGATCTGTGGCGCGAGCACGAAGCGGAGCAAGGGATACACTGGGGGCGTCGGCCGGTGGCCAAACAAGGTGGCCTGTGCCACCGAGAATGCCAGCCAGTAGCCGGTCTGCGCATGGCTATACAGCGCATAGCCGTCCAGCGCGACGATCGGCGGCACCACCAGCCAGAGCCCCCGCAGTACCCGCACGTCGCGCCAACGGTGGCCAGCGGCGTGGTGGGCAGCGGCGAACTCCAGCAGCAGCGGCAGCGCCAGGAACAGCCCTTGGGCGCGGGTGAGCAAGGCGAGGGCGGTGAGTATGCCCGCGACCGGCCAGCTGCGGCGGCGCGCGGCGAGGAAGGCACCCACCGTCAGCAGTAAGAACAGGCCCTCTGGGTAGACCGAGGAGAGCACATAGCTGGTTGGGAACGCAGCCAGATACACCACAGTGCGTCGCGCGGCCGCGGGCGAGAGCTCGGCGGCTGCGAGCCGGAAGAGCAGCACCATACTGGCAAAGAGCGCCGCGTGCGAGACGAGGACGCCAGCCAGCACACCGGTGTTGAAGGGTTGAGGCACGAGGCTGAGCACAAAGTCAACCGGGTGCAGCGCGAGCGGATAGAGGGGAAAGAAGCCCCACTCGACGAGCCAGTCGGGCCGTCCGCTCGCCGGCGTGAAGTAGCCGTGCGAGATGCCGATGTACCAACCACTGTCGAAGTGCGCATAGAGGCGGGCCAGCACGTCCTGCCCCGGCAGGCCGAGCGGCGCGTAGACGAAGCTGCCGTGCGGGCCAATTTGGGGGAAGATCGCGGTGGCGACCAGGCTGAGCGCCAAGATCAGCAGACGCGAGCCAAGGAACACCGCCGCCAGGAACAGCCAGTCCGCACGTTCTAAGCCCACGCGCTCGAGCGGGCCCGTGCGCAAGACCCAGTCCATCGCGCGCCGATCCCATGAGGAGCGCTGCTGGTCATGGACGGGCGTCCCAACCGATGTAGCTGAGGCTCCCTCGTTCATGCCAGCCCTCCCGTCGTCGCACGTGCACGCCGCGCTGCCGTAGATATGCGACGCGAGAGGGTTGGCTCTAGTAACGGCGAGCGGACGCAACGCCCATCCGCGGCACATGGCGAACGGCCAGCGATTCGCTGTTACTGTGCCGACCGTCCTCCGGCACCTGCTGTACCATCCTGCCGCCAGTGGGCTGCGCGAGAGACGCAGCCCGCCACCTTCGACCACCTAGTCGGGCTGTAGCAGTGCGCCGCCATCCAGTTCCTGGTCCAGGGCGCCGTGGGCGAAGGTTCGCATATAGACCAGGAAGAGCTGCGCACCTTGAGCCGGCGTGATCTGCTGCTGGGTTTCCACCTGCAGCACATACGCCCGCGCTTGCTCCGCCGCATATGCCGCGAGCCGCTCGTCACGGGTGGCGTCGTCAAGGTCGGCCAGCACCAGCGCGCCTGACCGTATAGCTGCATGCCCAGCTTTCCAGGCGGCCGCGCCCGCCGCGAGTCCCAATTGTGGTAGCATGCTCGCCCTCTCCGCGACCACCCGTTCCTGCCGCTGCGGGCAGTATAGCACCTACCCCTGCCGGCCGAGCCTCGCTGGCTGCTGACCAGCGAGGCGCTGGGCAACGCGCACTTCGCCGACCAGGGCGCCCGCGCAGCGTCAGCCCGGCCTCATTCGCTCTACCGCGCGACTCCGAGAGCGCCCACGCGCATCCTGCAACGTCCAGGGCCGGGTGGACCTCGTAGCATCCATCCCGCGCAGCGTCGTGGGACGCGCCTCTAGGTCATTCGTCACCCCATCCACCGTGGCTTGCCCTAGCATGGTACGCTGGACTCAAAGCCATGGATCGGTGATCGAGCCGGGCCCGCCACCCGCATGAGGCATGGGTGCAGGTGGGCTACGGGAAGGCGACGCGCGGAAGGCAGGTGGGGAATGGAGCAACAGGACGCGCGAACCGGCAAGCGCGCTCGCGCGGGCCGCGTCTCCCGGCCGAATGCCCAAGCCGCTAGCGACACGCAGAGCCGTCATGCCACGTCAGCGGGTCCCTCGTCTCTCCCAGCTCCTACCGTGCGCCCGGCGGCGGCACCCGACCTGGACCTGCCGACACTGCGCCTGCCATCACTCGCCAAACCGCCCACGCCACCGGCGGCGCCTGGGCCGCCCAGCATGGCGCTCCGCCCGGCGCGCAGCGCACCGCGCTCGCGTGCCCTTTCAACCCGGATGCAGCCGCCCGAAGGCACCGCGCCGCTCGTCGTCCCGCCCTCGCCAACCCGGCGCCTGCGCACCGCGACGGCCACTACGCCTGTCCCCCGCGGGCCCGTCCTCCGCTGGTCGCGTCCGGTCACGTTCGGCCTATCGACCCTCGCGCTGCTCCTGGCCCTTGCCTTCGGCACGCACGAGGCGCAGGGCAACGGCAACACACCGCCGCCCTCTGGCAGCGCACCCTGGTATGCCTTCGCCGGCAGCGCGGCTATCGCCACGGTGGCTCCGCCACCTCCTGCGGCTGCTCAGCAGGTGGCAAGCGCGGGCACGGGCATGGCCAGCCCGCTCGAGCCCTGTCGCCAGAGCACCCAGTTTGTCGCCAGCCTGTCGCAATGGGCGGTGCCACCCGGCTGCTACGGTACGATCTACACCCCCAACCCGGCCAACTACGTCTCACGCCCCGGCTTTGGCTGGTGCAACTGGTGGGTGCGCGTCACCCATCCCACCCATCTCGACATCACCGAGAGCCTCGCCTATCCCCGCGGGACCAACCCCGTCGCCGGCGCGCCCATCTACTTCGATGGCAACGAGCAGGGCGCAGATAGTGCCGGTCACTGGGCGGTCGCGGTCGCCATCGCGCCTGATCACTACTGGGTGCTGATCAGCGAGATGAATTTTGCCTGGCGCGGAGGCGGCTTCGGCAAGATCGATTATCGCTACATCCACGTCTCGCCCCACGTCCACTTCGTCTACGTCTCCGCGTGAGCGCGCCAGATTCATCGCGTCGCGCTACGACCTCCTGCCATTGACGCCTGCACCTGGAGCAGCTGCCGGGCTATGCGCAGGCTCCCGCGTTCGACACGCGGCCGACTACTGCATCATCGGTGTACTGGGAGCCTGCGCGAAAGGTACGGTCAGGCTTACCCAACATCTGTCAAAATAAGCACTTCGCAAGTACCGCTTCCAGCGTCATTGAGGACCACGTCTCCTATGCTGCTGTGATAGTACGTGTACTGACCCACCGTTCGGTATGCGACAGAGCCAATGGGGAGGAAGCTCTGGCAGTAGGCGATGGACTGCTGCTTGGTCCAGGAGGA
>Ga0070706_100001532_pt1 | contig 24147 bp, 21 predicted proteins | sample KBSK5501metaG_FD_65476 | JGI IMG/M metagenome (GOLD analysis project Ga0070706, IMG submission 65476) | Corn, switchgrass and miscanthus rhizosphere microbial communities from Kellogg Biological Station, Michigan, USA - KBS K5-50-1 metaG | ecosystem: Host-associated > Plants > Roots >... | reverse complement strand
CCGTCAAATGAGCTGGCCCGCGCCGTGGGGGTGATGCCTGAGCCGTCCCCAGCCGCGGGCGCTGGTGCCGTCAAATGAGCTGGCCCGCGCCGTGGGGGTGATGCCTGAGCCGTCCCCAGCGCCTTATCGCCTGCGGCCGCGTGCCTCGCGCTCGCCGGGTGGCTGACCGTAGGGGAAGGAGCCGGGCGCAGGATCGTCCTCCTGTCGGCCGCGGGACCGCCGGGGCTCGTGGACCCTCTCCTCCGCGGGCGGACCCGCGTCCTGGGGGCGTGGGCCGACGTAGGGGCGTGCGGGCGAATAGCGCTGATTCCCGGGCGGAACCGGGTAGTCACGCGGGTCCATGGCGCCCGGGTAGTCCGGCTCGGACGGGCCGGTGGGGTAGTCGGGATCAACCGGGCCGACCGGGTACTCCCCCCCTGGATACCGGTCGACCGGTTCGTCCTCGTAGTCTTCGGGCAGCAGGCCGCCCCGGTACACACCGGTTGGCTCGTCCTCGTGCCCGCCGCCCGGGTACGCTGCGGCGCGATCCCGCCCGTGCCGTCCGGCGCTGCCGCCGGGATAGGGCCCGGCCGGCCCATAACCCTCATCGTGGTACGAAGCGCCCGATCCGGGCAGGCCGTCGTCGGGGTAGGCGGGCAGGCTCTCGCCGGCGTAGGCGGGCAGGCTCTCGTCGGGGTAGGCGGGCAGACTGTCGTCGGGGTAGGGCCCGGCCGGCTCCCGTTCGTACCCGCCGCTGGAGTACCCGGCGTCATCCTCGTGGTACACCCCGGTCGGCGGCTCCTCCCGGTACGCCGCAGCCTCGTACCCGGGGGCGCGCATGCCGCCGGGGTATCCGCCGCCAGGCTCGTCGCCGTAACCGCCGGGCCGCTCGCTCCCCGAGTACCCGGCGCCCGGTGGCTCGCCGTACTCCCCTGTCAGCTCGTCCGGGTACCTGGACGGCCGGTCACCGGAGTACCCGGTGGCGGCGCGGTCATCCTCGTGATGCCTGCCGCCGCGGGACCGGTGGGCGTCCCTCTCGACGTCGATGTCGAGTGCTGCGGGAGGCTGGGGATCGTGCACGGGACCCTCACGCCGCGTCTGCCCGGTGGCTGGCTGCGCCGGACGGCCCGCCTCCCCCTCGGGGCCGCGCTGCAGCGCCTGGACCATCCGGGGCAGGTCGGCGATGGGCAGCCGGAACGTCCCGGTGCACGTACCGCCCTGCCAGATGCTGAACACGGCCACCCCCGTGTCCGCGTACCAGCTCAGCCGCATGCTGCGCGACTCGCCCCTGACGTCGAAGTAGACCTCGCCAAGCCGGGGCAACGGCGCTGCGTCCGACGCTGACATGCTGCCCATGGTGACCCTCGACCCTCCGCTTTGTCCAGTTGATGATCATTGATGGGCGGCAGGTGATCCCCCGCGCGCACTTGGGCCTGCCCGATTCTCTCTCCTGGCTGCGGGACGGCCACACCAGATGGCAGAATTGAGCGTCGGTTCGGCTGAACTGGCTAGCTTCGTCGGAACGGCTGGCGCGTAACCCGCCCCCCGCCCGTCCGGCGCCTGATTTGCCCCCGGATCTCCCTGGTGTGCGTAGCGCTGCGCGAGAGTGTGCGCGGGAACACAAGGGCGGCACAGTGCGTTGGAGGGATGGACGGGGAAATGCCGCATCGCGTGAGACCGCGTGTCCAGCAGCACGGCGCTGGCTTGGCCGAGGAACACACGGAAACTGAGGAGATCGATTCATGTCTGAGGTACGTCGCCAGGTGGCCATGCCTCCGAGGCCGAGCTGGGCCTGGCAAGATGGCGCCGCGTGCCGAGGCAAGGAAATCGTGCTCTTCTTCGGGCCCGACGGCGAGCGGCAGCCAGAGCGTGACATCCGGGAACGCAAGGCGAAGCTGGTGTGCGCTTCGTGCCCGGTCAAGGTGGAATGCCTCAACTACGCCGTTTCTCGGCCGGAAAAGTACGGCACCTGGGGCGGCCTGAACGAGGAAGAGCGCGCCTCGGAGCGCCGCCGCCGTATGCGCAGGGCCAACGCGGCCTAGGTAGTTAGGCATGCTCGCCGAGGCGGGGAAGGCTGCTCGCTGCCATTCGGCAGCTTCGCCTTGGCCCGCAATGCTAGTCCGGAGGGACGCCCCCCCGGAACCCCCCGGGTGCGCACCCTCTGGTCACCGCTGTCTGTCGGCGTCGCCGGCACCTGTGCGCTGACGGGGCCCTGCGACTGGCCGCGATTGCGCGAGAATGGTTGTATGGTGTGCGCTGCCTGCCGGGCTCAGCATCATGAAGACTGCCCGGGCGGCACCTGGTGCGATTGCCAGCATCAGCGTCCGCCCGAGCCGTCGCAGCCCCCCATGGCCTGGATCCGCCAGGGCTAGACATTTCGCTTGCAGCGCCCGTATCCACCGCCCGCCACCGCACCGCCCGCTACGATCGGGGGCCATCGGCCTGAGACAGGCCTGGCGGAGTGGGAACATTTTCCGCAAGGGATGTGGTTCCACGCTATTGCAGTGCACGTAGGAGAGGATCGATAACCGTCAGCAGGCACCGGCTGTCAGCGACGCGGCCAGGGACGTGCGGGCGTGACCCGGCTAGGCTTAATCGGATGGGAGCCTTCCTGTGAGTTTGAGCGCAACCCGCCAAACGCAGCAAGACCAGACTCCACCAGTAGCCGCCAAGGAGGCGGCGCGTCTCCAGGCTCTTGCCGTTCAGGCGGCGAAGGACCTGGCCAGCGACCCGGCACAGGACGTGATCGCGTGGGCGGTGGAGACCTTCGGCGACCGCGTCTGCATCACGTCCTCGATGACCGACGCGGTCATCATCCACCTGGCCGCGCAGGTCAAGCCGGGCATCGATGTCATCTTCCTCGACACCGGCTATCACTTCCCGGAGACGATCGGTACCCGGGATGCAGTCGCGGGCACCTACCCCATCAACCTCATCAACGTCACCCCGTCCCGCACCGTGGCCGAGCAAGATGCCGAACTCGGGCCCCGGCTGCACGGGCGCAACCCTGACCTGTGCTGCTACCTGCGCAAAGTGGTCCCGCTGGAGCGGGCACTCGACCCCTACGACGCGTGGATCACCGGCGTGCGGCGCGAGGAGACCGACGCCCGCAGCGACACGAAGGTCGTCGAATGGGATGCCAAACGGGCGATGGTCAAGGTCAACCCGATAGCCGGCTGGACCCAGGAACGGGTGGACGCCTACATCGCCGACAACGGGGTGCTGGTGAACCCGCTCGTCGACGACGGGTACCCCTCGATCGGCTGCGCGACCTGCACGATGCCAGTGAAGCCCGGCGCCGACCCGCGTAGCGGCCGCTGGGCAGGCACCGGCAAGACCGAATGCGGCCTGCACCTTTAGGGACGGTCCCGGGAACCCCCCGGGAGGATTGCACATGACCACACCAGGCCCGCACGTCACTCATGAGGTTGGCAACCAGGTGCCGCCGCTGGTGGGCCACGACGTGGCCGCCGATCCCGCGTTGCTCGAGGCGGTGGAGCGGGAGGGCGCCGGCTGGGCCGCCACCGAACTGCATGAGCTTGGGCTGCTGGCCGGGGCGGCCGCGACGCAGGACCAGGCGCGGTTGGCCAACGAGCACCCGCCCGTGCTGCGCAGCCACGACCGGTATGGCAACCGGATCGACGAGGTCGAGTTCCACCCCGCTTGGCACGCCCTGATGGAGACCGCCGTCGGCCACGGGCTGCACGCGGCGCCCTGGGCGGAGCAACGGCCCGGCGGGCATGTGGCGAGGGCCGCGAAGTTCTACGTGTGGTCCCAGGCGGAGGCGGGCCATGGCTGCCCCATCTCCATGACCTACGCGGTGGTCCCGGCGCTGCGGCACGCGCCGGACCTCGCCGCCAAGTTCGAGCCGCTGCTCGTCACCCGCGCCTACGACCCCGGCCTGCGCCCGCCCGAGGGCAAGCGTGGCCTGCTCTCCGGCATGGCCATGACCGAGAAGCAGGGCGGCTCCGACGTGCGCGCGAACACCACCAGCGCGGCGCCCGCCCCCGCTGCTGGGGCCGGAGCGCACGTGCTGACCGGGCACAAGTGGTTCTGCTCCGCGCCGATGTCGGACCTGTTCCTCACCCTTGCCCAGGGCCCGGCCGGCCTGACCTGCTTCCTCCTTCCCCGGGTGCTGCCCGGTGGTGAGCGCAACGGCATGCGCCTGGCGCGCCTCAAGGACAAGCTCGGCAACAGGTCCAACGCCTCCGCGGAGGTGGAGTTCGACGGCGCCCTGGCCTGGCAGGTCGGCGAGGCGGGCCGGGGCGTGGCCACGATCATCGCGATGGTGAGCGCGACCAGGCTCGACTGCGTGATCGGCAGCGCGGCGGGCATGCACGCCGCCACGATCGCGGCGGTGCACCACGCCAGCCACCGTCAGGCGTTCGGCAAAGAACTTGCCGCCCAGCCGCTGATGGCTAACGTTCTCGCCGACCTGGCGCTGGAATCGCAGGCGGCGACCGCCGTGGCAATCCGCCTGGCCGGCGCGGCGGACCGGGCCGCGCGCGGGGACGACGGCGAGGCGGCGCTGCTTCGGCTGGCCCTGCCCGCGGCCAAGTACTGGGTGTGCAAGCGGTTCCCCGCGCACGCGGTCGAGGCGCTCGAATGCCTGGGCGGCAACGGTTATGTGGAGGAGTCCGGGCTGCCCAGGCTGTACCGGGAGGCCCCGCTGAACTCGATCTGGGAAGGCTCGGGCAATGTGACCTCGCTCGATGTGCTGCGGGCGCTCGCCCGCACCGAGGCCGCGGCCGCCGCCCTCCTGGCCGAGCTTGACGCCGCGGCCGGCGCCGACCCCCGGCTTGATGCCGCCGTGGCGGGCCTGCGGCAACTGATGGCGGACGTCCAGGCCACGACCAGCCTGGAGGCGCAGCACGAGGCCAGGCGACTGGCCGGCCTGATCGCGGTCACGCTGGCGGCGGCGCTTCTTGTCCGGCACGCGCCCAGCCCGGTCGCGGACGCGTTCTGCGCCTCCCGGCTCGGGCCCGGCGTGCCCAGTGGACCGGGCGCCCCGTTCGGAAGCCTGCCCGCGCGGCTGGAGCTGGCGGCGATCATCGACCGATCCCGGGCAGAGCCACCGCGCGGGGCCTGCTGATGCGGGTCTGGCCGGGCGGCGCGTACCCGCTGGGCGCCACGTGGGACGGGTCCGGCACCAACTTCGCGCTGTTCTCCGAGGCCGCCGACGGTGTCGACCTGTGCCTGTTCGATGCCGGGGGTGAGGGCGGCTGGCCCGGCACCGAGACCAGGATCGCGCTCACCGAGGTGGACGGCTTCGTCTGGCACGGCTACCTGCCCGATGTCGGCCCGGGACAGCGTTACGGCTACCGGGTGCACGGCCCGTACGCGCCGGCCCGGGGACACCGGTGCAACCCGGCGAAGCTGCTGCTCGACCCCTACGGGAAGGCGGTGGACGGCCAGGTCCGCTGGCACGAGGCCGTGTTCGGCTACCGCTTCGACGACCCGTCCTCCCCCAGCGCGGCCGACAGCGCCCCGTTCATGCCGGTCAACGTGGTCATCAACCCGTTCTTCGACTGGGGCGACGACCGCCCGCCCCGCACCCCCTACCACGAGACCGTCATCTACGAGGCACACGTCCGCGGCCTCACGATGCGGCACCCGGCGCTGGCCGAGGAGATCCGCGGCACCTACGCGGGCCTGGCGCATCCCGCAGTGATCGAGCACCTGACCGGGCTCGGGGTGACCGCCGTGGAACTCATGCCGGTGCACCAGTTCGTGTCCGAGCGCGAGGTCGTCCGGCGCGGCCTGACCAACTACTGGGGCTACAACACCCTCGCGTTCCTCGCCCCGCACAACGGGTACGCCGCCACCCGCCAGCCTGGCGGGCAGATCGCCGAGTTCAAGTCGATGGTCAAGGCGCTGCACGGCGCGGGCGTCGAGGTGATCCTGGACGTCGTCTACAACCACACCGCCGAGGGTGACCATCGCGGCCCCACGTTGTCCTTCCGTGGCATCGACAACGGCGCCTACTACCGGCTTCGGGATGACGACAAGCGCTACTACCTGGACTACACCGGCTGCGGGAACAGCTTCAACGTGCGGTCGCCGCACGCGCTGCAGCTGATCATGGACTCCCTCCGCTACTGGGTACTCGAAGCCCACGTCGACGGGTTCCGGTTCGACCTCGCGTCGGCCCTTGCCAGGGAACTCCACGACGTGGACCGGCTGTCGGTGTTCTTCGACCTGGTCCAGCAGGACCCGGTCGTGTCCCAGGTCAAGCTCATCGCCGAGCCCTGGGATGTGGGCGAGGGCGGCTACCAGGTCGGCAACTTCCCGCCGTTGTGGAGCGAGTGGAACGGCAAGTACCGCGACGCGGTCCGCGATTTCTGGCGCGGCCGGGCGGCCGCGCTGCCCGAGTTCGCCTCCAGGCTGGCCGGCTCCAGCGACCTCTACGAGACCAGCGGGCGCCGGCCCGTCGCCTCGATCAACTTCGTCACCTGCCATGACGGTTTCACGCTGACCGACCTGGTGTCCTACGACGTCAAGCACAACGAGGCCAACGGCGAGGGCGGCAAGGACGGCAGCAACGACAACCGGTCCTGGAACTGCGGGGCCGAGGGGCCGGCCAGCGACCCGGCCGTCAACGCGCTGCGGGCCAGGCAGCGGCGCAACTTCCTGGCCACGCTGTTCTGCTCGCAGGGCGTGCCCATGCTGCTGGCCGGGGACGAGCTAGGGCGGACGCAGAACGGCAACAACAACGCCTACTGCCAGGACAGCGAGCTGTCCTGGGTGGACTGGCTGAGCCCTGAGACGAACGCCGACTTGCTGGGTTTCGCCCGGATGGTGTCCGCGCTGCGCCGGGAGCACCCGGTGTTCCGGCGCCGCCGGTTCTTTCGCGGCAGGCAGGCCGGAGACGGCCACCTGGCGGACATCGCCTGGCTCACCCCGTCCGGCCGCGAGATGGGCGACCAGGACTGGCGCGCGCCGGACGCCCGGGCGATGGCGGTCTTCCTGAACGGGGACGCCCTCACCGAGCCGGGCCCGCGCGGCGAGCAGGTTCGCGACGACTCCTTCCTCATCATGCTGTCCGCCGGCGCTGAGCCGCTGGAGTTCGCGGTGCCGGACCAGCGGTTTGGCGAGTGCTGGGCGGTGGTGCTCGATACGGCCGCCGGCGGTGCCGCCACGCCGCCCGCCGGCGCTGACCTGCGGCCAGGCGATCACGTGCCGCTCGCCGGGCGCTCGATCGTGGTCTTGCGCCGGACGGCTGCCAGCTAGTTTGCCCGCCCGGCTTTGGCGGGACCGCTTGCGCGACCGGCCGATTTGAACGACGATTCAGATTGATCGATTGAACAACGATTCAGCATGCGGTGAGCCGGGGACGGGGTTCGGCCGGACCTCCCTGGCCACGAGCACCTGGCGGAAGGAAGATGGCCCGTGAGCGGTGGGACCAGGACGATCCCCGACGCGACGTCCAGCACGCTGTACTTCGGCCCGTGGTACCGGAAGTCGCCGTTCTTCGAGGCGACGCTGCGGTGGGGCTGCACGGCGTACGACATCTATAACCACATGTACCTGCCCGCCTATTACGACGATCTGGTGACGGAGTACTGGGCGCTGGTGAATGACGTCACGCTGTGGGACGTCGGCGTGGAACGCGTGGTGGAGATCAGCGGGCCAGACGCCTTCGCGCTCACCAACGCGCTCACCTGCCGCGACTTGACCAAATGCGCACCGGGGCAGGGCAAGTACGCGCTGGTCATCGCCCCGGACGGCGGCATCATCAACGATCCGGTGCTGCTCCGCCGGGACGAGAACACCTTCTGGCTCTGCCTGGCCGACAGCGACGTCCACTTGTACGCGATGGGGCTTGCCCAGGGCATGGGCCTCGCCGCCACCGTGTCGCTGCCCGAGGTCTATCCGGTGCAGGTTCAGGGGCCGAAGGCGAAAGATGTCATGCGGGAACTCGCCGGTGACGCCATCCTCGGCGTGAAGTACTACTGGACCCTGGACACGACCATCGCGGGCATCCCGGTCGTCATCAGCCGCACGGGCTGGACCGGCGAGATCGGATACGAGGTCTACCTCACCGATCCCTCCCGTGGCGACGACCTCTGGGAGACGATCATGGAGGCCGGCGCGCCCCACAGCATCAGGCCGATCGCCCCGTGCGAGGCGCGCCGCATCGAGGCGGGCATCTTCAACTGCAACTCCGACTTCACCTTGGCGAACAACCCGTTCGAGATCATGGGGCTCGAACGGCTGGTGGAGGAGCAAGACGCCGGCTACATCGGCAAGGCCGCCCTGGAGCGCATCCGTGAGCAGGGGGTCACCCGCAGGCTCGTCGGCATCGAAACGCCCGGGGACCCGTCCTTCTTCGAGCTCACCGAAGCGCGGCCGGCCCTGGCCGGCGGGCAGCGGGTGGGGCGCGTCACCGACCTGGTCTGGTCGCCGCGCCTGGAAAGGAACATCGGCTACGTCTGGGTGCCCGCCGAGCTCGCGGATCCGGGCAACGACCTGGAGGTCGAGTGGAAGAGCGGGGAACGAACCCCGGCCAGGACAGCGGCGATCCCGTTCCTCGACCCGCACAAGAAAGTGCCGGCCAGCTCCCTGACCGGGCCCTGATCCGGCGCCGTCAGTGGTGGCTGGCCATCTCTGCCACGATCATCACCAACGTGAACGTGCCCAGCGCGGCCACGCCGTGGAGCAGCGTCGCACGCAGCGGGAAGCTGTTCTCCGCCCGCCGGGCGTGCCGGCCGCCGCGGCCGACCAGCCACCGGGTGAGCATGGTGAAGCCGAGCAGCGCGGTGACGCACAGAAGCAGGAACGCCAGCCAGGCCAGGCCCACCCGGCCGGTGACCAGGTAGCCCACCCAGCAGGCAAGGCCGGCTACCGCGAGTAAGGGGTGGCTGAAGGTGAGGGCGGCCGGGAACACGGTGATCCTGGTGGCCTGCTGCCGCAGGCCACCGCGCGAGATCAAGACCGCCAGCAGGTAGCCGCCCACGGCGGCGGTCAGGCACCAGATGATTAAGGCAGCGGTACGCACCCTGCCTTCCCCTCCCCCACTACGGCGCCCCCGGCGTCGGCCGGAGAAGCCGCCTGCCCGCACCTGGCCCGCGCGGGCTCGCTCGGCCGGCCGCCAAGCGTCCTACCTGCTTACCGATGCCGATGCCGAGATCGTTACGGTGCGCACCGGAGCGTGCTCATCTGGTTGACTGCTGGCGTGCGCCAGATCTACCCGGCCGAGGCCGGTGACGCCGGTCTCGCCGACGCCGGCCTCGCCGCCCTGTACTCCTACCCGGACCTGGGGGCGGCGGGCTCTGCGCCATGGCTGCGGGCCAACATGGTGACCAGCCTGGACGGCGCAGCGACCCTGCATGGGCGCGCCGCCGGCCTGTCCAGCGAAGGGGACCGGCAGATCTTCGCCATGCTCCGGGCGCTCGCGGATGTGATCCTCGTGGGCGCGGGAACGGCGCGGGCAGAACGCTACGCTCCGGTGCGGCCGGAAACCGAGCTGCAGCGCTGGGCCTGGCTCAGGGAGGGGCGGACGCCGTCGCCCCCGATCGCGGTCGTCACCCACCGGCTCGGCCTGGACCTCGACGGCGCGCTGGTGGCCGGCGCGCCCGAGCACGCCAGGACCATCCTCATCACCACCGAGGCGGCTCCGGCGGCCCGCCGGGCCGCGGCGGCGCGCACCGCTGACGTCCTGGTCCTGGGCGACGCGAGCGTCGATATCCCGGCGGCCCTGGACGCGCTGGCCAAGCGTGGCCACCGGCGCATCCTCGCCGAGGGCGGGCCGCACCTGCTGAGCGAGATCGCCTGCGCGGACCGGCTCGACGAGCTGTGCCTCACCGTGAGCCCGCTGCTGACGGGCCCGGGCGCCGGGCGGATCGTGCAGGGAGCGGCGCCGCCCGACGGCACCGGGCCCTGGCCGCGCTCGCTCGCGCACGTGCTGGCCGAGGAGGGCTACCTGTTCTGCCGCTACCTGCGGCCATCCTGAGGGATGGACCCGCTGGTCAGCCGAGGATGTCGGCCAGGTCGAAGCTGACCGGCTCCTCCAGCTGGTCGAAGGTGCAGGAGCGCGGGTCGCGGTCGTCGCGCCAGCGGACGAACTGGGCCGTGTGCCGGAACCTCGGGCCCTCCATATGGTCGTAGCGCACCTCGACCACCCGCTCCGGCCGCAGCGGGATGAAGGACAGGTCCTTGCCCGCGTTCCAGCGGCTGACCTCCGCCTCCCGGGGGGTGCCCACGACGCCTTCCGGCCTGGCCCAGTTCCACGGGTGCCCCTCAAAGGTGGTGACCAGGGGCTGCATCTCGGTGAACAGCTGCCGCCGCTGCTCCATGGGGAACGCGCCCACCACGCCCACGCTGGCCAGGCGGTCGTTGTCCCGGTACAGGCCGAGCAGAAGCGAGCCGATCGCCTCCTCGCTGGACTTGTGCGTCCGGTAGCCAGCCACCACGCAGTCGGCGGTGCGCTCGTGCTTGACCTTGAACATCACCCGTTTGTCGGGCTCGTAGGTGCCGTCGAGCGGCTTGGCGATCAGCCCGTCCAGCCCGGCCCCCTCGAACTGGGCGAACCACCGCTGGGCCAGGTCGCGGTCGGTGGTGGCCGGGGTGACATGCAGCGGCGAGCGCAGGCCCGCGAGCGCGCTCTCCAGCACCGAGCGGCGCTCGGCGAACGGCCGGCAGGTGTAGTCGGTGTCCCCGAGCGCGAGCAGGTCGAAGGCCACAAAACGGGCCGGGGTCTGCTCGGCCAGCAGGTTCACCCGGCTCGCCGCCGGGTGAATCCGTTGCAGCAGCGCCTCGAAATCCAGCTTCACGCCGCCCGAGTCCGGGACCACGATCTCCCCGTCGATCACGCACCGTTCCGGCAGCTGGGCGGTGATCTGGGTCACGAGCTCGGGAAAGTACCTGGTCATCGGGCGCTCGTTGCGGCTGCCGATCTCCACCTCGGCCCCGTCGCGGAAGACGATCGACCGGAACCCGTCCCACTTCGGCTCAAAGCTGTACGGCCCGTCGGGTATCGCCTTGACCGGCTTGGCGAGCATCGGAGCGACCGGCGGGTTAACAGGCAGTCTCATCGTCCTATCCTCCCCTTCCGCTCCGGCCATGTTCTCATCCGCCGCCGACCCACCGACGCCGCGGGACCTGCGACAATCCCTGGGTAACCGTCCGCGCAGTTATGCCAGCGGGAGCGCTCTATGCCCTTGCATCGTGATGTCAGGCAGTCAGGCCAGCGCGCCGAGATCGACATCAACCCCCTGTACGTCCGTCTCGCCCAGTGGACGGTTCCCCGGCACACCCTGCCCGACCACCCTATGCTGCCGGACACCGCGCTCCAGGTGGTCCGGGACGAGCTGCTGCTGGACGGGAACGCGCGGCTCAACCTCGCCACGTTCGTCACCACCTGGATGGAGCCGCAGGCACAGCAGCTCATGACCGAGTGCCTCGACAAGAACATGATCGACAAGGACGAGTACCCGCAGACCGCGATGCTCGAGGCCCGCTGCGTCAGCATCTTGGCCGACCTGTGGCACGCACCGGACGGTGCCGATGCCACCGGCACCTCTACCACGGGTTCCAGCGAGGCCTGCATGCTCGCCGGCATGGCGCTACTGTGGCGCTGGCGTGAGCGGATGCGCACCGCGAAGGCGGCGACGGATCGCCCTAACCTGGTCATGGGCGCGAACGTTCAGGTGTGCTGGGAGAAGTTCTGCCGCTACTGGCAGGTCGAGCCGCGGCTCGTGCCGATGGTGAAGGGGCGCTACCACCTGACCGGGCCGGAGGCGGCGGCCCGCTGCGACGAGAACACCATCGGCGTGGTGGCCGTGCTCGGCTCGACCATGGACGGCAGCTACGAGCCCGTCGGCGAGATCAACGATCACCTCGACCAGCTGGCCGCCGCGGGCGGCCCCGACGTCCCGATGCACGTGGACGGCGCATCCGGCGGGTTCGTCGCGCCGTTCCTGCAGCCGGACCTGGTCTGGGACTTCCGGGTGCCGCGGGTGGCCTCGATCAACGCGTCAGGGCACAAGTACGGGCTGGTCTACCCGGGTGTCGGCTGGGTGGTGTGGCGTGAGGCGGACGCGCTGCCCGAGGACCTGGTATTCAAGGTCAACTATCTCGGCGGCCAGATGCCGACGTTCGCTCTCAACTTCTCCCGCCCCGGCGCGCAGGTCGCCGCGCAGTACTACAACTTCCTGCGGCTGGGTCGTGCTGGCTTCCAGCGGGTGCAGCAGGCCTGCCAGGACGTCGCCGTGCATATGTCCGGGCAGATCGCCCAGATGGGCCCGTTCGAGCTGATCACCGATGGCCGGGACCTGCCGGTTTTCGCGTTCAAGCTCGCCGGCGTGTCGTCGGGCTATTCGGTGTTCGACGTCACCGAGCGGCTGCGGACCCGGGGGTGGTTGGTGCCCGCCTACACCTTCCCGGCGGACCTCACCGACACCGCCGTCATCAGAATCGTCATCCGCAACGGCTTCACCATGGACCTAGCGGACCTGTTCCTGTCCGACCTGGACCACGACTGGCGGGCCCTGGCGGCGCATCCCGGCCAGAATGTGCCGCTGGCGCCCGAGGGCAAGCGCCAGGCGTTCGCCCACTGAGGACGGGAACTCGTTAAGGCACGCGGCGGATTCGGTCCAGGGCCTCGGCCAGGATGGCGGCGCCGTCGTCGTCGCTGCGCCGCTCCTTCACGTAGGCCAGGTGGGTCTTGTAGGGCTCGCTGTGCGGCGGTGCCGGAGGGTTGGCCTCATCGCGGCCGGCCGGGAACCCGCAACGGGGACAGTCCCAGGTCTCGGGGACGGCAGCGTCCGTCGCGAAACTCGGCCGCGTCTCGTGGTTGTTGGCACACCAGAACGACACGCGTATCCGGGGTGCCGCCTCGCCTCGTTCCGCCTCACCCATGGGCCCCGCGCCGACGCGGCTCCCCCGGATGGCGTTGCCACTACCCACTGACCACCCCTTGCTCTATCCAGCTTTCGAACCCGCGTGGCTCAGCCGGGGCCGAGCGTCCGGGATCTCTCAGTGATTTTCCAGCAGGCCAAGGCCGACGATGCAGATGAACCAGAGCACCCCGGTGAAGATTGTCAGCCGGTCCAGGTTCCGCTCCACCACCGAGGACGAGCCGAGCGAGGACGACACCCCGCCGCCGAACAGGTCGGACAGGCCACCGCCCTTGCCCTTGTGCAGCAGCACAAGCAAGATCATCAGCAAGCTTGTGATGATCAGTATTACCGAGAGTGCGATTACCACTGCCGATCTCGTCCTTCCGGGTGCCCGACTCTCAGGCACCCACGGCCAAGTCCCGGTACCGGCATATTCTCACGAACTCACCGGCGTCGAGGCTGGCCCCACCGACCAGGGCACCATCGATGGCTGGCTGGGCCATCATCGCTGTGATGTTGTCGGCCTTAACCGACCCGCCATACAGGATACGCATATTCTCCGCCGCCTCGGCGCCGTGAACCGCGGAAACCCGCTCGCGAATGGCGGTGATGGCCTCCTGTGCGTCCTTCGGGGTGGCCACCTCGCCGGTGCCGATCGCCCAGACCGGCTCGTAGGCGATCACCAGGCCGGCCACCTGCTCGGCCTTGACGCCCCGCAGGCCCCCTTCCACCTGGGACGCGCAGTGACTGATCTGGTGCCCGGCCTGGCGTATCTCGAGGGTCTCCCCCACGCACAAGATGGGCACGAGGCCCCACCGCAACGCCGCCTTGACCTTGGCGTTCACCACCGCGTTGTCCTCGCCGTGGTACTGCCGCCGCTCGGAGTGCCCCACGAGCACGTAGCTGCAGCCGAGCTTGGCGAGCATGGAGCCGGAGACGTCCCCGGTGTAGGCGCCCTCGTCGTGGTCGGAGATGTCCTGCGCACCGTAGCGGATCTCCAGCTTGTCCCCGGCCACCAGCGTCTGCACGCTGCGCAGCGCGGTGAACGGGGGCAGCACGACCACCTCCACCGCGGCGAAGTCCTTGCGGTTCAGCGCGAACGCGAGCTTTTGCACCAGCGCGAGCGCTTCCAGGTGGTTGTTGTGCATCTTCCAGTTGCCGGCGATCAGCGGCATCCGGCCCTTGCTCCCGCTCTGCCTTTCCCGCCCCCGCGCTCTGCTTGCCCCGCCCCCGCGCTCTGCTTGTCCCGCCCCCTCGCTGCGCCCGCCCCCGCTCATATCTCGTCCTCGAGCGCGGCAAGGCCCGGCAGGGTACGCCCTTCCAGGTATTCCAGGCTCGCGCCGCCCCCCGTCGAGATGTGCGTGTACGCATCGGCCGGCATATCAAGGTGCCGAACGGCTGCCGCGCTGTCACCTCCGCCCACCACGGTCAGCCCGGTCACGTGGCTGATCGCCTGCGCGACCGCCAGGGTGCCCACGGCGAACGCGGGGAACTCGAACACCCCGGGCGGCCCGTTCCAGAACACCGTCTTCGCGTCAGCCAGCTTTCGCGCGAAGAGGTCTCTGGTCGCGGGGCCGATGTCGAGTCCCAGCCGGCCGGCCGGGATGTCCGGCCCTGGCACGATCTCCGGCGCGGCGCCCGCGGCGAACCGGTCCGCCACCACGTGGTCGACAGGCAGCACTACCTCCACGCCCGCCTTGGCCGCGTCCGCGAGCACGGTGGTCACCTGCGGGATCAGCTCGGTCTCAAGCAGCGAGTCGCCGACCTCGTGCCCTTGGGCGGCCAGGAAGGTGTACGCCATCCCGCCGGCGATGAGCAGGCGGTCGGCCCTTCCGACGAGGTTGCCCAGGACGGCCAGCTTGTCGGATACCTTGGCCCCGCCGAGGACCACCACGTACGGCCGTGGCGGGCCGGTGGCGAGCTGCCGCAGCACCGCGACCTCGGTCAGGACCAGCTGCCCCGCCGCGTGCGGGAGCAGTCGCGGCACGTCGTACACGCTGGCGTGCTTGCGGTGCATGGCGCCGAACCCGTCGCCCACATAGGCGTCGGCGAGCGCGGCGAGGCGCGCCGCGAGCTCGGCCCGCACCTCATCGTCCTTGCTGGTCTCCGCGGGCTCGAACCGCACGTTCTCAAGCAGGGCGACCTCGCCCGCATCGATCGTCTCGGCGATGACGCGGGCCGATCCACCGGCCACGTCAGTGGCCAGCGTCACAGGCTGACCGAGCAGCTCCGACAGCCGGTCTGCCACCGGGCGCAGCGACGGCCCACTCGCTTCGCGCGCGGCGTAGTCGTCGCCCTCCGGTCGCCCAAGATGCGCGCAGACGATGACCGCCGCGCCGCGGCGGACGAGGTCTTGGATCGTGGGCAGGCTGGCCCGGATCCGCCCGTCGTCAGTGATGCTCTGCTCGCCCGGGGGCAAGCCCCCGGACCCCATGGCGCCGTCCAGAGGCACGTTCAGGTCGGCGCGCACCAGGACGGTCTGCCCCGCGACGTCGAGATCCTCTGCGCGCCGCATCACCACGGAAATTCCGTTCTGCATGAAAAAGGGACGCGGTGACGGCGGTCAGCGGTCATCGCAGGCCTGTGCCCACCAGGACCGCCAGGTCGGCCAGCCGGGACGAGTAGCCGAACTCGTTGTCGTACCAGCCGATGACCTTGACCTGATCGCCGTGGGCCATGGTGAGCAGCGAGTCGAAGGTGCACGACCAGGGCGTGCCGACGATGTCGGAGGACACGATCGGGTCCGTGGTGTAGTACATGTAGCGCTTGAGCGGCCCCTCGGCGGCGGCCTGGAACGCCGCGTTGACCTCGGCCACGGTGGCCTCCCGCTCCAGTTGCGCCACCAGGTCGGTGACCGAGCCGTCGATCACCGGCACCCGCAGCGAGATGCCGTCCATCCTGCCCTTCAGCTCGGGCAGCACCAGCGCGGTCGCCTTCGCGGCGCCGGTGGTGGTCGGGATGATGTTCTGCGCGGCAGCCCGGGCCCGCCGCAGGTCCTTGTGCTGGAAGTCCTGCAGCACCTGGTCGGAGGTGTAGGCGTGGACCGTGGTCATCAGGCCCCGGACGATGCCGAAGCTGTCGGCCAGCACCTTGGCCATCGGCGCGACGCAGTTGGTCGTGCAGGAGGCGTTCGAGATGACGTGGTGCCGCTCCGGGTCGTAACGGTCGTCGTTGACGCCCATCACGATCGTGATGTCCTCGCCCTTGGCGGGGGCGGAGATGATCACCTTCCGCGCGCCCGCGGTGAGGTGCGCCGCCGCCGCGTCGCGCGAGGTGAACCTGCCGGTGGACTCGATGACCACGTCGACGCCGAGCTCCGCCCAGGGCAGGTTTGCCGGGTCCCGCTCCGCGAGGATCCGGATCTCCTGGTCCCCGGCGCGGATGACGTCGCCGTCCGCGGTCACGTCGACGTCCAGCTTGCCCAGCACGGTGTCGTACTTCAGCAGGTGCGCGTCGGTGGCCGGGTCGGTCAGGTCGTTCGCGGCGATGATCTCGAGTTCGTTGCCCTGCGCGGCGTGGACGGCCCGCCAGAAGTTCCGTCCGATCCGGCCGAACCCGTTGATGCCCACGCGGATAGTCACGGCGTCCATCTCCCTGTTGTCCTGCTCAGCGTCCGGCTCGACCCTATCGAACGGGGCTCCCTGCCTACGCCGGTGTCAAGGGAGGAGCATGTCCGGTGTTAAGGGAGGAGCATGTCCGGGGTCAGCTGGGCCTCGGTGCCGGGTACCCCAAGATCACGCGCGCGCTTGTCGGCCATGGCGAGCAGCCGGCGGATGCGGCCGGCGATCGCGTCCTTGGTCAGCGGCGGGTCCGCCAGCTGGCCCAGCTCCTCCAGGCTCGCCTGCCGGTGCTGGACCCGCAGGTGCCCCGCCACGGTCAGGTGCTCGGGCGCGTCCTCGCCGAGGATCTCCAGGGCGCGCTCCACCCTGGCCCCGGCCGCGACCGCGGCGCGCGCGCTGCGGCGCAGGTTGGCGTCGTCGAAGTTGGCCAGCCGGTTCGCGGCCGCCCGGACCTCACGCCGCATCCGGCGCTCCTCCCAGGCGAGCACGCTGTCATGCGCGCCGAGACGGGTGAGCAGCGCGCTGATGGCGTCCCCGTCGCGGACCACGACCCGGTCCACGCCCCGGACCTCCCGGGCCTTGGCGTGAATCTTCAGCCGGCGGGCCGCGCCGGCCAGCGCGAGCGCCGCCTCCGGGCCCGGGCAGGTCACCTCGAGCGCCATGGACCTGCCGGGCCCGGTGAGGCTGCCGTGAGCCAGGAAGGCCCCGCGCCAGGCCGCCTCACAGTCGCAGGCGGGCCCGGACACGACGTGCCGGGGAAGGCCGCGGACGGGCCGCCCGTGGCTGTCCACCAGGCCTGTCTGGCGGGCCAGGCTGTCCCCGTCCCGGCGCACCCGCACCACGTACCTGTTTCCCTTGCGCAGCCCGCCGGGCGCGAGCACGATCAGGTCGCTCGAGTGGCCGTACACCTCGGCGATGTCTTTGCGCAGGCGGCGCGCTGCGGCGCCGGTGTCGAGTTCCGCCTCGACGACGATGCGCCCGCCCGCCAGGTGCAGCCCCCCGGCGAAGCGCAGCAGCGTGGACACCTCCGCCTTGCGGCAGCACGGCTTGAGGACCTTTACTCGGCTCAGCTCGTCCTTGACCAGGGCGGTCATTGCCATTCCGTCACTCCCCCTCGAATATTTCCGCGTACGCCCCCGCCAGCCGCCTCGGGTCGTGCCGCGGCGAGCCGTCCCGCATGGCCAGGTCGGTCAGGACCAGGCGGCCACCTAGCATGGCGGCGGCCTTCTCCAGCTCCGCGGCGCTGCCGCTGGCGGTCCCCCGGTCGGCGAGCACGACGTCGACGGTAAGTTCGGGCGCGTGCTCGGCGAGCACCTCCAGGTGCGTGTGCGGGGAGAACCCGTCCGTCTCCCCTGGCTGCGGCGCGAGGTTCAGCGCCACCAGGCGCCGGGCCGGGGTCGTGATCAGCGCGCCCGCCAGCTCCGGTACGAGCAGGTGCGGCAGGACGCTGGTGAACCAGGAGCCGGGGCCGAACACGACCCAGTCCGCCTCGCGGACCGCGGCGATGCCTTCCGGGCAGGCGGGCGGGTCCGCCGGGATCAGCGAGACCGAACGGACGCGCCCTGTGGTGGACGCGCATTCAGCTTGCCCCCGGACGAGGGTGATCTCCCCCGGCCGCGCCGGGTCGGCGCCGGCCACCTCGGCGGCCAGGTCGAGCGGCACCGAGGCCATGGGCAGCACGCGCCCGTGCGCCCCGAGCAGCCTGCCCACCCAGTCCAGGCCCTGCACCGTGTCGCCGAGGAGTTCCCACAGGGCCACGATGAGCACATTGCCGACCGCGTGGCCGCCCAGGCTGCCCTGGCCTGCGAACCGGTGCTGCACCACCCGGCTCCACGTCGTCCCCCACGCATCGTCGCCGCACAGCGCGGCCAGCGCCATGCGCAGGTCCCCCGGCGGAAGCACGCCGAACTCGCGGCGGAGCCTGCCACTGGAGCCGCCGTCGTCGGCCACCGTCACGATCGCGGTGAGCTGGCGGGTCACCCGGCGCAGCGCCGACAGCGAGGCGGCGAGGCCGTGCCCACCGCCGAGCGCGACCACCTTCGGGTTCAGTGGCCGGACGGCGGTGACGACCTGGGCGGACCCGCTGTCCGTCATTCACGCCCCAGATCCCGGTGCACAACCTGTATCCCCACCCCTGCGTCTGCCAGCCGGCTGGCGATCTGCTCCGCCATGACCACGCTGCGGTGCTTGCCTCCGGTACAGCCAACCGCCAGCGTGACGTACTGCTTCCCCTGGCGGGGGTACCCGTCGAAGATGATCCGCAGCGCCGTCATGTAGGCGTCGAGAAACTCGGTCGCACCTGGCTGCTTCAGCACGTACTCCCTGACCCGCTCATCCTGCCCGGTGAGCGGGGCAAGCTCGTCGATCCAGCGCGGGTTGGGCAGGAACCGGCAGTCCGCGACCAGGTCGGCGTCCACGGGCAGGCCGTACTTGTAGCCGAACGAGACCACGCTGGCCCGCAGGGTGACGGCCGCGCCGGTGCCGAAGAAGTCGCGCATCCGGGCCCGTAGCTCGTGGACGTTGAGCGCGGAGGTGTCGAGCACGAGGTCGGCCTCCTCGCGGACCCCACGCAGAAGTTCCCGCTCGGCGGCTATCCCGTCCACCACCCGGCCGTCCTCCTGGAGCGGATGCGGGCGGCGCTCGCTGTCGAACCGGCGCACCAGGGTCTCGTCGCTGGCTTCGAGGAACAGCACCCGCGGCCGAATGCCGCGGGAGCTGAGCTCGCGGATGCTGGCCTGCAGGTTGGTGGTGAAGGCCCGGCTGCGCACGTCCATGACGGCCGCGATCCTGGGCAGCGCCCCGCTGGCCCGCATCGCCAGGTCGATCATGGTGGGCAGCAGCCCGGGCGGGAGGTTGTCGATGACGAACCAGTCGAGGTCCTCCAGCGACTTGGCGGTGGTGCTCCGGCCCGCGCCCGACATCCCGGTGACGATCACTATTTCGGTCACCGGGCCATCGAGGGCGGCTTCGTCCCGCGCGGTCATACCGCCCGCGCCGTCCCGCGCGGTCATGCCGCCCGCCCCATCCCGTGTTTCACGACGCCCCCCTGTCGCCGGCCTGGCCGTTCCCCTGCCCGGGCGCCAGCGCCGCCAGCACCGCGCTGGCCAGGCGGGGGCCAATCCCGGGCAGTCCCGCGATCTCCGCCTCGGTCGCGCCGGCGAGCTTGCGGACCGAGCCGAAGTGCCGTAGCAGCGTAGCCCGCCGCGCCGGGCCGAGTCCCGGCACCGCGTCAAGCTCGCTCACCGCGAGTGCCTTTGACCGCTTTGCCCGGTGGTAGGTAATGGCGAACCGGTGCGCCTCATCCCGCACCCGCTGCAGCAGGTACAGGCCCTCGCTGCTGCGAGGCAGGATGACCGGCGTGTCCTCGCCCGGCAGCCACACCTCTTCCAGGCGCTTGGCCAGGCCGCAGACGGCGATGTCGTCGATGCCCAGTTCGTCCAGGGCGCGGACCGCGGCGGCCACCTGGGCCGGCCCGCCGTCGACCACCACCAGGTTCGGTGGGTAGGCGAACTTGCGCGGCCGGCCGTCCGGGTCCAGTGGCCCCGGCCCTGGGCGCCCGGCGGCCGGGTCCCCACCGGCCGGGTCGCGGGTGGCGTACCGGCCCGCCGGGTCCCCCAGCACGTCCAGTTCGCCGGTGGCTTCCCGTTCCTCCAGGTACCTGCGGAACCGCCGGGTGATCACCTCGTGTATCGAGGCGACATCGCCTTCGCCGCCGGTTCCCTTGATGCTGAACCGGCGGTACTCGCTCTTGCGGGCCAGCCCGTCCTCGAATACCACAGCGGACGCCACTACGTTGGTGCCCTGCAGGTTGGACACGTCATAGCACTCGATCCGCAGCGGCGCCTGGCCGAGCCCGAGCGCCTCCTGGATCTCGTTCAGCGCCCTGCTGCGGGTGGACAGGTCGCTGGCCCGCCGCATCTTGTGCAGCGTCAGCGTTTCGGCCGCGTTGCGCGCCACGGTCTCAAGCAGGGCCTTCTTGTCCCCGCGCCGCGGCACGCGGAGGCTGGCCCGGCCACCGCGCCGGGCCGAGAGCCACTCCTCCACGACCGGGGCTCCCGGCGGCAGGACCGGGACCAGCACCTCGCGCGGGATGTTGGCCTGCCCGGGCTCGCCGTCCGCGTCGCCGGCGGCGCCCCGGCCCGCGCCCGCCCCGGTGGGGGCCGCGACGGCGTCATCGCCATAGACCTGGCCGAGGAACTGCTCGACCAGTTCGCCCGCGGTGACGTCCTCGACCTTGTCCACCACCCAGCCCCGCTGGCCGCGCACCCGCCCGCCGCGCACGTAGAACACCTGCACGGCCGCCTCGAGCTGGTCCTCGGCCAGCGCGATGACGTCGCAGTCCGTGCCGTCGCCGAGCACGACCGCCTGCTTCTCCAGCGCCCGCGTCAGGGCCTGGAGGTCGTCCCTGAGCCGCGCCGCTCGCTCGTACTCCTCCGCCGCCGAGGCGGCGCGCATCTGCGCCTCGAGCCGCTTGGTGAACCGGGCCGTCTGCCCGGCCATGAAGTCGCAGAACTCCTCGGCGAGCTCCCGGTGATCGGCCTCGGTGATCCGCCCGACGCACGGCGCCGAGCACTTGCCGATGTACCCGAGCAGGCACGGCCGGCCGATCTGGCCGGCCCGCTTGAACACCCCGGCCGAGCAGGTGCGGACCGGGAACACCCGTAGCAGCGTGTCCACGGTCTCCCGGATCGCCCAGGCGTGGGAGTAAGGGCCGAAGTACCGGTTCCCGCGCCGCCTGGCCCCCCGCATCACCATCACGCGCGGGTACTGCTCGCTCAGCGTGACCGCGAGGTACGGATAGCTCTTGTCGTCCCGGTACCTGATGTTGAACCGTGGGCTGAACTCCTTGATCCACGAGTACTCGAGCTGCAGAGCCTCCACCTCGGTGCCGACCACGGTCCAGTCCACGCCCGCCGCGGTGGACAGCATCGACTGGGTGCGCGGGTGCAGGCCCGCGAAATCGGCGAAGTAGGAGTTGAGCCTCGCCCGGAGGTTCTTCGCCTTGCCGACGTAGATGACGCGGCCGTGGCGGTCACAGAAGCGATAGACCCCCGGGGACTCCGGAACCGACCCCGGGGCCGGCCGGTAGCCGTACGGATCCGCCACGGCAGCAACTCTATGCCGGGCCGGGCAGCCAACAGGCCTTCTGCGCACCCGGGTTTCCGGTCATGTCCGCATTCGCCGAGCGGGGGTGGGCGCAGGACGGGGGCGGGCGCGGAGCGCGGGGGCGGGAAAGCTGAGCGCGGGGGCGGGACAAGCAGCCTTAGCTTCGGGGCGGTGTCCACACGGTCAGATCGGTCAGGCTGAAGTCATCGCCGACGCACAGCAAGGGACACCCCGTTGCCTCGGCCAGGGCGTAGCTGCAGCAATCGCCGAAGTTGAGCGCGGCGGGGTGGCGGCCCTTCCCGTAGCGGCGCCACGCGTCGAGCGCGCGGTCCGCCAGGTTGTCGTCGAAGGGGATCACGGCGATCTGGGCGTCGCGCAACGTCCGGCGCAGGATTCCTGTGGCTGCCGGTGACCGGGCCTCCAGGACGATGCCCAGCTCCAATGCCGTCGGCGCGGTCATGAGCCGGTCGCTCGCCCGGGCAAGCTGTGCGGCCAGCCAGTCGTGCCCCGGCTCGCGGGCGAGAACGGCCACTATGGCCGAGGTGTCTACGACGACCGTGCTCACGTTGGGAGACCGGTCGCGTCATAGCCGATGATCTCGTCGGCGCTGCGGGCGTCGTGTACCGGAAGGGCGCTGTATTCGGCCGTCAGCCTGTCCAGACGAGAGACGATGTCGGCGCGCTGCCTGCCCCGGACCCGTTCCAGCCGCTCCCGCAGGGCGACCGTGACCGCCTCGGTCAGCGTCTCGTGCGTGGCCTCAGCCAGCTCACGGGCGAGCCGGTCGGCCTCTTCGGTCTTGATGCTCAGCGCCATGGAACCATTCTATATCATGAGCCATAATTCTAGAAGGATCTTCACTCGCGGCGCCCGACCGCCCGCCCGGTCCGGGCCGGTTCACTCCTGGAAGGCTTCGGGTGGGGGACAGGCGCAGACCAGGTTGCGGTCGCCGTAGGCCTGGTCGATGCGGCGCACCGGGGGCCAGTACTTGGCCCGGTAGTCCCCGGTCAGCGGGTAGGCCGCCTCCTCCCGCGTGTAGTGGTGCTTCCAGTCGGCGGCCAGCAGCATCCGCGCCGTGTGCGGCGCGTTGGAGAGCGGGTTGTCCCCGGGGTCGTAGTCGCCGGCGGCGACCCGGGAGATCTCGTGCCTGATCGAGATCATCGCCGTGCAGAACCGGTCCAGCTCTGCCAGGTCCTCACTCTCGGTCGGCTCGATCATCAGCGTCCCGGCCACGGGGAAGGACATCGTGGGCGCGTGGAAGCCGTAGTCGATGAGGCGCTTGGCCACGTCATCGACGGTGATCCCCGTCTCCTTGGTGATGGGCCTCAGGTCGATGATGCACTCGTGGGCGACCAGGCCGCCCTGGCCGGTGTAGAGCACCGGGTAGTGCGTAGCGAGCCGCCTGGCGACGTAGTTGGCTGCGAGGATGGCCACCTGGGTCGCGCGGCGCAGGCCGTCCGCGCCCATCATCGCGATGTAGGCCCAGGAGATCGGGAGGATCCCGGCGGACCCGTACGGGGCCGCGGCCACCGGGCCGGTTCCATTGGGGTCCTGCCGGGGCCCGCCGGGGAACGCGCCGCTCGGCAGGAACGGGGCCAGGTGGGCGCCGACCGCGACCGGGCCCACACCCGGCCCCCCGCCGCCATGCGGGATGCAGAACGTCTTGTGCAGGTTGAGGTGGGAGACGTCGGCGCCGAAACGCCCGGGCCTGGCCAGCCCGACCAGCGCGTTGAGGTTGGCGCCGTCCACATAGACCTGGCCGCCCGCCTCGTGCACGAGGTCGCAGACCTGGGCGACGGTTTCCTCGAAGACCCCGTGCGTGGAAGGGTAGGTGATCATGATGGCGGCCACCCGGCCGGCCTGCGCGGCCAGCTTCTCGCGCAGGTCGGCGACGTCGATGGCGCCGTCGTCGCCGCACTTCACCACCATGACCCGCAGCCCGGCGAGAACGGCGCTGGCCGCGTTGGTCCCGTGGGCCGACTCCGGGATCAGGCAGACGTCCCGTTCCTGCTCATCGCGGGAGGCGTGGTAGCCGCGGATGGCGAGCAACCCGGCCAGCTCGCCCTGGGACCCGGCGTTCGGCTGTAGCGAGACCGCCGCGTACCCGGTGATCTCGGCCAGCCAGGCCTGCAGGTCGATGATCAGTCTGGCGTAGCCCGGTACCTGCTCCAGCGGGGTGAACGGGTGCAGGTTCGCGAACTGCGGCCAGGTGATCGGCTCCATCTCCGCCGCCGCGTTGAGCTTCATCGTGCACGAGCCCAGCGGGATCATCGACCGGTCGAGCGCGATGTCGAAGTCGGCGAGCCGGCGCAGGTAGCGCAGCATCGCGGTCTCGCTCCGGTGCTCGTGGAACACGGGATGGCTGAGGAAGGCCGAGGTGCGCGCGAGCGCCGCGGGGAGCGCGCTGCCCGGATCCGCGAGCTCGACGCGGGCCCGGTCCACACCGGCCAGCGCCGCGACCACGTCCCGCAGGTGCTCGTCGGTGGTGGTCTCGTCGCAGGCGGCCTGCACGGTCTCCGGGCCGGCCAGGTAGAGGTTGTACCCGGCCTGACGGGCCCGCCGCGCGCCCGCCGCCGCCCCGCCGGGAATCCCGTGGACGGCGACCGTGTCGAAGAACGCGGCGTGCTCGGTGACGCAGCCAGCGGCGCGGAGCGTGGCGGCGAGCG
>Ga0070706_100001530_pt1 | contig 24162 bp, 19 predicted proteins | sample KBSK5501metaG_FD_65476 | JGI IMG/M metagenome (GOLD analysis project Ga0070706, IMG submission 65476) | Corn, switchgrass and miscanthus rhizosphere microbial communities from Kellogg Biological Station, Michigan, USA - KBS K5-50-1 metaG | ecosystem: Host-associated > Plants > Roots >... | reverse complement strand
TACTGGTCCAGTAGCCCGCGGTTGAGGTGCAGTGCCACCTCCAGCCGGTGTACCGCCACCGGGTTGCTTTCGGCGGTGCGCCCGAGCACCGCGATGGCCGCGTTACCCGGCAGGACCTCGGTGGCCACGAACACCAGCACGGACACCACACATAACGTAAATACGCCGACAGCGGCCCGCTGGCCGAGGACCTGGAGGACCGGGTGCGCCTCGCGGCCCGACCGCGGCCTGATGGTAGGCGGGGGGCCTGCCGCCCCCCTAGGCTCCGGCGGACGAGCTACGCGGGCACCGGCCACGTCGTCGATCCCTCCCGCCAGCCTGAGCGGTGGAGTCCGCCAGCACCCGTCCGGTCTTTCGCCATTCACCCAACCGGAAGGGGAACCAGGCGGGGAGCTACCATCCTGGTGGACTAACCCCCAATCTCTACCGTAACCGGGCCGCTACTGTCAGGACAACGGCCTAGCGCGTGCTCGGCCATGTGCCTGGGCCAGCCTTCCCCGGCCCGGGCGCCGTTTAGGCCTTGCCCAGCTCAGGTGCCGTTCAGGCCTGCCCTCGTCGCTGACTTACTGGCCGGTTATATGGGTTTAATGACTGAGATATGCGGATTTCGGCACATTGCCCATTTGCCAGAAACAGCCCATATCCCGCTCTTAGCGGCGATATTCTCCTCGCAGCACAAAACCCGAGCACCGAGCGGTCACGCTAACCATCAGCCAGACCGCCTGCCAAGGTTGTACGCATTCATCCTTAAAGTACCTTTAGTAACCCTGGCATCACCTCAGTGGACCATGGGGGCCGCCGCCGGTGATCAACCCCAACTCAGATTCGGAGGTCATGGGCAGGTGAAAGCGGCGGCGTTCTATGAATACGGGCCCGCGGAGGCGATGCGGTACGCGGACATCCCCGATCCGGTGCTCGGCCCAGCGGACGTGCTGGTCCGGGTGCAGGCCTGCGGGGTCAACCATTCGGACCTTGACTCCCGCGCCGGGAAGTCCCGGTGGCCGTTCGAGCTGCCGATGGTCCTCGGGGCAGAGTTCACCGGAACGGTCGTCGGTGTTGGCGACCGGGACGGGCCCATCCGTACCGGAGATCTGGTGACCGCCCTCCAGCAGTACAGCTGCGGGCGTTGCGCTCAGTGTGCCAAGTGGAGACCGGATCGTTGTGCGGCCTTCGAGATCTTCGGCACCACCCGCTGGGGCGGGTACGGCGAGCTTGTCTGTGTGCCGGCCGAGGTGGTAGTGCCCCTCGATCCGGCGGACGATCCCATTGCCGTCGCCGCGGGGCAGTGCGTGGTCAGTACCGCGTGGCACATGGTGAACCGGCTGGCACTCGTCCGGCCTGGAGACCTCGTGCTCGTTCCCTCGGCCTCGGGCGGCGTGGCGGGCGCGCTGGTCCAGTGCGCGAAGCTGGCCGGGGCCACTGTGGTCGCGACGGTCGGCGGGACCGGCAAGGCCGAGCAGGTCTCGTCGATCGGCGCGGACGTGGTCATCGTCCGGGGCGGGGGCGGGGGCGAGGGCGACATCGCCCGGGACCTGATGCTGGCCACGAGTGGCCGCCGCTTCGACGCGGTCCTCGACACCGTGGGTGGTGAGCTTTTCGGGGCCCACCTGTCCGTGTTGCGCGAGGAAGGCACGCTCGTCACCTGCGGCGCGCATGCCGGCGAGGTGGTTCCCCTTGACCTGATTCCCCTGTTCAGGAACGGCTGGCGCATCATTGGCTTCCGGCTGGCGCCGCCGGACGAGCTTGCGACGGCGCTGGAGCTCATCCGGCGCGGGTCCATCAAGGTGCCTATCGCCGCCACCTTCCCGGTCAGTGACGCCGCCGCGGCACATCGTTTCCTCGAACGGCGCCAGCACGTTGGGAAAGTGCTCCTTGTTGCCGAGTAATCAGTTTCCGGAGCCTATTCCCCCACGGGAGTTCCCCTTCCCGCCGGCTGCAACCCACAAAGGCGGCCTACCCGGCAAGACAGGCATACCCGGCATACCCGGCATAAGCCGCCGATCCGGTGCGCCAGGCCGCGCGGGCGCCCCGCCATGCTCGCTTCTTTTCGCCGACTACTTCGCTGGGTGTGCCTGGATTAGCTGGCCGCTATTAACTGCGCCAACCGGCTGGCGTGACCATCCGCCTTGTGAGATTATGGCCGCGTTATCGGCATACGCCGTTTCCGGGCGATTGGCGCCCTGATGCCGTGCCTGGGTACCGGCGCGCCTATTCGATCATGTTCCCCCGAATAAGGCTTGTATCAATAGGTTTGAACTCCGTGGAGGTAGGTCCCGTGGATCGATCGGATCAGAACAGCACGTCGCGGCCAGAAGGATTGGGACGGCGCCAATTCCTGCGCGGGATCGCCGCCACAGGCGTCATGACGGGTGCTGGGAGCTTACTGGCCGCCTGCAGCGGGTCCAGTTCCGGCAGCACCAGCCACCTGGCCCAGACCAGCCGCTCCGTACGGCGGGGCGGCAACCTGAAGCTGGGCCTCACCGGCGGTTCCAGCTCGGACACCCTCGACCCGCACAAGAGCCTCACCTACATAGACACCGCACGCTTGCAGTCGCTCTACCAGCCCTTGGTCCAGCTCGACGCCCAGGCCCAGGTCGAGTACGTGCTGGCCGAGTCGATCACCGCGCATCAAGGGTCGCTTTCAGAGTGGGTCATCCGTCTCCGGCCCGGCGTCACCTTCCACGATGGCAAGGACTTCACCTCGGCCGACGTCATCTTCACGTTCCAGCGGATCTTCTCCAACAGTTTCACGGGAAAGTTCGGCCTCGGCCCGATCGACATGAAGGGCACGAAGGCGCTCGACAAGCTCACCGTCCTGGTGATGCTGACCAAGCCCTTCGCTAGCTTCGTTGAGCAGCTGGCGGCATTCTGGTACAACCTCTACATAGCACCGACCGGTTTCAGTCCGTCCAAGCCGGTCGGCACCGGAGCCTTCACCTATCAAAGCTTCACGCCCGGCCAGCGCAGTGTGTTCAAACGCAACCCGCATTACTGGAAGTCCGGGCTTCCCTACGTAGATACCCTGACTATCATCGATTTCAGTGACAACACCACTCTTCAGGACGCGCTGGCCACAGGCGTTATCCAGGGTGCCGGCGCGCTTGACGGGCCGCAGATCGCCTCGCTGGCCACCACCAGCGGCATCAAGACGGTCGTGTCACACTCCGGTGAGATCATCCCGTTTACGATGCGTGTCGATCAGCCGCCCTTCAACGACGTCAATGTCCGTCAGGCACTGCGACTGCTCGTCGACCGCCCGCAGTTGATTGACTCGGCGCTCGACGGTTACGGGGTCGTCGCGAACGACATCTTCTCCCCCTATGACCCTGACTTCGACCACTCGCTGGTGCGGCCCGCACAAGGCGACATCCGGCAGGCCAAATTCTTGCTGAAGAAGGCCGGCCAGGAGGGCCTGACAGTGAACCTCACCACCTCGGCGGTGGCCACGGGCACAGTTGCGATGGCGACCGTGCTGGCCGCTCAGGCCAAGGCGGCCGGTGTCACGATCAAGCTCAACAATGTCCCTTCCGGCGTCTTTTTCGGTCCCAACTACCTCAAATGGACAGTCGCCCAGGACTACTACAACTATTATCCCTACCTCGCTCAGGTCGCGGAGTCGATGCTGACGGGCTCCCCGTTCAACGAGACGCACACCAACAATCCCCACTACACGAGCCTCTACAACCAGGCGAATGCTACCGCCGACGCATCGCTGCGGAAAGAGCTCCTCCATGAGATGCAGACGTTCGACTTCAACGAGGGCGGTTACATCATCCCGGCTTTCATCGACGTGCTCGACGCCTACAGCGACAAGGTAACCGGGTACTCGGCCGGGAAGGTTGGCCAGCCGCTCTCGAACTTCAATTTCGAGCGCTTCGGCTTCATCGCCTGACCGTCCAGGCGCGCCGTCACGGCCCTGGTCGCACAGGGCCGTGACGGCATCCCCCGACGGCATCACGCGGAGCAGCAGCGGCTCACCGCAACAAGCGGCGGCTCACCGGAACACCAGATTCCTCACCGACACCGTGTTGGCGATCATCCCGGTGCCGATCATGAGATCAGCCACCCGCTGAACCTGCCCGACACTCAGAAATGTCGGGTACTGCCCGACCGTGACGAGGGCGGCATCTCGTGCGGACATCCCGGGCAGCGTTCGCAGAACTGACTGCACCGTGCCGAGCTGGGCCGTACTGGCCTTCGCGTCGTTGAGCGCGGACTGGAAGCCGCGAAGGGCCGCCGCATGACCGCGAGCGAAGCCGGCCGTGGTGAAGTATCCCGATAGCGGCAGGCTGGCGGTTACGCCGCTGCACACGTCAAGCAGCTCGATGGCCCCGAGCTGGGTTTCGGCCTGCAGGATGTAGGGCTGGGTCGCCACGATCGCGCTGACCGTGTGATCGCGCAGGGCGCCGATCATGTCGCTCGGCGCCATGGCCTCCCACTGGACGCTGGGCGGGCTTACGCCATCGCTCTGCAGAACCGCCTCGGTCGCCACCGTCTCGATGTTGTAGGGGGCGTCGATGGAGAAGGGGGCGAGCTGCTGCGGCGGGGTGGCGACCGTTTTGCCCTCTAGATCCTGTGGGGTCCGGATAGTCGAGCCGGGAAGGGTAAGAACTTCCATCAAGCCCGGCGTCGCATCGTACCCGTCCGCGACCAGCCGTAGCTGCCCGCGGGGGGCTTGGGCTTGCCTGTAGAGCAGCCCGGCGTAATCACCGCTGATGACTTCCGCCTGACCGCTGGTTACCGCGGCATATGCCTGCTGGAGGTTCTGGTAGGTCTGCACGGTCACGTTCACGCGATGCTGGGTGAACAGGCCGTCCTGCACCGCCACCTGCAGCGGGGCGTTCGCGAAGCCTGGCACGACCGCAACCGTGAGCTGCTGGCTCCCCGCCGGCTGGCCCGACGAGGCCCACGGCACGTGGCAGCCGGTCGCGAGCAATGTCAGCGAGACCGCCATCAAGGCCATGCCCGACCGGCGCAGCATGCCGCCGCGCCCCATGCGGGCCCTAAGACATGTCCCAGCCCGAACAAGCCCCATGAAGCCCTCCTTTATACTCATATATCCTGTCTAAAATGGACATAAGTGGCATTCCCGAAGCACATAGGCGGCCGCGGGGCTCCGCTTCCGCACAGGCTAGACCTCCAGAGGGCTCCGGGTGCCCTAAAAGGCAGGCTTGACGACGGGACGCGCCCTATGAGCATGTTTGACAACTGACCCGCGCGTCATAAGAGCATGTTTTAATAACATTAGTAACAACTGGGGTGGGATGGCCCGGCCGGCGTTAGAGTTGGCTCCTGGCCCTGTTGAGACGGCCGCGTGCGGAATGGTTGACCCGAGACGGTGTCACCATTGCGGTTCCGCATCGGCCCCTGCACCTCGGTGGGCGCCCTGCGTTTCCCGGGTGAGAGGTGCGGATACTGTGCGGTCCAGGCAATGGAGAACAGGCAGCGTAGCCCCTGACGCGACCCACCGGCCATCGGTGCAGGTCGCAGCGGCATCAGATGCGGCTCCTAGCCGGGGCCGGTCATCTCCCCATGGTGGTGCGCCGGGCGATACCGGCGTGGTGGGCAGCGACAGCCCGGCCCCGGGCGGCCTATCCACGGCCCCTGCTCCAGGGCGGCCGACCTTCCGTTATGCGCTGAAGAACTGGCGAGTGCGATCCCGCCTCCGGCTGCTAGTCCTGCTGCCCGCATTAGCAGCCGTGATTCTCGGTGGCGTCAGCATAGGTTCCTCCGTGCGCAGTGCCGCCGCCTATCAGCGGGTGGAGCAGTTCTCCAGGCTAGGCGGAGAGATCACTAACCTGATCAAGGCGCTTCAGAATGAACGCGAAGACACCATTAGTTACATAACGACCGGTCCGGGAGGAAACGGACGCGGCTCACCGGGCACGGCGACCACACCCGAATTGGCGGTCCTCGCCCTGGATCATCGGGCCACCGATCAGATTGCCGCCCGGGTGCGGAGCCTGGCCGGAAACATCGGCACGTCCTATCCGGCGGTGGCGCAGCAGGAGGCCAAGGGAGCGATCACCTCGATTGACGGGCTCCCGGCCCTCCGCAGCGTCGCGGCCAGCACCCAGATTCCCTCGCTGGTAGTGATCCAGGAATACGCCAGCACCATCAACCGGCTACTCGCGCTTGAGGAAGAAATCGCGACGGGCAGCAACAACGCGGCACTGGCCGACACCGTCCGGGTCATGGGCCTGATCTCGGCCATGAAGGAAGAGGTATCGCAGGAGCAGGCGATCCTCACCTCGGCTCTGACCCCCGACCTGGTGGGCGCCACCCAGTTCCAGCCCGGCCAGCTGACGGCCATCAACGCCGCGCAGGCCGAGCAGCAGGCTAACCTGGCCCAGTTCAGCCTCACCGCCACAGGCAGCCAGCGTCGCCTCTACGAAAACGCTCTGTCCTCGGCCCAGGCCGACCGGGCCCAGGCGCAGGTGCAGCAAGCTATCACCCTGGCCCTCACCGGCGGCTCCTCGGCGGAGAACCCAGCGTTCACCAATGCAGCCAACGGTTCCACGTACATGGTGGCCAGCCTGCGCACGGTCGAGCAGGGACTCATGTCCTCGGTCATCGGACAGAGTGGCGTGCTGCGGGGCAAGGCGATAACGGCGGCGCTCATCGCGGGCATCGCGGTGATGCTGGTGCTCGCGCTGGCGCTGTTCCTCACCGTAGCCGTGGGCCGCTCCATGACCCGCCCGCTGCACCGGCTGCGGACCGGCGCACTTGAGGTAGCGGGGGTGCGGCTGCCGGAGACGGTTCGGTGGATGAGCGGGGGCGGCGGCAAAGATGCGCCGCTGGAAGTCGAGCCCATCGAGGTGGACTCCACCGACGAGATTGGCGAGGTCGCCCGGGCATTCGACCAGGTCCACAGGGAGGCGGTCCGGCTGGCGGCCAACGAGGCGGCGCTGCGCGGAAATATCAACGCCATGTTTGTGAACCTCTCCCGCCGCAGCCAGTCCCTGGTGGAACGCCAGATCCACCTCATCGACGACCTGGAGCAGGGCGAGCAGGATTCTGAGCGGCTCGCGAACCTGTTTCAGATGGACCACCTGGCCACACGGATGCGCCGTAACTCCGAGAACCTGCTGGTTCTCGCGGGCCACGAACTGTCCAGGCGATGGTCCGAACCGGTGGCGCTGGTGGACGTGCTGCGTGCGGCAGTGTCGGAGATCGAGCACTACGAACGCGTCAGACCGAACATCCAGCCGGGAATCTCGGTCCGCGGGCAGGCGGTCAGCGACGTCGTTCACCTGCTGTCCGAGCTGGCCGAGAACGCGACGGCATTCTCCCCCGCGGAAACAGCGGTGAATGTGTCAGGGCACATGCTCGAAAGCGGTGGCGCGCTGCTTGACATCACCGACCACGGCGTCGGGATGGATGCCGAGGCGGTGGCTCATGCCAACTGGCGGCTGGACAATCCCCCGGTCGTGGATGTCGCGGTCTCCCGCCGGATGGGGCTGTTCGTGGTCGCCCGGCTGGCCGCCAGGCACGGAATCCGCGTCCGGCTCCGGCCCGCTGCCATGGGGGGCCTGACCGCCCTGGTATGGCTTCCGGACGAAGTGATCACGCTTGAGACCTTCGCTCCCACCCTGGGCATGCGCCGGTTCCAGCCAGCCGCGACTGGTGTCACGACCAGCTGGATGGACACGGGGCTGGCCCTCGGTACGGCGGATGAGCGTGCGGCGGCCGCACGAGCGGTATCGGCTGCGCGCGCGCCGCGGTTTGAGCCGCCTCAGCCTGTGACCGATGATGCGGCTGTGCAGGCCGGGGCTGGTCCGGGCGGGAGTGCGATGCTCGCAGCACCGGCGAACGGGGCGGCGGCTGGGCCGGTGGCAGGCAGTCCTGGGGCGGCCTCAGCGGCGCACAGTGTGATAGTGCCGCCTGCGGTGGGCGCTGGGCACGAGAACCGGCTGCCTATTTTCGAATCGGTGGAATCCGATTGGTTCCGGCGCGGCGGGCATGCTCTTGACCCGTCGGTCCCGGTGCCGGGTTCGGGTTCGACCGGTTGGTCGTCCCCCGCGGACGCGGGGTGGCGGGCGGCGGAGGTGGCGCAGGCGCCAATATCCACCGGCATCACAGCAGCGGGGCTGCCTAAGCGGGTGCCGAATGCGAACCTGGTGCCCGGCGGTGTCGGTGCGCCGGCGGCGGTACCGCCGCCGGCCGCGCCCGGACGGTCCGCCATGCAGACCAGAGAACGCATGGCGAGCTTCCAGCACGGGATCAGGAAAGCGCGCGCGGCTACACCCAGGGATGAGTTTCATACCAGCGGTGAGGCAGACGGTGCCACTTAGCGCCTGATGGAAGCCATTACCTCCCGCAGTAACCATACGTGGTCACCTGATGCCACGCAGAGAGGAGAACTTGTGAGCCCGCTGACTTCTTCGGCGCAGGACTTGAATTGGCTCGTCACGAATTTTGCCGAACGGGTGCCGTCTGTAGCCCATGCGATCGTTGTGAGTTCTGACGGCTTGCCGCTGGCCTTCTCGGACGGGTTCCCGCAGGACCGGGCGGACCAGCTGGCCGCCGTGACCTCGGGGCTGACCAGCCTGACGCAGGGTGCGGCTCGGGTGTTTGAAGGCGGACCGGTAACGCAGACGGTCGTGGAGATGCGGCGGGGGCTGCTGCTGGTAATGACGATCAGCGACGGATCCACCCTGGCGGTGCTCGCAGCGGCCGATAGTGACATGGGCTTGGTGGCTTATGAGATGGCTCTGCTCGTGGAAAGGGTCGGACGGGCTCTCACGCCCGCTACGCGGGGCGGGCGCCTGTCGAAGAATGGCAGCTAGCTCCCGGAGAGGTTGATGCCCGGACCTTAACCTGCTCGAAAGGGTACTCAGTGAATTTCGCAAGGTCAGAACCCCCGTGGGATAACCCGCGGGATGCCGCGATGACATCGGTCAAGATCGTTGTGGCGGGTGGCTTCGGCGTGGGCAAGACCACTTTCGTCGGGTCGGTCTCGGAGATCACGCCGCTTACCACCGAAGCGGTGATGACCGCCGCCAGCGGCGACGTTGATGATCTCTCCGGTGTGCCCGATAAGACAACCACCACGGTGGCTATGGACTTCGGCCGGATAACCCTGGACGCCGGGCTCATCTTGTATCTGTTCGGCACGCCCGGCCAGCACCGTTTCTGGTTCATGTGGGATGACCTCATCCAGGGTGCTATCGGCGCTGTGGTGCTCGTGGACACGCGCCGGTTGGCCGAGTCATTCGCGGCGGTCGACTACTTCGAGGCTGCTGGCCTGCCGTTCATTGTGGGCATCAACGGGTTCCACGGCAACTTCCCGCACACCGCCATCAATGTCCAGGACGCATTGTCGGTGAGCCAGGACGTGCCGATCATCAGGTGCGACGCGCGAGAGCGGGAATCAGCCAAGACGACCTTGATGACCCTCGTCCAGCACGCCATGGCCGCACAGTTGGGCATCCACTAGCGTCCGCACTCAGGCGGCGCCGCGCCTCGCCAGTTCGCTCACTGCGTCTCCCGCTCGCTTCCGGGGCCCCGCCCACCTCCCCATTCCCCCTTCACTGCGCTGCCTTCCCTCGTCGCTCGTGCTCTGCTCCCCGCTTGCCCGCCGGGGCGCCGTGAGGCGCCGCCTTCCCTCGTCGCTCGTTCCTCGCTCCTCAGTCCAGGCGGCGCCGCGCCCCGGCGGCTCGCCCAGTTCCTCAGTCCAGGCGGCACCGCGCCCCTCCGGCTCGCTCAATGCATGTGCTGATGGCTGCGGCTCTCGGCGAGCGCGCGGCCTGGGTCTCAGCGCAGCGCCAGTGCTATCTCCCGCGGCATCGAGAGCGTTCCGGGTTGCCACTCGAGGCTGCCCGCCAGCCGCGCGGCGGGGAACGTTTCGAAAAATATTCTGAGCGCGGTCGCCAGCCACACCCGGGTCAGCGCGGCACCGGGGCAGAAATGAGGGCCAGCCCCGAACGCGATGTTCCGCGGCGGCGGGCCAGCGGGGTCGTGGGCGGCGGCGACCAGTGACGGTAGCACCACCGTGCCCTGGCTGATGAGCCGGCTGCCAAGCCAGGTGTCCGCCAGGGCTATGCGCGGAAGAGCGACCGGGAACAGTGTCCGGTGGCTCAGCAGGTGCGCGGCGACTGAGGCCCAGGTCCGTTCACCGCTCAAGGCAGCGGCGATGACACGCGGCTGTTGCGCGACTTCCGCCAGGGCGGTGGCGAGGACTGGGAGCACAGCGCCGAAGCCATTGCTTACGGTGGCGATGACATGCGCGACCTGACTGGTGGTGAAGCCGTCCAGCGCACGGATCATCTGCGACGTCAACGCCCCGTCGGGCCGGGCCCGCTTCGCGGCGATCATCGATTCGTAGTAGCTGTACAAATCCTCCCACGCCGCGGCCACCTCGGATACCGCCGCCGCGCTGGGGACCACGGCGAACGCGACCCGCGAGAACTCCAGGACTTGTTCCCAGTCCCGCCTGGGAATGCCCATGGCACCGCAGACCGCCTCCGCGGTGAACGGCTCCGCGAACCCCGTAATGGCGTCCGCGACGCCGCCACCCAATGACGCTGCGCGGCGGGCACCGAGTGACGCAGAGAGGTCCGCGGCGATCGCCTGGATGGCCGGGCGAGTCGTTTCGGCGGCGCGGTGAGTGAACAGGCGGCTGATCCGCCGCCGGTACTCGCGCAGCGGCGGTGGGTCCATATTGAGTAGCCCCCCGTCGGCCGATTGCATCTCCGCCCCGGTCAGAGGACACCCGCGCAATTCCCCGGATTTGGTAACACCTGCCATGCCGAAATGGGTCGGGTCGGACAGGGAGCGCAACACGTCAGTGCGGCGACGCAGGACGAGCATCGGATCGCCGCCGACAGGCCTGCTGGCGAGGTCACCGGTGCCGCCGGCGCACAACACGGACGGCGGTGCGCCGCCCGGCTCGGCCGCGAAGGTCAGGACTGGGACAGCAGTGGGCCGCTGGACCGTCAGCATGAGCGCTGATCCTGCACGTCAGCCCCTTCCGCGGCAGCACCCGAGCACCGGCCCGGGAGCCGCGGCTCGTTGCGGCGGTGGTATCGAAGATCAGCCCTTGGGTACGTAAGGACACCCAGGTACATCAATGATTATGTAGGGGCCAGCTTTACCTTAATCTTGTCATTCGCTAGCAGGCGGCAGCGATCGTTCCCGGAGCCACTGGTGATGACTGCGGTGATTCCGCACGGAATCGCGCCTGGGGTGTCTTTATGTACCGTTGCGCCCCCTGCGTTCAGCCCGCGGTCCATAGCCGTACCGTTGCGTCGAAGCTGCCGGTGGCGAGGGTGTGGCCGTCGGGGCTGAACGCCTGAGAGCCGACGTGGCCGGTGTGGCCGAAAAGGATAGCTGTGGCCTGCCCGGTGGCCAGGTTCCACAACCGCTGCCGTGCTGATCGGCGCGCCCGCCCGGGTACTCGATGTGCTAGGCCTGCGACCGCAGATCGTCATGACCCGGGATGCAGACTAGGCCCATGCCTGCGTACAAGCCGATGCCACTCCACCTTGAGACCGAGCGGCTGAGACTGCAGCCATGGACCGAGTCGGACGCCGATGAACTCCGCGTCCTTCACTCCGAACGCGGTAACGGGACGCCGACGGTTGAGCGCGCCCGGGAAATCATCGCGAAGCAGCTCGCGGCAACGGCGGCAACGGGGATCGCCTTGCTGCCCATCCGGCGCCGTGACGAAGGCGACTTCATCGGTTATTGCGGGCTGATCGTCGGCCGCTCCACCGTTGAGGAGCCGGAGATCGCGTATGAGCTGCTGCAGCGTGCGCATGGGCGCGGCTACGCCACTGAGGCGGCTGGCGCGGTGCTCGATGCCGCGATAGCGACAGGGCGGAAACGGCTCTGGTCGACTGTCGGTACATGGAACACGCCATCGTTCCGTGTCCTTGAGAAGCTCGGTTTCGAGCGGGATCACGTTTCCGCAGACGACGGCGGCGAATTTGTGTGGCTCACGCGCTCGCTGCCGTGACGTGGGCCGCCCCTAGGGCTCTATGTTTCGAGCGCGGGTCACCATGATCCCGATTTGTGACGATCAAGGAGCCTGGTGGTCGATTCGCGACGCGCCGTCAGGGGGGCCGGATCCGGACTGTGATGTGCGTCATCCGGCGGCGATTGCGGCCACCGATATCGGCGGCAATGACCGATCCCTGTGCCCCGTTCCAGAAGCCGTGCGTGCGAGGATCCGTGGCGTGATCGTTGACACGTCGCGTCGTCTCCAATCGGTGTACGTGCCAGTGGGTGACGGCGTACGGCTGGCCGTGGATGTCTGGTTGCCAGTGGAGCGCACTGCCGTGGGAGGCACGGTCGGCACGGTCATGCGGGTGACCCGCTATCTCGAACTCATCACCGGCTGGGTGGCCAGCACATTGGCAGCCCGTCTAGGCTGTCTCGATGGCGGAGGAGGGGAATGTGGCCACAGCTGAGGAGATCCTCAGGCAAGCACGCACCGTCCTGGTTATTGACTGGCCAAGTAGGGACGTGCCGGACACTCTCGCGCGAGCCGGGTTCACGGTCGTAGTACACGGCGGCCCTGGACCCGAGGACTACTCAGTCCAGGAGGTCGTGGACGGGGAGGTCGTTCCCCGCCACCTCGGCGCCGCCCCCCAGCATGCTGACCTGGTCTACTCCTACCGCCCGGTCGGCGAACTGCCAGGAATCGTCTCTGGCGCACAGAAGATTGGCGCCACGGCCGTGTGGCGGCAATCGGGCCTGGCCAGTTCCGGGACCAACGATCCGAAGGGTTGCTGGGTAGCCGAAAGCGAGTCACAGCAAGCGCGGCAGATCGTCGAGTCGGCTGGACTGGATTACCTCGAACAGCCCTATATCGCCGACGCGGTCCGGCGGATCACTGGCGAAGCGGGCTGATCCTGGGGTCCGGGAACCCACCAGCGCGGATAGGTACCTCGGTAATGCGGGAAGCTCCTCGCGTGGCCGCTTACAATGGCCGCGTCATGAATACGCTATGGGGATCCTCCTGGTAATCCGCAAAAGGACCGCAGCGCACGAACCCAAACTTCGCGTACAGCCGGTGTGCGGGCACGAAGAACTCGGCCGATCCGGTTTCCAGGCTAACCCGCGAGAATCCCATTTGCCTGGCTTCGGACAATATGTGCTGCAACAGTACTGATGCCACTCCGCGTTTCTGGTGCGACGGCGCCGTGCGCATCGACTTTATTTCCGCGTGGCCGACGTCGAGCACCTTGATCGCCCCGCAACCGACCAGGACGGCGCCATCAACCACCGACCAGAACGTGACCTCAGGCCTGCGCAGCCCATCGAGGTCGAGCGCGTGCTTGCTCTCTGGAGGGCTAATCGCCCTCATCTGGGCGATGTGCTCACCGAGGAACTCCGCGATCTCAGGGCCGGACAGGTCATCGATGACTATCCGCAACCGCATCACCTCTGCCGCCGAGGCCTTCGCTGCTCTCTCATCCACCTGCAGATGCCCTTTCGTTATGATCCAAGGTCTTCGACCGACGGGTAGCTGGTGGCGTCTCGGTCAAGCCATTCGCGCAGGTCACGTGTCGCCTCAACGTCGTTGCGGTTATAGGCGAGGAGCCAGTCGCGGGCCGAGCGCGCCGCGAGGGCTCCGCCGGCATTGACGGCCTGGTCGTATCGGATCATTGACTCGCCACCCCCGGGGTCCTCGACGTCCCAGGTGAAGCTGCATAGCGGAGCCACGCGCTTGAGCCCAGCCGAGGAGCCGGTGAGGAGCTGGGTTTCGAACACGCGGAGCAGGTCTACCCATTCCCCGGACCCGGTGAAGGCGGCGACCGTGTCTTCCACGCCGGCGGCAGCGGCGATGCGCCGCATCTGAGTGTTCTCGGCGGCCGCGTGGTAGCAGTAGGCGCGAAAGACGAGGCCCGCGGCCGCCACATCCCGGCGCAGCCCGGTCAGCCACGCCCAGAATTCGGCGAACAGCGCGGCTTCGGCTTGTCTGGTCATCGGGTCCCATGTGCAGAACGGGCGATAGCCGGCCGGCACAGCGCGGCCGCCTGACCGGTCGGTAACCAGGGCACCCCAGAGGTAGACCCCTTCCTCAACGTTCTCCATGTCGATATCGACTTCGACGCCGCCCCGGGGTACCTGGACCCGGGCCACGCCGCGGCGCCGGTAGACGGGTGAGCTGCCCAGTGCCGCCCGGGCCCGGTCGATCTGCTCAGGAAGGCCCCGCATCGGCTGGTCACAGTAGGCCGCCGTGCGCAAGCAGAGCGCCCGGGCATCGCCCAGCGTGCGGATGCCCGCGCCCGCGAGGCGGGCCAATTGCGCCCGCTTCCGCTCTCCGACAATGGCCGACACCTGTGTGTCATCCGGCATGGTTCCCAGCGCCGCGGTGATAGGCCGCAGGTCCACGTGGGCGGCGACCAAGGTGGCGGTCCGGTGGTCGAGCGAGGCCAGCAAGGCCCGGTCGGTCACCCCGTGATCGCGATGGATGCGCCACGGCCGCCAGCCCATCCGCGGCAGCAGGCTCACATCACCGGAGCCAGCCTCGAGCTGCGGACCGCACCACGACCACCAGGGGCACTCCGCGCACTCACCAATCCGTACCGGAACCACCAGCAGCGCGACCCCGGGATCGGCTTGGTGCCCGGCGGCGACGGCCAGGATGTCCAGGCGGAAGCCGAACTCGAAGTCGTAGACCTCCATGGTCGAGCGCCGCCTCGGCCGGGTACCCGCCGACGGGGTCAGCCAGATCGGGGCGTTCAGGTCATACCAGGTGACGACGCCGTCGACGCCGATGATGCCGCCCAGGCGGCCCACCGCCGGAGCCATGCCCGCGGCTTCCAGCATGCGCTGGTAGTGGGCGAGCTGGAGCAGGTCGTCCTTGCGTTTGCGGGCCGACGAACCTGGATCTGCCTCCGCCGCCTCCCAGGCCAGGCGGTCCAGTGCCGAACAACGCGCCGGCAGGCCAGCAGGACCGGCGTCGAGGCAGCGGTGGTGCTTGATGTCCACCGGCCGGTAGCCGGAACGGCCCGACGCGGCAACCAGGAGGTCGGGTTCGCCCACCCGCCGCCCGGCGAGATCGGCGGGCAGGCGTCCGCCCACGATGACAGGCGCCCCCGCCCGCATCGCACCGAGCGTCGCTACCTCGCGGGCGACCCGGTCCTGGCCGACCACCAGGTGCGCGTCCGGATGCATGGCCACAAGCCGGGCGACCACCTCCGCTTCGAACTGCCGGCCACGCGCGAACCGGCGCTCGACCAGCCGCGACGCAGGCAACGGGTCGCACGGCCGGACGGCGTCCCATTGCGCGCGAACCGGGCACTGCTTGGCCACATAAGCGCCCTGTGGCGGCACGGCCGAGACGTCGTAGCGAGTGACCACAGCCCTGATGGTACGGACTGCCTATGACAGGCCCCGAGGTCAGGGAATCCTCGGGAGCGGCGGAATCCGCTCGTCGGGCGTCCCCCACGACGGGGAGACCACGGATGCCCCGACCGCCGCGGGCAGGCCCGCATTCAGGTCGCGGTGGATGACCCGGGCGACGTTCTCAATCGTCCGGATCCCGTAGGCCATAGTCGGGTTGTTCTGGGTGAGAACGACGATCATGTAGTCGCGGCCACGACCGGAAAAGCTGCCGATGCTGTGGATACGCCAGCCGTAGGTGGGGCGGGGCAGCCAGCCGTTCTTCACGTGCACTATCACCCCGGCGGGCGTCCCGGCCGGGACCCCCCATCGCTGCGAGGCGACGACGCGGGACATCAGTCCGAGCGCGTACCGGCGTGACGGGGTGTCCAGCACGGAGTTGATGCTCATCAGCAGGTTCAGCAAGGTCAGTTCGTCACGCGCGGTGATCTGCGTCAGGCCCCAGTACCCGCCGGGGCCGAGCACCGTCTGTGTCATCCTCGCCAGGTTGAGGAAATGCTGCAGGCTGGACCGGCCCACCTGGGCCCACAGCGCGGAGGCCGCGTTGTTGTCCGACCGGGTGATCATCGCGGTCGTCAGGTTCACCTCGGCTGATGTCAGGTACCGGTGCTGCTCCAGTGCCTTGCGCAGCAGCGCGCCGAGGATGGTCACCTTTACGACGCTGGCCGAGTCGAACCGCCGCCCGTCCTGGAGCCGGCAGACGACTCCGGTGCGGTGGTCCAAGACCGTCACCGCGACGATCGAGGACCGGGAGCGCAGGGCCGCCGCGATGTCGCCGGAAAGCCGGGAGGCCAGTGCCTGGTGGGAGGATGATGTGCAGATGGCGGCCGCCGCGGCGGCCGGAGCCGCCTGCGCGTTGGCGGCGCCGGTGGCGAGCAGCGGGACGGCCAGGGCCAGACTGACGGCCACTAACGTGCGCTTGCAGCTCAATGTCATCGCCCATTCATCTGCCTCGGGGAGCTATGGCGGGTTGCCAACCTCCAAGACGCCGGAGGGGGGCCTGAGGTTGCCCCGGCTGGACCCGGACTTTAGCTGCTGATGACCCAGCAACCTCGCGGCAGTTTGCGGCCGACTCGCTGCTTGAGCTCAAGCAGGTGTTCCCGGTAACCTTCCCGCACATCCCGAACTACGACGTGGCCGGGGTCATCACCGAGGCCGGCGAGGGCGTGAGCGGCCGGAGCGCCGGAGACGCGGTGGTGGCGTTCTTGCCGGTGACCGCGCCCGGCGCGGCCGCCGCCGGTCCGTCCCCGGACGCACCATCTGCCGCGAGCACACCGCTCATGACGTTTGGATATGCCGACCTATCATTCAGCGGGAATGGAAACCAGCTGAAACGCCACCTTGTCGCCTGACGAGGCCCGGATTAATACATCCAGGGCCTAGGTACCATTTGGAACGCATTCGTCGAGTGGGCACTCGTCGAACCGGCAGGGCTATTCGCTGGATGATGTGAACTCGCTGGCCGAAGGCCGGTGCTGCCGTGCCCCGGCATTGCCACTACTGCGGCGCCGAGGCTGCCCAGTGCGAGGGCTAGAGCGAGAATCCCGCGCACCACTCGGACGTGAACTGTCCTCGTCGAGGGTTCACGGCGGGCGCTGCGCAATCCGCAGGTCCGCATGATGACGTGCCAAAATGACCTATGTGTCTTCATCAAGAAGATCCCCTCATTTGGGTTACATAGAACATCGGCCCCTCTAAGAGGGAGAAACTACACCACCATCCATCTCGGGATGTGGCATTCGGGTAGATTCGTGCGGCGTCCTGCCAGGCGTGCTTGGTATCCGCTGCGACTCGCCGCAAGCCGTGCCGTTTTGCCAGGGCTCGTACCGTTTTGCCAGGAGCCGCACCATTTGCCCGGAGCCACGCCGTTTTGCCATGCCATTTGCCGGGAGTCGTGCTGATTTGCCAGGAGCTGTGCCGTTTTGCCGGGAGCATCACCACTCGCGCTGCAGAGATCCACTGCCGACACTTTCTTCTAGCGGAGCCTCCTAGATCCCTGTAGCAACGGGCGTCTCGCTGGCCTGCCGCGCAACGCTAGCCCGCACAGGAACCGGCTATCACTCGCACCATTACCAGGTGTCGTCAGTCTCACTCACCACGCGAATAGCTCTTCTATAGGCATTTGCCGGCCGGCGGCCGCAGGGCTTAGTGAAACGTGCATTGAAAATTGCGCTATCTGCTAACTGGTGGGCGCGATTATTTCTCCGTCCCGCTAGTTCTCCCAGGATTCGAGTGAGAAGTACCATAACGGGTACCAACGCAAGTGGAGTATTTCTGTACGCCCCTTTCGGGTACCAGCTGCGAGCTTGCCCGCAGGTGGTAGAAGACGCAAGGCGATCATGGAATTTCGGGTGCTCGGGCCGATTGAGCTTTGGTCGGCTAAGCAGCAACGTGATCTTGGGCCGACCAGGGCGCGAGGTGTCCTGGCCATCCTCCTGTTGACGCCACGCACAATAGTGCCGACCGAGGCGCTCATTGACCGGCTGTGGGATACGCGGCCTCCGCCCAAGGCCCGGGAGAGTCTCTCGGTCTACATCGCCAGGCTTCGGGCGTCGCTCCGGCAGGCCGTCGGCGATAGCGTCCAGCTGTCGGGGCGCGCCAGAGGCTACGTGCTCGATGTCGATCCCGAGGCAGTCGACTTGCATCAGTTCCGCCGGTTGCGCCGGCAGGCGGATGCCCTGACGGCAAGCAGCGACTATGACCAGGCGGCCGTGCTGCTGCGCGAGGCCGACAGCCTCTGGCGCGGCCAGGCGCTGGCCGGGATCCGCGGCGACTGGGTGGCGCGGATGCGTGACAGCCTCGAAGAGGAGCGCCGGGCGGCCATCCTGAAGCGCGTCGAGTGTGAGCTGGAGCTCGGCCGGCATGCCGACCTGGTAGGTGAGCTTCGCCACCTGCTGGCTCAGTACCCGCTGGACGAGACGTTCATCGCCCACCAGATGGCGGCCCTGTACGGGAGCGGCAGGCCGGGTGACGCACTCAGCCTCTACCGGGATACCCGCACCCGCCTTATCGATGAGCAGGGCACAGAACCGGGGCGGATGCTGTACGAACTCCATCAGCGCATCCTGCGGGGTGATCCCCAGCTGGCCGTGAGACTCACCGACCCACATCTTGGCCGGGCGTCACGGCCAGACACGCTTCCGCCGGAGACGGTGGAGTTCGTGGGCCGCAGCGAGGAACTCGGGCTGCTCACCCGTAAGGACGACGATCCCCCCCGGGTCAGCGTGATCGAGGGCATGCCCGGGGTGGGGAAGACCGCCCTGGCGGTGCACGCCGCCCGCAGTGTCTCCGGTCAGTACCCGGACGGGATGTTCTACCTCAACCTTCATACCCACGACCCTGGGCGCCCTTCGCTCGACCCAGCCGAGGCACTGCACCGCCTGCTCCTCATGCTGACCGTGCCTGCTGCGCAGATACCTGACGCTATCGGCGAGCGCGCCGCGCTGTGGCGAGCCCAGCTGAGCCGCCGTCGCGCCGTTGTCATTCTCGACGACGCTGCCGGGCATGACCAGATCCGCCCGCTCCTGCCGGTGGCAGGCCGGTGCCTGATCTTGATCACGACCCGGCGTAGCCTTCCCGACCTTGAGGGCGCCCGCGTGCTGACCCTCGACGTGCTGTCGGTCGACGACGCGATCATGCTGTTCCAGGGGATCGCGGGGAAGGGCACTGCCCACGACGAGGGTGAGGTGGCCACGGCCGTGCGGCTGTGCGGGCGCTTGCCGCTCGCGATCCAGCTCACCGCGGGCAGGCTCGCGCAGGACTGCCCGCCCAGGCTTGCCGACCTGGTCGAGGAACTGTCACAGTCTCCCGCTCGCCTGGGCGGCACAGGCGCGGCGAGCCCGGAAGTGATGTCGGCATTCGACCTGTCCTACGGGGCGCTGGAACCCGACCACCAGCGGTTCTTCCGGCGGCTGGGCGTGAGCCCGTGCGCTCATGTCAGCCTGCAGGCGGCGGCTGCCCTGGGCGGCGGCACCCTCGCCGAGGCCGAGAAAGCTCTCGCCGCCCTGCTCGATCATCACCTGCTGGCTCGAGCCCTGGCCGGTCAGTTCCGTTTCCACGACCTCATCCGCGGATACGCGGCCGCGCGCGCCGCACGTGAGGACCCCGAGCCTGAGCAGCGACAGGCAGTCGGCAGGCTCCTTGACTACTACCTGCACACAGCCGATCAGGCTGACCGGGTACTTCAACCGTTCCGGCGCCGGATGCCCGTGTCGGTCACCCACCCGCCAGTCACGAGCCCAGTATTGGGCACACAGGAAGACGCGGCCGCCTGGCTGGAATCGGAGTGGCGCAACATCCTGCAGGCCGCCCAGCACGCGGGCAGGCGCGAATGGAAGCGGAAGTGCGCCGATCTCACCCACGTGCTGGCTGGCTTCGTGGAGATCAGGGCGTACTGGGACGAGGCCATCGCCGCCCACACACTGGCTCTCCAGGCCTGCCGTGACATCGCGGATCCGGCCAGGATCGCGCAGGCGTCACTGGAGCTCAGCGAGGTGAGCCAGCAGACCGGCCGCCACGAGGCAACGCTTCCCCTAGCGGAGGACGCCGCAGCGATCTACCGGTCACTGGCCGACCGGCGAGGCGAGGCCGAAGCCCTCGACCAGATCGGCATGGCCCACCTGCGTGCGGCACGTTCCCGTGAGGCCCTGGCCTATTTCCACGAAGCAAGGATTCTGTACCGCGCCGCCGCGGACCAGCACGGCGTGGCCAATACGTTGAGTCACTCCGGGATCGCCTGCTGGCGCCTTGGGCATTACCCCGACGCAATGGGTCACCTGCGTGACGCGCTCTCGCTCTACCGTGACGTCGGGGACAGGCGAGGCGAGGCGAAGACCCTCAATAATCTTGGAAGAATGCAACTGTATTTCGGCTATCATAGAGACGCGCTGGAAGGCTACCAGAAGTCACTGGAAATATTTAGTGAGATAGGCGGGCCGCAGAACGAAGCGATCCTGTATCATAATATTGGGGCTGTTCACTATTATAAGGGCAGTTACGAGGAAGGGCTTGCTGCTTACCGACGGGCACTAGCCATATACCGTGACATCGGCGATCTTCCAGATGAGGCCGACGTGCTCAACGACATCGGCGCCATTTATCAAAGCGCGGAGTGCCACGACGAGGCGTTGATTTATCATCAGAAGGCCAAAGTGATCGCCGAGGAGATCGGGAACCTGGCCCAGCAGGTGGTCGCACTTCGCGGTATAGCCGACGTGCGTCGCGGATCTGGCCGGCACGGCGAGGCGTTTGATCATTACCATAGCGCTCTCAGGTTGGCCCGGGAGATCGGTGACCCGTACGAGGAGGCCAAGATCCTCGAGGGAATCGCCGAAGCGACGCTAAGCACACAGCGGCCCTACGCTGCGCGGATCGTATTTAGGCAGGCGCTGGACATCTTCGAACGGCTCGGAGTGCCAGAGGCGGAGTCGGCGCGGATACGCATCGAGACCATGGACCCCGCCTTCGTCCGCCGCACCTCGTAGTCTGCGTGCCATCGCTGGCTGAGCACGACAGCAGAGGGAACTGGATGACGGACCGCCTATCTGTTCTGTGAACAACGAAATCAGCTCTCGGCTCAGATCAGCGCCGGGCCGGGGACCTGGATGTTTACGTCCTGAGCCGGCCCTATGTGGTCCTCAGTAATCAGAGCCCGGGCCTGATTATCGCCTGGAATCCGGCTGGCCGCGCCCTGAACGCACCTGGGTTGCTCGTGTGACCTGGGGTGCAAGGTAGCCATCAAGGCGAGTGCAACACGGCCAGCGCACGCTGGTACTGCAGTTCCCGGCAGCGGAAGTCGCTGGCACGCCAGCTACCCGAAAGGCGCTTTCATGCGGGAGTGGGTGCACACATGAGGCACCTCATGACGCCTGCGGCGTGGGGCATGCTGGCCGGGCTGACCGGCCTCGCTGGCTATATTCCGTACCTGCGGGATGCCTGGCGGCGGGCGAGCGACCCCGATCCGGCGGCCTGGCTGATCTGGACGGTTGAGTACTCCGTCCTGCTCGCGGCCCAGGCCGCCCAGCATTCCCCCTGGGAGGCACTGTGCCTGGCCGCGCTCCAGCTGGCCGGTACGCTCGCGGTGTTCGCGCTGCTGGCGGCGCGGGGCGGGTGGCATTGCGGCGCCGGCCGCTGGTTCCTGGTCGGCTGCGGCACGGGCGTTATGGCGGTATGGCCGTTCGCTCACGCACCGGGCATGGCGATGTGCCTCGCCCTGGCCGTGGAGGGCGCGGGCATGGTCCTGGTCATACTCAACGCCTACCGCCACCCCGGCAGCGAGACACTCCTGACCTGGTGGGCGTTCGTCGAGGCCGGCCTGCTGGACCTGCCCGCGCTGGGGACACACGCACCGCGGTTGCTGTATGCCTACCCGGTGTTCTTTATCGTGATGGGCACCGCAGTGCTGATCGCCGCCGCCCTCGGTGAACGCGCGGCCAGGATGTCAGCGCAGCGCCAGCTCCATCTGAGGGTGCCAGCGCAGCACCAGTACTATTTCCCGCGGGACCGAGAGCCTCCCGGGTTGTCACTCCAGGCTGCCCGCCTGCCGCGCAGCGCGGAACGTCTGGCGGAATACCGCGAGCGCGGTCGCTAGCGGGCGCTGAGCGCGGTGCCGCGTGCCCGCCACCAGCCTCCGGGGTAGCGAGCAGCCTCCGGCGTCCAATTTTCTGGCCATTACCCGGCTTGGGGGCCATGGCCGGGAGGACTGGTCGGCGTGGTCGTCAGCAGGGTGCGGAGGTTGCCTAGTTCCTTCTGGTAGGCGGCGCGGTACTGCTGGACCGCCTTGGCGAGCTGCTGCTGGTTCGCGTCGACGACCTGCTGCTCGTAGGCGGCCTGCACGGCGAAGTAGATCCCGGCCAGGTCCGTGGACTGGGTGCAGGCCGCGTCGGCCTCGGCCCCGGCGATCTGCGCCGCCTTCTGCGCCGCGGTCAGCGACGTGCCCGCTTGCGATGCGGCCCGCAAGACGTTGAACGCGCTGTTGATCAGCTCATTGGGGGTGGCATAGTCGTAGCCGTTCCTGGCCATGCAGGCGGACCATGCCTTGGTGGCCCTGGCTATGGACGGATCCTTGAAATCGTCGCTCCGGATGGCCTGGCCCAGGGTCTGGATCCCAGCCAGCGAGGAGTGCTCCTGGGCGACGGCGAAGTTCTCCATGATGGTGGAGCATCTGCCGATTGCGGCCTGCGCCGCGTCGCTGAGGTCGCTCGGCCCCGGCGCACCCAAACCGCCAGGACCGAAGCCGTCCTGCGCGGCTCGGGTGGTTCCCACGTATCCCCATTGCCCGAAGGCCGTCGTGCCGGTCAGTGCATCCCCGACCTGAACTCCCCCGGGAAGGTCGCCGGTGTCATTCGGGTAACCGGCATCGGTCAGGCAAGCGGCGCCCAGCGAGGAGGTTGCTTCGTTGGGCGCCAGCCCGTCGGAGGCGGCGTCGCCCAGTTCGGCGTAGGGGGTGAAGGCCTGCCTGGCCAGCGCGGCGGCGATTGACGGGGCCATCGGCGGCTTGCCGACGCTGGGCGCGGTCACGCCCGTGGCAGGCTGCTTGGCGCTGGAGCCGGCCGAGCAGGCGGTCGCGGCCAGCCCGGCGCAGCCGCAAAGCAGCACCGCGACCGCGGTGCGGCCCCGGCTAGTGCGCGGGGTGCGTCCAAAATCGCTCATCGCGCTGGCCATTCCGGTGTCCTGCTGAACATTCCTGGTGTTCCTTTGCTTAACGATCAGGCGTGCCGGAGTGCCGCCAGCGGGCTGGTTCTCGAGGCGCGCAGTGCCGGATAGGCCCCGGCCAGCAGCCCGACGACACTGCCGATCAGCGGTGCGGGCAGGGTCACGGCCGGGTTGACCACGGCGGTCCAGTCCTTGGCCGCAGCGAAGGCGACCACGGTCAGCACGCCCAGGCTGGTGCCGATCAGCCCGCCGAGCGTGCCCAGGGTCGTGCTCTCGGCCAGGAACTGGCTCGCGATGTGCCGCGGCCGGGCACCCAGGGCGCGGCGCAGCCCGATCTCCTCGGTGCGCTCGAGAACGGCGACCAGGGTGGTGTTCGCGATCCCGACCGCGCCGATCAGCAGGCTGATCGAGGCGAGGATCAGGAACAGGCCGGTCAGGTCGCCGCTGATCTGACTCTGCAGGGTCTGCGGGTTGGGCGGGGACGACACGACCAGCCGGCTCGGGTCCGTGGGCAGTTCCGCGGCGGCGATCTGCCGCCCGACCACCCGCGCCGCGCCCAGCTTGGTCGCGATGACCATCTGGGCCTCGTCCTGGTTTCCGATGCCCGGCTCGGGATTACCGAAATCGGCCAGGGCCGTCTGCTGCGGGATGAGCATGGCGCCCTGGCCGGCCACCACACGCTGCGCGGCGCTGTACACGCCGACAACGGTGTACGGGATGCCGTAATCGGCCAGGGCCGTCTGCTGCGGGATGAGCATGGCGCCCTGGCCGGCCACCACACGCTGCGCGGCGCTGTACACGCCGACAACGGTGTACGAGATGCCGTTGACGAACACCCGCCGGCTGGTCGGCCAGGCGTCCCGGGGAGATCCCGAGCGCCTTCGCGGTGCCCGCGTCGATCATCGCGACATGCTGCCCGGTGTCGTTCTCATACGTCGTCAGCGGCGAGCCGACGGCCATCGTCAGGCCCATCGCCGCCACCGCGCCCGACGAGGCAGCCAGCAGGTTGACGTTGCTCACCGCGGTAGCGGACAGGCCCGGCGACGAGGTGAACTCCGTGCCCGACGGCAGGGTCACGGGCCACCACACCCCGGCCGCGACCACGCCGTCGATGTGCCGGGCGATCGCGTCGGCGCTGGCCGGGAACCCGAT
>Ga0070706_100001528_pt1 | contig 24192 bp, 15 predicted proteins | sample KBSK5501metaG_FD_65476 | JGI IMG/M metagenome (GOLD analysis project Ga0070706, IMG submission 65476) | Corn, switchgrass and miscanthus rhizosphere microbial communities from Kellogg Biological Station, Michigan, USA - KBS K5-50-1 metaG | ecosystem: Host-associated > Plants > Roots >... | reverse complement strand
TTGCAGGTTCACATCTGTCCAGTCCTGTTGCGGCACAACCGTCGTATGTGCTCCTGTGATTGGGCCAGCTGAGCCGTTCTGAAAGAAAGAGAAATTATCAGGTGAAGGTTGCGCCAGTCCATTGCCTGGGATGTGGACCTGATAATCACCCTCGTTAGGCACAAACACTCCCATGTAGGTTGTAATGTGGGCAGACGATCCATTCTGGCTTAGCTGAGCTATGGTGATACTATCGCTCAAAATCGAAGAACCTTTTTCAATATAGGCAAGTCCATAGCTGAGTAAAGAGAAAATGACTATGCTGCTCAGTATGATACGCCAACTCCAATAACGGCCTTTCAGTCGCTTGACAAGCAAGAAACGCACGGGACCAAGTACTAGAATATAGCAGAAGAGCAAGATGCCAAGCGTCCGCCATGGAGGTGGAATAGTCGACGGGAGAAGCGATTGTAAGAAGCCGCTCATTCTGTTGGCCAAAATTGGTTGCGCCTGTTGAGTGGAACTCCCAATACCAGGTGAGATGCCGGCATGCGAAAGAAGCTGATCGCCCAGGCTGCGTAATAAAAGATTGTCCCATAGAAGACTGGCACCATGCCATCCAAGAATGGGTTCGAGCGTAGGATCAAAGGCAAGGTATATAATTGTACCCTGTTCCTGGTGTGCTTGTACAATTAAAGGTGTTGTGTGTGCTTCGAGAATGACTTCACTTTTGCTGTCATTCCCCTGTGATATTACCTTTGCAGCACTAATTGAAACGGGCGAATGGACGGTAACTGGTATGTTATTTTGTCCGGAAGGTAGCGCCGATGGGCCTCCTGGAGGCAAGAGATCTGTCCCTGCTGGAATTGTTGTTGATCCGTACACCTTTATGGGGACAAGTCCCGCAGGTAATGTACCGAGTGTGCGGTGCCATTCAGGGCCTCCGACCAGGATGAGTGATCCTCCCTGGTTAATCCAATTTTGCAATGCGCTCAACTGATCTGCATTCAGGTTAGTCGTTGTAAAGTTATCCAGCAAAATGATGTTGAAATTCTTGAGTGCTGCTGCCATACTGGGCATAGTGTTTGCATTCAGGAAATCTAGTACGATTGATCCTCCCTGGTTTGGGAGAGGCAATGTGCTTAAAGAACTGAACCCCGAACTTTGATCGGTAAGGATTCCGATAAATACATCGCCGGGCATAAGCGGAGTGAGAGCAGCGGTTTGGGACCCAACGGTGCGGCCACTACTATCGAGCAACTTCACGGTCACTTTTTGTACATCGAAATAGAGCGGTAGATACATGGACACTTGCTTCTGGGCACCATTAGCGAGAGTGATGGAGACCTGATAATTTGATGGTATACCCTGGCTACTGCTCCCCTGGAATTGTGAGGTGGGAGTGATGAGTGATAGTGTGCCATTGAAATCAGGACCATCGTTACGTAGTGTGACCTGCACGGGAACCCAGTTCCCGTCACGGTAGTGGGTTTCAAATCCTGCTTTCACCTGAAACATAGGTCCACCTATGTGTTCGTGTGCCAATGCTTGTGTGGGGATGACAAAGTAAAGCACAACAAATGCAAAGCAAGATGCGGCAAGAACCATGAAACGTTTGATGAATTGTTGCCACGAATGTCCGCTCGCCATACCTATTCCTTTAGTTGACAGGGTTGTTCAGGCTCAGTGACGGTCTGCCAAAATAGAGCTTACCCTGAGAAGTATTCTTATTGACTACTTGTAACAACACACGTCCATCTAAACTAGTGTACGCTTTAATGTTTGTCGTTGTAAAGGAAAGGTTATTGAGTGTGATCGCATCCCAAGAATTCGTATTCCAATTATATAGTCGTGCCTGCGCTTGACTGATACCGGCAGTTTGTATAACAAGGGGTTCGCTGATTGTCAAATTGTTCACCTGCAAATTATCCGCATCAGGTAATGTGAATTCAAAAGTAATACTGCCCGTGTTTATAGTATAAACACCTGGTGAAGTAGTTTGCACTCCATCCCCTCGCGCATTGATTACTTGCCCGGTGATAAGACCAGGCGGAAGGCTCGATGATGTGGAGAAATCGACGTTAAGCGGTACCTGAACAAAATCATCGTGTGTGCCACCCGGGCTGGCACCATTGACTGTAGCGTCGTTGGTTGTGTCTACCGGCTGATCAGTCCAGCCAATCAATGTTGCTGGTGATCCTGTCACCAGCAATGGGTCATTACCATCTATTGAGTTCAGTTTCGGCTCTCCTAAAGGGGGAGTTATTATCAAATGCTTTCCGGCAATCGCGTAGGTACTACACGGACCGCCACAGGGGGTATAAATAAAGCCTTCTCCACTGAGAGCTGATAAGATGGCTAGGTGACGCTGGAGGTCATTCTTCGGCTGTGAGCCGCTTGCGAGAGGAAAATAAGGCACAGGTAAGTGATTAGCTTTTGCAATCTGATCAGCCAGGGAAGAGCCGGCACTAAGGGTCGAGTAATGCAGTGAAACGTTCACCTGTCGGGTTTGGCCTGCCGGAAGACTGTCAATGTAAGCAAAGCTGTGGTTCATCAGAATATACACATCGCTCAGACCTGTATCCAATGTATTTGTCACGGTTCCCGATAGACTGCCATTGTGTAATATCAGGTGAGATAGCAAACCACCCTGTAGTTTTTGATCCCCTTCCGAAACAAAGCGGTGAAGTGTCCATGGACCAATATTCAGCAGGTTAATGTTTGTCTCATTTTGTCGAACAGTAATACCAATTCCCTCGTCGACATTTGACACAAGGGAATCGCTTTGAAAAAGTGCATTCGTCATTGGCTGAGCAAGACTTTGAGCAGATATATGGATCTGGAAATTACCTTCGCCAGGAATGAATAGACTGAAAAAATTTGTTACATGGGCTGTCTCCTCGCCCTGATTGATCTGTATGATGGAGATGCTATTGATAATTGGTCTCTTTTGAATGTAAGCAAGACCGTATGTGAAAAGAGAGAAGACTACAATACTGCTTACTATAATGCGCCAGTTCCAGTCAGAGCGCTTCTGTCGTTCTCCCTTTGACTTGTTATGCACAATGAAAAAGCGAATTGGCCCGATGACGGTGATGTAGCCGAGCAATAATATGAGAAGTATCCAGACTGGGAAAGGCGCGCCTGGTAGGAGAATTTGGAATAATCCGCCGCGCAAAATCGATTGTCCAGGTCCATTGGTATATGTAGGAGCGATGGCGGGAATAAGGAATTGGTCACCCAGCGTACGCAGCAGTAAACCTTTCCACAGAGCAATAGCTCCAGGCCAGTGAACAAGGGGCGCGACGGCAGGATCGAAGGCGAGATAGCAGATGATTCCCTGTCCCTGATGTGCCTGCACAATGAGAGGAGTGCTCTCAGTACCCAGAACAGTTTCAACATTGGAGAACGCCTCCCGTCTCGTATCATTGCTACCTGGCAGCGTTGCTGTACTGATCGATATGGATTGCAGTAATGTATCAGCCGTTGCTTTTTTTCCAGTCTCTGCAATGGTTGGACTGCCGGTAGGCAACAAATGGGATCCTGCTGGCAGGATTCCTGAACTGCGTATAACAACTGGTAACAGTTGAGGTGGAAGTGCGCCAAGGGTGCGCTGCCAATCGGAACCTCCGACCGCAATCAAGGCGCCACCGCGGTTGATCCATGTTTGTAAGGCGCTTAACTGGGCAGTACTAAGAGTGCTTGTCGTAAATTCATCCAGTACAATGACATCAAAGTTGTCGAGGACTTCAGCCATATCTGGCATTGTGCTGACGTTCAAGGTTGCCAATTCGATTGATCTGCTTGAGTCTGGAAGTGAAACTTGGCTGAGAGGGCTAAACCCAGGACTTTCTGCTGTCTGGTCTGAGAGTATACCGATGAGAAGAGAACCAGACTCTAATGTGAAAGGTTGAGCTGTTTGGGTGGTGATCACTTTGCCGTTGCTGTCGCTTAATGTAGCTACTATACCTCGTGGTATTGTTGGAGTTTCGTAGAAAGGAACATTCAGGTTGATCCGTTTTTGTATGCCATGAAGCAATACAATGGATTCCTGGTAACTCCAGGGCAAGGTATTGCCAACTACTATGCTAGTCCGTGAAGAGCCTGCATATGTTGAAACTGAAAGAACACCTTTGAAATTTGATCCCTCGTTGTTCATTGTAACCTGTACCGGAGTCCAGTAGTTGAGCCTGGAATCATCTTCGAAACCCACGGCTATGTGCAGAGTGGGTAATACCACAGATGAATTTCTTGTGTGGGCCGATACCTGGGCTGGAAAGAGGAAGGAGAAGAAGATGAGGGATATGCATATTGAAGCGAGGAGGGTGGCCACCCTTCTCCAGGGCGACCGCAAGGGTACGCCCCTATTTGATATGGGCCTTGCCAGGCGATTCATGGCGTACCTTAGTAGAGGCGTTACCTGGTGGTCGCCGCGCTTCTTTTCCCTCATGAGCTTGTCTAGTTGCATGCCTGATTTCATTCGCCGACAGATATATTATGACTTTTCACAAAATAATCTGGCTATCCGTAGGGGCCGATTTATCGCGCCCACAGCCAATTTATCGGCCCTCGGTGAATTTCCCGTTATCCAGATGAAAAAGTGAAACAGCATTATCTATGTAAAGACAATTTCAGTATGTTAGGTAATGATTGGCAAGTTTCTATCATACCATACTTTACATGTTACGTTCTGAAGGTTAGCACACTCACAGGGTGGTAGAGGTAATTTCGATGTTTCCTTGTGAGAGGGTGGAAGAGCGGCCCATTGGCACAGTTGTGCTGTTGTGGTATGGTGTAAAGGCACGTATTAGCAGTGGGCAGCACAAAATACCATGATGGAGATAACTATGTCGACTGAAGTGCGCGTGAAGACTGTCGTTTTGCCTGGGGACAAGATAGAGATCAGCACACCAGAGCTTATTCCGGGACGACATGCGACGGTTGTTATCACGATCGAAGACAATGAGACGATCGAGCAACCTCACGTTATTGATATTCTTAAGACACTGCCCGGTCATCGACTTTATCAGAGCGCAGAGGAAGTGGATGCCTATATACGCGAGGAGCAAGATGCGTGGGAGCACTAACATTGCCAGCAAAATGATAGTGCTTTCCGTCGAGTAGCAGACCTGACCGTGAAGGTTCTTAGTGAACTGGTCAAGTGACATGCAGCTTATTAAGTTTTAAGACGTTTGTGGCAAATGCGTCCCCGGCGCTTCCCCAATGATGCTGGCTAACTGCTGGAACCGGTCGTAGGTCAAGGCTGTTGTCGGGCCGCTCCACAATTTTTCGCTCAGCACTTGCATAGCGGGCTTGACTCTGGCATGTACATCAGCATCACTAACGATGCTTCCAAGCTTGTCATTCCATTCTGCGAACATGCCGCCGATAAGGTGAGGGTCGTTGGGGTTCAGATTCAGGATCTGGTTGGAAAAACTAAAGATATTTGGCTCCCATTGCTCGTAAAGCAGTCTGGTATCAAGGTAGTCGTTGAAGTATCCTGCTTTTGGAACAATGTAGAGGATATTGTCATTCGCGTTAATGATTTGGAAACCCTGCTTTACCGTGGCTAAAGGATTGGCCCATCGATTATCCCAGACATCAGTAACAATGTCGTTGTTCACCTCGACGTTACCCGTCATCCAGGTGAGGGTTCCCCACATTCTTACCGTCTTGCCTTTGTTTTTGAGGTAAGCATCATACGTGTTAATAAACTGCCTGTACGTGTCAACATTGTTCGTAGTGTATTCATCTGCGCCGATATCTATTTGAGGACTATCGAACCAGGGCAGAAACTCATCCCAGATGGAATTCAAAAATGTGTAAGTTTTAGGATTAGTCAGATCAAGGGACTCCTTCGAGCCTGTCTTACTTGCCAGGTCTGGACGGTATTGTGTGAAAGCCAGGTCATGTGCCGGGGCATCAATTTCTGGCGTTATGGTGACGGCATGTTGCTTTGCTACGGCTTGTAGTTCCCGCATATCCTGCTCAGAGTAAGAACCATCTTTGGCAGCCAATCCCTTGAAGCGAGGGCTATTAAGACGAAATGCAGCATATTTGTGCATCCAATCTGGACTTTTGCCACCATCGATCTCGTTATCGTTCAAATGCAGGTGAAAGTCGTTCATTTTATACCACGCCATGAATTTCACGTAGTCTTCCAGGAACTTGAGGGAGAAAAACTTGCGCCCGACATCGAGCATGAAACCTCGCTCTTGATATCTCGGATAATCTATCGCAGTTCCTCTCACGATATGCGTTTTTGCAGGGTCTTGCATCAGGATTTGTAATGCAGTGCGCGTTCCATAGAAGACGCCTGTGCTTGTATTGGCGCTGATAACAACGGAGTCTCCCACTTTCAGAAGATACCCTTCGTTGCCAATGCTCCGATTTGAATTCTTCAAAGTCAGAGAAAAATCACCTATTCCAGAAGAGTTAGTGATGACAACGGGGAGTGAATTGCCAGTCATTGCGAATAAATCGCTTTGAAAAACATGTGCTGTGTCCTGCAACTGTGCAGCATATAAAGGGTCGATAGTAATACGTGAGGCCGAATCGATCATAAATGATCCGCTACTCCCTTGCCATTCACGCAGGCTGGGAATGACCGACGGAGCTGCATTAGCGAATAAGATTGCAGGATTAACTATTCGCAAAGGGAATAGAAATGTGAAGATCATGCCTATGCTCAGCAGCGCAATCATACTCAATATGATCGTTCTTTTCTTCAAGAAATATTCTCCTGTTTCATCCTTTTAATATTAGACAACGTCACAGGCGATACCCTCTCTCGTAAATGATTACTAATTGACACTTCAGAATTATGACGATTTTGTTGTAATAACTCAGCTTGCGTTCGTATTATACATAAGAGAATGCTATTGTATATTACCAGGCTCTACTAGACTATATCCTTCATGAGGAACATTTTGCATGCTTCCGGGAAAGCAGTACTGTCCCAACTGTGACAGGGCCAATCCAACCTCTAGCGTGTCTTGTTGTTGAAGATCACTACCTCATTGCCACCTGAACCTGAAGCTGCTGTCACTTCTTATATTGTGCATCTATAATTACCACCATGGAAGCGTTCGGACAGTAGCCTGGTCGCCCGACGGACAACGTATTGCCTCAGCAGGTGAGGATGGTAATGTGCATGTATGGCAAGCAGTTTGAGGGAACCGGGAGATACGTTGCACTTTTTGTCCCTGCATCGAGATGTGGTATTCTGGACTAACCGTACTGGATGTTGCTGTTTGTTCATCTCTCTGATATATGAAAAGGTGAGTAAATGCATGTATTAACGGCATGATGCCTAAAATAAGGAGGTGTCTGAGATGACTGAACTCTTCGCTACAACTGGAGACAGTGTTGCGCATATCGAACAGCAGGGTGATGTCTGGAATGTGAAATTACTCCTGAAAGATAGTCGCGCCCAATGTCTCGCGCTTGACACGCGCTATCCGGGCACGCTCTATGTTGGTACACATGGTAAGGGAGTTTGGAAGAGCAGCGATAATGGCCGGACCTGGCAAGATATGAAGTTGCCTCAAGAGGATGTCTTCTCAATTGCTGTCAGTCCGGTAAATGGCACCGTTTATGCTGGTTGCGAGCCCAGTATGCTCTTCCGCAGTGAGAATGGCGGGCAATCCTGGCAAGAATTGTCAGCACTACGCAGTATTCCCTCAGCGCCGACGTGGAGCTTCCCGCCGCGACCCTGGACCTCGCATGTACGCTGGGTTGCACCTAACCCACATGATGCTGCCCTTTTGATCGTTGGGATTGAGCTGGGTGGTTTGATGTATAGCAGTGATGGAGGACAGACCTGGAGCGATCATCGCCCAAATGCCCAGCGAGATGTTCACGCACTTGCATGGCATCCAACTGTGCCAGGTCGAGCTTATGAAGCTGGTGGAGGTGGTACAGCGTGGAGTAAGGATGGTGGACAGACCTGGCAACGTATTGATACTGGTCGCGATCGACATTATACCTGGGGCCTGACTGTCGATCCCAATAACCCTGATTGCTGGTTCATTTCGGCCTGTCCAGGACCGCGCGAAGCACATAACCCGAAAGGTAACGCGAAAGCTTTCATCTATCGCTGGCGTGGCAATGGCCCGTGGCAAGCGCTAAATGGAGGATTGCCTCAGCCTCTCAAGAACCTTCCTTATGCTTTAGTAAGCGCTCCGGGTCATCTTTTTGCGGGGTTAAACGATGGAAGCATCTATGTAAGTCATGATCTGGGCGATAGCTGGCAATCATTAATACTGACTGGAGAATCTCTGCCGAGTATCCTGGCCTTGGCATATGTTGCGTGAAAGTGCGAAACCAGGGAAAGAGGGTAAACGTACATGTCCATTGAGGTATTACGCCAGATCAAAGTACGGGCGAATTTTGAACCAGCCTTTCGCGAGCAACTCTTGAAGAGTCCATTGAGGTTCTTGCAGGAATATGACCTTACTGAAGATGAGAAGAGACAGATTGTCCTTCCACACTTTAGCTGGCTCGTTGAACATAGACTTGCCGCTATGGCGTATCCAAAGTCGGAAGATGCCATTATCCTCTTGTGGAAGATGGGGATCAGAGCCATGATTAATCTTGCTGAGGAGCCGCTCCCTGGAAAGATTCTCAGGAAAGTTGGTATTCTAACTCTACATATCCCTATTGTTGATGTTACGGCCCCGACTCTTCACCAGGTTGAACAAGCTCTTGCTATGATACACTTTTGCCTGGACAGAGAAATGCCTGTCGCAGTTCACTGTGTTGCTGGGCTTGGTCGTACAGGCACCATTCTGGCTTGCTATCTTGTAGGACAGGGAATTCCTGCAGGCGAGGCGAAAACAACCATTCAGGAATGGAGACCAGGTTCGATCGAAATTCCTGAACAGGAAGCCGTCATCTACGAGTACGAACGTTTCCTTACTGGGTAGGGATAAAGCTTTTTAACTGTTGCATCTGAATCTGGATAGCGGGAAATTCACCGAGGGCCGATAATGAATGTTTATAAAAGAAAAAGGAGTAACGCTATAGCAGATCAAATACAGAAGGGCTTTGCGGCAGTAAATGGCACAAGCCTGTATTATGAAGTCGCAGGCGAAGGACATCCACTTGTGCTGAATCACGGTGGGCTGGTAGACAACCACCTGTGGGATGATCAATTCGACGAATTCGCACGAGATTTCAAGGTGATACGTTACGATATTCGCGGCTTTGGTGACTCTGGAATGCTTAAGAATGGAAAAACCAGAGGAGTTTAATCAGGTTGTGATTGAGTTTTTGGAACAGCTCAGTAAATCACGATGATTTCTGAAGACGTATTGGCAGTACAAATCAAATAAGAATAATAGCCTGTGAAGATGCGTAGGATGCTCATGAACAGCAAAAAAGGATGCCCTGGAGAATTAGAATTGTATAAAGCGTAAGGCTCCTCTCAGATTAGGTGGGAGATAGTGTGACCTTTGGCTTGTAGTTGTTGCCTCAACCCCTCCTGATAGGCTATACTTGCATCAGCGAAGCGAAACCTGTGCAGGAGGAGAGATGAGCACGAAAAAAGTAGAGACTGAACGTCGGGGTCTACCTCTCATGCCTCTACGTCTGCAACAGCAGGCGCAGAGGCGCAAACGCTCCGTTGCCCAGATACCACGGTGGCGTCGTCCCTTTACCGGTTATGTGTTGAGTATCCCTTTTGTTGGGGTAACGTCGCTGGGAGTACTGTGGGTACAACACTTGTTTCCCCATTTCTACTTCTTCGACGGACCTCTTCTGCTCGTGATCATGGTAATGGCACTGATTTGGGGTGTTGGCCCAGCACTCTTCTCTGCGCTCATCAGTACCGCAGCTCTCGCCTATATATTTATGCCTATATCCAAGAGCCTGGATGTTACCGCCTTGAACGCTCTATTGCCGATTGCACCTTTCTTCCTTTCAGGGGTGATCATTGCTGTTGTTACTGGCCAGCGTGAGTCTGCTCGGCGCCGAGCCCACTTTGCAGAGCAAGAGGAGCAGGAGCGGGCAAATGAACTGGAGGCAACCTTTGAGGCGATGGCAGATGGGGTGATCGTCTACGATGACAAGGGGCACATTTTGCGGACAAATGCTGTCGCCCGCGGCCTTTTTGCATTGGATACCAGGCTCAAACCCAAATTCTCGCTCCGTTTGCGGCGTGAACGGAAACCCACGTTGTGGATGCTCGATGAGCACGGTCAGCCCTTTCCCGAGGAGCAATCGCCGCTATCGCGCATTCTGAACGGTGATGTATTGACGAGCACGAATGCGATGGATGTGATGCTGCGCACACAAGATGGGAACGAGGTACAGTTGAACGTCACCGGTGCCCCGGTGTACAACTTCGGAGGTCGTCCAATCGGTGCTATCTGTGTCTACCGCGATGTTACGGAGCGGCGGCGACTGGAACGACGCACCCAAGACGCGCTGAATGCCTTGCTAGCGATGGCAGAGGCCCTCGTGCGGATACCTGACGACGTCAACTCTGTGCGAGAGCACTCAGCGGTGGAGAAGCAAACACCAGCAACTGTTACCGAAGTAGCACGGAGATTGGCCGAACTGACGTGTAGTGTCCTGGGTTGTCGTCGTGTTGGCATCGTTGCCATAGAGCCGGAGACGGATGTGTTGCACCCTGTAGTAGTCGTCGGACTCTCGGCTGAGCAGGAAAATCAGTGGCGAGCCGATCAGCAACAGTATGGCCGCTTGAGTAACAGCCCATACCCTGAACTTGTCTCCCGGCTGCACGCACATGAGGTGTTGCTGCTCGACATGATGCAGCCTCCATTCCTTGGTCAACTGAACCCGTATGGTGTGAGCACAATGCTGATCGCGCCGATGTTTGTAGGCGATCAACTGGTCGGCATCATCTTGCTGGATTATGGTGGCGTGGAGCACGAATATACGGGAGAAGAGACGGTGCTCGCCGGTGCGATAGCGAAACTTGCAGCACTGGTGATCGAGCGTGAACGTCTGCTCTACGAACGAGCCAAAGCTCAGGCAAATGAACTCGCATGGCGTGAAGCCAATCGGCGCATGGATGAGTTTCTCGGAATGGCCGGTCACGAGTTGAGGACGCCGCTTACGGCTATCAGTGGCAACATTCAGTTAGCAATGCGCCAGGTGAAAAAAAGTATTGATGAGGATGGGACGTATGCCGATGACCTGGCTAGCAAACTCGAACTGATACAAACCCTGCTCGACCGTGCAGAGCGTCAGGTACGGCTGCAGAATCGATTGGTGGGCGACCTGCTGGATATCTCGCGTATCCAGGCAAACAAGATAGCACTGAAGCTGGAACCCTGCGATCTGGTTACCATTGTCCGCGAGGCTGTCCAGGATCAAAGCCTTTTGGTCCCTGCACGCAGTATTCCTCTCCATGTGCCTTCGGAGGCGACTATTCCTGTGGTGGCCGATGCTGATCGCATCGGTCAGGTTGTCACCAACTATCTGACCAACGCTCTCAAGTACTCGCCGGCTGATCGGCCCATTGAAGTCTTCCTTGCGATCGAAGGGCAAATGGCGCATGTTTCAGTGCATGATGAGGGACCAGGACTGTCCCCGATGGAACAGCAAGCTATCTGGGAACGCTTTTACCAGGTAAAGAGAATTAAAGTGCAGAGTGGTTCCAGCACCGGGTTAGGGCTTGGATTACATATCTGCCAGACCATTATTGAGCAACATCAAGGACAGGTTGGTGTCCAGAGCTCACCAGGAGAAGGGTCCACCTTCTGGTTTACCTTGCCGCAGGCGCAAGAGTAAATCTGGCACCCGCCGGAGATGTCGGACTTTTGATTGCGCGCACCACCTCCTGCGCGGCGATAGCCGTCACGGCATTTACCTCTGGGGCAGTGGTTGGCGCATGCTCACCTCCATCACTCCTGCGTATGAGATCGATGTACGCCACTTCCAGTAAGTGTGAGGTCATCAATAGAGTGGTGTGTTCTGTCGCTAGCACCTGCTGGAGGTCCTCCCACAACGATCTACGGCTCACGGCATCCAGCCAATATGTCGGTTCATAGAGAATGAGTATAGGCTAGGATCACCTGTGAAACGCTCTAGCTCGTTGTACCCGTGTTAATGAAAGAAAGGAGGTTGACTATGCCCGATGAGAAAAACAATAATGAAGCAGCAGGGACGTTGACCTATAACCGTGAATGGAACTCTTTAGAACTAGACGGCTATGAACTGTATTGCGGCGAGAGCATAGAAGTCTCTGTCTTTGGCTATTGGATCCCCGGACAGCTTGCTCTGGATACAGCGGGATGGTCACTGTTCACGCTCGATCACGTGAGCATTCGTCTTCAGAGCGGACTACATGCACGACTTGGTGAGTCGTCACTCAGTGCTCTTCCTCCTCTTTCGCATTCCTCCCAGATGCACTCCCCGCACATCCTCATTGTTGACGACGATCCGGCGTTGCTGCAAGCCCTCCCCCACATGGTTTCTCTACGCTTACCTGAAGCGAAGGTGGATACCTCCAACTCGGCTCAAAGAGCGCTCGAGCTGATTCGAGCGCATGATTACGATACCATTGTGAGTGATATCAAGATGCCTGGCATGGACGGTCTGGAGTTGCTGGCGCAGATTCACGAACTGCGGCCAGAGACCCTCACGCTGCTGATCACCGGCCACGGCGACCATGATCTCGCCATTCAGGCCCTGCGGGGTGGAGCGTATGACTACATCCTGAAGCCGATTGATCGTGACTACTTTGTGGCCGCGCTGGATCGTGCGTTGCATACATACCAACTGCGTCGTCAGGTCGTGGAGCAGTGGCTTGCCTTAGAGCTTCATGCCAAGTCGCTCGAACAGCTGGTGCAGCAACGAACACACGAGCTTGTTGCGGCCGATGCGACGAAAGACCAGATCATCAGGGTTGTCTCGCAGGAACTGCACAACCCCCTGGCTCAGCTCAAGGAACTGACACAGTTTCTTTGTCAGAAGCTCGAGGGTGCAGACGTGGCAGCAATTGTGGATCAGGCTCTCGTTGGCATCGAGGACACGATTCGCAGGACAGAAGTGCTGGTGCAAGAGTTGCTGGACGCCGCACGTATCGAGACACCGACGTTCATCCTCCACCGGCAACGCCGTGACCTGGTTGAGTTGTGTCAGTCCGTCCTTGAGGAGTATTCAATAGGTACTGGTTCTGCTCTTACGTGTGAATGTCTTGATGCGCCACTGGAAGCCCAGGTGGATGTGGATCGGCTCAGACAACTGCTCAGCAATCTGCTCTCCGACGCACGTGAGCACTCTACGAAAGGCTCTCCAATCACAGTAACGCTGCAACAAGCAGGCAATACAGCGATCATCACAGTCAGTGATGTAGGTTCGGATACAGAATTGGGGCTGGGATACCATGTCTCGCGTAACATGGTGGAACAACTCGGTGGGCGCCTTGAATTCCAAAGCTTTCCAGACGACAGAAGTACCTGCTTCATCATACTTCCACACGGCGGCGAGCCCACAAAGGAGCACGCAGATGCAGCTAATCGCTCATGGAGTACAAAAGCGATATGGATGGTCACACTTTGAGAGACGAAGTCAATACCGATTTCTTGCGCTTGTTGCTTCCTGCAGCCATGCGCTCGTTTCACGTACTTGGCATGCTTCTGGCGCATGAGATACGTCTTTGAAACGCTTTGCCTGTCACTCTCGTGTTAGAGAAGGAGCAATTTTGGTATCCACCGAAAGAGTTGGAGTACGACTATGTCTCTAGATACAAAACAGTTAGTAGGAGAATCGCGGGCGACACCCAACACGATCCTCCTGGTCGAGGATGATCCAAACATTAGCTCATTCCTCATTGAGGCTATCGCGCAGGAGACCCCCTATCGAGCGATCGTGGCAAGCGACAGCCATGCCGCATTGAAACTGGTGCGGCACTTCACTCCTTGCCTCTTCATTCTGGACTACGGCTTGCCGGGTATGAACGGCATCGAACTCTATGACCGTCTCCATCTCAATCTGGAGTTAGCACCTATTCCCGCTATCTTGATCACAGCGAATCGCCAGGTCCCTCAACAGCAGATTCAACAACGCCAACTCATCGTCTTTATGAAACCATTCGAATTGGATGCGTTCCTGGACACGATTGAAACCCTCCTCACTTCAGCGTGAGCGAGGGGTAGAAACAAACTCGTCAACTTGTATGGAATGCATGCAATACTAGCAGAAAGGATAAAGAGGAGTGCTATGACTATGCCGGCGCAACAGAAAGCAAGCAATGAGAACGCAGCCGTCACGAGAACAGACCTGGTGCGTTTGCTTCTGGAAGTAGGGCGTTCCGAACAGTTGGATGTCAGCGGTCAGGATTTACGAGGAATCAACCTGATGAATTGCAACTTGAAAGGGGCCAACTTGAGCCAGGCCAGGGTCTGCGAAGCGAACCTTTGTGGTGCCAATCTCTCCATGGCTGATTTACATGGAGCCGATCTGCACGGAACTTATCTGTGCTGGGCTGACCTTTGTGGTGCTAATCTCTCTGAGGCTGACTTGCGCGAGGCTGACCTGAGCTGGGCTGACTTGCAAGGAGCCGACCTGCGCGGGGTCAAGCTGGATAGGGCTACCTTGTATGGTGCCTTTCTGGGCAGGGCTGACCTGCGCGGGGCTTTCTTGGACAAGACTGACCTGCGTGGTGCTGACCTGAGTTGGGCTTCCCTCGGTGGGGCTAACAGCTTTGAACGTACCAGGAGCCATCTTCGACGTAGAGGAGCGATCTTCAGAGAAAAGACCAACGTGATCGTTGCAGAACGTTTCTCAGAGAAGGTAGGCAGATACGCCCTGGGATTTGCGCTCGGTCTCCTCTGCATGAGTGTGGTTGGCTTCCTGATGGTGGTAGGCATAAGGGCCATACTCACACAGATGCGGCTGAATAGACATCCTGTGACTGGACTCTCCGCCAGATGGGATCATCAACAGAGTGTTGAAAAAAAGCCTTTCGTTCGCGACGGATGTTATCCTGAACCTTGACTCGCGCGATCTTCTGATTCAACGTCGACGCGGAACACAGGGCAACGTGGTGCGGCCTCTGCAAACGCTTCTGGATCATTCGGCAAGCCGAGTAACCGCTCGAAGAACTGCATGCCGTGCGGCACCTGGCGCGGGAATTCTCATTGGATAGGTGGGCGTTCCTGGTAACGCAGCCTATCCCGCAGACAAAACAAGCGAGAGAGGGTGATCTCCATCAAGGTGCGTGAAGAGGGAGAATGTACCAGATAACTCGAAAGCCACTCCAGACTACTCTCCTATCATCACTAATGCAGTGTAAGACAAAGTTGTTGATATTCTCATCATGCTGTAAGCTATTACTGAGATAAGAATGTGATTCACCTTAATGAGGGCATTACAATGACTGAAATACAAGATACTACAGACACTACTGCTACTAATACCCTGAACAAACCAAAGAGCGTTGAGACTGCATCTAATAATCTCACGGCTGTAATGCCACGTGTTGTAATCGTCGGAGCTGGTTTTGGGGGATTACGGGCGGCGCGAGCCTTGCGTAACGCTCCTGTGCATGTCACCGTGATCGATCGCCAGAATCATCACCTGTTCCAACCGTTGTTGTACTGGGTTGCTACGGCGGGCTTATCGCCTGCCGATATCTGTTCGCCCATTCGTGGCATTCTGCGAAAACAAAAAAATACGGAAGTATTAATGGAGGAAGTGACGGGTGTTGATGTCCAGGAACAGCGTGTGCTTATGGGTGATCGTTCGATGCCATATGATCACCTTGTGCTCGCAACTGGCGCGCACGATAATTACTTCGGGCATCCCGAGTGGGTGCATTATGCCCCTGGGCTTAAATCAATAGTGGATGCAATATCTATTCGACGGAAGTTATTGCTGTCCTTTGAGGCTGCCGAGGCAGAGACTAACCCTGAGAAAGTCAAAGAGCTACTGACCTTTGTGCTGATTGGCGCTGGACCAACCGGAGTGGAAATGGCGGGTGCGATTGCTGAACTGGCGCATAAAGCATTGGTATCTGATTTCCGGCATATTGATACACGTATGACTCGAATTATCCTTATTGAGGCTGCGCCAAGAATACTGGCGGCATTTCCTGAGTCGTTGGCACTCAAATCTAAGAATAAATTAATCTCTATGGGGGTAGAAGTTCGCATCGGTACGCCTGTTTTGGAGTTAGACGAGCATAGTGTCTTAGTTGAGGGCGAACACATCAAGGCTGAGACAATCATTTGGAGCGCGGGTGTTTCAGCTTCCTCTGCTGGCAAGTGGCTTGGCACTGAGGTGGATCGAGCTGGCCGTGTCAAGGTATCAAGCGATCTGTCCGTTCCCGATCATCCCAATGTGTTTGTGATTGGTGATACTGCCAGTGCGATGCAAGACGGAAAACCACTTCCAGGTGTTGCGCAGGTGGCTATACAGGGTGGCAATTATGTAGCTTCTGTCATCAGTCATCGAACTAAAGGGAGAGAATTGAACAAGCCATTTCACTACCGAGATAAAGGTAATCTGGCTACGGTAGGGCGATCATACGCCATAGTAGATACCGGTAAGTTTCGTCTCACAGGTTTCTTTGCCTGGTTGATGTGGCTTGCTGTACATATCTACTTCCTGGTGGGGTTTCGCAATCGCTTAGTTACCATTTTTCATTGGGCATGGACGTACTTTACATATTCGCGAAGCGCACGCCTGATTACATTTGAGAGAGAGCATGAACCTTAGTGGCTCATGCTCTCTCTATTTAGCGATTATACGATGTGCTTTTTAAACTTTAACGGCCGCCGTAAAGATTTCTTCACCAAGTGTACGATCGAGTCGACCATCGGTCCAGATAGGGTGAATAATGCTATTGTAGGCGACGATGCCTTCGTAATCTCCATACTGATCACCTGCGTTGGCACAAGGGTTATTAGCGCTTTCGTCAGTCATAGCCGTCGTCACCTTCACATTGGCGATAAAGGACACACCTCCATTGGTCGACTGGCTAAAGTAGATGTCAGTCTTTATATCAGCAGGATCATTGCGCGCGTCGTTCCAGCTCAAGTTGATTGAACCGGTGATCGGGTCTACCGAAAGCCATTGGTTAAATTGATCTTTACGCACACCAGTTGGATCGTCATTGACACGTACCTGTGTACTCCAACTTGCACCACGATCGGTCGAATGTGACACAAAGATATCTGTGCCGTTGCTTGCCGTTTCGTCCATCCATGAACAATAGAGCGTGCCACGGTTCGCACCACTGCTGCGGTCGGCATCACATGCGGGATAGAGCAAGGCACGCCGGCTGGCCATTGCCGGGATACCGTCATCGAAAGCCACAACGGTCTGCGCAATACTCTGCTGCTGGCCAAACGTGACCCCGCCATCGAATGAGCTATTGATCATCAGACTGTTGTTCTGCACATCATGCCAGGACACGTAGACCTCACCATTGGGTCCGACAAATGGATCAGCGCCAATCACAGCATTTGGGCTGCCCGTCAGTGCGTTCACAGCTGTGGGGCTGCTGAACGTGAGGCCTCCATCTGTGGAGCGCGCAAAGAGTAGTGCGTTGTTGGCCGATGACTTACCCGCATTCAAAGAAGCATTATCCCACGCAACATAGACGCTATCGCGAAAAGAACTCTGCGGATTGGTATCCACAGCAATGTATGGCTTGTCGTTGAACTTCCCACTGCCGCTGTTGAAGTTGAAAAAGGTGACCTGGGGCCAGGTTTTGCCTCCATCGAGCGACTTGGCAACCGCCATCTCGGTTCCTTGAATCGATGCAAAGGAGCGATTGAAGAAAACGACAATATAGGAATAGTAGACATTACCGTGGGTGTCGAAGGCAACACCAGGATCAGAGCCAAAATCTGTTCCATTCGTTGTCGCGGGAGGTGGAAGTGGCAGGTCTACTGCACCCCAGGTTTTGCCACCATCACTGGAGAAATAGCCACGCATCGGCAGACGCACGATTTCATTGGAGCCGCCGACGAGCATACTGGGATTGTTGGGGTTCACCGTGATAGAGGTCTCGCTCTGCGGGGTGTCCTCGTTGCTCACATCAACATTTGAGCCGACAGAAACATGGCCAGAAGATGTTGGAGATTGTGAGGCGGATGTTCCGTTCAGTAGTCCCTGGTACTTCGCCCACCAGGTTGGCACGTAGTAAGAGGATGTAGCGGAACTTGCCAGAACGCTGTTTGGAAGAAAGACAGTGCTGATAAGCAGTATAAATAACAGTGGTAATCCGAGAAGGTAACTTCGACACCTGAAGTGGGCAAAGGTTCTGTAGAACATTACTTTTCCTTTCTACATTCAAAACTGCTGTGTTTCCATCTCAACTGAGAGACTACCTGAACAGGCCAAGTGTAGGAGTGAAGAGGGGTGATTATTGGTCATGAATAAGTTAAGAAGTGATTATGAAAAGATCGATTTAGTTAAGAGTTCTTAACCTTCTGCATCTCTGATGATAAACATAATACATGGAAGAGTAGGGATACTTCTGGGCTTGCTAATACGTGCTACTATTGAACTATAATATGAGGATGCGAAATAACTAATCCATTGATTGAGGTGCATTGTGCAAGAGTTACAAACTACTCTCCCCGTAGGAAGCATTGTAGGCGGACGTTACCAGGTTGAAAAATTGCTGGGCAAAGGTGGCTCTGGAGCTGTTTATCTGGTAAGAGACCAACGTGTACAGCAAAATCTTTTTGCTCTCAAGGAAGTGATTGATCCCAATAGACAGGAACGGAAGCGCTTCGTCTTTGAGGCCGATTTGCTCAGGCGACTTGATCATCCTGCCCTACCCCGTGTCTATCATGTATTCGAGGACGATAAAAACGAACGAGCATACATGTTGATGGACTACATTGAGGGATCCAACCTGGAAGTACTTCGCCAGCGGCAGCCAGACAAGCGCTTTTCAGTGCCACAGGTGCAAAGCATTATGGCGCCAATCATGAACGCTGTATCCTACCTGCACAATCAGCAGCCTCCAATTATTCACCGGGATATCAAACCGGCTAACATCATCGTACCTCCATCGGGCAACGAAGCGGTTCTGGTTGATTTTGGTATCGCTAAGGAATTTGATACTGATTCTACAACCACTGCGGTGCGTCATGCTTCACCAGGCTATGCTGGGCCAGAGCAATATGGCATGGGAACCAATACGCGCACCGATATTTATGGGCTCGGTGCGACCATCTACACTTTGTTGACAGGGGTCGTTCCGGCTGATTCTTTCTATCGAACTACTCAACTAGTGAGCAGGGGAACTGATCCTCTGGAGTCGATTCACAAATTCGCCGCGAATGTTCCACAACACATAGCTGATGCTATTTATAGAGCGATGGCTGTGGATATGAATGATCGTTTCCCAACTGTACAGGATTTCTGGCAGGAGCTTAACGCCCATCCTGTGGATTTCCACTTACCTGGGCCTCTTGTTATTCCTGGTCCAACGCCAGCTCAGTCTCGTCCTGCAAGTATGAATGCTCCTCTTCCACCTGTTCATAATGCTACTACCGCTGTCACGCAAAGGCGTTCACAAGATCGCCGGAGATTGGGTGTACTCTTTTTACTATTATTCGCGCTCTTTGCAAGTATAACTGCCGCGGCGCTTCTTTTGCCTTCAATGCTTGGACGCCAACATAATCAAACCTCTTTTACTCCAACGGCCCCAGTCACGCATAAACCGACGCCCGGATCTACTCCCAGGCATACCCCTAGTCCAGTAGTGACACAAGCTCCATCTCCACCCCCTTCACCTGTCTCATCAGGCTATCCAAATGTGGTTGGCACGTTTAAAGGTACGATTCTTGATGAACTTGGACCTATAAGAGGAAATATGTCGCTTTCGATCCAACAGCAACAAGCGAACATTAGTGGCAACTTTACGGTGAGTGGAGGACTTACGGGAAGTGGCCCTTTCACAGGGTACGTTACGAACAAAGACTATATCCAATTCATTGTCCAATCCAGGGGTGTAAATCCGCTCTTTTTCTATGGATCTGTACAGACAAATGGGGATTTTGGGGGAAACTATTGTAGCCTTGATAATACAGGCCATTGTAACGCGAACGTTGGGGGGTATGGTACATGGAGTGTTTTGCCTGCATAGAGCTTGGTTCAGGGTCCTGATCAATATTGCTTCTGCCATAATCTGGCGTTCCACACCTGCACGCTTCCTTCCATGCCTCCGCTTGCAATGTACCTGCCATTAGGAGACCAGGCGACTGCTTGTACTGAATGCCCGGTTCCGGCGTCATGTTTGGTGTAGGTGTAGATAGGCTTCTTGCCGACAAAGCTGTCGAAGATCTGGACATCGTGAGCTACCGAGGCAACGTAGTGGTTATCAGGTGACCATGCCACAGCCTGAACTGCATTGTGCTGAGAATCATATGCAATTTGCTTAGACTCATATGCCATGGCGTCCTGGGGATATGACACGACGGTTGGCTGTGGTTGTTGATTATTGCCCTCAAAGAGAGTTACAGGCCAAACCTTTACTGTACCTCCTGTACCATCAGTAGCTCCTGTATTATCATGAAAACCTGCATCACCTGAAGCGATATGTTGACCATTGGGCGACCATGCGACAGTATATACCGGATATTTGTGTCCATAGTAGGAATAAACCGGGCGTCCAGTTGCAGCCTCACATATTTGTACAGTCCTATCATAGCTTGCCGAGGCAATGTAACTGCCGTCGGGTGACCAGGCGACCGAGCATATTCTATCGGAATGCCCGCGATAGATTACAACCTGGCGCCCGGTGGCAACTTCCCAGACCTGTACAGTTTTATCAAAGCTCCCTGATGCGATGTACTTGCCATCAGGTGAACAGGCCAGCGAAATCACCCAGTCATTATGCCCAGAATACGTGCGTTGAAGCTGCCCGGTCGCCGCGTTCCAGACCCACACTATGGTATCATCACCGCAAGCAGCGATTGACTTGCCATCGGGCAGCCAAATGACGGCCTCTACCTGCTGATGGAGATCAGGAGCTTGAAAGGTTATGCCATTCAGGCCTGTGTTGGCGTCAAATGCCTGTACCTGACCATTCCAGTTTCCCATCACAAGGCGCATCCCATTGGGTGACCATGCCACTCCAAGGACACCACTGCCGGTATTATAAGTGGAGATGGTTCCTCCCAGATTCGGGCTATAGTCTGGGTGTGGTCCCCCAAATAACCGGGTTTCCCCCTGCCATGTCAGAATGCCGCTGAATGCCGCAAGGCCTGCGAATACTGCCAATTTCAACAGCGTGCGGCGGGAGAATCTGCGTTTCTGCTCGGGAATGTGTTGTGCTGTAAGGTCTTGTAGTTCCTGTCTGACTATACCCATAACGTAAGGTCTTTTGCGTGCGTTCCGGTGTACCATTTGCCGGATCAAGGCCTCGAGAGGCAAGGATTGCGGATTCCTGGTTCGCCAGCGCAGTTTTAGAAGAGCAAGGTGCAGGCGAGGGCGTGATGGTGTCTTCCCTGTCTGCAACTGCCGGAGTATCTTTCCCAGGCTATAGATGGAGCTACTCGCTGACATAGCGGCTGCTGAAGAGGTTGTCCCAGTATCTAACAGATAAAGTTTGCCGTCAGGTGTGCGCCAGATGTTGTGCAGGGTGAGATCCTTGGGATCAAGAGGCGACTGATGGATGTGCAGGTAGTCGAGTACCGCTGTGAGCTGGAGGCCACTGTCAAGCACTTCCTCAACAGGAAGAGGTTGATACTTTCTCTCGCTCAGATAATCTTCAAGCGTCTCGCCAGCAAGAAAGTCTATTACAAAATACCAGCGGTGATTTTCAACGAAGTAATCATATATGCGGGGAAGATTGGGGTGAATCAAGCTTGCCTGGAGCAACATCTCGCGCTTGTCAGCTTCGATCGACGCCAACGCTTCCTGGGTATTCTGGTTGTTCTTGCCTATTTCCTTGAGCGTTACCATGCGGTTACCAAGTTGTATATCCTCTGCTTTGTAGATAGTACACACTGTACCTGTACTCAGCACATCAAGAATACGATAGCGCTGTTGAATGATGACCTCGGGGAGAAGTAAGCCGGTGAGAGGATTGGTTGTGGCGCTGGTTCCTCCTGATACAGTGGAGAGTGGCTCAAGACAGGTAAGGCAATGCGTTGCCTGCGCTGGATTTGAAGCGCCACACGCCTGGCAAAACCAGGAGGAAGAAACGTTGATGTTTACATTGCCCGCCATACCTGCACCGTTCCGTCTTCGCTGCCCGAAGCAATATGTTGTCCATCCGGCGCCCACGTCACGGATGTGACCGGACCGGTATGGCCACGATATAGTAGAAGCGGGCCTTGCAGGGCCATTATTTGATGATGTTCTATAGTGTTCACCATACTATTCACCCCACCAAATGACCACACCTGTACGGTAGCGTCATTCCCTCCCGAGGCGATACGCGAGTTATATCCCGTGAGCGGTTGCGGTCCTCTCTGCCACGCCACAGTATTGACTCCACCTGAATGGCCGAGGTAGGTAAAGATGGGTAGTCCCGTCGCGGCATCCCACACCTGCACCGTGCCGTCGGCTCCCCCCGAGGCGATGTGCTTGCTATCGGGCGACCAGGCGACAGCATTGACTTCAGCGGTATGCCAGGAATAGGTTACGGAAGTGCTCCCCGTTGTGGCATTCCACACCTTCACCGTGCCATCGGCTCCGCCTGAGGCGATGTGTTTTCCATCGGGAGACCAGGCGAGGGTGAACACTGCCTGAGTATGGCCGAGATAGGAGAATGAAATTTTTCCTGTTGTAGCTGAACGTACTTGTACAATGCTGTTGAAGCTGACAGTAGCAATCTTGCTTCCATCGGGAGACCATGCCAGGGCATTAGCATCATTGACATCGCTATTCTGACTAAAAGATACGGGTCTCAGATCTCCTGTTTCTATGCTCCAGATATCTACAGCGTCATCGCACAGCGCTGCAGCGATATGTAGGCTATCTGGTGACCATGCCAGAGCATCCACTCTCTGGGAGTTCGTTGCAAAAACAGAGTATACATTTTTTCCAGGGATAACGACAAGGTTTCCGGTGTAGGCATCCCAGACCTGTACGGGGCTATCGAGCGTGCCAGCAGAAGCGATGATCTGTCCTTTGGTGGACCAGGCGACGGCAGTCACTGATCCGTTATGGCCACGGTATGTGTAAAGAGAGCGACTGAGAATCGTAGCTTGTACAGGCACTGGAGGAGCAGTGGAAAGTATAGGGGTCGATTCACTGATAGGGTGGGCAAACAACGCATCTAACTTATTCTGATTGTTAACGGCGAGTGTGGCGATGGCGCTACTGAGACTACATGTTGCTAGCGTGCTGGCAAGGCCAATCAAAAAGCGCCTGCGCTTGACCGGAGCCTGCGAGGAACTCTGCGCGTGGCTCAGAGAGTGAGCCGTCTGCTGAGCGAGCAGGCGCTGTAATTCGTGCTTGACAATGGCCATGCTTGCTGGTCGCTTGCTCATCTCCATCTCCAGCATCTGCTTGAGGAGGGTGTTGAGCTGGGAGGCGATGGGCAATTTACCACGTTTACCTGCTGGAACAGGTTTAAACTGAAACAAGGTGAGCGAGGGGTCATCGCCCGTGAGTAACTGGTGAAGCGTCGCACCGAGGCCATAGATATCAGTTTGGGGAGTTGTTTGCGCTTTGCCATATTGTTCGGGAGCGGCGTAGCCCTTTGAGCCTAGGGGAATAGTATCTTTCGCCTTACCAGGCTTGAAGTGACGGGCAATCCCAAAATCGATCAAGTACACGTGGTTATCGGCTGTTCGCATGATATTCGCAGGTTTGATGTCGCGAAAGATAATTGGTTGCTGGTGGGTATGCAGATAGTCCAGCACTGAACAAAGTTGGATACCGATTACAAGGACCATCTCAACCGGTAGGCGCTGGATGACTTTATCCTGGTAGTCTTCCAGCGTATCACCTGCGATAAAATCCATCACGACGTAGGTGCGTCCATGTTCAGAAAAGTAATCGTGAATGCGCGGCAGATTGGGATGGGTGAGATCCGAAAGTAGTAATGCTTCACGCTCAAAGGCTGCGGTAGCCTCGGCCAGTTCTCGGGGGCTAAGTCCGTCCTGGTTCATTTCCTTGATCGCTACAAGACGATGGCTGAAAAGCGTATCTTTTGCCTGGTAGACAGCCCCGAAGCCACCAGTACCTATCTGGCTGACGATGCTATAACGTGAGTGGAGCAGGTAAGAGGGAAACAGAGGGCCTATGACCATGCTTGCTGGA
>Ga0070706_100001524_pt1 | contig 24256 bp, 25 predicted proteins | sample KBSK5501metaG_FD_65476 | JGI IMG/M metagenome (GOLD analysis project Ga0070706, IMG submission 65476) | Corn, switchgrass and miscanthus rhizosphere microbial communities from Kellogg Biological Station, Michigan, USA - KBS K5-50-1 metaG | ecosystem: Host-associated > Plants > Roots >... | reverse complement strand
AAGTGGCGGAAGGCCAGGGCGAACAGAATCAGGGCGTAGCTGACGGACACGGACGCGCCCTCGATCATGGCGCCCCACGAGATCTGCGGCTGCATCGCGTCGAGCCAGGCGAACTGCCAGTGCGTTGGCAGGATCTCCCGCCAGTTGCCGAGCGCGGTGACCGCGTCGAGGATGTTGCTGACGATGACCAGGCCGACCGCGCCGCCGACCGCGCCGAGCGGGGAATCGGTGCACACCGAGAGCAGGAAGGCCAGGCCCGCCACGACAAGCTCGGTGATGAGCACGTAGCCCAGCACGATGCCCATCCGGTCCAGCGCCGGGCCAGTGGTCAGGACGGCGCCGGTGCCCGGGAGCCGGAGTGGGTGCCAGCCGAACGCCACCGTGCCCGCGATCAGCGACATGACCGGGAAGCTCGTCACCGCGACGGTCGAGTACGCCAGCGCCACCGCGAGCTTCTGCCGCAGCAGCCGCGCCCGCGGCACCGGCGCGGCGAGCAGGTATCGCAGCGATGCCCAGCCCGCCTCGCTGGCCACGGTGTCCCCGCAGAACAGGGCCACCGCCACGACCAGGAGGAAGCCCGCCGAGGCGAAGAAGCTGAACGCGGCGAAGTTCATGCCGCCGGTGGTGGCCAGGTCGACCAGCCCCGGCGCCGCATTGCCCGGCTGCGGCGGCCCGCCGAGTTCGAACGCGCCGACCAGGATCCACGGCAGCACCAGCAGGATGAGGAACGCCACCATGGTCCGCCTGCGGCGAAGCTGGCGGATCACCTCCACCCGCAAGGGCAGGGTGCGCCGGGCGTCGTAGCCGGGCGCGCCGGCGCCCGTGGCGCCGGCGGGCGGGCTCGCCGTGGCGGTCATCGCTCGCCTCCCTGGCCGGGGATGCCGTCGATCAGCGCGAGGAACGCGTCCTCGAGGCGCCGGCTCGGGCCGACCCGGTCCACGGGTATCCCGGCCCCTACCAGCGCGGCGACCACGGCGGAGGCGGCCACACCGTTGGGGTGCACCCGGACGCCGTCGCCGCGCGCCTCCGCCGAGTCGATCCCGGTCAGGCCGCGCAGCACCGATACGGCGCGGTCCACCTCCGTGGTGCCGACGAGCAGTGCCGCCCCGTCGCCGATGATGTCGGCCACGGGACCGCCGGCGATGCGCCGGCCCTGGTGCATCACGACCACGTGGCTGCACGTCTGCTCGACCTCGGCGAGCAGGTGGCTGGACAGGATGACGGTGCGCCCGCCGGCCGCGTACCGCAGCAGCGCGTCACGCATCTCCCTGATCTGCGGGGGGTCGAGCCCGTTCATCGGCTCGTCGAGCACCAGCAGGTCCGGCAGCCCGAGCATGGCCTGGGCGATGGCGAGCCGCTGGCACATCCCGCGGGAGTAGTTGCGGACCGTGCGGCCGATGGCCGGGCCGAGGCCGGCGATGGCCAGGACCTCGTCCAGGTGGGCGCCGGCCGCGGGCCGCCCGGTCGCCCGCCAGTACAGCTCCAGGTTGGCCAGGCCGGACAGGTGCGGCAGGAATCCCGGCCCCTCCACGAACGACCCCAGGCGGGACAGGGCGGGCGACCCGGGGTGCACCCGGCGGCCGAAGATCGTGATGGTGCCGGTGTCCGGGTGCAGCAGCCCCATCAGCGCCCGCAGCGTCGTGGTCTTGCCAGCGCCGTTCGGGCCGAGAAGCCCGAGTATCTGGCCGCGCTCCACCCGCAGCGACAGATCGTCCACCGCGAGCTGCCCGTCGCGGTAACGCTTGGTCAGCCCGGCGATCTCCAGCGGGACCCCGGCGAGCCCGGGGACAAGTTCGTCCCGCCCGCGCCTGCGCCGCAGCGCCAGAATGAGCCCGGCCGCCACCAGGGCGGCGGACGGCGCGGCCCAGACCCACCAGGGCGCCCCGCCGTTGACGATGGTCAGCGCCGGGTCGGACGGGACGGTGAGACCGGGGCCCGCCAGGGCGACCCGGTAGACGGCGGGTGCCGGCGGGGTGGCGTAGGAGAAGTCGGTCGTGGTCAGGACCAGGCGGAGCCGGTGGCCGGCCGAGAAGCTGTAGTCGATCGGGGGCAGGTGGACGGTGACCGTCCTGCCCGCCTGCGCGCCGGTGACCCGTAGCGGCGCGACCAGCTCGTCGGGCAGGGTCGCCTGGCCGTTCTGTTCCACGTCGTAGACCTTGGCGAACAGCGTCACCTCGCCCGGGCCGCTGACCAGGATGCGCACCGTGGGCGACCCGGTGACCTGCAGCGGGGTGGCCAGCGGTGCCGAGGTGAAGGCCGCGCTCTGCCCCGGCATGTCGAAGGTGACGCCGCCGGATCCGCCGCCGCTCGTGGCCCCGAACCCGCCGAGGCCCGGGAAGACCGACAAGGAAGGAGGCGAGCCCCCGGCCGGGTGGGCGACCGCCTGCGGTGGGCCGGCCAGGCGGACCAGGGTTCGCTGCGTGCCGTCCAGCCCGGGGTAGGAAGCCGCCGCCGCGACGCCGAGCGTCACGCTGTCGGTCGACGGGTCGAAGCCACGCACGCGGGTCACCGCGAACCCGGGCTGGCCGGTGGCGGCGCTCGCCGGCGCGCGCCCGGGCGCGAGCCAGCGCCGGAACCACGCCGCCGTGAGCGAGTTCACCCGGGCGCTCTCCGAGTCGCCGCCATCATGGCCGCCCGCGAACCAGACCACGTCCGCGGGCGCTCCGTTGCCGCGGATTGCCTGGTAGTTCGCGTTGGCCTGGTCGAGGCCGAACAGGGAGTCGTGTTCGCCCTGGATCAGCAGCGTCGGGGCGTCCATCCGGCCCGCGACGCTCGCCGGGCTGGACCGCAGCAGCAGCGAGATCGCCCCCGGCGTCGCCCGCCCGGACTGGGCGATCTGCTGGTACGTCGCGCAGATGCTCGGCAGGAAGCGGCCGCACAGCACCCGGTTCGCGGCCGCGCCGGGCAAGCCAGCGGTTCGCGGGGAGGCCGGCCCGGGCGCGCCGGTCCCCCCACTGCCCGTCCCGGCCTGGCCCGGCAGCGCGAAGCCAAACCCGGCAGAACCTTGGGTGAAGAGCAGGCCGGCCCACTGCTTCTTGAACACCCCCGTGGCGGGGCCGCCCCCGGCTGCGTTGGGGAAGAGCGCGGTCGCCAGGTTGTTCCACGCGCTCTGCGCGACCACCGCGTCGATCCGGTGATCGTAGGCCGCGGCAAGGAGCGCGAGCCCGCCACCATAAGAGGCCCCGGCGATGCCGACCCGTGGATCGCCGGGACGGTCGAGCAGCACCCCCGGCTGCCGGGCCAGCCAGCTCACGAGTTGCTCGGTGTCCTTGATCTCATAGTCCGGCGAGTCGAGCGCGATCTGCCCGCCGCTGGCGCCGGTGCCGCGCGGGGACCAGGTGAGGACCGCGAAGCCGGCCTGCGCCAGGTACCTGGCCTGCGCGTAGTCCGAGAATTTGGTCTCGCCGAACCCCGGCGCGAGCAGGATCGCGGGGACGCGGCCGCCGCCGGGCGGCGTGAAGAACGTGGCGTCGAGCGCCACGCGCTGGTTGCCGCGCGGGCCGTCCAGCACGGAAATCCGCACCGCGCGGGCGGTCACCGGCGCCGGCTGGTTCAGCGCCGCGGCCAGGGCAACCGCACCTGCCACGACCACCACGGCCGCGACAGCCGCGGTCACGGTCCGTCTCCGCGGCATCCTCATGCAAGGAACCTAGCAACGCGCTGGTGGTACCTCGTGCCCGCTCACAGCGATATCACAGCCGCCCGCGCGCCCGCCATCATGATCGTTTGCCACTCTTCCTCACTTGCGCACGGTTTCGTGCCCGGTTGTGCGCTGACCGCCTGAGGCCGCGCGTGCGGAAACGAGGATAAGTCGGCAGCGGCGTCCACATGGTGGACAAGCGAGTGCCCTCGGGGCGGGCGGCTAGGTGCGGGCGGCCGACTCGGTGAGCGCGCGGGCGACCAGCACCCGCGCCAGGTGCTCCCGGTAGGCCGCACCGGCGTTGATGTCGGACACCGGATTGGTCCCCTCGGCGGCGTGCGCGGCCGCCTCCTCCGGGCCGGCGCCCCCGGCCAGCGCCTCCTCCACCGCGGCGGCCCGCATCGGGGCGGAGGCCATGTTCACCAGCGCCACCCGCTGCCCCTGCACTGCCACCCCCACGATCGCCCAGTCGATGGCGCGCTTGGTGAACTTCTGGAACGACCAGCCCGGCACCGGTGGCTTGGGTATCCGGATCTCGGTGAGCAGTTCGCCCGGCTCGAGCGCGGTCTCGAACAGCCCGAGGAAGAACTCCCCGGCCGGGATCTGCCGGGACCCGGACGGCCCGCGGGCGACCAGCGTGGCGTCCAGGGCCAGCGCCACCGCGGGCAAGTCCGACGCTGGGTCACCGTGTGCCAGCGACCCGCCGATCGTGCCCCGGTGCCGCACCTGCGGGTCGCCGACGCGGCCGGCCGCCAGGGCGAGAAGCGGCAGTTCCCGGGTGAGCAGCCCGGAGTGCTCCAGGTCGTGATGCCGGGTCAGCGCGCCGACCGCGATGTGGTCGCCCTCGTCGCGGATGTAGGACAGCTCACGAAGCCGGCCGATGTCGATGAGCACCTCGGGCACGGCGAACCGCAGCTTCATCAGCGGGAGCAGCGAGTGCCCGCCCGCCAGGAACTTCGCGTCCTCACCGGCCGCGGCGGCCAGGCTCAGCGCCTCGTCGGCGCTGCCGGCTCGCTGGTAGGTAAACGGCGCGGGGATCACCGGGCGCCTCCTTCGCGCACGCCCGCACGGGCGGCGGCGAGCACCGCCCGGACGATGTTGTGGTAACCGGTGCACCGGCACAGATTCCCTTCCAGCGCGGCCCGGACCTCTTGCTCGCTCGGGTCTGGGTTCTCCGCGAGCAGCGACACCGCGGCCATCACCATGCCCGGCGTGCAGAACCCGCACTGCAGACCGTGCTCGGTGTGGAAGGCCTGCTGCACCGGGTGCATCTGCCCGTCCGGCCCGGCAAGACCCTCGCAGGTGGTGACCTCGCACCCGTCCGCTTGCGCGGCCAGTACCGTGCACGACTTCACCGACTCCCCGTCCAGCAGCACGGTGCACGCCCCGCAGGAGGTCGTGTCGCAGCCGATGTTCGTTGCGGTCAGCCCGGCCACCTCGCGCACGAAGTGGGCGAGCAGGAGGCGGTCCTCCACCTCGGCGGCGACCTCGGTTCCGTTGACCCTCATTGCCACCTTCACCGGCCGGCCCTCGCTTCGCTGATCGCGGCCCAGACCCGTTCCGGGGAGGCCGGCATTTCGATGTGGCGGACGCCCAGGTGCGACACCGCGTCGATGACCGCATTCTGCACCGCAGGGGTCGACCCGATCGTCCCGGCCTCGCCGATGCCCTTCACCCCGAGCGGGTTGATGGTCGTCGGCGTCTCGCTGGCGACGAGTTCGAACGAGGGCAGCTCGGTGGCGGTGATCGCGGCGTAGTCGGCCAGCGTGCTGGTCAGCGGGTTGCCGTCGGCGTCGTAACGCACCTCCTCGAAGAGTGCCTGCGCCGCGCCCTGCGCGATGCCGCCGTGCCGCTGGCCCTCGGCCAGCACCGGGTTGACGATCTTTCCGGCGTCGTCCACGGTCACGTGCCGCACCAGGGTCGCCTTGCCGGTCTCGACGTCAACCTCGACCACGGCCAGATGGGTGCCGAACGGGAACGTCGGCGCGCTGGCGGTGAACCTAACGTCGGCGCTCAGCCCGTCGGGACCGGCGTGCTGGGCGATCTCGGCCCAGCTCAGCCCGGTCGCCGGGTCGCCGCGCACCTGCCAGGTGCCGCGCTCGGGATCCAGTTCCAGGTCCGCCTCGCTCGCCTCGATCATTCCCGCGGCCAGTCGCCGCGCCTTGTCCCTGACCTCGGCCGCGGCCTGGTACACCGCCGACCCGCCGAGCTGGAGCGACCGGGACCCGAAGGTGCCGATCGCATCCGGGATGGCGTCGGTGTCGCCGTGGATGACCGTGACCCGGTCCATGGGGATCCCCAGCTCGTCCTGGACCAGCATCGCCCAGGCGGTGTGGTGCCCCTGGCCGTGCGCGGAACTGCCGGTGTACACGGTGGCCGACCCGTCCTCGTGGACCACGAGCCGTCCGGTCTCGCCGTCCGCCCCGTCGATGGCGGTGACCTCCACGTAGCAGGACAGCCCGACGCCGAGCTGGACCGGGTCCCCGCGCTCACGGCGGCGCGCCTGCTCCGCCCGGAGCCCGGCGTAGTCCGCCGCCGCCAGCACCTTGTCCAGCGCCGCCACGTACTCGCCGGTGTCGTAGGTGGCGCCGGTCGGGGTGGTGAACGGGAACTTGTCCGGCGTCACGAGGTTGCGGCGCCGCACCTCCGCCGGGTCCATGCCGATCTCCGCCGCGAACTCGCTCACCGCGCGCTCGATCGCGGCCGTGGCCTCGGGCCGCCCCGCGCCGCGGTAGGCGCCGACCGGAGTGGTGTTGGTCACCACGGCCCGGAACGCGGCCCCGGCATTCGGGATGTCGTAGACGCCGGGCGCCATGAGCTGCGTGAGCGAGGCCAGGAGCACGGCGATCCGTGGGTACCCGCCGCAGTCCTGGACGACGTCCAGGTGGTAGGCGAGGATGCGGCCGTCCCGGGTCCCGCCGATCTTGTAGGTCTGCCGTTGGGCGCGCCCGTGCGTCATGCCCACGAGGTTCTCGCTGCGGGTCTCGGCCCAGCGGACCGCGCGCCCGGCGTGCCTGGCGGCGAACGCGATGCAGAGGCAGTCCCGGTCCACCGCGACCTTGGCGCCGAACCCGCCGCCCACGTCGGGCGCTATCACCCGCACGGCCGCCGGGTCCAGACCCAGCGTCCCGGCGATCGCCCCGCGCGCCAGCTGGGCGTTCTGCGTACTGCACCAGAAGGTCAGCCGCCCGTCCTCCAAGGATGCCGCCGCCGCGCGCCCCTCCAGCGGAACGGGAGCGAGCCGCTGGTTCACGGTCGTTCGTTCGAGCACCACGTCGCAGCCGGCAAAGCTGGCGTCGTCACTGTTCCCCGCCTCTCCGGTCTGGACCGTGTTGCTTTCTGAGGCCGGGAACAAAAGCACCTCATCGGTGAGCGCGGCATCGACCCCGGTGACCGGCGCCAACGGCTCGTACTCCACCATGACCAGTTCGGCCGCGTCCTCACCCTGGTAGCGGTCCTCGGTCAGGACCAGCGCCACCGGCTCGCCGACGTAGCGCACCCGGTCGGCCGCCAACAGCGGCTCGGCAAACGGGCTGCCGTCGCCAGCCGGCTGGTCGGCGGCGGTGAGCACCGTGACCACCCCCGGCTGCTCCAGGGCGGCGGACGCGTCGATACCCGTGATCAGCGCGTGCGCCACCGGGCTGCGCACGAACGTGGCGAAGACGGCCTGCTCCAGCTCGGGCAGCCGCAGGTCGTCGACATAGACGCCGCCCCCGGTCAGCAGCCGCGGGTCCTCGGTCCGCAGCACCCGCGTGCCCATGATGCTCATCGGCTCTCCGTCATCTCGGTTTCCGGTGCGACCACCATTGTCGCGAAGTCGTCAAGCAAACGTTGCGCAGTCACCAGATCGCTATCCAGCGTCCGGTCCGCGGTCTCGTGCTCCAGCACGGAGTCGGCCAGGTCGTAGACCTGGCGCAACCCGCCGCCCGCGGCTGGTGGCCTGTCCTGCATGCGCAGCGCCCTGGTCGCGGCCATCAGCTCGCAAGCCAGTACGGCCCGGTACGCAGCCACGGCGTCGCGAGTGGCCCGGGCCGACTGCGTGGCGAAACCCGCGTGTTCCTCCACCCCGCGGGACAGCACGGCGCCGCCGAGTGCGGCCGGGGCGGCGAAGCGGCGTATGTCAGCCACGGCCGAGTGGGCCACGTACTCCAGGATCATGACCCCCGAGCTGGCTGGGTCCTCCGCGAGGAAGGCGTTCAGCCCGGTGAAGGCCGGCTCGACCAGCGTGCCAAGCCGGGCCGCGGACAGGGCCGCGGTCTGGAACAGCGGGGCGCGGACGGCGTCCAGGGCCAGGCCCACGTAGGCGGAATGGAAGTTCCCGTTGTGCCACACGGCGTGGCCCGCGGCGTCGATCAGGGGGTTCTCCGGCGAGCCGTTGAGCTCGGCCTCGACGACCCGCGTCGCCTGCCCTACCGAATCCACGGCAGGGCCGTGTACCTGGGGGAACGCCCGGTAGCCGAACGGGTCCTGCACACGTCTTTGGTCCACGTGGTCGGCCGCGAACAGCGACCGCACGCACCCAGCCACCCACTGCTGCCCCGGGTGCGGCCGGGCCAGGTGAACCACCTCGGCGTAGGGCTCAAGGGAGCCGTGCACCGCGAGCAGCGACAGGCACGCCACCGGGATGGCCGAGCGCAGCAGGCTCGCCAGGTCGTAACACGCCAGCGCTGCGTCGCCCAGGGTCGCCGCGCCGCTGTTGATGAAGCCCAGCGCCTCGCTTGTGCGGATCGCGAACCGCGGCGGCGGGCCGGTGCCGCCCTGCCAGTCCCGCTCGCCCAGCAGGCAAAGCCCGGTCGAGGCCAGGGCGGTCAGGTCGCCGGTGCCGATCGCCCCGTAGAGCGGGACGGGCGGGGTGAAGCCACGGTTGATGGCGTCGGCCAGCACGGCGAGCAGGCCCGGGTCCACGCCCGAGCCGCCGACGCCGATCTGGTTGGCCCGGATCACGAGCATGGCGCGGGCGACCTCCGGCGGGAGCAGTGGCCCGGCGCCAGCGGCGTGGCTGCGCAGCAGCCGGAACCCGTGTTCGGCCCGGTCGCGCTCGGTGAGGGGGACGACGTGGTTGGCGCCCACGCCGGTGGTCCTGCCGTACACCGCCTGCCGGGCGGCCACGTCCTCCGCGACCTGCCAGGCCGCCCGCGCGGCGGCCACCGCCGCCTCGCCGACCGCCACGCTCGCCCGCTGCCGCGCGACGGCCGCCACCCGAGCGCAGGTGAGCGACGAGCCATCGATGGTCACGACGGTGCTGGTCAAAGATCCCTCCCTGCACGCTCCTGGGCGCCTGGCACCGGTGGCATCACGTGAGCCGGCGCGCGCTGTGGTGCTATCTGAGCCGTCCCCCGGCGCCCTTGACCGCGCGCGCCCGGGCAAAAGGCGCCCAATTTTGCGTAACGATACGTCGCGGTACCCTCGCTCCCCCACGCGGGCCGGGTGCCACCGACCCTTCCCCAACAACTCGCGGGGCGTTAGCTTGTGCGGATGAACCCCAGGGCGGACCCGGACGGGGAGGCCGAGGCCAGCGGGGCTGGATGCGCGGAGGCGGTCGTTTCCGCTGGCCCCGCGCGGCCGGCGGCGCGCGCGATCGGCGTGCTGGCCGGGTTCCGTGAGCCCGTCGTCCTGGTGCTGCTCTTGATCGCGTTCTTCACCTACATCTCCGGCAAGCCGTTGGACGGTGTGCTGATGGTCATCGTGGCCGTGGGCCTGGCCTGGGACGCGGGCAGGCGGGCGCGGGCGCGCGGCGGTGTCAGTGACGCCGGCCAGGCGGTGGGTGCTCTGGAGCTCAGCCTGGAGCGCGGGCGCGCACACGGCCGCTGGCGGCTTCTTGGCATCACCGGGATGCTGGCCGGCGGCGCGGTATACGCGGGCGTCGTGGGGTCGTTTAGCCGCTATTCCTGGCCCGCGACCGCGGGAATTATCGGCCTCGGCACGGTCGTGGTCCTGATCGGCTGGCACGGGCCGCTGCGGCACCGCCGGGTCGCCGGGCGGCTGCCGCTGACCGGCGCCCTGGCGTGGGCGGTGGTGCTGGTCTTCGGCTGCCTGTGGGAGCTCGCGGCCCTGCTGCTGCAGCCGTCGATCACCACCGGCTCCTACGCGCACCCGACGATCAGCACGCTGACCGACCCGGTGCTCAGCACCTGGCCGGGCCGCTCCGTGCTGCTGGCCGCCTGGCTGGCGTTCGGCTGGTACCTGGCGGAACGATGAACAGCCACGAGATCACCATCGTCGGCTACCTGGCGGTGCTGGGCGGCATCGCGACGCTGCAGGTGCTCGCCACCAGGACGCGGGTCCCGGTCCCGTCCCTGGGGAACCTGCTGACCCGGGCCATGCGGTCCCGGACCGGGCGGGTGGGCATCCTGGTCGCCTGGGCCTGGATCGGCCTGCACTTCTTCGCCCACTAGCGCCGCCGGTGGTGCGCCTATGCTGCCCGGGACGTTTCCCTCCGCGTCCCGGCGGCGCGTGACGCCAGGGTGCGGACCACGGTCCCGCCGATGCCACCGACGGGCGCCCGCCTGACCACCTGTTCCGCCACGGACATCGCGTCGGTCGCCAGCTTGCGCACCTCGGGTGAGGTCCTGATGGCGTTCCATGATGTCTTCAGCCGCTCCAGCCCGGCCTTCCCCTCGCGGGATCCGACCAGGTAGCCGGCTACGAACCCGATGAACGTCTCCATTGATCCGCCTTACCTCGGCCGGATGGGTCCCGGCGCGTCCTCGCGCCCATTGCACGTCACATTTCGCGGAGTTCGAGATAGCGCTTGATGTCCGGCAGCGACTGCACAATCAGCGTCAAGACCGCCGCGATCAGCGCTGCCTTGATCAGGTTGCCGATCATGTCGTTTCCTCCTTCCCGGGCTCGTTGGGGGCGCCGGGCCGAAACCCGCGCGCCGCGGGGGCCTCCTCGACCGGCTCGATCTCGTCCGGGGCGAAGTAGAGGAACCTGCCGTGATTGCGCTGCAGTTCAGCGAGGGGATCGCTGGCCGGGCTGACCGCCACGTGCACCTGGCCGTCCACGTCGTGTAGCACCGCTTCCACAAGCGCCTCGCGCCCGACGAGGAACAGGTCCTGGGCGTCGGCCCGCCGGGTTCCGGGCCGCATCCGCACCTTGCTTCCCCGGGCGATCCTGACGCCGCCGACCAGGACGTGGTCGGTCTCCGGGCTGACCGAGGTATCCGCCCCCGGGTCCCACCAGGGCGCCGCCGGGGGCTCCACGCGCGGGGCGGCGCCGGCCGGCGGTCCGGCCGGCGGCCCGGCCGCCGGCGACAGGTAGCGGATGGCGCCGTGCATCCGTTCCAGCATCTCCGGCGGCATGACGTCCAGCCGGTCGATAAGGTCGGCCGCGCGCGGGTCGGTCGCGCGGGCCTGCCGCCTCTCGTCGTCGGTCAGCGCCAGCGTGCGCAGGGTGAGGATCTCGTCGATCTCGGTGGCGTCGAAGAGGTCCCCGGCGCTTTCCGGCGCCACCTCCGGGTGGTCGTAGAGGATGACCGGCGAGGACAGCAGCAGGTCGCGGCAGTCGCCCGGGCCTGCCTGCACCGGCCAGGTGCCGATGTTGGCGCACGCGGCCGCCTCGGCGGCCGCCCACTCCGGCGGGTCGGTCAGCGACAGGAACGCCCCGCCCGGCACGGCGATCAGCGCGTGCGCGGCGATCAGCGAGTACCGGAGCCCGTCGTCGCGGCAGCGCAGCGGGCTCCGTGGCTCGGTGTGGTTCTCCACCCGCACCCGCAGCCGCAGCGCCCCGTAGGGCCCGGCGACGCGTTCGGCCCGCACCCGGATCGCTCCGTCCAGCTGTTCCCAGCGGCGGACCAGCCGGGCGGCCGGCTCACCCCATGCGTCGGTGATCTCCTCGGCTTCCTCACCCGCGCCGATCTGGAACCACGACTCCGAGTCCACACCGAGCAGGTCGGCCACGGACGCGCGGAAAGACTGCTCCCGCTCCACCGCCTCGTCCCAGGACGTGTACTCCGTCCCGTCCACCCACAGCGTGTCCACGTCGCTCGCCGCGCCGGTGCCCGCCGCGACGCGCTGCACGGTGCGCCGCTGGAAGTGCAGGAAGCGGACCAGGACATCGACCCTGGCATCGTCACCGCACTCGACCAGGCACTCGGTCTGGCTGGCCGACGGCTCGCAGTCGTCGACCGCGCGGTACGCCGGCGGCATCAGCACGCCGAACTGGAACCGGGTCCTGTTTTTCTGCGCTGACCGGCGGTACGGGTACAGCAAATAGCCTTCATACAGAACGGCATTCGCCACCTGCCTCGCGTGCTCCAGGTGACCGGGATCCGGGGTCATGGCTGCTCCGCAGCGTCCGCGTTCGCCCCGTGCTGCCCGTTCGCCACGTGACCGGGTTCCGGGGCCGTCTCCGCGGCGGCGAGCAGGGCCTGCAGCGTGCGGTCCCACGTGGGCAGGGCGTGCTTCGTCTTGAAGCGGTGCAGGTCCTCCAGCGTCTCCCTGCTCATCTTGATCCAGGCGCTGTTCGGGAAGTGCGCGTCGATGGCCTCGCGCCAGACGCTGACCGGCAGCCGGTAGGCCGCCTCCTTGCTCCACGGCACCTGCTGCACCTGGATGCGCCCGTCCACGACGGAGAAGACGGTCCCGCTGAACAACAGCAGCAGCGGGACCTCACCGGAGTCCAGGCCGGCGAAGTACCTGGTTGAGCCGATCTCCAGGTCGTAGGTGAAGTTGATCGGCAGTTCGACCTCGGTGCTGCCGGAGAAGCCGGGCACCATCGTCGCCACGGTCACCAGCTGCATCGGACGCAACGTGTTGGCCCACCGCTCGGTGTCGCCGAACAGGTCGTTGAGCCGTTCCGCCTCGGCGCTCGAGTAGCGCCGGCGGGCCGGCTCGATCCGGATCTGGCAGCGGAGCGCGATCGCCTCGACCCGCTGGCCGCTGGTCTCGCTGATCCGCAACAGCAGCGTCAGAGCGGGCACCACCGCGTACCGGTCCGCCTTGGCCCCGGTGCAGTCGAAGACGAGCTCGGCCACGTCAGGGCTCCACTAGTCCTGACCCCGCCACCCCGCCCAGTGCTAGCCCTGACCCCGCCACCCCGCCCAGGCTGCGCGCGCGCGAGCGGACCTGGCTGAGGAAGCCGGCGATGCTCTCGCGCGCCTCTTCGCCTCCGTCAAAGCCGCGCCAGTGCAGCCGCATCCGCCCGGCGAGCTCGTAGCAGGCGTCGATCGGCACGAGGAAGTGCTCGACGTTGCCCTCGGTGCGGCAGATCAGCGCCGCCTCAACGTCCGGTTCGATGGCGCTGAGCAGGGGATGGTCCGCCGCGAGCCGGTCCCACGCGGCCAGGTCGAGCTGGCACTCGGTGGCGCCCGCCGGGCTCGGGTAGAACCCGGTCACCTCATCCCGCGCCGAACTGCGCAGGAAGAACGCCAGCCCGACGGGGATCTCCAGTTCCTCCCACTCGACGGGCGACATGGGCCGCGCCGGATCTTCGAGGTAGCGGTCCGGAACCGCGCGGTACCGCCCGCGCCCGGCCTGGGAGTGGGTGAAGAGCAGGTAGCAGGCGCGGCAGGCGCAGAGCAGCGTGGCGTGGTCCAGGTCAGCGACGTGACCGTGCTCCGCCGGGATCAGCGCGGCGCACAGCTCACACTTCTCCTCGGCCGCTCGCTCCTGCGCCGCACTCGCCGGCCCGCCCGCGGCCGCCCCCGCTGGCGCGGGCCCGGCCTCGGCGGCGCCGCCGGGCACGAACCTGCGCAGGCCGGCCGCTCCGGTCATGACGGCACCGCCGCCGGCACGGCCACCCGCACGCCCTGGCTGTCGGCGAGCAGCGGCAGCGGGTCGAGGTGCGCGGCCAGGCCGTCGAGCCCCGCCCCCGCCCGGCAGACGTCGTACCGCGCCCCACACGGGCAGGTCAGCACCTCGCGGTCCAGCCGCCCGGCGCCCATGGCGGAACCGCACGCCGCGCACGTGTCCCGGTAGGCGTACAGCGTCCCCCGGACGGAGCAGACGAGTACGCCCAGGCCGCCCGCCGACGCGGTGACCGGACGGGAGCTGGGCGGCCCGATGTCCGGCAGGACCACCCACTCTCCGCCGCCGCCGGGGAGTGGCCCCGCGCCCGGTGGGACGGCGGTTGCCGTACCGGGGCGAGGCCCGATCTGAAGCAGGGCAGGGCCGGGCGGCTCGGTCATCCCCTCGACCACCACCTCGGTCACCTCGGGCGCCGCGTCCTGCACCGCTCCCTCGATCGCCAGCCGGACGGTGACGGTCGACGAGGGGCAGCCGTGGCAGCTGCCCTCGAGGCGCAGGCGCGCGACCCCCTCCTCGCTCACCCCCAGGTACTGCACCCCGCCCGCGTGCGAGCCGAGGTAGGGGCGGACCCGGTCCAGCGCTCGCTGGATCCGGGCGTCGACGCCGAGCGGGTGCAGCCCGTGCAGCAGGAGCAGCCCCTCTACCAGCGGATCGGCGGCGAGCAACTCCAGCAGGGCCTGCCCGGCCTCACCCTCATCACCCAGCGCGGCCACGATGTGGCCGAGCCCGTCCCCGTACAGGCCGACCAGCAGGCGGACAAGCTCCTCCGCCGCGTCGGCGGTCGCGCGGTCCCGCGACCGCAGCGAGGCGAGGAGTTCCTCGACCCGTGCACCGACATCTTGCACGCCGGTCATCCGCGCCTCCGTCTGCCTGGGCCAGTGAGTCCTCCTGCACCGCCAACCGGGCTTGGCTGACGCTGGACCGGCCCGGGCTGGGGGGGAGATCCCGGGCCGGCCCAGGCCTTCATGTGGACAATGTCACCGTCATGGGCGAGTGCACCTTCTCCAGTACCTTCCCACCGCCGAGGTACATGTGCACCCCGCAGGGCAGGCACGGGTCGAAGCTGCGCACGGCCCGCATGATGTCAATGCCCTTGAAGTTCTCCGGCGGGTTCTCCTCGAAGATGGGCGTGTTCTGCACCGCGTCCTCGTAGGGCCCAGGAGTCCCGTAGACGTCGCGGACGCTGGCGTTCCACGGGGTCGGCGGGTAAGGGTGGTAGTTCGCGATCTTCCCGCCGCGGATCACCATGTGGTGGGAGAGCACGCCGCGGACGGCCTCGGTGAAGCCGCAGCTGTTGGCCTCGTCGGGGACGTTGAACGGCTCCCAGGTCTTCGTCCGCCCCGCCCTGATCTCGGCTAGGGCCTTCTCGATGAAGTGCAGCGCGCACGCCGCCGCGTAGGCCTGGAAGTAGGTGCGGGCGCGGTCGCGCTCGATCGCGTTGGACAGCGGCGCCCCGGCCGCGTCCGTGGGGATCTTCCACTCGTAGGTGACCTCGGGCCTGCTGACCGTGCGCGGCAGGTTGATCTGCACGCTGTGGCCGGTGGACTTGACGTAGCCGAAGTCCACGAGGCCGCCCAGCGCCGTGGCCCACAGCCGGGCGATGGGCCCGCCGCCGGTGTCGGCCGCCAGGTGGTTGGTGCCGTCGAACCAGCGTGGTGACATGACCCAGCTGTACTTGCCGTCGAAGTCCCGCTTGGCGGGCCGCGGGATCGTGTGCTGGTTCCAGGGGTGCCTGCGGTCGACCGGGTTGCCCAGGGGATCCCGGGTCACGAACATCTCCTGGTCTTCCCAGTCCTCGTAGAAGGAGCTGCCGAGCAGGATCCGGATGCCGAGGTTGATCTCGACGAGGTCGTTGGTGAGCAGCTGCCCGTCCCTGATCACGCCAGGGCTGACGAACATCTTGCGGCCCCAGTCGGTCATGTGGTCGTACCGGAAGTCGCAGGCCTCGGGGTCGTTGAGGCTGCCCCAGCAGACCAGGTCCGCGCGGCGCCGGCCGACCTCCTCGTAACCGGGCATGGCCTGGTAGAAGAAGTCGAACAGGTCGTCGTGCATCGGCACGACCCGCTTCATGAACTCGACGTACCGCATCAGCCGGGTCAGGTAGTCGGTGAACAGCTGGACCGTCGCGACCGTCCCGACGCCGCCCGGGTAGAGCGTGGAGGGGTGCACGTGGCGGCCCTCCATCAGGCAGAACATCTCCCGGGTGGACCTGGAGACCTGCAGCGCCTCGCGGTAGAACTCGCCTTCGAGCGGGTTCAGCGAGCGCATGATGTCGCCGATGTAGCGGTACCCGTGGTCGGCCGCGTGCGGGGCCTCGGTGCGGTTCGCCAGCTCGAGCACGCCCGGGTTGGTCTCCGACACCATCCGCGCGCAGAAGTCCACCCCGACCAGGTTCTCCTGGAAGATGTTGTGGTCGAACATGTACTCCGCGGACTCGCCCAGGTTGATGATCCACTCACCGAGGTGCGGCGGGCGCACGCCGTAGGCCATGTTCTGGTTGTAGACCGAGCAGGTCGCGTGGTTGTCACCGCAGATGCCGCAGATGCGGCTGGTGATGAAGTGCGCGTCCCGCGGGTCCTTGCCCTTCATGAAGATGCTGTAGCCGCGGAAGATCGACGACGTGCTGTGGCACTCGACGACCTTCTTCTGCTTGAAGTCAATCTTGGTGTAGATGCCCAGGCTGCCTACGATCCTCGTGATCGGATCCCAGGCCATCTCCACCACGCCGGTGTCTTCGGCCGTCGTCATGGCACTCCCTCCCGTCCTGGTCACCAGGGCTTCTTGTAGCCGGTGAGGAGCTCGTCGCCCTTCTTGCGCCACTTGGGCTCCTCGTCGGCGGTCCTCGCGGTGAAGCCGCGGAGGGTGCGGATGACGGTGCCGTACATCGTGCTCGCGGTGGTGGACACCTTCGAGCCCGGCGGCTCGTCCATGAAGGGCATGAACTTGTCCGGGAAACCCGGCATGGTGCAGGCGATGCAGATGCCGCCCACGTTCGGGCAGCCGCCCACGCCGTTGATCCAGCCCCGCTTGGGCACGTTGCACTTGACCACCGGCCCCCAGCAGCCCAGCTTGACCAGGCACTTGGGCGACCCGTACTCGCCGGCGAAGTCGCCCTGCTCGTAGTAGCCCGCCCGGTCGCACCCCTCGTGCACGGTCGCGCCGAACAGCCACGTCGGCCGCAGCGCCTCATCCAGCGGGATCATCGGGGCCTGGCCGGCTACCTGGTAGAGCAGGTAGAGGATCGTCTCCGACAGGTTGTCCGGGTGAATGGGGCAGCCGGGCACGCAGACGATGGGCAGGCCTGCCTTCGACCGCCAGTCCCAGCCGAGGTAGTCCGGGACGCCCATCGCCCCGGTCGGGTTGCCCGCCATGGCGTGGATCCCGCCGTAGGTGGCGCACGTGCCGACCGCGAGGACCACGGTGGCCCTGGGCGCCAGCCGGTCCAGCCACTCGCTGGTCGTCATGGGCTGCCCGGTCGCCGGGTTGTTGCCGAACCCGCACCAGTAGCCCTCTTTCTTGATCGCCTCGTTCGGGATCGAGCCCTCCACCACCAGGACGAACGGTTCCAGTTCGCCGCGGTCGGCCTTGTGCCACCACTCGATGAAGTTGTCCGCGCCCGTCTCCGGGCCGCACTCATAATCGATCAGCGGCCAGTGCACGGCGACCTTCGGCAGGCCCGGCAGTGCGCCGAGCGCAATTTCTTCGATGCTGGGCTGGGTGGCCGCGGTCAGCGCGACCGAGTCGCCGTCGCAGCCGAGGCCCCCGTTCATCCAGAGGATGTGCACGACCGGATCTTCGGGTGTGGTCATGGGCGGCCACCTCCTCGCTGCTGGCCTTCAATGTGCGCAGACGTGGGTCATGCTAGACCTGGATGGTCGGGGCTACAAGACTGAAAAGTCAGTTCACTGGACAGAAATGTCCACTTCTGTAATCTTGACCTAGTGACGTCCGGTACTCGGCGCGGTTTCCATCTGGCCTGCGCTGGCCGGATCGATTAATCTGGCGGACAGCCTGACCCCCCGGGCGGCGCAGGCTGAGGCATGAGGAGACATCTGTGACCGAGCCGTTCTGGGGCGGGGTGGCGGGGTCGGGGCTAGCAGAGAGTCCAGGCGAAGCGCCGATCCAGGTCACACCCGTCGTCGTGCTGCTGCAGGTCTTTCCCGCCCGGCCGTCCTCCATCCCGGACATCCGTGACTTCGTCCGCCGCTGCCTCGCCGAGTCGCCGCTCACCGAGGAGGGCAACCGCGAGGTCGGCGAGACCGTGTTCCGGGCGCTGCTCGACGCGGCCGGGCCGACCGGTTACATCCAGGTGGCGTTCCGCATCTTCCCTGAGCACGTCGAGGTGGACGTGCTGCACTCCGACACCCAGGTCCCTCCCCTGGGCGCGGCCAGGCCCAGCCCGGCCGCCGTGACCTCCGGGCCGGCCGCGGACACTTCTGTCGGGGCCACGGAGCTGGTCCGCGCCCTGAGCGCCCCGCCCGCCGGCCTCCCGCTGGGCCAGCCCGGCCACCCCGCCACGTTCGCGGACTGGATGTCCACGGCGCTGCGCCGGGAGGGCCTGACCCAGGAGGCCGCCGCGCGCTTGCTCGGCGTGTCGGTCAAGACCGTCAGCCGCTGGGTGGGTGGCGCCACCGAGCCGCGCATGCGCGACCTCCGCCGTATCCAGGAGGTTTTCGGCGAGGTGCCGCTTCCCTAGAGGGCCGGCCGGCCCGGAACCGCGCGGCGCGGCGAAGCACGCTGGTGTGCGCGTATTGTCCGGCCCGCCGCCCGGGGCCTGGGAGATATGCCCGAATTATCCCATACACCCGGCTCGGGGAGCGATCGTCCGCTGACCGCGCGACCTGCGCAGTTTCCCTCTGGTCAGACTTGTCCTAGCAGTCCACTGGACGTCCCCCCATAAGTGTCCTACCGTGCTGCCATGGCGGTACAACCGGGGCGCCACCAATTCGGCCCCGACCGGGGCCGGATCATCCTGCGCACCTCCCGCGACGGGCTGGCCGCGCAGGCCGGCCACGACCTCACCATGGAGGCCACGCTGTGGTCGGGCGTGCTCGGGGTGAACGAGGACTCCAGCCCGGCCAGCCTGGACGTGCGCGTCGACCTGAACGCGCTGGTCGTCCGCGACGGCACCGGCGGGGTCAAGCCGCTCACGGACCGGGACCGCCGGGAGATCGCGGTGACCTCGCGCAAGGTGCTGGGGGTCGACCGCCACCCCGAAGCGACCTACGCCGCGACCGCGTTCGCGCCCGCGGCGGGCGGCGGCGAGATCAGCGGGACGTTCAGCATCAACGGCTCGGCGCGGCCGCTCCGGGTGCGCGTCAGCGAGACCAGCCCGGACCACTACCACGCGGAGACCACGGTGGTGCAGTCCGACTACGGGATCAAGCCATACACCGGCTTCTTCGGGGCCCTGCGGGTACGCGACGCGGTCGAAGTGGCCATCGACGTGGATCTCTCAGGGCAGAATGGTGGGACAGGGGTGGGGGGATGAGGAAAGAGGACGACCCGGGCCCGGCGGCCCGGCTCGCCGCAGCCGGTGACGACGCCGCGCGGGCCTTCGAGCGCCGCGCCGAGCCCACGCTTGCCCTGGCCGGCCAGGCCGAGGCGATCGCCGCCGCCTGCCACGCCATGGCGGTCCGGTTCCACGAGGGCGGCAAGCTCGTCGTCTTCGGCACGGGCAGCGCCAGCACCGACGCGCAGCACGTCGCGGTGGAGTTCGTGCACCCGGTGATCGTCGGCAAGCGGGCCCTGCCGGCCATCTCGCTGACCACCGACGTGGCGACCGTGACGGGCGTGGCCGCGCGGGAGGGCATGGACGCGATCTTCTCGCACCAGCTCCGGTACCTCGCTGCACCGGAGGACATCGCGCTCGGGATCTCCGCCGACGGCAACTGCGCCAGCGTCCTCGCTGGGCTCGTCACGGCCAAGGAGCTCGGCCTGCTGACCATCGCGCTGGCCGGCCTTGACGGCGGCGCGATCGCGGCCAGCCCCGCCGTGGATCACACCCTGCTGGCCTCCTCGGACGATCCACGGCTGGTCAAGGAGATGCACGTCACCATCTACCACGTGCTCTGGGAACTGGTGCACGTCTTCTTCGAGCAGCCGGGCGTGCTGGCCCCGGAGGTGCTGGCATGAGGCGCGTCCCTGACTGCCACGATGACGTCTGCATCACCTGTTCCGACGCTGCCGTGGCGGTCACCGTCGTGCGCCTGCTCGGGGACGAGCTCGCCATCGTGGACACCGGCCAGGGCTACGAGGAAGTAAGCGTGGCCCTGGTGACCGCGCAACCGGGCGACCAGATCCTGGTCCACGCCAGGGAAGCCATTGCCGTCGTGGGGAGTGATCGCACGTGACGCAGCAAGGCCAGCGCAGCTCCGCGATGGAGGCGCTTTACCCGTTCCTGTACGCCGACCAGGTCGACCTGGCCGACGTGCTCGCGGAGGTGCGGGCCTCTACGGTCGCCAAGACCGAGGAGATCGCCGGCCTGCGCCGGACCATAGCGGCGCGGGAGAGCGCGCGGCTCGCCAACTGCGCCGAGGACATGGCCGCCAGGTTCGCCGCCGGGGGGCGCCTGTTCGCCTTCGGCAACGGCGGCAGCGCCACCGACGCCCAGGAGCTGGCCACCCTGTTCCTCAACCCCGGCGAGGGCAGGACGGCGCTGCCCGCATTCGGGCTGGCCAACGACACCTCCGTGGTGACGGCGCTGTGCAACGACATCGACGTCGGCGTGGTGTTCGCCCGCCAGCTCGCGGCGTTCGGGCGGCGGGAAGATATCGCGGTCGGGCTGTCGACCAGCGGCAACTCGGATAACCTGCTGCGCGCCTTCGCGGAGGCGAGCCGGCGCGGGATGCTCGGCATAGGCCTGGCCGGCTACGAGGGGGGCAGGATGGCCGAGGTCGACAGCATCGACTACCTGTTCGTGGCGCCGTCGTCCTCGGTGCACCGGATCCAGGAGGCGCAGACGACCGTCTACCACATCCTCTGGGAGCTCACCCTCGCCTCGCTGGAGCGCCGCAACGGGTCAAGCCGCCGGAGGAAGCCGCGTCAGACCCGATGAAAGGCCGGGTGCTGATCGCTGGCGTCGGCAACATCTTCCTCGGCGACGACGGTTTCGGCGTCGAGGTCGCCAAGCGACTGGCCGCCACGGACCTGCCGGACTGGGTCCAGGTCGCCGACTACGGGATCAGCGGCATGCATCTTGCCTATGACCTGGCCGACGGCTACGACACGGCCATCCTGGTGGACACGGCCCAGCGCGGCGGCGAGCCAGGCACCCTGACCGTGATCGACGCGAGCCAGGAGCGGCAGCGGGCCGCCGGAGCTGGCACACTCGCGGAGAGCCGGCTGTTCGACGCCCACGGGATGCAGCCGGACGTGGTGCTCGGCGTGCTGGACATGCTCGGCGCCGGCTCCGCGCGGGTGCTCGTGGTGGGCTGCGAGCCCGCCACCCTGGACTACGGGATGGAGCTGAGCGAACCGGTCGCGAACGCCGTCGACGGTGCGGTACAGATCGTGCTGGACCTGGTGGCCGACGCCGGCGTGAAGGCGGGCCGCGACGGGGAAGGAGCGTCACATGTGCCTCGGCATACCCGGTGAGGTAATCGAGTTCCTGCCCGAGCAGCCCGACCTGGCCAGGGTGGACGTGAGCGGGGTACGGCGGGTGATCAACGTCGGCCTGCTCGCCGACGAGCCGCCCGAGCCGGGCGAGTGGGTGCTGATCCACGTCGGCTTCGCCCTGTCGAAGATCGACGAGGCCGAGGCCGCCGCGGCTATGGACTTCCTGGAGGGGATTGGCCAGGCCTACGAGGACGAGCTCGCGGCGCTGCGCGACTCACAGATCGAGTAGGGGTGTCATATGCGGTTCGTCGACGAGTTTCGCGACGCGGACAAGGCACACGCGCTCGCGGCGAGGATCGCGGCCCTGTGCGAGCCTGGGCGCCAGTACAAGCTGATGGAGGTGTGCGGCGGGCACACCCACACGATCTACAAGCACGGCCTCGAGGATTACCTGCCCGAGTCGATCACGCTGGTGCACGGTCCCGGGTGCCCGGTGTGCGTGATCCCGATGGGCCGGGTAGACGACGCGATGCACCTGGCGTCCCGGCCAGACGTGATCATGACCTCGTTCGGCGACATGATGAGGGTCCCGGGAAGTAACGGGTCGTTCTTCGACGCCAAGGCGCGCGGCACCGACATCCGCATGGTCTACTCGCCGCTCGACTCGCTGAAGCTGGCCCGGGCCAACCCGGACAAGCGGGTCGTGTTCATGGCGATCGGTTTCGAGACCACCGCGCCGTCCACCGCCATGACCCTGCTGCGGGCCAAGGCCGAGGGCCTGTCGAACTTCTCGGTGTTCTGCAACCACGTCACGATCATCCCGGCGATCAAGGCGATCCTCGACTCCCCCGACCTGCGGCTCGACGGGTTCATCGGGCCCGGTCACGTGTCCACGGTGATCGGTTGCCGGCCGTACGAGTTCATCGCCGCCGACCACGGCAAGCCAGTCGTCGTGGCTGGGTTCGAGCCGCTGGACATCCTGCAGTCCATCTACATGCTCATGCAGCAGCTGGCCGAGGGCCGCAGCGAGGTGGAGAACCAGTACTCCCGCGTGGTGCCCTGGGACGGCAACCTTGTCGCGTTGCGCGCCATCGGCGAGACGATGGAGTTGCGGCCGTACTTCGAGTGGCGCGGGCTCGGCTTCATCTCCCATTCGGCGCTCAGGGTGCGGGAGAGCTACGCGGACTTCGACGCCGAACTGCTGTTCGGCGTGCCCGGCGTGCGGGTCGCCGATCCCAAGGCGTGCCAGTGCGGGGAGGTGCTCAAGGGCGTGCTCAAGCCCTGGGAGTGCAAGGTGTTCGGCACCGCCTGCACGCCGGAGACCCCGATCGGCACCTGCATGGTTTCCCCCGAGGGCGCCTGCGCCGCGTACTACAACTACGGGCGCATGACCCGCCAGCGGGTGCCGCAGGCCATCGAGCTGAGCAGCAGGCCATGACCACCGGGCAGGCGGAGCAGGGCGCGACCGGCTGGATCGCCGACGCGCTCCGCGAGCATCAGGATGCAGAACGCCACGAGCGAGGGGCCCATCCCACCGGCCACGACCACAACTCTGCTGGCTCCGACCCCACCACCCCGCGCTCTGCTGGCTCCGACCCCACCACCCCGCCCCATCGCCGCCCCGTGGCCGACCGCGAGCAGCAGGTGCTCGACCGCATCGACCGGGCCCGCCGGCGGCGGCCGAAGGTCAGAGAAGAACGCATCACCATGTCGCACGGGGCGGGCGGCAAGGCGACCCAGACCCTGATCGAGGCGATCTTCCTCGACGCCTTCCGCAACCCGCTGCTCGAGCCGCTCGAGGACTCCGCCCGCCTGGAGGTCGGCGCGGCGACGGTGGCGCTCACGACCGACTCGTTCGTGGTTTCGCCGCTGTTCTTCCCCGGCGGCAACATCGGCGACCTGGCGGTCAACGGCACCGTCAACGACCTGGCGGTGTCCGGCGCGGTCCCGCTGTACCTGACGGCCGGGTTCATCCTCGAGGAGGGCTTCGGCGTCGCCGACCTGACCAAGATCACCGAGTCCATGCGGGACGCCGCGGCCGCAGCCGGGGTGCGGGTCGTCACCGGGGACACGAAGGTGGTGGAGCGGGGCAAGGCCGACGGCTGCTACATCAATACCGCGGGCGTCGGTCTCCTGGACCCCAGCGTGAGCCTCGGCGTGGCGGAGGCCCGCCCCGGGGACGCCGTCCTCGTCTCCGGGCCGATCGGCGACCACGGCGTCACCATCATGCTGGCCAGGGGCGAGCTGGACATCGAGGCGGACGTGCGGTCCGACACCGCCTCCCTGGCCGGGATGGTCGCGGCGCTGCTCGCCGCGGTCCCGGGAGTCCGCGCGCTGCGCGACGCGACCCGCGGCGGCGTGGCCACCATCCTCAACGAGATCGCCAAGGCGGCGGACGTCGGCGTGGTCGTCGCCGAGGAGGCCATCCCGGTGCGGACGGAGGTCCGCGGCGCGGCGGAACTGCTCGGCATCGACCCGATGTACGTGGCCTGCGAGGGACGCCTGGTCGCGGTCGTCGCCGGGGACCAGGCGGACCACGCCCTCGCCGCGCTGCGCGCCCACCCGCTCGGCGAGCAGGCGGCCATCATCGGCGAGGTGACGGCCGACCCGCCCGGCCTGGTCACGCTGAAGACCGTCTTCGGCGGCACCCGGATCGTCGACCTGCTGGTCGGCGACCCGCTGCCGCGCATCTGCTGAGACCCGCCCCCGGGAGAATGCTGCCGTGCACGAACTGGCGATCGCGGAAAGCGTGGTCGACACCGTGACGGAACGGCTGCCGGGCGCCAAGGTCACCTGCGTCCACCTGGAAATCGGCGTGCTGTCCGGCGTGGTGCCCGACTCGATCCGGTTCTGCTTCGACCTCGCGGCCGAGGGAACCGGCCTGGAGGGCGCCCAGCTCAAGATCACCGAGCACCCCGCGCACTGCCGGTGCCGGGACTGCGGCACCGAGTTCCAGCCGGAGACCACGATCCTGCTCTGCTCATGCGGGAGCGCGGACGTCGCGGTGCTCGGCGGGGAGGAGCTCAAGATCCTTTCGGTATCGGTGGCCTGAGATGTGCGGAACGTGCGGCTGCGCGTCCGAGGCGGACATCAGGCTGTTCGCCCCGGACGGCCCGACCGCGAACTATCCCGGCCATGACCACGGCCACGACCATGACCACGGCCACGGCCACGGCCACGGCGACGCCGCCCGCACCATCCCGCTCGGGGACAAGGTGCTGGCGAAGAACGACGCGCTCGCGCGCCGGAACCGGGACTGGCTGCTGGCCAGGAACGTCCTCGCGGTCAACCTGATGAGCTCACCCGGCGC